>OGIE01000028.1_pt1 | contig 165102 bp, 134 predicted proteins | sample 1571581 | NCBI WGS metagenome assembly OGIE01 (sample SAMEA2582021, study PRJEB24529) | metagenome | biome: Human gut stool | place: China | collected 2011
CATTTCCCCATAAATAGAAACATCCCGGTTGCGGCTGCAATCGGGATGTTTTTTTGTCCTTGACAGAGCGATGGTCAATTCAGGATTTCAAGGATGTCGGCGGTGATTTGGTCGGGAGTCAGACGGTTTGCTGCATACTCCTCGCCGACGTTGTATCGGTCGATGAACTCTTTGCGAACACCACGGCACATCACGCGCATCTCCGATTCGCCATAATAACGGGCTATCTTTTCCCCGTATCCGCCGTCGAGCACACCGTCTTCAAGCGTCACCACCAGGCTATGGCTGTCGCGGAGGCCTTCAAGACGCTCTGTGTCGAGACCGGTGAGGAATCGAGGGTTGACAACAGTCGCATCGATGCCGCTTTGCTTCAACTGTTCAGCCACAGTCACGGCAAGAGCAAAGAAATTGCCCACACCGATGATTGCCACACCGCTGCCGCGATGAGCCATCTCAAAACGGTTCATCTCCGGCTCATAGTCGGTAGGGAAGTCAACGCTGCGCGACCCAGCCACTCCAGTGGCAGGCACACGTATAGCCACCGGATGCTCAGTCTGCTGGATGCTCCAGTCGAGCATTGCCAGATATTCCTCGCGGCATGTAGGCGCAAGGTAGACCATATTCGGGATGTTTGAAATCAGCGGGATGTCGAACAGGCAGAGGTGTGTCACGTCGTTCATCGCGCCGAGGCTGCCCCAAAACACGAGAATCGTGGCAGGATTATTGTTGATGCAGAGATCCTGCGACAACTGATCGTAGGCACGCTGAATGAACGTGCTGTAGACCCCGAACACCGGTTTCGCCCCGCCTTTTGCAAGCGCCGAAGCCATAGCCACAGCCTGCTCCTCCGCGATTCCCATGTCGATAAACTGCTTTCCCGCGCGCTCGCGTCGGTCTTTAGTGAAACCGAACACCGCCGGAGTGCCGGCCGTAATGCCCACCACCGTCCGGTCGGCCTTCATCAGCGACAGCAGATGCTCCGCAGTCAGCGTGTCATAGCCCTTGTCGCCAGCCGGCTTTTTCAGTTCTCCGGTAGGGATGTCGAACGGCATGCTCCAATGGAAACGTTCCTTCTGGCACTCGGCAAACCGATACCCTTTGCCTTTAAGCGTGTTTATGTGGAGCACGACGGGATGGTCGATGTCGCGCACACGACGGAAAGCCTCGATCATCGCCTCGACACTGTTGCCGTCAGCCACATAGAGATAGTCGAAGCCCATAGCCTTGAAGAAGTTGCAAGACGCCTCGCCGTTGGTTTCGCGCAGCAGCTGCAGGTTGCGGTAAAGACCGCCGTGGTTTTCGGCAATCGACATCTGGTTGTCGTTGACCACCACAATCATGTTTGAGCCAAGCTCAGCAGCCACGTCAAGGCCCTCAAACGCCTCACCGCCGCTTAGCGAGCCGTCGCCGATCACCGCCACCACATTAAACCGCTCGCCGCGCAGGTCGCGCGCCTTCGCCAGTCCCGAAGCAAGGCTTACAGAAGTCGAGGTGTGTCCGATAACAAAATGGTCGTGCACGCTTTCAGAAGGCTCGGTGTAGCCCGACACTTCGTCGTAGCAATCAGGGTTTGTAAACGCCTCCTTGCGTCCGGTGAGCATCTTGTGAGCGTAGCTTTGATGAGACACGTCGAACACGAATTTGTCCACCGGCGAGTTCATCACATAATGCATAGCCACTGTGGCCTCCACCATGCCGAGGTTCGGGCCCACGTGTCCGCCATGCACGCTGAGTTTCTGAATCAGCGCCTCGCGCATCTCAGCACATAGAGAAGTCAGTTCGCCGACAGACAGCTTCTTCACATCGGCAGGAGAATTGATGTTTTCGAGATACATGTTATAGTTGTTTTTATTGATTTACCACGATGCAAAGTTACATCATCATAGACAAACAACAATAAACAATCTTACTTCAATGACAACCCGAAATACAGAGCTTTTTCCCCAGCAAATGGAAATTACAGGAGAATGATGCTTTTATTTTCGTTTCAATCAAAAAGTCTTTTTCTAATGATGGATTGTCACGATAAGGCATTATATGTGGCATAAATAAGAATGTGACAATGGCAAAGAAAACAGGGCATCAAGATAAAGTCGAACCGGTCACAAATTGTGACCGGTTACCAAATAATAAGGTTATAGTCGCCGCTCCTATAGAAAGTCGAATCATAACAATTCGAGGAAAGCAGATAATGATAGACAGAGATCTGGCTGAACTTTATGGGGTGGAAACCAAGACGCTAAATCAAGCTGTAAAACGGAATATGGAGAGATTTCCTGAGCGTTTCCGTTTCCAATTGACTAAAGAAGAAATGGCTGAATTGGTCGCAAATTGATGTTGAAATATTCCGTCAGTCACATGACCGCTTTCTACAGGAGCGACATTCGGAACGTCTTGGTGTATGGAGCGTCGGTGGGCTGAATGAGAGAGATGCCGCCGTCGTGGAGCGACAGCACACGCCGAGCCACGGCAAGTCCGATGCCCGATCCGTTTTGCTTCGTGGTGAAGAACGGCACGAAGATGCGGTCGTGGCATTCTTCAGGAATCGGAGAGCCATTGTCGGAGATGTCGATAACCACCGAGTCGTCGCTGCACGAGCGAGAACAGATGTCGATTTTTGTAGCTCCGGCGTCAACCGCATTGTGAAGAAGGTTTACAAGCGCGCGGACCATCAGCGTGCGGTCGGCATTGACAATCAAGTCATTTTCCGTATGTATTTTCACCGAAGCATTCGCTATTGACTCGCTGAGCAGAGTCGTAGCCTCGGATATGAGATCCGCAACGTAGACCAATTGTCGTTGCGGCTTTGGGATGGCAGAGAATTTGCGGAAAGTCTCGGTGAATGCCATCAGCGATGCTGAAGTGTCGCGGATTACCTCGATTTTTTCTTTCATTGTGCCGGATGCCGTCGGCAGCAGGCTGTCGCTCAGGGCGTTGATAGGAGCGATACTGTTCATAATCTCGTGCGTAAGCACCCTTGTAAGGTTGATCCATGCATCAACCTCCTTGTGGCTCAGCGCATTGTGGATGTCGGTCAGCACGCACACCGTCGTCGTGTTGCCGTCGTGAACGAATCCCGACACGCTTACCGACAAGTTTTTGTCTTTGCCACAGCCGACGATTGTAGTTCCCGCGACAGTAGAGTCGGCTATTATATTGTCGAAACCAGGCAAAGAGCGGTTTATAGCGGCAGTGTTGGCGGCATATTTCATTCCGAGCATTTTGAGCGCATTGTCGTTGCAGATGCGCACGTTGCCATTGCTGTCGATTGCAATGATTCCCGCATTGACCCGGTCGATGATTGCCTTGTAGTAGCGTTCGCGCAGCTCCGCGCCCGACTTAGACAGCTTTATAATCTCAGTCAGAGAGTCGAGCAGAGCGTTGATTTCCTTGTCACCTTTCTGGAAGCGCATTGTGAAATCGTTGTTGCGTATGGCTTCGAGCAGCGTAGCGTATTTTTGCCGCTCATGCCTGACAGCCGCTATTCCGATTGCAGCGGCTGCAGCCACGGCAGCCATTGCGACAGCCATAACCGTCGGCGAAGCGCCGGCAGAGAAAAGCAGAGCAACGGCAATTACGGCTACGAAGACAATATGTTTTAGAATCCTGGTCATTGTCAAGGCTCAATTTCGTAGCGTTTCATCTTGTTGTAGAGAGTTTGGCGGCTGATGCCGAGTCTTGTCGCCACAAGCGACAGGTTGCCTCCGCAGCGCGCAATGGCGTCGCATATCATCTTCCGTTCCATCGCCTCAATCGTAATCTCCGGTTCGGCTGAAGTCGCGGCAGCCACCGGCAGTTGCAGGTCGGCAGAGCCGATAACTGCATTGTCGGTGATTATCACCGCCTTCTCCACGGCATGGCGCAGCTGCCTGATGTTGCCGGGCCAGGCATTGCTCTTCAACGCCTCCATAGCCTCCGTCGAGAAGCTGCATATATCCTTGCCGTAGCGTCTGGCATAGCATTTAAGAAAGCTGTCGGCGAGCAGCGGAATGTCGTCACGGCGATTGCGTAGCGGCGGCAGTTCGAGCTGTATGGTGTTTATGCGGTAGAGCAAATCCTCCCTGAAAGAGCCGTCGGCAACCATCTTTTGAAGGTTCTTGTTGGTGGCGCACACAAGGCGAATGTCGACGGTTGTAGGCGTGTTGCTGCCAACGCGCTGCACATAGCGTCGCTGCACCACGGTCAGCAGTTTTGCCTGCTGGTGCAACGGCAGGTTGCCTATCTCGTCGAGAAACAACGTGCCACCGTCGGCCTCCTCAATCAGACCCTTGCGGTCAGTCCTGGCGTCGGTGAACGCACCTTTGACATGGCCAAACAGCTCGCTTTCAAACAGCGTGTCGGTAATGGCACCCATGTCGACACACACCATCGGTTTCGCCACGCGGGCAGACAGGCGGTGAAGCTCATTGGCGAGCACATCCTTCCCCGTACCGTTTTCGCCAGTAATCAGCACATTGGCGTCGGTGCGTGCCACTTTCTCCACCAAAGTCTTCAGTCGCAGCATTGCTTCCGATTGTCCCCAGACCATCTCCGTCGGAGCTGGATTGGCGGGAGTGGATTCCAGCCGCGATTTAACCGCGCGCATAAGCGTGTCGATCAGGCGGGTATTGTCCCACGGCTTTTCCACGAAATCAAAAGCACCGTCCTTCATCGCCTGCACCGCCAACTCCACATCGGCGTAAGCCGTAAACAGCACAACAGGCACATCCGGAAACTTGTCGTTGATTTTGTGAAGCCAGTACAGACCCTCGTTGCCATTGTTGATTCCAGCCACGAAATTCATGTCGAGCAGCACGGCATCGACGCCTTGCGCCAAGACATTCAGCATGGTTTTTGGCGACGGCAGCGTCATCACATCCTCAAAGACATCGTCGAGCAGCAGCCGCAACGATGACAGAATGTTGCGGTTGTCGTCGACAATAAGTATTTTGCCTTGCTTTTTCATTGTGTTGCGAAGTTAAGAAAAATCCCGGCAAAAACAGCAAGAGTCAATTGCCTTTCTGCCGGGATTGAGGAAACTTATATTTTCAGGAAGCTATTCAGCGTGCAGGCTGTCGACAGGATTAGCCCTGGCTGTGCGCCAGCATTGATAGGTGACAGTGGCGGCAGTCAGTGCGGCAAGGGCGATGAACGTGGCGGCATACACCATCCAGCCGATGCTGATTCTATATGCAAACTCCTCAAGCCATCGGTTCACGAACCAATATGACAGAGGCACAGCAGGAATGAAGCTGACAGCCAGAATCTTTAAGTATTTCAGATTGAACATTGCCACAACATCGGCAGTCGACGAGCCGAACACTTTGCGCACGGCAATCTCTCGTCGGCGATACTCGCTGTCGAACACCACCAGCCCGAATACACCCATAATGCTGATGGCAATGGCAAGCAGCGAGAAAACCGAAATCTGATTGGTGAGGCGCATCTCGTTTTTGTAGGTGTCGTCGAGAATCTTGTTGTAGAACTGCATCTCGAAAGGGTATTCAGCGTTGAACTTCGTCAATTCCGTGCGAATCTTGGAGGCAGCGTCAAACATGTTTGCGCCTTTCTTGACACGCACAGTCAGGTTGTCGCAATTAAAGTCCTTACTCAACACAATCATTACAGGCTCCGTCTTGCTGTGCAGCGACGAGAACTTCGCATTGTCGCAGATGCCCACGATTGGAAACTGCGTGCCGCCGAACATAAGGCATTTGCCAACATCGACAGAGCTGTTGTATTTGTCGCGTGCCAGCTTGTTGAGGATTATGGCATTTGTGTCGGAGGCGCAGAAGTCGCGTCCGTCGACGATTTTTATGCCCATTGTGTTGCAATAGCCGGCGGTGGCAAACAGGGTGCGTGGCGCCACTTCATCACCGTCGGCGCTGTGGAACACCCATCCCTGGGAGTTGTCTTTGCGCCCAGCCACACTCCACGACAGCGAAGCATCAGCCACCATCGGCAGACGTTTCAAAGCCTCGACGGCGGTTTGCGGCTCGGAGATGTCGGCGCGGGTGATGTCGCATACTATCAGTTCATCCTTCTGAAATCCGTAGTCGGCGGAGTTCACAAGGTAGTCGCGTTGCCGTTGCATAAGCAGGGCACTGACAATCAGCGAAGCCGAGATGAAGAACTGCAGCCCTATCATCGCCGTGCGCATAGCCTTGCCTCTTGGCGACAATCCGAAGTTGCCTTTAAGCGCCACGGCAGGGGCAAACGACGTGATCCGCCAAGCGGGAGCCAGCCCGGCAAGAACACCTGCCACAATCGCCGTCGCGGCAGAAAGACCAAGCACGTGCAGGTTGCCGAAAGGATTTATGCCAGCCACGGTCAGTTGGTTCATCTCCGTGTGCGACAGCAGCAACAACCCACCGACGGCAATTATGAATGCCGTAAAAGCGATTCCGGCAGCCTCTGCTGTCAGATACAGGCGCAGCGACGATTGTGTGGCTCCGAGAATCTTTTGCGTGTTTATGCTGCGCACGCGCATCGGTATCAGCGCGTTGGAGAAGTTGGCGAAATTGATGGCGGCAATCAGCAGAATCAGCAAGGCTATTGACAGCAGAATCTTCTCGTTTGACGCTTTTATTTGTTCTCCCACCAGAATGAAATCGCTGTTGTAGTGGGTCTCGGTCAGCGGAATCAGCACAAACTCCTTGCGGGAATTGCCAAACCACTCGTTGCCTTTGCAGATTTCTTCAAACTGCTTGTTGGCCGACGCCCGTATTGCAGGGAAATTCTCCGCTTTGTCGGCTTTTATGAACATTGTGAACGAGTTCATGTTGGGGTTCGTCAGATTGTCGCCAAACCACGATTTGTCGATTACTCTGAGCACAGGATTCCTCAGCCATGTGTTTTTGGCGTGGATGTCGCGGTAGACGGCACCCACAATCCATGTTTTTGCTTTGTTGATGCTTTTGCCCAATGGCGAAGCGTCGCCGAAATATTTCTTGGCGAAACTTTCCGGTATCATCACCTGGTTGGCATCGAGGCATTTTTTGTCGCCCACCACGATGTCGAGATTGTAGAAGTCGGCAAAATTCGGAGCGCACATCATAAACGTCCCGGAGCAGAAATGCTCGTTGATGTAGAATGTCTCCTCATAGCAGTCGCCGAGGATATAGGTGTAGCTTTCCACATGCGGTTGCCCGCCAATCAGCTCCATTATAGGGAAGCTCATTGACGAAAACTTTTCAAAATCGCTGTTTTTTGGCGGAATGTTGCAAGGTATGGCTATGCGGTCGGCATCTGCCAGTGCGGCATTGTAGCTGCGGTCGTAGTCAATCTGCATCAACAGTGCCACAAACACCATGAATGCCGCTGTCAGTCCCAGCAGGTTGAGCACCACCGACAGGCGGTAGCGCCGCGCCACGAACATCAGGTTGCGTAATAGTGATTTCATCGTCTGATTCCTCCGCAGATTAAAGATTTTTGTTTTGTATTGTCGACACAATCTTTCCGTCGAGCATCTCTACCACACGCGCGGCATACTCGGCGTCGTGCTTGTTGTGGGTTACCATCACGATGGTGGTGCCGGCGGCGTTGAGCTCGCTGAGGATTCTCATCACCTCCGCTCCGTTTTTGGAGTCAAGGTTGCCCGTAGGCTCGTCGGCAAGCACGAGGTCGGGATGGCTCACCACAGCCCGTGCAATAGCCACTCTCTGTTGCTGTCCGCCCGACAGTTGGTGAGGAAAATGCTTTGCGCGGTGGCTTATCTCCATGCGTTGCATGATGTTGTTGACCAACTTCCGGCGTTCAGCCGATGGGATTTTCATATAAGTGAGCGGCAACTCGATGTTTTCCCTCACAGTGAGTTCGTCGATGAGATTGAAACTCTGGAACACGAATCCAATCTTTCCGCGTCGCAGGCGTGTGCGGTCGCGCTCGCCGAGCGTTCCGACGTCTGAGCCGTTGAGCATAAAAGAGCCGGAAGTTGGCGAGTCAAGAAGTCCGAGAATGTTCAGCAATGTGGTTTTGCCACATCCCGAAGGACCCATTATTGCCACGAATTCGCCATTTTCGATTTCAAGGCAGATGTTGTTGACCGCAATGGTCTCGATGTCGCTTGTGCGGAATGTCTTTGTGAGATTTGTTGTTTTGATAATCATATCTGTGGATGTTTTTATATTATTCAATAATCAGTTTTGTGCAGTCGCCGAAATTGTCGTAGCCGCCAATCACAACACGCTCGCCCGGCTGCAGCCCCTCGGTCACCTCGTAGAAACTCGGATTCTGCCGTCCGATTCTTACAGAACGGCGATGGGCAGTCTTGCCGTCTTTACCTATCACGAAAATCCAGTTTCCGCCTGTTGTCGTGAAGAAAGATCCGCGAGGAATCATTATCGCCGTCGAAGGTTCGCCGAGGCGCAGGTTGACATAGTTTGTCTGCCCGTTGCGCATATTGGCAGGAACGTTGCCCACAAACTGCATGTCGATGCGGAATTTAGAGTCGCGCACGTCGGGATAAACCTTGCCCACCATCACTTGATAGGTGGATTTGCCACGCTCCATAGTCCCGGTCAGCCCGGTGGCGATGCGGTCGATGTAGTGCTCGTCAATGTCGGCTTCCATCTTATGCCCGTTCACCACGTTGATGCGGCCTATCATCTGTCCGGAAGCGATGGTCTGTCCCAGCTCCAGCGACATCTGTCCCAGCTCGCCATCGGCAGAAGCGCATACGGTCAGCTTGTCGCGCCGCTGGCGGATAAGGTCGAGGCTCAGACGCATGTTTTGAAGGTCGCTCTCAAGTTGGCTTATCTGGATGCTGCGGTAGATGGAGTCCTGGCGCAGCCGCTCGCAGACAAGCTTGCGCTTCTCCGAGGCAAGCTGAAAGTCCTCCTGTGCCTTCAGATATTCTTCTTTGGAAATCAGGTCTTCGTCGAGCAGACGTTTGTACTGCTCAAACGTGCGTCGTTTTTGTCGCACATCGATGTCGAGCTGCAGTTTTTCTGTACGGTTGCTTAGTTTGTCCTGCTCCATTGTCACTTGCGTGTTGCGCAGGAAATTCTGTTTCTCGGCGAGGTTTGCCTCGGCATTGAGAATCTCAAGGTCGAGCGAAGAGTTGCGCAGCTGTGCTATTGGTTGTCCTTTCACCACTCTCGTGCCCTCTTCTACGAAAATGCGGTCCACGATGCCTCCCTCCTCGGCGCTCAGCTGTATCGATGTGAGCGGCTGCACCTTGCCGAGAATGCGGACGTAGTCGTCAAACTGACCTCGCGTCACGTCGCCTATGAGCAGCGACTCCCTCTCCACTCTCATTGCCGACGCTCCGCCTTGTAGCACCACAATAGCGGCGGCTATAGCCACTCCGGCGGCAATGGCGATTATTGTAATCGTTTTGCGGCTTATTGGGGAGCGGCGCTTTTTCAGTTGTATGTCCATGTCAGTCAAAGATTTTGTTTGTAATGTAATAGTTGGCGAGGCGACGTTTCACGTCGAAGAGCAAACGGCAGCGCACGAGTTCGGCTTGCGATGCAAACCAATTGTCGGCACTTTTGCGCAGGTCGAGCACGTCCATCAGTCCCTCGTCGTATTTGCGTCGCGCCAGAGCGTATGCCACCGAGTCGGCATCGACCTTGCGCTCCATCTTCACAATCTCTTTGGCAAAGTTGTCGCGGTCGATGACGGCTTGCGAGAAGTCGGTGTCAAGTTGCAGTCGCTGCCGTTCCAAGGCAATCTGCGCCGCCACATACCTGTTGCGCGCCTTGCGGTAGCCGTTGATGCGGCTCATGCCGTCGAACAGCGGAATGCTTACCGACACACCGACGTATTGTCCGAAGTTCACGTCCATCTGTCTGCCGAACGACTCGTTTGTCTGACCCTGATGGCTGTAATAGTAGTCGGAAATGCCGGCGTTGAGGAAGATTGACGGCATCAGCCGTCCGCGGGCAGAGAGCGCGTTTAGCCGTTGAGTCTCGACGTTTGCCTCGGCTTGACGCAACAGAGGATTGTCGGCAGCCAGCAGCCCGTTGCTGACCATAGCCGCCCCTGTTGCCGGCATCTCCACCGAAAGACTGTCGGCGAGCGGAAAATTCATCGCCGATTTCAGTTTCAGTTCGGCAGAACGCAATTGTGCGAGCGCGGAGGTGAGGCAATAGTCGTCGTCGGCTTCCTGGGCTTCGCTTTGGCTTAGGTCTACGGCGCTTTTCAGCCCCAGTTCCTTCATGCGGCGAGTCTGCTTCAGAGCGTCGAGGCTTTCGCGGTGTTTGGCATCCATAATTTTAGACAATTCCTGACAGTATAGCAGATTGACGCAGGCGTCGAGTGCCGCGATAGAGGCGTTGTCGCGCTGCGCGTCGACTTCCGACTCCGCCTGGCGTTTGGCTGCACGCGCGCTGCGGAAGTCGTTTACAAGACTTCCACCGGTAAACAGCGGCACGCTTATGCTCAACCCGTAGGAATTGCCGAATGTGCGCAGGTTGTTGTAGGTGTTGGTGGCGGGGTCGATGGAGCGTCCGAAGCTGAATTGTGCGCCTATCTGAGCGCCAACCGACGGCAGTGTGCTTGCCAATGCCGACTGCTGGTCAAGACGGCTGTCGCTGAGCGAAATGCGGGCTGCGCGCACGTCGAGATTGTGGTTTGCGGCATAGCGCATGCAGCTGTCGACCGACATCCGTGTCTGAGCCGTGGCTGCCAACGCCGCCAGAAACATTGATAATATGACAAATTTTATTCTCATGTAAAAAAATAGTGCTATAATAGTGCCAAAAGAGTTAAATTGTTGAGACATAATTGGTAACGATTTTAGGCGGGATGCCTGACTGTCAAAAAATTTGACAATGGCGTCAAGAAAATAGACAATGAGTCAGACGGCACAGGTGTGCTGTAAATGTTTGATTCCGCACTCCGGAAAGCAGTGAAAAGATGGTGTGGAGGGGAATGAAAATCAAAAAAAAGCAAAGGAGTGAATTAATTGTAGGTCAGAATGTTATATTGACAAATTGCGTCAGAGGAACATCGGATTGCGCGAGAGGAACATTTTTGTGGCTTTGATTTTTTGCAGTCGGTTTGAAAATGCCGATTTTTGCGAGCGAAAAAACAAACCAAATCTTATGCGAAAAATCAGAATTAAAATTTGTCTGTTGGCAGCAATGCTTGCTGTTGCGACAGGCATACAGGCGTCCGACTTTGTTGTCGATGAGCTGTGTTACAACATCACCGACGCTGAGGCGAAAACCGTCGAAGTGGCGAAGTATGACTATACGGTAGACGGCGAAATGGTGCGTCCCACAAAGATGGATGTAGTGGTGCCGCCGACAGTTGTAAACCCCAACGACAATCAGACCTACCGCGTCACGGCGCTCGGCGATGGAGCGTTCACCGTCTATGGCTTGAGGGGTGGCTGGTTCGACTACACGTCGATAGTTCTTCCGGAGGGTTTGCTTGAAATCAAGGCAAACGCATTTTCCGGGCAGAGCAACTTGACGTCGCTCGTAATCCCCGGCACGGTGAAGTCGGTAAAAACGAAATTTGCACAAATGTCGGGCATCAGCGAACTGACATTTCCGGCATCGGTGAAGGAGATGGTCACGATTGAGTCGGGACGAATACAGAAGCTGACAATTGAAGGCTCGCCAACGATAACCGCTGGCAGCCGTGATTATATCACAGGCTCTGTTACGAACAACATCGTTTATTTCATTGACAATGACACGTCTTATAAGAATGTGGAGATTACGCTGACGTCGGCCGTTCCGCCCACGTTGCCGGAAGTCACCCGCATACAATACAAGGCATATTCGGGCCGCACCACAGTGCACGTGCCGGAAGGATGCTCCGATGCCTATAACGCTGCCGGATGGAATCAGGCGGAGGTGCTTGTGGAAGGCACAGACCATGCGGATGTAGACGGCATACGTTATTATCACGATTCCCACCGTGCAATCGGCTACGACGTGGTGAGCGAGCTCAACGGCCCGCTCAATATTCCGCAGACGGTGCAGATTGGAGGAAAGACCTATCCCGTGGAGGAGCTTGCTGTGAGAATGTTTGAAGGCGAGGGCGAATCGCTTATAAAGAACATTACGGCGATAACGCTTCCAGAAGGCTTGAAACGACTGGAAAAGAATTCGCTCTACTCTGAAGTTGTTTCGGCGACGGAAGTGACAATTCCTGCGAGTGTGGAGTATGTAGGCACATACTTTCTGCGTGGAGAGACTCTGAAAAAGATTACGTTTAAAGGCTCTCCTGTGCTCGCCGATAATTCCGTGGGTACCAACTATAAGTTGATCCACTTTATGAGCCAGACGCCTCCGTCGGTTGGAAAATATTCGTTTCAGAGTGCACATCTGATGGTCGTGGCTCCCGACGTTGCGAGCATTCCGGTTTATCGGACTACTCTGTCGGGGCATTGGGGCGTTGAGAAAGGCTATGAATTGTCGGTTTATGGCGGATTGAAAGAGGCAGACAATGTTTATTATTCCGCAATGGAAGACGGCAATGCCTGCGCCATATATTTTGACGGAACACAGACTTCGGTTGCCTTGTCAAAGACAATACAGATAGACGGAGCAGCCCGTGCGCTCGCAAAGATTCAACGCGGACTCTTCTACTACAAAAATATTACGGAAGTGATTGTTCCAGAAACGGTAAAGACTATCGGCGGCAATGCGTTCTACAAATGCTCCGCGTTGACATCGCTGCAGCTGCCGTCGGAAGTCGAGGAGATAGGCGATTATGCATTTTATGAATGCAGTGCTTGGGCCATTGACGTGACGCTGCCTGGCTTGAAGACATTAGGCAAGGGGGCTTTCCAAAAATCGGGAATCAAATCGCTCAACCTCACCGGCGCCCCATTGGCAACAATCCCGGAGTCTGCGTTCGGCGAATGCTCCAGCCTTGCGTCGATAACGCTCAACGAAGGCTTGTCGATGATTGAAAGTTATGCCTTTACTGGAGCCGTTGTTACTGAACTGACCATTCCGTCGACTGTCACAGACATATATACGGTTGGAATTTGGAGTAAAATAAAGAAATTGATTTCAAAGGCAACGACACCGCCAACGTTGAGAAATTCGCGGCAGTTGAATTGTCCGCTTTTTGTGCCCAATGGTTGTGTGACGGCATATCGCCAGGCAGACCGGTGGGTGGCATCGACAAGTGTGATAGCTGTCGGCGAGATGCAGACCGGCGGACTGTCGTTTTATCTTGGCGACACTGACGCATTGCTATATAATGTCGATACCGATGTCACGGGCTCAGACGTGGTGATTCCAGCCACTGTGGAGCAAGACGGAAACAGTTATACGGTCAACGAGATGCGCGCGGCGTTGCTGAAAAACTCCGCCGCAGTCAAGTCGGTGACCATTCCCGCCAGCATCACGCAAATCCCCAACGATGCATTCTGCAACTGCACGGAGTTGACGTCGGTGACGATGCCAGCCACGGTCACATCGATAGGCGCTTCCGCTTTCAATGGGTGTAAGGCATTGCCGTCGGTAGTGCTGCCCGCTTCGCTGGGAAGCATCGGCGAATATGGATTCCTCGGCTGCAAGGCTCTGACGTCGATAGAACTACCCGCCGCGCTGACTGAAATCGGCGTGTCGGCGTTCAACGGATGCTCTGCGATGGCGTGTGATGTCAACATCCCTGACGGCGTGACCGTAATTCCTGATGGCGCATTCGACCAGAGCGGAATAACAGGCATTACGCTTGGCAAGAACGTGAAGACCGTAGGCCGCAAGGCATTCTACAACTGTCAGAACATATTGTCGATAACGCTCAACGAAGGCTTGACTGAAATCGGCGAGATGGGATTTTTCAATTGTAGCAAAATCAAGGAGCTTGAATTGCCGGCATCGCTTACAACCATGGGCAGCAGCGCTTTCTGGAATGTTGGCATAAAGGTGGTTTGCCACAGCGCGGCTCCGCTGACGCTGCCAAAGTCGACGATGTATTCTTATCAGTTCAAAAAATGCACGGTAATCGTGCCGGTTGGAAGCGTCGCAGCGTATGTGGCGGCAACCGACAAAGGCTGGGACGAAAGCAACACGTATCTGACGTTTGCCGGATTGGCAGACGGCGTTGAGTATAGGGCAAACGATACGGAAGCGTGGGTGACAGGTGTTGCCGACGACACTGTGGTTGCCGACATCAAGGACTATCTGTCGATTGACGGCTCTCAGATGCCGGTGACTCGCATCGATGCTGCGTTCAGCGGCAAGACACAGTTGCAAAAGGTGACCGTTCCCGCAGCCGTCAAAGCGCTTCCCGAGAATATGTTCAGAGACTGCACGTCGCTCAATGCGGTGACGTTTGCGTCAGGCAGCCAGTTGCAGACCATCGGCAAGTGGGCATTCATGTCGACAGCCGTTGCAGCGATAGAGATACCGGAGGGTGTCACGGAATTGCCCGACGGAGTGTTCAGCGGTTGCTTGTCGCTGACAGAAATCACGCTCCCGTCAAACCTCGTCTCGGTGGGTGGCGGATGCTTCTACAACTGCAAGGCTTTGACGACGGTAAATGTCTGCGCCGACAATCTGACGATAGCCGACCGTGCATTCTATAGTTGCGAGTCGCTTGAAACGATTAATTCCGCCAATCCGTTGCAGCTGAGCAGCGATATCCGCAAACTTGGAATGGAATTTGATGGGTGCAAGAGTCTTAAAGCCGTGAGTGTGGCAGGCGGGATGATAGGCGCATTCGCTTTCGACGGCTGCGAGTCGCTCGTGTCGGTGGGTATAGCCGAAGGGGTGAAGACAATCGGTGAATATGCCTTCGACGGCTGTACGTCGTTGAAACGCATACTATTGCCGGCATCGCTCCAGGAAATTAAGCATGAGACGTTCCGGAACGTCGTGTTTGAGGAAATCACGTGTCTGGCTGTTACACCGCCATCGATACGTGACAATACATTCACCGACTATTCGGCGCATCTCTGTGTGCCGGCAGAGTCGATGGCAGCCTATGCCGCAGCCACCGGATGGAGGGAATTCTCGAATATCGGCGACCTGACAACAAGCGGCGTGTCGGCGGTGGCCAACGACGGTTTGAGTGTGGCTGTGTGCGACGGACGCATCTGCGTTGACGGCGTAGGTGAAACAGAGATGATTAAGGTTTATTCGACGGGCGGAATGCTTGTCGGAATGGGCTTGAACCGGCAGGTTGAAGTGCCGTCGCCGGGAGTCTATATCGTGGAATTCAAGAAGGGCACCGTCAAGGTGGCAATAAGGTAAGTTTTATAAAAAATATTAGTGTAACATCATGCGCTCTCTGGTTTGTGAAAATCGGAGGGCGTTTCTTTTGTTGTAAAAAATCATCATGAATTGAAAATTTGTTGTCATAGACAAGTTTTTTCGGATAATTTATGCTTAATATGCAGCAAATTAATTACCTTTACTCTACGCATTTCGTTTAGTTTGATATTAGTAACGTTCAATAAAAAATGAAAACAACGGATCTTATAAGTGAATGTACTGCATACGATTTCAAGATAATGTTAGAAGAGAAAAGACCGAAAAGTTGGCTGAAGAGTGTGAGCGCTTTTGCCAATGGCCTCGGCGGTTCCTTGTTTATCGGGGTTGACAATGATGGGATTGTTAAAGGACTTGATGACATACAACGTGTTTGCGAAACGATTAGCAATAAGATTCGGGATTATATGGACCCATTGCCAGAGGTTGAGATGATTCCTCATAAAACAGATGAAGGAATGAATGTCTTGCAATTGAAGGTAAATGCGGGCAACTACACTCCATACTATTATGTCGGTGATGGGCAACGTGTCGCTTTTGTACGCATTGGAGATGAAAGTGTGCCTGCAACAGCAGAGCATATGGTACGATTGGTTCTCAAAGGCTCAAATAAAACCTATGATTCTCTTATCACGGACTACAAAAAGGATGATAACTCTTTTATCATATTGGCCAATGAGTTTAAAAAACGAACTGAGCAAGATTGGAATACTAAATATCTGCTTTCGTTTGGACTTGTAACAAGCAAAGATTATCTGACCAATGCTGGCGCTTTGTTTTCTGATGATTGTCCTTTATGGCAGTCTCGGTTGTATTGCACGCGTTGGGATGGAAAAGACAAGAGCGATGCAATAAATGATGCCGAATTTACGGGCAATATCATTATGTTATTGCGAGAATCAATGAATTTCGTGAAGTCTAACACCAGAAGGGGTTGGGAGAAATTGCCTACTGGTCGAAAGAATAAGCCTGAGTATGCAGAGCGTGCTGTCCTTGAAGCAATGGTGAACCATTTCATTCACCGGGATTATACGGTTATGGGAGGGGAGGTTCATCTTGATATATATGATGATCGTCTGACAGTAACCTCGCCGGGTGGTATGTGCAATGGTACGCTTATTCAAAACCTTGATATAGCAAATGTGTCATCCGAAAGACGAAATCCGATTCTCGCAAATGTTATGGCTCAGCTTGACTATATGGAAAAGCGAGGAAGTGGTCTTACTCGCATCTGTAACGAAACAAAAGCTTTAGATGGATACCAAGAAGCGTTGAGCCCAAAATTCAACTCAACACCAGCCCAGTTTCAGACCATTATCTATGCCTCTGCTGACACCACAAATGTCGGAGATGTGTCGGAGATGAGACTTACTGGTCGTCAGCGGAAAATACTTCGTCTTATTAACGAGTCTCCGACAATAACAGGGAAAAAAATGTCGGAGATCTTGTCGGTGAGCCAACGCACCATCGAGCGCGATCTGTCTGTTTTGCAAAAACTTGATGTTTTGAAGCGAGAAGGCAAAGATAATGATGGCGTGTGGATTGTGATATGACGAGATTGTGTTGTAAAAAATCATCATAATCAAAAATTAGAGTAAATTTTTTAGACATAAATGTTTGGAATTTGGATATATTGCATAACTTTGCGAACAAACCGAAATAAAAACATAAACCAAGCTAACGGATTTTAGGGAGAGTCGGACAACGGGTGTGGATGGAAAGATAAGCTACAATCCAGAGACAAATACCCTTACTATGGAGGATGTTACTATTAACGCAACCGGAAATAATAATGGAATTTTGAATGAAGATGTAAAGGGCTTGAAGATAGAGGTAGTCGGCAATAACGTTATTACGACAACTAATGCATGCATTTCGATATTAGAGCCATCCACCATTAGTGGTTCTGGTACTCTCAGACTGAAGAGCAGTGGTAATTGTGGATTATTTCTGCCCTCTTCGCTCGCTGTTGAAGGTATCTCGCTGTATACGAGAGGATTATGGGGTATCGCCGGACGAGTATCTCAGAAATCTGGTAATGTGCTCACTATTCGCAACGCATACGTTGAGGCAACTGGCAGCGAGGGTTCAATCATCGATGTCGAGGACCTCGTGCTTGACGACTGCTCCATCACCCAGCCCACTGGCGCAGCCTTCGATACAAATGTGCACGCCGTTGCTCTCAACGGCGAGGCGGTTACCGATAAGGTGGTGATTGAGCCAGACAACAACAGCATCGGCACCATTACAGTCGACGTGCCCGCCCGCAAGCAAGGCATCTACAACCTTAACGGCGTAAAGCTGACCCAGCAGTGGGACGACCTGCCTGCCGGCATCTACATCGTAGACGGCGTGAAGCGCGTGAAGAACTGATACAGCAAACGAATAACGAAAAAATAACGGAGGGTGTGCATGGAAAAATAGAATGCACACCCTCTAAATATTCCTCATGTGTGTCAAACTAAGAATAACCTCTTCTACTGGTTGCACCTCGTATATGATACGGATTATCATCAGCCGATGCGGTGGTTGAGGGCAATGCTACTTCAATTGGAGCAGTGGTGGTTAATGATGCCATGTGCTTCAGCGGCACCGCGTTGCGGTGCATGCCGGGCAGGAGTCACAGCCCCGGACGCGGTCCGGGGTTAACTGAAAGCGCGTCCGCGTTGCGGACGTCGGATGCTGGATTGTTGCCGATGCGGCGGTTGAGGGCAATGCTACTTCAATTGGAGCGGTGGCGGTTAATGATGCCATGTGCTTCAGCGGCACCGCGTTGCGCATGCCACCGGTGTCACGGGGTAGGCGAGCCAACCCCGTGCTGACATATTAAACCGTACTTCGGCAGTTTATCAATGGCAATCCGGTGATGGAGGCAACCGCCGAAGGACGGTTGTATAATCATAGCCCCAGGTTGGCAAGCCTACCTGGGGTCAGGGTGCGGAAGAATAATCTACCGCCGAAGAGCGGTTGTATAAATCACGGAAAATATTTTAGCGAGAAAAGTTGAGTCAGCGGCATCGTAACCATCCGTGGGAAGCCGTCCGGCCACAAGTAGTGACGAACCTCCGGCACGCATCTGTTTCGCTCCGCGTACCGGGTTGCGGAAAAGTTCCGTCGCTCCGCGACGATGTATGTGGCGATGGTTCTTGACGTTTCTACAACCGCACTTCGGCGGTAGTTGCGCGTGCCACCGGTGTCACGGGGTAGGCGAGCCAACCCCGTGCTAACATATTAAACTGCTCTTCGGCAGTTTTTTCGGGTCAGTAGAAATTTATCCCCACTAAATTTCTACTGACCCGTTTTTGTGGCACAGCAGGCATAGCCGCGGAAAATCAAGAAGCCCCGGACCAATGTCCGAGGCTTCTTCGGCAACACGTTGCCGTTGTGTCGTTTTACGTCCATTCGATATATCACATACTTCTTTTCTGTCAACGACGTAGGGAAATTTAGACTAAATGATTAAGGTTGAAGTGTAATATATTTTCTTGTAAAAAAGTACAATCAATCTTATCAAAATAAGACCTTTAGGCCCTAAATCGTGATACAAATGTAATGTATAAAATTTGTTCTGCAAAATAAAAATTTTAAATTGCCCCCCCCCATTAACTTTTAATGAAGGAAATACACAAACTTTAACGAGGTGATTACATTTTCAGCGACCATTCAAAACCGTCTTTTGTATCTTTAACATCGAAACCGATTGCGGCGAGACGGTCGCGAATAAGGTCGGACGTAGCCCAGTCCTTTTTCACTTTCGACTCCTTTCGGATTTCGAGCAAAAGGTCGACAGCCTTTTCAAACGGTTCGAGAGCCTGAGCGTCGTCGCCAGCCACGATTTCAGTGCGCACACCGAGGATGTCGATGAGAAACGCCTGGAACAAGTCTTTCAGCTCGTCGATGTCGTCCTTTGTCAGTGTCGCCTTTCCGTCGTTCACCTGGTTGATTATCTTGCAGGCATCGAAAAGTTCGGCGATAACGATAGGCGTGTTGAGGTCATCGTTGATGGCATCGTAGCATTTCTTGCGGAATCCCTTCACGTTGACCGAAGACGAGTCGGCAGGCTTCAGCTCCTGGAGTCTGCGGTAGCCGTCAACGATTCGGTCGTAAGCCTTCTCGGCGGCTTTAAGCGCGTCGTTTGAGAAGTCGACCGTTCCGCGGTAGTGAGCTTGCAGGATGAAGAAGCGTATTGTCATCGGCGAGTAAGCCTGTTCGAGCAGAGGATGCGACCCGTTGAAAAATTCCTCGAGCGTAATGAAGTTTCCGAGCGATTTGCCCATCTTCTGCCCGTTGATTGTAATCATGTTGTTGTGCATCCAGTAGCGCACCGTCTCATGGCCGTTGTGAGCCACCGACTGCGCGATTTCGCACTCATGGTGAGGGAACATAAGATCCATTCCACCGCCGTGGATGTCGAACGTCTCGCCCAGATATTTCTGCCCCATCGTAGAGCATTCGAGATGCCATCCTGGGAATCCGTCGCTCCATGGCGAAGGCCATCGCATGATGTGTTCTGGCGACGCTTTCTTCCACAGCGCGAAGTCGACCGGGTTGTGCTTCTCCGACTGTCCGTCGAGCGCACGCGTCGTGTTGAGCAACTCGTCGATGTTTCGTCCCGACAGTTTGCCGTAGTGGAAGTCCTTGCTGTACTTCACCACATCGAAATATACAGAACCGTTGCTTTCGTAGGCATATCCAGCCTTTAGAATCTCCTTGATATACTCGATTTGCTCAAGAATGTGTCCGGAAGCGTGAGGCTCGATGCTTGGCGGCAGCACGTTGAGCGCCTCCATAGCCTTGTGGTAGCGGTTTGTGTAGTATTGTGCCACTTCCATCGGCTCCAGCTGCTCCAAGCGTGCTTTTTTCTCAATTTTGTCCTCTCCCTCGTCGGCGTCGTGCTCCAGGTGCCCCACGTCGGTGATGTTTCGCACGTAGCGCACCCGGTATCCCAGGTGGCGCAGGTAGCGGAACAGCACGTCGAACGTGATGGCAGGGCGAGTGTGTCCGAGGTGCGGATCGCCGTAGACAGTAGGACCGCACACATACATACCGACATTAGGCTCGTGCAGCGGCACGAATTGTTCCTTTTTTCGGGAGAGCGTGTTATATATGAATAACGGATTCTCCATCGTATCTGAAAATTAATATGTTATGCTTTGCCAACCGGCATTCCAGCTTCAGGCTGTTTAGGCTTGATGGTGCCGAAGTTGGCCTCGTATTTGCGGATGTTGTCCTGGAGCGCCATCAGCAAAGTCTTGGCGTTTTCCGGAGTCATGATGATTCGGCTCTGCACGCGGGCTTGTGGAGCGTTTGGCACCACGCTGATGAAGTCCATAAAGAACTCATTTACAGAGTGGGTGATGATAGCCAAGTTGGCATATTTGCCAGACGCCATTTCCGGAGTCAATTCAATCTTTATTTCTCTTTGGTCGTTTTTCTCATTCATAATTTTAAAATGTTTAGAAGATTATTATGTGCGAAGTTACTAATTTCCCGTAAACTCGCCAAATTTTTTTCGTCGTCGACATTTAGAGCGCGAGCGGGTCGGGCGTACCAACTGTTTAGGCACTGTGTCTTGGAAACCTATTATTTGTGTTATTAAACATATAAAAGTCACGAAAGAAAATAAATGGTTTCTTATGGATGTATTTGTATCTTTTATCATACTTGCAGCTATTGTTGCTGTATCATTCGCCTTGACTAAGTGCTTACTTGCTCTTGCTCGGTATCTTGACCGGCATTAGTGTTTATCACAATTTAGGCGTTTTTGTTGACGCATTTGGTCAGTGAATTGTTTGTAATCTGGGAATCCACTATTGCCTGGATATACTCCGTAATACACAAGGGCAATTGTATCGTTGAATAATATATATGAATTGCTTTGCCGATAGCTGTCAGTTATTGCTATATCTTTCGACCTATATATTTCATACACAGATTTAGTATAGCCATATCGCCTAAACAATAGAGAGATTGATCGTCTGTCACAGGAGTTGACACCTTGAACATTCGCTGCATGCATATAAGCATCCAGAACATCCAGTTTGTGACGCGATATCCCTGCCACGGTTTTGCCTTTTTGCCATTGGGCATTAATCTCTTTTTGATGTATCCATTTGCCTCCTGATTTTATGGAAAGAGCCAATATCTTACCGTTGACATTGGTGTAGTCAATTCCCCCATCATTTCCAACATAATCTTCAATTAGTTCAACCAAACATTTCATATCTTCAGCATGTTTGTAGTAATTGTCAGCCATTGCTTGAGCGGTAGGTGGTTCGCCGGAAGAAGGTAAAAATAAGAACGTAAGTGGTATGACAAAGATGTTGAACAAATGGATTCCAAAGATGAATTTATTATAAACGTTCTTTGTTTTGACTGACTTTATTAGGGAGACAAACAGGGAGACAAGCAGGCAAACGGCAATTGGTATAGTTATAGGAAATAACCAAAAAAGCCCTACGGCACTTACGCTGAGACAGTCAGTCAAAGTAGCTTTGTCTTCACAAGTCCATAATACACAAACAATAAGCACAGATATTGAAATTAACAATATCAGTTCAACAATACGTAATATGATGCCGAATAACCGCATATTATTGTTATTTCTTGATTTTATCAAACATGCAATTGCCAAAGCAGAACCCTGACACAAGAACAAATATGCAAGGAATTATTGGCCAAAGAAATATTTCGTATGGTCTGCATATTGTATTATGAGACAATTCATCCATCGTCATTACAACAAACATAGCCATTGTCCAAGAGTCTATCAGTATCCATAGTATGCGGAATATATTTATGAACGGTTTTGAAAATTCAGGGATGTTATTGCAATCTCGTCTTTTTTGATTAAAGACCTTTATAAAAGACCACAGGCATAGGAATATGGCATATGAAAAAGGGATTACTAAGCAAAATAATTCAAAGTATATCGACCTTGTTGGATATCCATTGCCTAAATTAAACAATCCAACAACAACGAATATGGTCAACATAAGAATGTCGAAAAATGCGAATGCCGCTTTTAAAAGATATTTCATATTGTTATTCATTAAAAAGTTATTCACAAATATCTAATCTATCCAGACTATCTGAGGCTTCATATAAAAAGTTGTCAAGCAGTAGATACTTTCTGCCTTCGTTTAAAAATATGGAGAATGATATTCCGTTTTCTGCGAACAATGTGATTTGGCATCTGGTGTCAAAAAGCACATTTTTATTAGAAGGCACATAAGAATTCAATGATTTCAAAAGCGTTTCAATAGATTTGGCATTTAAATATTCAACCTTCTTCAAATCATCGCAAGTGTATTCAAATTCTTCAGGTGAGATGTCGGATGAGAAAAATATATCAGAAGGGATACAGCTGATTCTTGCGTTGCGAAATTTCATATTCTGTAGATCAGACAAATGCTCAACTTTTTTATTCTCAAAATCAGAAAATGAAAATGCATAATCTTGCAATGTCGGGTCGGGACAATATGCAAAAGGAGGAATTGTCAGGCCTTTTTCTCCACCGAACACTGTCGCTTCAATCCGATCATTTCTAATCAGCATAATTTTGTAGGAAACTTTTAAATTAGAGAAATCCAAATCGCTGTTCTTTTCAAGTCCCATGATTCGTTCTTTGACAAAATCCACACTGTCTACTGACACACTCTGTTTTATTGCCTTTTTTACGTTGAACTTATTGTCAAACGAAAAGACTGTCACACTGTCGTTAGGTTCTGGAGCAATGCACGAAATCACAATCCTGTCTATCGGTCGTGAGGAGATAATCACATTGCAACAGATTGTCAATATTATTGTAGTCAATAAAATTTTTCTCATTTCGTTTTCCTTTTATATATAATTTCAGGAGAGCTTATCAGTTATCATTCCCTCTGTCGGATTCCACCTAATAGTATTATTGCTTGGATCAAATTGATTTTTGCCTTCTGTTATAAAAATAATTTCCGGACGTTGCTCTAATTTTGCAAAGATACCACCAATATTATGTTCGTTTAGAATTTTTATCGCTGTAGAGAATTGCTGTTTGAAATCTGAGGGCACTCCTTTTGCAAAACGTATTTTCTTTCCATCCAAATGCACGTTGCATACAGGGTTGTTTGCGCAGTAGGCGTAGGGGGGAGAGGAATGGGTAGGAGAGAGCGAGCGGGTCGGGCGTGGTGAAGCGCACGGGCAGAGGGTCGTAGAAGCGGAGGCTCTCGAACTGCTCCAGCTCCTTGCCCACGTGCATGCGGCGCGTGGCTGGGATGTAGTTGGGTGATGTCATAAGCATTTGCATCTTAATCTGAATTTATTATGTATCTAAATTTACGATAGCCCAGATTGTCAATATTGAGATGCCCGTTTTTGTCTAATTTGCAACCTTTTAAAGACAATTTGATTGACAAGGTATTGCCGTAGATGTCCATATCGTCCCAAGTTATCCAATAGAATACATCTTTGTCAGTCTGTTTTAGGTTTGATACAATCTCCTCTTTACAGAGACTGTTGAATAAGAACTTCCCATTAGCCTTGTTCTCAAGGACTTTGCGAGTTAAAGTCTCTATAGAAATATCGTCAATAACGACATTGTTGACTAAGTTATAATAATCATTCAATTCTTTACAAAAGATAATCTCGCTAGGTGCGATATATTTGTAAAATATATTTGAATCAGAGTATATATGGAATGTCTGATCTGAATAAACATCAGATTCTATATCTATAGAGTCTTTTGTTAAACCGATAGGAAAATCATCTTCTTGTGTGCAGAGTGGACAACTGGGTAGTTTGACGATGCCGATGTATTCCCAAATATTTTTATCTTCATTCAGTTTATAAATAATCTGAATTCCGTCTTTTTGTTTATACGGATGTAACAAGTATTTCGCAACCTCGAATGTTATAAATTCTTGACAAGAGTAATATTCTGACGAAATGCAGAAATTTAAACAAATAGTTGTGTCTCCAAGATTTTTCTTCGCTATTAGTTCGTCTTGGCTCATAGAAGAAGCGCGAAGTATTCCAAGGTGCTTTTCTTTACTGTCAAATTTAAAAAACGGAGGCAGCGTATTGTCTGTCAATACAATCCTTCCATATTCTGCATATTCTGGATTCTTGGATATAATATCCTTAGTTACAATTCTGATACTCTCGTTTATTATAGAGTCCATATTCAACCTATATTGGGCATCGATTCTGCAGATACACAACAATGTTGCAGCTACGGTCAATAATATATGCTTTATCATTTGGTTATAATTTTAGGCATTACAAAATCATTCAATGGGACAATGGCTTGTACACCTGCACTGTCGTAGATATATACTCTTCCGTCTCTCATTCCAAAGCAATAGTTTGCACCATCTCCTGCATACTTAATATCAGCGGAAGATGGCGGTTGTGGGGATTTCGTGTCATTAGGATATATGCCAACACTTGCGCAGTAGGTGTAGGGGGAGATGGAGCGGGTCGGGCTACCAACCGTTCTGGCACTGTGTCTTGGAAACCTATTCTTCATATAAGCAAAGATTGTTATAAGCATACAGATATGGGACGTCAAAACATTCTGAAATTTTGAACTGGGTATATATTTGCACAACTGATTCTTTTGCAATTGAAATTTTCTTTTTTAGAGAAGGCTCTTTTTTGACTTTTTGTACCACGTTATATGAGAAGGACTCTCCTGGCTTCAAAAGCTTCAAGAATGTCTGACCAAGTATTTTTTCCGAATATTCGCCATCAGACCAAAGAAAGAATAGGCGAGGGCGTCCTGCGCGAAAGAAATTTTTAATCTGTGTTTCCTCTGCGTAGTCCATAACGTTGTCGTTTTTGTTTATCCATGTAAGATAATTCTCAGCTGAATTATTTGTAATCACAAGATTCCAAACATACGTTTTCTCGGTGCCATAATAATGGTAATACTCATAGTTGTATTCTTTTATGGATATATTGTTATCTTGCGCAAAAGACAATGAAGAACCTATGAATATAAATAATATTAAGATTGTTTTTCTCATTGTTTTTCGTTTATTATAGTTTCTTTTTTAGCTTTTAATATCTTACCGACAAGGTCGGTATTTGAATCTTTTCAATATCAATTCTTTTGAAGGGAATAAGGCTCAATAACTTGTCTTACCAGTCATAACTTGTCTGACCATTAAATAATAATCATCATAATCAATTAATACAATCCGGTCAATGTGGACAGATTTTTTTATGAGTTTATATCGATTGAAAACATCTGGTTCAAACTCAAAATCTTTATCATGAGACAATATCTGCTCTAAGGTACGAAGGTTTTCATTGTATACCCATAAACTCATCAAACCGAATACTATTTCTTCACAGTCATTGGCTGTGCTATCAAATGTGACAAAATTTCCATATTTAATGCAATATGCCCTAACCATTTCCGGCAGATGATTCTTAATAAAATTATAAAAGCATAAATCAGAATCTTTATTTATAGGTCGTATGGTCAGAATGCATTCTCTGGTTGAATTGTTAATGAGTATATGTATTCTAACATGTTTCTTTTCATTATAAAATGAATTTGTAATAGAATCTCCATACAATTCTGTCATCACATTTAAAAATCTTGATGTGGTTGTCAAATTGATTCCGTTTGCGAGACATTTAAATGCACGTTCTGAGTCACGATAATTTAATTTGTTTTCAAGGTTTTTTGCCCTATAAACATCAATTTTCAAAGACTCAGACATACACCATGTTGGAAAGAGTGCATACAAAACTATTATCAACAAAACTTTTTTCATTTTATTATGTTCAGGAATTTATCAATCATTTTGGAAGTACTGGTAACTGGAACGGTATAATTCCCGGCGATTCCTTTCATATTATTGTTTTTTTGCTTTTATAATTATTTTGTCTTTATTGATCACCGCTTTCTTCTGATATTCTAACCTGGTAAAGAAAGAAGTCTTACCTGTGCTGTATTTCACAGGATATTCCGATGACAACGAAGCGTGATAGTCGGCTATATAGACGGGGCTCTTCACAACAGCAGCGGATACGCAGACTAATGTTCCATCGGTTAGATAATAAACAATATCTGAAAATTCGTCTGAATAGACCAATAGATATTGGTTGTACAGCTCCATATATTCCGATGTCTTAATGAATTTTTTGGAATGTATTTCATAGAATCCCGATAGATATTCAGAAGCATAATCTGCGTAATTATAGAATCTGTTGACAAAGGTTTCACAATCTATATTTTCCGATAGCCTGTTCAGAAAAAAGAAGTCAGAAATGGCTACCATAAGATATGGTCGCTGATTTTTATTCTGAGGAGAGATTCTCAAAATATAGTAATAGTGTTCTCCTTCCTCCAATTTACGGAAATGAGCGCCCTTGAAATTTATATAGCCGCTTGACTGCAGCGTTAAGAACAGGATTGTCATCAAAATCAGTTTTTTCATATTAGGAAGCGTCTTAAATGCTACAAATTTTACTGTTGTTCTTTGCTCTTTTTGTATGGTTTAACCACTTTGTAATATGCATAAGGTGTTGGAAAAAGGATGTTATGTAGATTTGCATCGCTACGATAGTCCGGTACTTTTACATAGTCACAAATGCGGGTGTCGATAAATGACTGGTTGTACATTTTCCCTTGTACAAGATACAATTTATAATAATCTGGATTTTCATTCAATTTGTATTTCCCAAGGAAAGAGTCCGTCCGTCCTTCAATTTTTTTACCACTGGCAATAGGCATGGCGTCTTTGTAGAGTTTCATCGCTTCTTCAAACTCCGATTCAGAAAGGAACATTTCCATCTCGACGTAGTCCTCGGCCAGAACAAAGCACCCGTCTGTTTTGAATAGGTCGTTATAGTTGTGGATATTCGAAGCGATGGAGTCTTCTGCAATGAACAGGTATCCACCATCTACAACGATAAGCGAAGGATTGCCTATCTCTACAACGCCGCAATAATAACACGGTCTGCTCCCATCCGAAAGATATGTCGGACATGGCTCAATACCTTCTACATTTCCTGTCGGAACAACCAGAAATGAGAAAAGGAGCAATAGGATACAACTAATCCCTCCAGTCATGTTCTGTTTCAATACGTTTGCCTGCATCTTTGTTAGTATTTGAATTGTTTATAATGCTTTCGACTTGTTCTGGAGTAACAATTGGCATCACAGCATCTCTGTTTGGATCCATTATTGTTCCATCCAAATCCACGTTGCATACTAGGGGGGAGAGGGATGGGTAGGACAGAGCGAGCGGGTCGGGCGTGGTGAAGCGCACATAGCTCATTGGCGCCTCCGCCGCAACCATAGGCAGGGCAAGCAGAAACAGGGATATGCCGACAAAATGCTTCATCTCGATGGTAATAGGTTTGTTGATAGCAAAGTAAACGAAAAAAAGCCATAAATGCAATAGCAGATTCTGTAATTCTGCAAACTTCTCCGATTTTTTATAGAAGTGTCATTTCTTCAATACCGAATCGCTGAAAAGTATAGAGTTTTCACAGAAAACGGTGACGATGAACACACCGCAGGTTTCTCCTCCGATGTCGCAGAGCAGAGGGAAATCGGCATCTTTGTATAATCGGATAGTTTTTTTGTCGGATATGACATAGGTGAATGTACGGAACGTGACAGGAACGGCGTTTCGGACAACATAGATGTTGTAAGCGCAGTCGCCAATAATATGCACATCGTTTTTCTCATTTCAACCGATATTTGTATTCAAATTTTTTGATAAAAAACTCATTGAAATCTTTAATGCCATCAAGGCGTCCGAACTTGTCGTACGAAAAGAACGTGGAAGTCCCGTCGCAGTCGGTCTTTTCGGCTATGCCCGTCAGCCAATGATACTTTAGAGTGGTGATTTTCGCCTCGGGCAGATTCTCGCGGATGGAGTTGAAAAGGGATGTCAGCGACTTGTCGTCGTAAATCAACGATATGCCACCGCGACTGAATCCTGCAGATTCCGCTATTCTGGAGAGAGTGGCAAAGTCTGTATTCAGGGCTTCAACGATAGGATATTTCCCATTATATCCCCATAAGTATGAAGCGAGTACAATTCCATTGTAGCTTATTTGCGCTATATTGCCGTTGCTTTCATACAAATATTCATACTCTGGAATATTGATGAAGTTTTTCAAATCCTCGTTGATATGTGCAGATTTGCCTAATTCGTATTTAGGAACGACATCAGCTCCCGACTCTCCGACAAACGAGCGCACCAGGCGTCCTGCTTCGTCATATTCCATTCGTCTGGCGGCAGTTATCTTGCCGTCGCAGACGGTAACCTCGGAGTCGATTATGGCATATTGCGGATTTAGATAAGTGTAGAAAGTCTCTTGTCTGCGCCCTTTTGAGTCAAAAGTCCAATCCGATTTCTTCAGCCGACAGAAATTGCTGTCGTCGGAGAACGACGTTGAGAAATACGAGCATCCGTACTCTTGCTTGGAGACAGAGTCCCATTCGGATGTGGAGGATACGTTTGTTTTAACGAGCCTTTTGACAAACGGAATCAATTTGTATTCACTCACGGTATAATCGGCAATTAAATCCTCAGGTTCCTTAAGCATCAGATTTGAGAAATCGCTGATTTTTACGAAATCTCCCGTGAAATTTCCGCCGTCGCCTTCCACAACCTCGTATTCATAGACGTATCGCTTCTGCTGATTGTTGCCGATTGTGTTGAATACAGTCTTGCAGACCAAATCACCTCTTTTATGGGCATACGATGTGTATATGCGGTTGTTGGTCGAGCCGCAGTTGAAGAAAGCCATGTCAAGGTGGTCCGGGCAGTCGATATATGTTGAAAAATCGTATTGGGTGATAATCGTATCGTCATTGTGTTCATCGGTCTCAAACACGCGGGAGTATAATATGTCTGCAGTGCCTGTGGCGGTTGTCGGCAAGCCATAAGACGAAGTGCCGTATACGGTTTCCAAATCATCACCCATTCCGCCGTCGACGTGCCCGCCCATAATAAAGTGGTAGGCATATTCCGGTTCAAACGGCACCACGCCGCTCGACGTGTTGTCTTTTGTATAATCCGTGGCATATTTGTAAGTCTTCCGGATCTTGGCGTTTGTCACATCGTCGGTGCAAGATGTTATGCTTCTAATCCTCAGTCCGCCCCAAAGCTTTGTCGGGGAAATCGTTGTGGCGGTTATGTCGTTGAAATTGATTTTGACTATGCCAAAATCGCCTTCGCTATTATCTCTTTCGAAATAATTTCTCAGAACGTCGAGGCTTATGTTGCGTGGATTGCAGAGACGAATCCTATATTGCCCCGGCTGGGAGATTGATATTATTTGTTTCCTTGCGCTGTTTTCCGAATCAATGAAAACGGTCGCTATAACCTCGTTCTTTCCATTGTATATTTTTACTGAAGGATAGTCGTTTGAATAAGCGGTTGAGTGGCTGTGGTTGTAATCCTTCCATCCGTCATTTCCTTGCAGGTAGCCCATACCCTTGAACATTTCGAAGTAGTTTGACACATCCACATAGATATTTGTCGGGCTGCTTACGGTTATTGCAGCCTCCAGGACTTCGCCATGTTTGCGTCCGCACAGGGTGTAGTTGTGGGGAGTTGTGGTAGTGATTGTTTTTTCTTCATTCTTTTTGGCGTTTACATACGCATAATCGTGCGGCTCCCATTCGAAAGCCGTATGTCCACCAGTCGGATAAGTTATCTTGTTCAGAATTCCTATGGCGGCATACGCAGCATTCGGCTCTCTGTCGCCATAAGGGTAGCTTCCAAGTTGATGCTCAAACTGTCTGGTAAGCAGCGACGCGTTGTTGCAGCCGTTGTAATATCCCCAATGGTCTTGTGAATTGGAATAATTATTTGGAACAGAGCCTTTTTCATAATCAAATGAAAACAATGTCTGCTTGTTTTTGCCGTCAGCCGACACTTCCGAAATTTTATTGAGCAGTCCGCCGCGTTTGCCCCGGAATGGACTCTCCGACTGTTCAAACACGAAATTCTTCACCGGAGTGCATTCGGAATCGTTTCTGAATATTGTGATTTTCGACAGCCTGTCGTACTGCGAAGTTCTGGTGTCGACATCCACGGTTGTTGTCTCATAAGAGAACTCCACAATCTCCGAACTGGTGACAATCCGCTTCAGCAGTTTGGGATAGTAGTCGATGTATGAGTCGGCGCCGGTGTAGCCCTGCACAAGTTCTTTGATATAATCGGAATTGAAACAGTCCTCATATCTATATGTGCCGCCAACCCGATAGATGCGTTCGCCCATATTCTGGTATTCAAACATAATCGAGTCGCCTTGCAAAGACTTTATTTTGGTCAGATGCCATGCGGAAATGAAGCGGTATTTATCTTTCTGCATATCCGCGTTTTGCAGCATCCGATAATAGTACAGGTAAGAATATTCGCTATATTCCGTAGCTTCAAAATAATAACGAGTGCCCTTGTCGTCGACAATCTCATAACGGCCGGGGTAGTTGCTGTTCAAAGTCCTGCCATTTTCAAAATGGAGATAAGACGGCGACTGCAAGACCATCTGCCGGTTGTCGTCGTATATGAAAGTGCCGGACATCCCCATTCCCGCAATCTGCAGCACATCGTTGGCTACGTCAAGACGGTTTTCCTCGTATGGCTGGCAATAGCGAGAAATGTATTTGACATAGTCGGAGTTTGCCACAGCATAGTCATATTCCTTAGGCTTGTTGCATACGTAGTTTCTGAGTTTTTTACCGTCAGATGTAATATTGAACAGTCCTCGCATCATCCCGCCCTCCGCGAGCATCTCGTCAGGCAGACCGTTGACCGTGCGCGATATCGTGGCTCCGGCGAGCAGCGTCCATCCCAGACCTACAATTCCCGCTTTCTCGTTCACCTTGATGCCGCCTCCGTGGTAACCTATGGAAATCGGCACAGACAGAGATCCGTGGCTCACCTCATAAATCGGCAGGTTGATGTCGGGTTGCCCGGATGCGAGCGACGCTCCGAAATTAATGTATCTGTTGAGCGACTCCACCTCTGGCGACGGTGGTAGCACGGAGAAGTTGTGTGGCGCATACTTCAGATTGTCGGCTGCCGCCGACAGGATTGATGCGATAGATAATGTTATGACCATCAAATATTTCATAGATCCGAATTTTTATTGTTGTTGTATCAATGCAACTTTTACGATGCTTCCGTCATATTGCCTGTATTCAACGAATTCAGCTTCCATTTTGCGTTCATTTAATTTGATGCCGACTTCTTTTGCCCAGGAATTGGAAATCTCAATGGGATGTATTAGAAAAATTGTGTGGATATCTAAATTGAAATATGGCTCAAGATTCAGAGTCCTGACCAGGTCGCGTATGTTTCGATTTATTTTTATCAGTTCGAAACTTTCAATGACACTATTCCAAATTGTGTATGGATATCCTGGCACTGGGATGTCTCGAATATATTCCAACGTATCTTTTTGGGCGTGAATCGACACAGTGCTTGGCACGTCGTCATCGAACGTAAGAGAATGACCTTTTTTCATGAAACGCATTCTTATTTGTCCTCTTGAGAGCTTTTTCAATTCATCCGGGAATACTGCTGGATTGTCAGTGACGGCGACCAATGTGTCGTTCGACAGCAGCACCTTGAATACCCGGCTCTCGATGGCCCGAACGGTATCTCCATTAATGTCTTTGGGGAAAAGCCTTGTTCCACGGAAAAACACATCTTTATATAGGATGATAGAATCGGTCTCCGCATTGGGCGTAGAGGCGTTGGCCAATGGAGATAGGCTGAAAAGGATGACAAATAATAGGATTGATAGTTTCATTGTAACGTCTATTTTGTTTTAGATTTTAAATGAATGAAAATCAGGCTGTCTTCCAACAGACAAATACGGTTTGGCTTAAATAGAAACATTGAGTCAATAGGATGCATTATGCCAAGACTCCTGCAAGCAATATCTTCTTTGACCACAGAAATATGGCTTTTAAAAACAGATGTCGTTACAGAATCGGTCGCATTCGGCACAATTACAATATATGTAAACGACTCTTTTGGTTTGATTCTTTTGACGAATGTCGATCCGACAGCAATTCCTGTAAATCCGTTACTCCATGCTTCTGCAACACAAGAATAGCTTTCCCCGACTCTCCGATTGAAGAAGATGTCACTTTGCCTATCTTGAGACAACACCAACATACTATCAAGTCGATTGATCCAAGTCACATAGTTTTGATTGGAATTATTTGTAATTTCATAGTTCCATACACAAGAGTAAGAGCCTGAGGGTCTATTGATAGGACCATGTGGAACGATATAGCGATAACAAGTCTCTTCATAAGAAATGTCATTGTTTTTTGCTTGTATACAAAAAACAATTATAGCTGATAAAATCAGAATTTTAGTTTTCATTGTCATTCTTGCGGGATTTATATTTCATAATCAAATTAGCGTTGGAATTGAGATTAATTTCCAGTAAAGCTGACTACGGAAATTTTGCTTGCAACATAATCTCCATAGGATAACAGGTGGCAATTAATGTCTTGATGTTGCATTTGTGTCCATGAGAACAATTCTGTCATTGCTGATTTCGATAAAAATCCAGAACGTGTAATCAGTAACATTTATTTTTGATTGCCAAAAAGGATCGAATTTTAGGGATAATTGCGAGAACACGTCTCGAATGCACTCTGTATTATATATTTCAATTATTCTGATGCCACCAATGTCAGATGTCTGTTCTGGCAGTTTTTTCCCAAAATATGGCAAGTCCTCTTGTGTGAACGCTCCAAATATTAAATATGGGTATTTGGAAAATTTTGACAATAACCTTGTTGCTATGACAATGTCTTTCTGTTTGTCAAAGTCAGAAGAAGCGACATATTTTTCTATAAGGTCTATATGGAAATGTATCAATGCCATCTGATTTCTCAGCTCCATTTATAGCCATTACAGACAGGCTGAATGCAATTAAAGTCATTATATATCTTTTCATATCACCAACCTTTTGATACCGATTGCAATACAATGTCAGTCTTGCTGAATAAAATAAAATTCCAACAAGCAGTGCCGTCGCGGGCAGAAACTTCTGTGCTGTGGAAAATGCGTTTATTCGGAAGATAGTCGAACCAATCCATGTGCGTCAAGCCTGATTTGTCTACAAAAATCAAACAATCGCCAATGGTAATGAATCCGATATATTTAGAAGGTTTAAATCCGCAAAAGTTGTATTTAACAGTGACTGTCGCAAATAGTAACCCGGCGTTGAATCCTCTGTCTCCAAATGTGAGTTCTGCAAATTTTTTTTGACCGTCGCAGTCCACGTTTGAATGTATCATATAGATTAGGCTATCAGAGACCAGGCGCATCTCCGTTAGTTCCGTTTCATCTGCTTTAATGATAAACAGAGACGGTAAAAAAGCCAGCAGTGTTATTGCTAATCTCGTTGCTCTCATTTTTTTGCTTTTATAATTATTTTGTCTTTATTGAGCACAGCTTTCTTCTGATATTCTATCCTGGTAAAGAAAGAAGTCTTACCTGTGCTGTATTTCACAGGATAGTCCGATGAAGACGAAGCGTGATAGTCGGCTATATAGACGGGGCTCTTCACAACAGCAGAGTATACGCAGACCAATGTTCCATCGGTTAAATAATAAACAATATCTGAAAACTCGTCGGAGTATACCAGTAGATATTGGTTGTACAGCTCCATATATTCCGATGTCTTAATGAATTTTTTGGAATGTATTTCATAGAATCCCATTGTGTATTCAGAGGCATAATCTGCATAATTATAGAATTTGTTGACAAAGTCGTTACAATCATCATTTTCTGATAGCCTGTTCAGAAAAAAGAAGTCAGAAATGGCAACCATAGAATATGGTCGCTCATTTTTATTCAGAGGGGAGATGCTCAAAATATAGTAATAGTGTTCTCCTTCCTCCAATTTACGGAAATGAGCGCCCTTGAAATTTATATAGCCGCTTGACTGCAGCGTTAAGAACAGAATTGTCATCAAAATCAGTTTTTTCATTGTATCGGTTTTTTTAAAGTTGGCATATACGGTGTTGTCATAAGTATTTCAACATCTTTTTCATTTGGATTCTGTGGGGGATACGACATAATGCCTTTCGCATTTTGCTCATCGTCAAAGCCGAACGTGTGGAATATTTCGTGCAGCCGATTCATCTGCGTATCAAAATCTATGTTCATTAAAATGGCTGTTTTAAGATGTGTTATTCCTCCAACAGCAGTGTAGGAACCATCAGGATGCTCTTCTCTTCTTAACCTATGATTTGTTTTGTCGCCACGCCTGAAAGTATTTCCGATATTGAATCCTTCAAAATTATCCGCTGTGGCCATGGCTTCGGCTTTTACTTGGTCAGCGCCAATGAAAGTCAAATCAAAAACAACCGAATACCCAGAATATTCGCCGTTGGTTACGACTAATCCCAAATTATTGAGGTGTTTTGAAATTGAGTTGTTCAACTCTTCGATTTCAGACAGAGAATAACCTGGGACTATTTTTGTTTCAGAATACAATGAACCTATATCCGATGTAACAACATAATAATCAGCTTTGATTGTCACAGTCTTATTTCCTTCATCTATAATTCTTATAGCTTTTCTTCCGTCCAAATCCACGTTGCGTACCGGGTTGTTTGCGCAGTAGGCGTAGGGTGAGAGGGATGGGTAGGAGAGAGCGAGCGGGTCGGGCGTGGTGAAGCGCACGAGCAGAGGGTCGTAAAATCGGGCCTCGTTGTCATACCAATCTATGCTCTCGAACTGCTCGAATTCCTTGTCCACGTGCATGCGGCGCGTGGCAGGGATGTTGTTGGGTGCCTTGTAGACGGGCAGCCCGGAGGCGTAGTAGCAAACAGCCTGCTCCACCGTGCCGGCGCTGTCGGTTACAGCCACGATGCTGCCAAGCGAGTTACGCACGTAGCGGTGGCTGTGCCAGCGTCCGTTGTCGTCCTTGGAGAAGAATCCGCCGCTCCACTCCAGGCGGCGAGTCCTACCGCCGACGCGCAGCACGTCGCCGTAGTATTCGCGGAGGGTGGATCGCGCCCGCTTCTGCTCGCGCACCACCGTGTCGCCGTTCTCAACGCGAGTCACGGTCGTGACGTAATAGCTTGTCTCCGTCTCGCGCTCCTTCACGCCGTCGGCGTTGTAGCTCAGGCTCAGTGTGTTGCCGTTGTCCATCGTGAAGCGTATCGGCAGGTGACGGTCGTTGTAGAGAATTGATGCGATGCGGCGTGTGCGGTCGGCTGTTATGCGCCCGCACTGGTCGTAGACAATCGGACGGTCGTATTCACCCTCTGCAAACCGCGGCGCATATACCGCCATCGCTGGCGACGATGAGTCGACGATGCGGCTCACGCGGTTGCCCTCGTATTCGATTGCAGCCTCCTGCACCGCCGGGTATCCGCGGTTTATCATCGTGACATTGCCGTTGAGGTCGTAGTCGAACGTCTCGGAGAAAAGCTCCGTGAACGGCGACAGGTTGCTCTCCCCGCATATCGCCGCCGTCAGGAAGCGTCGGTCGCCGTAGTCGTACTCCATGCGCTGGACGAACTTCTCTCCGCCGTAGGCAACGCTTGTGGTTTTTTCCGCCACCAAGCCATTGGCGGCGAAGGAGAGCGTCTCGCTGTAGCTGTTGTTGGCGATGGCAGTGACGCGCCCCTCCGCATCGAGCGTGTAGCCGGTCGCACCGTCGCTGCCGCCGCTCCGTCTCACAAGTCTGCCGGCGGCGTCATAGTCGTGGTAGGCACGCTCCCATTTTCCGCCGTCCACCCGGATTTCCTCCGCATATAGCTGTCCGCCGTCCTGCATGTATGAGAAACAGCGGTCGATGGTCACCTCGTCGGGATTCGTCTGAAACTCGCCTTGCGGCAGCGACAGCACGGTGCGGCAGCGCGTTGGACGCCCGATGAAATTGCAGTCGGTGAACGTGCTTTCGATGAACTCCGCCGTGTACTGCCTGCGGCACCGGGCGCGCTCGCGTCCGCGGCGGTCGTAGAGCCACACCGTGAACTCCGGGAAGCCCATGCCGCCCATCACGGCGCAACCCGTGGGCTTGCCCAGGCGCGACGGCGCGCGCTCAAAGGCGTATTCCGCGTCCGACGGCAGAGTCCAGTCGGAAGTCCAGAAGTCGTATGAGTCGTAGTACCAAGCATTTGTGAGATTGTAGTCGCGGTCGGGCGCATTCTCGAGACGGTAGCACATGTGCATATCCTTGTCGACCGCGGCGTCGAACACCGCCGAGATTTCCGACTGTGCATATTTCCGTTCCAGCCCCTCCCGCGTCCACGGTATGGATGAAATTCCAACCGTCACGCCCGCCACGGCAAGCCTCTTGTCGCTGTCGTAGGCATAGAAACGCCACTGCCCGCGGCTGCGCAGACAGCCGTCCTGCTCGAGCGCCAGCCGACCGAGCCGGTCGTAGACATAATATGTAGGCGCCACGCCGGGCACACGGCTCATCGTCACCCTGTTGCGTCTGTCGTATCGCCATTCCGCGCAGTATTGCTCCACCGTAGTTGAGTTGCACACGCCGTCGGCCGTCAGCCTCCGTGCCCCCTCGGGCGACACCGTGAATCTCAGCCTTCCGCACTCGTCGTAGACCCAGAAAGTCCAAGCGTCGTCTTCAAGCTCCGCCACCTTGCGTCCGTCAAAATCAGTGAAAACCGAGCGCGAATAAGCACTCGTCTCGTCGGTCTCAATCGTGAACCTCAGCGTCCCCTCCTTGTAGTATCCCTGGCGCACCAGCCGCCCTTCGCCGTCAACATCAAAAATCGGAACCGTCTCGTCGAAGCAGAAGCCATGCTCCATGATGCGGGGTTTCGATGCCCCCGGGCGCGTCATCGACACAGGGCTGCGTTCCTCCGACAACTCGTATTTAAAAGCCGTCAGCGGGCTGTCGCATCCGTAGAACGCCTTGGCCTCTCCGATCAGCGATGCCGGCGCCACAAACGCCCCTCCGCTGTGCGTGCCCACCGGCAGCCACCGCTCCGCTACCTTGTCGCCGTGGCCGTAGACCGTCAGCTCCGCCACGTCCTCGAAATCGCCGCCCGCACCCACGCGTACAGTCTCCACGGGGCGTCCCAGCCCGTCGAAATAAGTTGTCGTGACACGCGCCATATCGAAGAATGCCGCCGGCTCGCTGCGCGACGGCGAGTAAGATTCAATCACGCGCACATAACTCATCGGCGCCTCCGCCGCAACCATAGGCAGGGCAAGCAGAAACAGTGGTATGCCGACAAAATACTTCATCTCGATGGTAATAGGTTTGTTGATAGCAAAGTAAACGAAAAAAAGCCATAAATGCAATAGCAGATTCTGTAATTCTGCAAACTTCTCCGATTTTTTATAGAAGTGTCATTTCTTCAATACCGAATCGCTGAAAAGGATGACAAATAATAGGATTGCTCGTTCCATTGTAACTTCTATTTTGTTTTAGATTTTAAATGAATGAAAATCAAGCTGTCTTCCGTAAGGCAAATACGGTTCGGCTTAAATAGAAACATTGAGACGATAGTGACCTTTAAGCCAAGGCGCTTTTATGAAGTTGCTTCGTATAAGGTCTGCTCAGATCAGAATCCTCTCAAATGTCGGTATTTTTTCAGGTACAAATGCTCATTGTCTTTGTATATGGCCCTGATTCTGACTTTCGACGGAGCAATATTAATAAATCTGACAGGACCGTCGTCTCCTCCAACTTCATCCCACGTTACGGTTCTGTATGTTATTTGCCATTCATTGTTGTCATTCAATTCACAAATCCAAGCAGGTTTGATAAACTTGAAGATAACAGGATGACGTACTTCAAAATGAAATAACCAGTAGTTACATCTGTCCGCTATTTTAAAGCGGCCATAGGTTCTCTGTGTGGGAATCAAGAACTCTTTTATGAACTCATTTATGCACACTCTCATTTTTTGTTCGTTATTCGAATTAAATCCAGTGGGAGTGAAAAAGAAATGGGCTCCATTCTGCTCCAGAACAATCAGAGGCTCCATGTCATATCTGGATCGATCCAATTCACCATAGCCTGAGTATTCGCTTATCTGCAACAATAAAACGGAATCGACTCTCATTATCTCAATGGCATAATCCTTAAACATCTTCCGTTCAAAATTCCATCTTTTTATCACCTTGTCTACAGAAAAACCGTCTTTGTAAATCCACCATTTTATTATTTCGGGTTCTTGTACGGATACAAACTCCAAAATCTTCTGAAAAGATGGAGAATTCGTTTCATATACGGTATACGATTCCAAACCTCCGGGCAGCGCGTTTCGTCCCAATTGCCCAAACACGGATAGCGAAGATAAAAGCAATGCTGTTATAAATAGTAATGATTTCATATTATTGTTCTTTGCTTTTTTTGTATGGTTTAACCACTTTGTAATATGCATAAGGTGTTGGAAAAAGGATGTTATGTAGATTTGCATCGCTACGATAGTCCGGTACTTTTACATAGTCACAAGTGCAGTTGTCGATAAATGACTGGTTGTTTATTTTCCCTTTTACAAGATACAATTTATAATAATCTGGATTTTCATTCAATTTGTATTTTCCAAGGAAAAAGTCCGTCCGTCCTTCAATTTTTTGGCATGGCGTCTCCTCCGCAACCATGGGCAGGGCAAGCAGAAACAGCGGTATGGCAAAGACAGGTTTCATATAGACGCCAAGCTTGTAATTTTCACAAAGATAGAGCGTTGTTTTTGAAAAAGCAAGGGCGGAGGCTATAAAAAGCGGGGCAGGAAAGGTGGAGGAAGGGCGATTTAAACATTTTTAGGCGAAGAAATTGCACAGGGATGACGCTATTTGCTAATTTTGCATAATTAAAGGAGATGTGAAAAATGAAGAGACTTTTGCTTGTGATAATCGCAATGATGTCGCTGCTTCCGGCATTCGCCGGCGAAAAGGCGAAGATGACGCTCGTGACAAAAGTACATGACTTTGGATATGTCAAGGAGAAAGGCGGCGACGTGACATGCTGGTTCGAGTTTCGCAACACTGGCGACGAGCCGTTGATAATCCGCACGGCGCGCTCTTCGTGCGGCTGCACAAAGCCCGCTTATCCAAAGAAGCCCATTGCCCCCGGCGAGACAGCCAAAATCGGAGTGACGTATAAGCCCGACGGCCGCCGCGGAGCGTTTGACAAGACCGTCACGGTGGTGACCAATGGCGGGACGGCGTATTTGAGGATTAAAGGCAACGTGATACCGTAATGCGCAGACTGACGGTGATATTGACGGCGGCGCTTATCGCCGCGGCTGCCTCCGCACAGTTGCAATGGAAGGAGACAGAGTGGGACTTCGGCATAATCAATGAAGCCGACGGCAAGGTGGCTCACCGGTTTGCCTATCGCAACGGTGGGGCCGACACGGTGGTCGTAAAGCGCACATCGTCATCGTGCGGCTGCACGACGGCGAGGCTTGCCGACACGGTGATATTGCCCGGCGACAGCGGCAGCCTTCTTGTGGAGTTCAATCCGTCGTATCGCCCGGGTCCGTTCAAGAAGCATGTGGCTGTGCATACCGACAAGGGAACCACACAGCTGCAGATAGCAGGCAAGGTGCGCCCCGAGGGAGAGACCGTAGGGCGGATTTTCCCTGAGAAAGCCGGTGATTTGCGGCTTACGTCGCGCACGGCAGTGGTTGGCGACGTGCGGCAGGGACACCGCCGCCAGACAAGCGTGATAGCCTACAATGCCAGCCGCGACACCCTCAGCCTTTCGTTTGAGAGCGCCGACAAGCGGATTGGCGTGGTTGCCGAACCCTCTGTGGTGGCTCCCGGCGACCTGACTTCGTTCAGCATCGTCTTTCAGACAGACAGTGCCGACGAGACAGGGCGTGCCGACACGCAGATAGCCGTCAAAGCCAACGGTAGGAGTGTTGGCGTGATAACCGCCACGGCGCAAGTGGTGGCAGCGCATCCAGAGAAAGTGGACTATGCCTCCGCACCGCAGTTGAGGCTTCGCGCCGACAGGGTGGACTTCACCCCGATAGGCACTAAGAAGATTATGCGCAGCGTTGAGATAGAGAATATCGGCAAAGCCGACCTTCACATCTCCGGCACCGGCACGATGGACGATGCGGTGGCAGTGAAAAAGACGGTGCGATGCCTGAAGCCCGGTCGGAAAGGCAAGATCTGCATAACGCTCGACCCGAGCAAGATGGCCGACGGCCGACTGCTCAACAGCAGTGTGGTGATATTCACCAACGACCCGCTGCAAGGCACCGTGCAGATACGCACTGTAGGCACAACAGAAACAGATAAAAAACAAAAATAACAAAAGACACAACGATATGGAATTTCTTGATCATGATGAGCATCACAATATGGTGAGCCATCCGGAGAACAGCAAAGAGTTTGCCGGACTTACTGTCAACAGTGGAGTGGCAGAGCCACCGAAAGTCAACCCTTACTTCCATCCGCGCAAGCGCCGCCGCACGATGACAGCCGGCGAATATGTGGAAGGCATCCTCAAGGGCGACGTGACTGTGCTGAGCCGAGCGGTGACGCTTGTGGAGAGTCTGGTGCCCGAGCATCAGGCATTGGCTCAGGAAGTGATAGAAAAGTGCCTTCCGTCGGCAGGCAACTCGCGCCGCATCGGCATCACCGGAGTGCCGGGTGCCGGCAAGAGTACGTCGATCGACGAGTTCGGACTGCATGTGCTTAAAGACGGCGGCAAACTCGCCGTTCTCGCCATCGACCCGAGCAGCGAGCGCACCAAAGGCAGTATCCTCGGCGACAAGACCCGCATGGAGAAACTGTCGATTCATCCCAAAGCCTTCATCCGCCCCAGCCCGTCGGCAGGCTCTCTCGGCGGCGTGGCACGCAAGACTCGCGAATCCATCGTGCTTTGTGAGGCCGCCGGCTTCAACAACATCTTTGTGGAGACCGTCGGAGTGGGACAAAGCGAGACGGCAGTGCATTCGATGGTCGACTTCTTCCTGCTGATACAGCTGGCAGGCACCGGCGACGAGCTGCAGGGCATCAAACGAGGCATCATGGAGATGGCCGACGGCATAGTCATCAACAAAGCCGACGGCGACAACATTGAGCGCGCCAACCTTGCCAAAGCGCAGTTTCAGAGCGCGTTGCATCTGTTTCCGCCCACATTGTCGGGCTGGATACCCGAAGTGCTGACCTATTCGGGCTACTACGGCATCGGCATCAAAGAGGTGTGGGAGATGATTGACCGCTATTTCGAGTTTGTCAAAGGCAACGGCTATTTCGAGCACCGTCGCATGGAGCAGGAGAAATATTGGATGTATGAGACAATCGACGAGCAGCTGAAGGCGCACTTCTACCGTGACCCTGAGGTGGAGGCGTTGCTGAAGGTGAAGCAGGACAATGTGCTTGCCGCCCGCCAGAGCTCGTTTGTAGCAGCAAAAGACGTGCTTGACTATTATTTCCAAAAAATGGGTTTGAAATAATTTGCACTGACTTTGGATAAGTTAGGCTGCGTCTCGGAAAAATCAAAATTTCAAGCAAGCTTGATTTTGCTTTTTCACTCGACTTGCACTAACTTTGTGCGAATTTTAAAATTTGGTCAGAAATTGGAAAAAGAAAAGATAAAGAAATCGTTGGGCACGGTGTGCAAGGTGGTCATACCATTGGTTGTCGGAGTAGGATTGTTTTATTGGCTCTATAACAATGTCGATGTGGAGCAGATGAAAAACATCCTCCGCTACGACGTGGACTACACTTGGATAGGCGTAATGCTCGTAATATCAACGTTCAGCCACGTGTTCCGCGCCATGCGATGGCGTTTGCAACTGCGTGCGCTCGGCATCGACGCGCCGCTCGGAGTGCTTGTCGTCTCGATTTTCGGCACGTATGCTGTCAATCTTGTTTTTCCACGCCTCGGAGAGGTGTGGCGCTGCGGCTACATCTCGCGTCGCCAGAAAGCCCCGTTTACCAAAGTGGTAGGCTCGATGGTCGCCGACCGCCTGTCGGACACCGTCACCGTTCTGACGTTGACCCTTGTGACGATGTGTCTTGCGTGGTCTGCGTTCGACAAGTTTTTTGATGCCTTCCCTCAGGTCAAGGACGGCATATTCAATACCGTGACATCGCCCGTCACATGGATAGGGGTGGCAGTCGTCGCCGGACTCGTTGTAGCGTTGTTCAAATTGGGCAAGCACTTCACGTTTATCCAGAAAATCGACAATGCCATAGCCGGACTGTGGCAAGGCTTCTACAGCATAACAAAGATGAAAGGCAAGCGCTGGTTCCTGTTTTACACGCTGCTCATCTGGGGCTGCTACTTCACGCAGCTTTACGTTTGCTTCTTTGCCTTTCCGTTTACGAAAGACCTCGGCATTGTTTGCGCACTGGTGTGCTTCGTGCTGAGCAGCATCTCGATGGGCATACCCACCAACGGAGGCCTCGGCGCATGGCACATTGCGATAATCTTCGGACTGTCGCTCTACGGAGTAGGCACGTTCTCGATCAATCGTCCCGACGCCAACGCCACCGCGTTTGCCATGCTCGTTTGGGGCACACAGACATTGTTGCTGATAGCGTTGGGAATCTATTCCTACGTCTACATATTGATGAATAAAACAAAAGAAGGGAAATAAGAGATGGCACTTAGAATAGACGATTATTTCGATGAGGACGAGCGTCCGGCAGAAGAACGCGACGACGAGGCGCAACCCGCACAGCCCGAGGCGCAAGCCGCGCCGGCAGTGCCGGAGGAAGAGCAATACCGCGAAGACTTTATCGTGACCAACGGTCAGCGCCGCCGTCGGCGGTGGCGCCGGATAATCATTGCCGGCACGCTTCTTGTAGTGGCGGCGATAGTTGTCAACATGCTCTTCGTGTCGAAGAAAGTGGACAAAGGCTGTGTACGCGGCTATCTCGTGAAGGTGGAACTCAGCAGCGGACTGCTGTTCGACTCCTACGAATGCACTATGGTCACCGACTATCCCGACCGAGTGACCGACGCAAATGACTTGATTTTTCATTTTTCCGTGCGCGACCAGAAACTTGGCGAGAAAATCTACAAAGCCATGCGCGGCGACAGCGTGCTGCTTGTAGACTACGTGCGCTATTCAATGAAAATGCCGTGGCGCGGCAACACCGACGTGTATGTCGACAGTGCCACGGTGATGAAGTTGCCCGTGCTCCGCAGTCCCGAACAGGTGGCTCTCGACAAGGCGACATACGGCGCCAAGCCCGACACCACAAAACGTGGATAAGACATAAAAACAAAATAATCAAGGATGGTTGCTCCTTTTCGCGGTCACGGCTGCGGAAAGGAGCTTAATTTTGCATAAAATGTAAAAAAGAAATGCTATGGAAAACAATTTTATTGAAATGGAATGGAGCCGGCTGTGGTGGCTGCTCAGTGTGGTGGTTACGGAGTATGTGCTCGTTCTCGCCGCGGTGGGCGCCGACATGGCAAGCGGCATCAGCAAATCCCGTAAGCGCGGCGAGGCAACACGCAGCCGCTCGCTCCGCCGCACCGTCGACAAGCTGGCGCGCTACTACAACGTGCTTGTGGTGCTTACCGTTGTCGACGCCATGCAGATAGCCGGCGCGTGGTTTATGCGCGCAGTTGAAGGCTATGCCGTACCCACCGTGCCGCTGTTCACGCTTCTCGGGTCGCTCGGCATGGCAGGGATAGAGGTGAAAAGCATCTTTGAGAAAGGCAGCGACAAGGAGCGCACCGATGTGGACGCGTTGCTCGACCTGCTCGAATCCGCCGCTGACAATGAGAAATTAACCAAAATTATCAACAACCTTAAAAACTTGAAGAAATGAAACATTTTACCATTGAAGAACTTACACATTCAGACACCGCCATCGGCCACGGCATAGCCAACAATCCCGGCGCCGTGGAAAGGGAAAACCTGCGCCGTCTCGCCGAGCGCGTGCTCGACCCCGCAAGAGAACGCCTCGGCGCGCCAATCTACGTCAACAGCGGCTACCGCAACTGCGCGGTGAACCGACTGGTGGGCGGAGCGCGTCGCTCATATCATCTGCAGGGGCGCGCCGCCGATCTCGACACCCGCAGCGGCCGCAACGCCGAACTGATGCGTATCCTCCAGTCGCTTCCCCACACCGAACTGCTGTGGGAACAGGGCGGGCGCTGGATACACGTGGCACTGTGACGGCAGCCGACGGCGCCTTTTCCGCAGTGAAAACGGCGGTTTGCACGCAGTTTTTTAACAGAAATCGGATGTCGTGGTTTAAAAAATGTGAAAAACGAATCCAAACCGCTAAATGTTAGAGGTTTGGCTTTTATTGTTGAGTTTTCGTTGTAGTGGTTTGTGAGTTTTTGTTGAGTAATAAAATGAACACATTGCGCGCGATGCGCGTAAATTTGCAACATAAAACCAACATAATTAGAATTTATTCGTATGAAAAACTTATTCACCATTATTGCAGCCAGCCTACTGCTCGGCACGGCATCAATGGCGGCAGAGCATACGGGGATTGACAACAATTCGGCATATCTTGATTTGCGTCCAAACGGCACGACGCTCCGCACGACGGCAGCCTCACGCATCGTGGTTTGCAACGTGATGGGTCAGATGGTGGCCAACACTGTTGCGACAGAGATTCCTACCGCAGGATGGCAGCCAGGACTCTACATTGCCCGTCAAGGCAATGCGGTAGTGAAATTTGTAGTGAAATAGGGATATAAATAAAAACTTAAAAAATAATACAACAATGAAAGCTAATTTATACTCAATTGTACTTATGGCAGGTGCGATGATCTCGTCGGTCAATGCATTTGCACAACCAACAACTTCCGCTCCGACACCTCCCGAATTGGCAAAGAACAAGGTGATTTCAATCTATAGCGATGCCTATGCGTCGACAGGCTTCGAGTTTGGAGAATGGGGAAGCGGCACAGCTTACGCCCAGGAGAAAATCGGTGACACCGACAATGTTGCTAAGTTCACCACAACCGACCTGGGTTACTTCGGATGGCAATTCGGCAAAGTCAACACCGCAGCGATGGACAAGCTCCACGTTGACGTCTATGGCGACGCCGCATTTTCTGTCCGCGTGGTGCCTATCACTGGTGGCGCGGAAGTGGGACAGACCATAGAAGTCAGTGCCGGCAAATGGACAAGCGTCGACCTTGACACCAAGGTGTTTGCCGACGGAGGCGCCAACCTTGCCAACGTGTATCAAATCAAGTTTGACAACGTCAAGAGTCAAACGTTTTATATAGACAATGTCTATTTCTGGAGCACATCGACCGACGTCGACACCGAGGCACCTACCCAGCTGACAGCCACGCTCGTAGAGTCGGCATTCACAACAGTAACACTCTCCTGCACGGCAGTAGACAACAGCGGTGCTGTTGAATTTGTCGTAACCGACGAGGCAAAATCCTACAGCAAGACAGTTGGCGGCGTGTCGGGCGAAGCCACCAAGGTGGTTCTCGACGGACTTACAGCCAACACCGACTACAACTTCACCGTCAAGGCACTTGACGCCGAAGGCAACGAGTGTGCCGACGTCGTTACAATCGCCGCATCGACAAACGTTCTGCCAGAGCCGGCAACCAAAGCATCGTTGCCAGCCTCGAAAGTAATCTCAATCTACTGTGACGATTATACATCAGCCTGCCCGTTCGGCATCGGCGGATGGGGACAGTCGACAACAGCGACATTTTTGCAACTTACCGCCGATGACCAGGCGATGTATCTTGACAACTTCAACTACCTCGGTTTTGAGCTCAACAACAACAAGCCGGCGTTTGACGCCAGCGATATGCTCTACCTCCACCTCGACGTTTATCCGCTGACGCTCACCAAACTTGAGGTCTCTCCAATCTGGGGTGCAGAGAAACTCGTTGATTGCGGTGAACTCACGGCAGGAAAGTGGAACACCATCGTTCTGCCGTTGACATCATTCGACGGCATCCGTCTTGACAACATCTATCAAATCAAGTTTGTAGCTCGTCCAGAAGGTACATCCAAGGCATTTCTCGACAACATCTACTTTGCTACAGACAACGACAGCAGCGTGGCTTCTATGACAGCCGACAAGCTCACCTATGCAGACGGCATGCTCCGCGGCGCAGCCGATGCACGCATCGTGGTTTGCAACGTGATGGGTCAGATGGTAGCCAACACAGAGGCAACCGAGGTTTCAACCGCAGGTTGGCAGCCGGGACTCTACATTGCCCGTCAAGGCAATGCGGTAGTGAAATTTGTAGTGAAATAGGGAAATAAATAAAACAAACATTAAAATTTATACAAAATGAAAAAGAACTTATTAAAAATGGCGTTGCTCGCTTTCGCAACCTTTGCGGCAAGTGTGGCAAGCGCACAAACCTACTCTGGTAAAATCACATCAAGCGACTGGAGTGGAAAGGGGTTGGAGAGTGATGTAGATTATTCTTTGACTTATATTGAAAGTACGAAGAAACTTAATTTTGAGTTTGCCGTTCCTTGTGACAAAAAAATCAATGTTGCATATTTCTTTGCAGAGCATGGATTTAGTGAAACTAAAATAGAGAATCCGCAATCGGTAGACGGAACATATACTGTGTCGGGAACCACTGTAGGCGCATTTGCTCTTAAAAAAGGAGATGAAACGTGGTTCACTCTTAAATTGGTTATTGACGGTATCGGGGATATTGTAACGAATCGTATTGCTTATAAGGCGTGAGAAGGAAACACAGCAGAGGACACCGAAGCTCCGGCATGGGTGTCAGACCCGACTGCCGTAGCAAGCTCAACATCGGCAACAATTTCGGTCTGCGCTAAAGACAATGTCTCAAAGACGCTGACATACGAAGTGTCAAAAACTGCGGATTTTGCGACATTGGAAACAGTAAACGGAAAAGCGAATGAAGCAACAGAAATTGCGTTGAAAGGATTGTCGCCAAAAACAGACTATACATATTACGTTCGCGTTAAGGATATGGCTGGCAATGTAAGCGCAGAAGTCAAGACCGTGACGTTTACAACAACAGCACAGGCCGCAGTCGTTGCAACTTACTATGGCGTATTCTATACCAACGATTGGGAAGAAAAGGCAACAGTTGGCGGAAAAGAGGTGGTACCGCAAATCAATTGGAAGGCTGAAACGCTGGAAGGATATAATGATGTGATTGTTACCGCAGAATTGTCAGAAGCACTTCCTGATGGAGCGGCGCTTAAATTCTGCGCTTTTATTGAAGGTGGAGTCGGTCCAGTTGACAACAAGGATATGACGGCAACTGGCAAGACAAATGAGTATACAATCAAGTTGAGTGATGTGCTTCCAGAAGGTAAGACATTGGCGAAAGACCAAATTTTTGGCCAGTTCTTCTTCCGCATTTATCCTAAAGAGGGCGGGGTTTCACGAACAAAAATTCTTGCAGCAGTGTATAAGGTAGGAGCGTCAAACGATCCTATTGCCACAGACACTAAGGCTCCGGAATGGGGCGTAGATCCAGTGGTAGAAAAAGTAACGGACAAGACTGCTGAAATTGTGGTTAATGTGACAGATGATTCAGGCAGCGCCGTCATTACTCTGACAGGTGATAATGGATTTACAGAAATGAAGAAAGAGGTGAAAGCCGACGGCTCAAATCAGACAATCGCGTTGAACGGACTTACGGCAAACACTACCTACAATCTGACACTTGCCATTGCCGACGCAGCAGGCAATGCCGGCGAGAGCAAAACAGTTAATTTTACCACTCTGGAAACACCGGACCGTGAAGTGCTGTATCTGACAATTCCAATTGCCTCAGAAGATTGGAACAACGAAGCATACAATCCTAATGGTTCAATGCTTATAACGGTAAATCCTGACAATACGTTGTCTTTTAAAGTTTCGCTTGATCAAGATCGTGAAGACTTTATAGAAACCAATATGTATGTTCACGGGGTTCAGGAACCTGTTTCTTTGATTCGCACTTCTGAGGGCGTCTATGAATGCACAACGACAAAATCAATATCCAATAGAGATGCGTTGGTTCATTTCCATATGCATTTTCGGTTCAGTGACGGAAGTTCGACATTTGCAGTTAAAAACTTCACACCGTCAGAAGGTTCGACATCAGCAGTAGCAGAGGTTGAGACAGAGGCAGCTAAGGTTGTTGCAGCCAACGGCGTAATCCGCGTTGAGGGCGACAAGACGTTTGCAGTCTACACCGTAGCCGGACAATTGGCATTCCGCGGCATGGGCGAGGTTCGCCTTGACAAGGGTGTCTATGTGGTTGTTGTCGACGGCAAGGCACAGAAAGTTATGCTGTAAGAAAACAATAATTGATTAAGGCGAAGAGCGGGGCTTCCGGGAAACGGAGGCTCCGCTCTCTGCGTATGGCGCATCTCCGAAATGCGTTTTGCCGGGATGACGTTTATACAACCGCTCTTCGGCGGTAGATGTGTGATGCGTTGGCGTCACGGGGTAGGCAAGCCAACCCCGTGCTAACATATTAAACCGCTCTTCGGCGGTTTTTTCGCCTATGGCGGTGTATTGCGCCGTTGGCGCAATCAGATGATGATGGCGGACGAAGGGGATGCGCAATCCGATGGATGGCGGGGAAGTGGCGTACCTCCGGCACGCAGAGTTTGGTGTCGAGGAGAATCCCGGCACGCTACGCTGCGCTTTGCGTACCGGGTTACGGAAGAGTGCCGTCGCTCTGCGACGAGAGAGTGCAAACCGAGGGATGGCGTTTATACAACCGCTCTTCGGCGGTAGATGGGTGAGGCGTTGGTGTCACGGGGTAGGCGAGCCAACCCCGTGCTAACGTATGAAACCGCTCTTCGGCGGTTTTTCGCCTATGGCGGTGTATTGCGCCGATGGGGCAATACGATGGGTGATGGCGGACGATGGGTGAGGCAACCGCCGAAGGTGTGGGGGGTCGGTAAATGTGAAAGTAGGAGATAAATGCCTTTTATGAATAACATTTACCTCCTACCCAATTTTCTACACTTCGCTATGCTTCTTTCAGCGGCGGCGCTCCGCGGCGCATATGCGTCGGTGCGTGTACCCCCGACGCGGTCGGGGGTTAACTGAAGGCGTGACCGCTTGCGCGGTCGGCGCAGGAGCGCATCTCCGAAGCGCATATAGATGGTGCCAGCCGATGCCCCATGCGCCCTCCGCTGTCGCTTCGTGCGGATGGGGTTACGCTTATGGCGATGTATTGCGTCGTTGGGGCAATCCGATGGGTGATGGCGGACGATGTGGATGCGCAATACGATGGGTGATGGCGGACGATGGGCGAGGCAACCGCCGAAGGACGGTTGTATAATCGTAGCCCCAGGTTGGCTTGCCTACCTGGGGTTGGTTGTTGAAAGAAAAAAATAAAATATAAGTCAGTATATTTGTGAGTTACGATGAAAAGAAGTAACTTTGCACCGCTTTTCGTAATCTCTGGCAAGACAAGTGGCTTGTGAATATTGCGACAATTATTAACTAATTAATTCACAATAAAATGGATTTGATTAAAGTTGCCGAAGAGGCATTTGCAACCGGCAAACAGCATCCGGAGTTCGGACCGGGCGACACTATCACAGTGGCTTACCGTATTAAAGAGGGTAACAAAGAGCGTATCCAGCAATATCGCGGTGTAGTAATCCGCATTTCTGGAGAAGGCACAAAAAAACGCTTCACAGTGCGTAAGATGAGCGACAACATCGGAGTAGAGCGTATCTTCCCGATTGAGTCACCGTTTATCGACAGCATCACAGTCAACAAGTTTGGTAAAGTGCGTCGTGCAAAATTGTACTATCTGCGCAACCTTACAGGCAAGAAGGCTCGTATCAAAGAGCGTCGTGTTGTCAACAAGTAATCGCACAGCAGAACGTAGCGATACAGAGACCGATGGTTGGAATCCCAACCATCGGTCTTTTTTTTGCTCGCCTCGGCCTTCTACAACCGCTCTTCGGCGGTAGTAGCGCGTGCGTTGGTGTCACGGGGTAGGCAAGCCAACCCCGTGCTAACGTATGAAACCGCTCTTCGGCGGTTTTTTCGCCTATGGCGGTGTATTGCACCGATGGGGCAATATGATGATGATGACGGACGATGTGGGAGGCAACCGCCGAAGGACGGTTGTATAATCGTAGCCCCAGGTTGGCTTGCCTACCTGGGGTTGGTTGTTGAAAGAGGAATCTACCGCCGAAGAGCGGTTGTATAAGTTATTTGCAAGGTGATTGCGTTTGTGTGGGAGTCATTGGATTTGCAAACCGAGGGATGATGTTTCTACAACCGCTCTTCGGCGGTAGATGCGAATGGATTGGCGTCACGGGGTAGGCGAGCCAACCCCGTGCTAACATATGAAACCGCTCTTCGGCGGTTTTTTGTAGATAGCGCAATCCGATGGCGGAGGCAATCCGCTCTTCGGCGGTTTTTTCGCCTATGGCGATGGTGCATTCTGCCGGAATGAGGTCTTTGTGATGAGATTATTTTGTGTGGGCTTTTGCAAGATTGGAAAATAAGGCATAACTTCGCATTATGGAAACAACGCTCGAAACGCTTATCAGTCGCGGCGCTGTCGACGGCCGTCTGCTGACGTTGCTGCAACAGTCGCTTCCAGAACTTCTTGACGATGTGCCCGACGGTTTCCGCCTTACTGCCCGCGATGTGGTTGTCGATGGCAGAAGCCTGCGTCTCACCACGCCGATTACCCGAGGCGAAGGCAACGCCGTTGCCGACTGGGGACAGCTTATGCTGCGTGTGCTCGCGGTGTCGTCGGTGAAGCCCCGCCGCCTGCGGCGCATAGCCCGCGCCTGTGCCGACGGCGCAATCACCGACAGCGCAACGTTGCGGCTGGCACTCGAACGCAATGAGGGCGGCAATGTGCATTTTTGGGTGGTTGCGGTTGTCGTGGCGTTGCTTTCGTTGCTTGTGTGGATAAACAATATGTAGAAATATGCAGAAAAAGATTCTTTTAGCACTTATAGCACTGACTTTTGCCTTTGCACCAGCCACGGCGGAGCGCATAAAACATGAAGACAAGATAATCGAGGCGATAACGCTGATGGACGAGGGCAAATATGCGCCGTCGATACGCATTTTGCGCGACGTGCTCGCCACCGACTCGACAAACTACCATGCCCGTTATGAACTGGGCTATGCCTACTATCTTGCAGGCAACTACCGGCAATCGGCAGCCATGTATGAGTCGTTGGTCGACTATCCGGAAGCCAACGACCAGACATTCTCGATGCTTGGAAACGCCCTGGACATGGCAGGCGACCGCAAGCGCGCCTTAGACGTGTATTACGACGGAATCAAGCGGTTTCCGAATAGCGGCAAGCTGCATGTGGAACTTGGCACGATGGCGCTGATAGACGGCGACAGCAAGACCGCTATGGCGTGCTATCTGCGCGCTGTCAAGGTGGCGCCCGACTACACTCCCGGCTTTTATCGCACCGCCATGCTGCTTTTCAATTCCGACCGTCCCGAACTTGCTTTGTGCTACGGCGAGATGTTTCTTGCCAAAGAGAGTGAGAACAAAAGCCGTATAGAAGCAGTGAGCAAAGGCATTGTCGACACTTACCGCTCGATAGCCCGAGTTGACGGCGACACGCTGACAACTCACTTTCCGGCAACCAACATCACGCTCTCGACAAATTCCACCGCCGCCGATTTGGAGCGGGAGTTCTTACGCTTTGACGTGATCTACAGCGTTGATTTCAATTTTGCCGCCAAGAGTCTCGGCAAGGTGGCAGCGCTCGATGCGGAGACCATTTGCCGCCTCCGCACCGCGATTGCCGACCAGCTGCTCAACAACGAACTTATCGCCGACAGCAAGAACCCCTATCTGCGTCATCTCAAGGCAGTGCGCGAGTCGGGCTGCGAGAACGCCTACAATCATTATGTGGTGCTCTACGGCGACCAGCCAGCCTTCAAGCGTTGGGTGGCACTGCATCCGATAGAATGGCAGAGGTTTGCCGACTGGTTTGACGGCTACAATCCCGCCGACGGGGAGTGTGCCTATTTCTGATTCAGCGGAACAGACGCGGCACAAATTGCAGCAGATACTGTCTCCAGTTGCACCATAGGTGTCCGCGCGACGATTCGTGATATTCGTAGCCGACACCCTCGTTGTCGAGGGTGGTTCGGAAAGCCGTGTTTTGGTCGTAGAGGAAGTCATCCTTGCCGATTGCAATCCAGAACAGGCTGTAGCCCTCACGTTTCAGCGTCTGCAGCTTCTGCGGCATATTGTTGTAGGCAGGCAGCGAGCAGTCGACCGCAGAGAAGTCGAGTCCGGCAGAGAACAGTCCGATATATCCGAAATCCTTAGGATAGTTGAGAGCGATAAATAGCGTGTGGAATCCACCCATCGACAGTCCCGCCACGGCGCGGTGAGCCTTGTCGGGCAACGTGCGGAAATTGTTGTCGACAAACGACACAATCTCGGGAAATGACGACTCGAAAGACCCGCGTTTGTAGCTCGGCATCGTGTGTGTCATCGCCGGACGGTAAGACAGATTCTCAGACGTCTCGCCTGGAGCGGCCTGCTTGTCGGCGTTGCCGTTTGGCATCACCACAATCATCGGTTCCGCCTTTCCCTCGGCGATAAGGTTGTCGAGGATGCGCGCCGCGTGTCCGAGTTCAAGCCACGCATTCTCATCGCCTCCGCTTCCGTGCAGCAGATACAGCACGGGATATTTCTTCCCGGACTCGCCATAGTGGGGCGGCAGGTAGACCGACAAGCGGCGGTCGGCATGCAGAGCGTCGGAGTGATACCACATCTGCGTCACAGAACCGTGAGCCACATCGCGCACCTGATAGTAGTCGGCGCATCCTCCGTCTACATAAAAAATGCTGAACACCGTCCCCACGTCGCGCCGCGTGAACGGATTGGTAGGGTCTAAGCCGTCGACACCATCGACAGTCAGCCTGTATGTGTACATCTCCGATGGCAGCGGCGGAGTGGTGTATTTCCATATTCCCTGACCGCAATTCACCAAGTCGGCAGTGCCTCCGTTAGCTTCCCAGTCGCCGTGTACAGCCACAGCGTGGGCGTCGGGGGCGGCAACGGTAAACGTCACGCTCCGGTCGGCGTTGACCACAGGCGACTCAATGCTTGACTCCATAAATTTTACATTTTGCTGCGCCGCTGCGGAGACAGTAAGCCACAGGCAGGCGGTTAAAAGAAGATGTTTCATATTTTCAGCCATTTTTAGTTTCGTAAGTGCAAAATTAATGTTTTTGCTGAAAAAACAAATATGTTGTTGTCGGGGAAAAAGAAAGAGATAGTTGGCGCAAACAAGGCAAGATAGTTTGGACAATTAAAGAAATGTCGTTATTTTTGCATACACGATTAATGGATAAAGCATTATGACAGAAAAGGAAATGCACTCATATCGGTTGACATCGATGGTAGAGCCGAGTGATAAAATGTTGGACGCGATAATGTCGGGCGTTGCAGTAATGGCACGGCAGTCGACAGAGAATGCCCGCAAAGAACTTGTCCGTCGGTTTGACGCTTTAAAAAGAGAAATAAAGGTGTATCAAGAATCATTGAGAAAACATGCTTGATAGAAGGCCTGTATTGTGTGTGGGTGGCATTGGATTTGCAAATCGAGGGATGTGTTTACATATACAACCGCTCTTCGGCGGTAGATGTGAATGCATCGATGTCACGGGGTAGGCAAGCCAACCCCGTGCTAACATGTGAAACCGCTCTTCGGCGGTTTTTTTTGTGATACACCGCGCCGGGTGGGGCAATCCGATGGTGATGGCGGACGATGGGGTGAGGCAACCGCCGATGGCGGGGAAGTGGCGTACCTCCGGCACGCAGAGGTTGTTGTCGAGGAGAATCCCGGCACGCTACGCTGCGCTTTGCATACCGGGTTACGGAAGAGTGCCGTCGCTCTGCGACGAGAGAGTGCAAGCCGGGGGATGTGGTTTCTACAACCGCTCTTCGGCGGTAGATGGGTGATGCGTTGGCGTCACGGGGTAGGCGAGCCAACCCCGTGCTAACATATTAAACCGCTCTTCGGCGGTTTTTTTCGCATTGCGCCGTTGACGCAATCCGATGTATGGTTGTAGATGCGCTATTTTGTGTCTTTTGGAAGGAATAAGTGCAGCATCAGCACGCTGATGAGAGCCGACATGATCGATCCGGCGAGGATTCCGAGTTTGGCGTCGGCAAGCAGCAACGCATGCTGTCGCGGGTCGTATGCGAGTCCGGCAATGAAAAGAGCCACGGTGAAACCAATGCCGCTGAGCATACACACACTTGCAAACGCCTTCCACGAACTACCTTTAGGCAGGCGCACGAGTTTCGTGCGGATGGCAAGCCAAGAGAAAGAGAACACACCGAGGAATTTTCCGAGCACCAGACCCAGCATTACGGCAAGTCCGACACCAGAGAACAGGTTGTCGAAACCCATGCCTTGGAAAGATATTCCAGCGTTGGCGAAAGCAAAAACAGGGATAATCATAAAGCTTACCGGCGTGTGAAGGTTGTCCTCCATGTCCTGCAACGGGCTGATGACGTGGTCGGACGCCGTTTCAATCTGCTTCAGCATATCCACCTGCCTGTGGGTCAGGATACGCGCGTTAGAGTGCTTTCCGGTGATTGTCTGCTGCGGGAACGACGCCACGCACTCACGGATCTGTTCCACCGATTTCAGCACCGACGACTTTATTGTGGCAGGGATGCAGAAGGCAAGCGCCACGCCCGCGATTGTGGCATGGATACCAGAATTGAGCACCGCATACCAAAGCGCCAGTCCGATTGTCAGGTAGAACATCTTGGAGCGTATGCCCTTGATATTTCCGATTATCAGCAACAGCAGCATGACACCGGCATACAGCAGATATGCCGCATCGAGATGAGCGGTGTAGCAAGTTGCGATTACTATGATTCCACCAAGGTCGTCGGCAACGGCGAGAGTGGCGAGAAACACTTTCAACGCCAATGGCACACGCTTTCCGAAAATCGACAGCACACCGAGCGAGAAAGCAATGTCGGTTGCCATCGGCGTGGCAAGTCCGCGCATCGAGTCCGCATCGGCAGGCGCGCATAGCCAGAACACAAGCACGGGAATCAGCATACCGCCGCAAGCACCGATAAGCGGGAGCATCGCGTTGCGTGGCGACGACAGTTCGCCAACAAGAATCTCACGTTTTATTTCAAGACCTACGGAAAGGAAGAAAATCGCCATGAAGAAGTCGTTGATGAGGTCAAGAATCGTCATCGTGTGACCTCCGTGGCTGAAAAGGTTGAAGTCGCCCACCGAGAGGCTGACCGTTTGATTCCAAAATTCAAAATACGTTGCGCTCATCGAAGTGTTGGCAATAACCAGAGCCAGCACAGTGGCGGCAATCAGAAGCATGCTCGACGTCACATACGTGCGGAACATCTTCAAAAACCGAAAACTTTGTAACATTCTTCTATATATATGTTTCTAAAACAATGGCGGGCAGTCATAGCCCCAATCTTTTTCGGGAGCAAAATTAGGGAAATATTTCTGCATACACAAACGTGCCGCGGCACATAGTCAGCACCGCGGCACGTTTAAACCTTTCAGTCAGTGATTTGTGTCAGAACTTATAACCGATGGCGAAGTTCCATCCTTTGTTTTTCATAGACCAGCCCAAATCGTGCGCTCCAGCCACGTTGCGCAGACCGCGCTGATAGCTGATGTTGAACACGTAGTGGTCCATCACCTCCACACCTGTGCCAATCTGCACACCGCAGTCGAAATTGCGGTGCTGCCACACGTCGTCGCCGTAATAGTCGCGTTTTCCAGTGATGTAAGAGTATCTTCCCGGAGTGTTGCTCGGCGCGCTGACCGCGATTGCCGTCACCTCGTCCTTACCGTCGCCGATTCCGAACGTGAAGTATGGACCCGCTTCCACGTCCCACCGCACGGCGTTGGAGATGTTGAAATGGAACGAAGCCAGGACAGGGATTGAGAACGCATACCTGCGGGTGTGTCCGAGGTTTGTCTCAAGTGCGCGCCTGTCGGCGTCGTGGCGTATTGTAGAGTAGTCGTAACTGCGGTTCTCGAAATAGAAGCCCGGCTGCATGCTGAAGAAGTCGCGTATGTTAAGGTTCATCACCACGCCGGCAGTGAAACCGCGTTTCCAAGAGAAATTGCATTCCTCGCCAGCGTGTGGAATGTCGGCAGACAAATTTGATGAAGAAATGCCGAATCTCACTCCAAGGTCAATCATCTGGTCAGGCACAGAAGTGTCGGCGAATTCGGCAGCCGAGGCAGTCGTCGCCACAGCAAGCAAAGAAAGAGCAAAAAATATTTTTTTCATAACTGTCGTGATTTATTCTAATGTAAAGGTATCGTTTTTTCGTTAATATTGGCAACGTAATGCTACAAAACGCACATTTTTTCATCCTTTTGGATGAAAAAGACTACCTTTGTAGTCCATAAACCAAAAGAATATGAAAACAATAGCGATAAAATCATTGGAATCGTTGCCACAGGCAGCGGCCGAGTTTGTCGAAGCGATGGGCGACTACACCGTGTTTGCCTTCAATGGCGAGATGGGAGCCGGCAAGACAACGTTTATCAACGCGCTTTGCCGCGCGCTTGGAGTGGAGGACGACATCACCAACTCACCGTCGTTTTCAATCATCAATGAATATCGTTCGGACACTACCGCCGAACTGATTTATCATTTCGATTGTTATCGGTTGGAGAGCGTCGACGAGGCGGAGGACATCGGAGTGGAGGACTATTTCGACTCTGGTGCCGTGTGTCTTATCGAATGGCCGGAGCGCATAGAGGAACTGTTGCCCGCCGACACGGTCCGTGTCGACCTCAAAGAGCAGGAAGACGGCAGCCGCCTTCTGACAATGACCTTCCCGGAGGCGTGATGGACAGCACCGACACAGTCGTGCTTACGGCAATCACCGTGGTGTTCACGATAAGCGGACTCCTCGCAATTGCGGCGTCGCTGTTTAACTGGAACTGGTTTTTCAACACCCGCAACGCCCGTATGCTTGTGGGGCGCTACCGTCGCCGCACGGCACGTTGTGTCTATTTCGTGGCAGGCGTTCTGATTCTTGCCATGGTTGCGGCTATCCATTTGCGTCTGGCAGAAAAAATTTAGAAAATCGATAAAAACGATATATATTATGTCAACAAAAAAAGAAATTCCGGTGCTGCTCCTGACCGGTTATCTCGGCAGCGGAAAAACGACACTTGTAAACCACATATTGACAAATGAACGCGGCGTGAAGTTTGCCGTAATAGTGAACGACATAGGCGAAGTCAACATTGACGCCGACCTGATACAGAAAGGCGGAGTTGTAGGCGCAAAAGACGACAGCCTCGTTGCATTGCAGAACGGATGTATCTGCTGCACGCTCAAGATGGATCTCGTGGAGCAAGTCTACGACCTTGTGAAGTCGGGCAAGTTCGACTATATCGTGATTGAGGCGAGCGGCGTGTGCGAGCCGGCACCGATAGCGCAGACCATCTGCTCAATCCCGCGTCTCGGCGAGGCATACCGCAAGTATGGCATCGCCCGTCTTGACTGCATTGTGACGGTCGTCGACGCGCTGCGACTGCAGGACGAGTTTGGCGGCGGCGACAAACTTACGCGCAAGGATATCGGCGAGGAAGATATTGAAAATCTGATAATCCAGCAGATTGAATTCTGCAACATCATTTTGCTCAACAAGGCATCGATGGTCAGCCCAGACCAGCTGAAGCGCATCAAGGCCATCGTCAAGACAATTCAGCCGCAAGCCAAGATAATAGATTGTGACTATGCGAAGGTCGACCTTGACGAGATAATCAACACAGGGATGTTTCATTTCGAACGTGTGGCAACGTCGGCGGCATGGATTCGCGAGATAGAGCGTCCGTTGGATGAGATTGAGGCAGAAGAGCATCATCATCACGACGATGAAGAGGATGAGGATCATGAACACGAGCATGAACATGAGCATGAACACCATCATCACCACCATCATCACGAAGGCGGAGAGACGGAAGAGTATGGCATCGGCACGTTTGTCTATTATCGCCGTCCGGCGTTCGACATTCATAAGTTCGACCGCTTTATGTCAACAAAATGGCCTAAAAACGTGATCCGCGCCAAGGGCGTCTGCTATTTTGCCCACAACCGCGACATGTCGTTCCTCTTCGAGCAGGCAGGCAGCCAGAAGCAACTGTCGGAAGCCGGCTTGTGGTATGCCACCGCACCGGAGAACGAATTGGCGGAGATGATGAAGCAAGAACCTGGCTTGGCGCGCGACTGGGATGAGAAATATGGCGACCGCATGCAGAAAATCGTGTTTATCGGTCAGCATCTCGACAAAGCGCAACTTGCCCACGACCTTGACGAGTGTCTCGAAGAATAGAATATAAGAACAAAAAGAACCATATTGTATGAATAAACGATTTTTCAAGTCGCCTGAGTTTCTGGTGTGGCTCGGTTTCGGGCTGTCGGCGGCAGCGTTGCTGTCGTATGCCCTGTTGTATTCTCTGACCGCGGCAGGGACTGTGGCAGGCATGTCGGGCGGAGTCTCGGCATTGTGCTTGCTGACTGTCGTTGCCGGACTTTCCGGACTTGCGCTTTCCGTCTGGGGCATGATGCGCTGGGTGTTGCTCGACACCCCAAAATGGCTGCACATAGCGAGCGTTGCGATTAGCGTCGTCAACATTCTGTTTCCTGTGCCCTCGTCAACGTTTCTATTGGTGTCGTCGATGGTGGGCAAGGAAAATGTGGAGGTGAAGCTGCCGTCGGAGTCGGATAAAGAAATCAAGCCCGACATCGTTATCTCCATTGACTCGCGTAAAGGAGTGCTCACAGGCGAAGTGAAGAACGACAGTGTCAAAATCGACGCGCTGGAGCTTTCGCTCACCGACCTTGACTATGAAGGCAAGCTCGGCAAATGGGCATCCCGGATTCCGGAAAAAGTCAAGGTGACGTTTGAGGCTGATGAAAAGGCAAAATTTGACGATGTGCAGAAGACTATGGACGCCCTCAGCACCGCCGGTGTGAAATTCAGAATGGCGGCAAAAGAATGACGCTTCTGCAAGAAATACAATAAAAGAAAAAACCCTCCGGAAGGAGGGCTTTTTGTGATATGAAAGGAAAAATTTTTATGCTTATTTAGCAAGGGCAGTAGCCACGTCGACGGCGCAAGCCACGGTGCATCCAACCATAGGGTTGTTACCGATTCCGAGGAATCCCATCATCTCAACGTGAGCAGGAACTGAAGAAGAACCAGCGAATTGAGCGTCAGAGTGCATACGTCCCATAGTGTCGGTCATACCGTAAGAAGCAGGACCGGCAGCCATGTTGTCTGGGTGAAGAGTACGGCCTGTACCACCACCAGAAGCTACTGAGAAATAAGGTTTGCCAGCGAGAGTGCGCTCCTTCTTGTAGGTTCCGGCAACAGGGTGCTGGAAGCGGGTAGGGTTGGTAGAGTTACCAGTGATTGACACGTCAACACCCTCTTTCCACATGATAGCCACACCTTCGCGAACATCGTCGGCGCCGTAGCATTTCACTTTAGCGCGAGGACCGTTTGAGTAAGGGATTTCCTTAACCACCTTGAGGTCGCCAGTGAAGTAGTCAAACTCAGTCTGAACATAAGTAAAGCCGTTGATACGAGAGATGATCATAGCGGCGTCTTTTCCAAGACCGTTGAGGATTACGCGCAAAGGCTCTTTGCGAACTTTGTCGGCTTTGGCAGCGATTTTGATAGCGCCTTCAGCAGCAGCAAACGACTCGTGGCCAGCCAAGAAAGCGAAGCACTTAGTCTCTTCGCGGAGCAAACGTGCAGCGAGGTTGCCATGACCAAGACCAACCTTACGGTCGTCGGCAACAGAACCAGGGATGCAGAAAGCCTGGAGACCGAGACCGATAGCCTCAGCAGCCTCAGCGGCGTTTTTGCAGCCTTTCTTCAACGCGATGGCGCAACCAACAACGTAAGCCCATTTAGCATTCTCGAAGCAGATAGGCTGAGTTTCCTCACAAGTCTTGTAAGGGTCGATGCCGGCAGCGTCGCAGATAGCGTTAGCCTCTTCAATATCTTTGATACCGTTTTCGTTCAATGCAGCAAGAATTTGCTTGATGCGACGGTCTTGACTTTCAAATTTTACTTCTCTAATCATAAAGCGGTCCTCCTATTATTCTTTACGTGGGTCAATATATTTAACAGCTTCGTCGAAGCGGCCGTAGTGACCTTTTGCCTTCTCGATAGCCTCTTTAGGATCCTCGCCGTTTTTGATCATTTCCATCATCTTGCCGAGGTGGATGAACTCGTAACCGATAACTTGGTTTTCTTCGTCGAGAGCCATGCGAGTGCAGTAGCCTTCAGCCATTTCCAAGTAGCGAGTTCCAGTTTTTGTAGTACCGAACATTGTACCAACCTGGCTGCGCAGACCCTTGCCGAGGTCTTCCAAAGAAGCGCCAACAGCCAAACCGCCTTCAGAGAAAGCCGACTGAGTGCGGCCGTAAACGATTTGCAGGAACAATTCGCGCATAGCAGTGTTGATAGCGTCGCAAACGAGGTCGGTGTTGAGCGCCTCGAGAAGAGTCTTGCCAGGGAGGATCTCAGAAGCCATAGCGGCAGAGTGGGTCATACCTGAGCAGCCGATAGTCTCGACCAAAGCCTCTTGGATTATGCCTTCCTTAACGTTCAAAGTAAGTTTGCAGGCACCTTGTTGAGGAGCGCACCAGCCGATACCGTGAGTAAGTCCGCTGATGTCCTTGATTTCTTTAGAACGCACCCACTTGCCCTCTTCAGGGATTGGAGCGCAAGGGTGGTTGGCACCCTTCTTAACGCAGCACATTTGCTGTACTTCATGAGTGTAAATCATAACGCGTCTTAATTTAGTTCAAATAAAAAGATTCTATATATAAATTCTTCTGTCAATCTACCGATAATGCTTTTGCGAGTCGATATGCGCGCAAATATGTTGCAAAGATAATGCAAATTGGGCGAAGAAAGTTAAGAATATCTTTAAATTTAGTATTTTTGTGGAATGAAAAGGATTGCAATCAAGATAGGCAGCAATGTGCTTGCCAGGCGCGACGGCACGCTCGACATCACCAGGATGTCGGCATTGGTTGACCAGGTGGTCAGTCTGCGCCGCGCGGGAATGGAAGTGGTTATGATATCGTCGGGCGCCGTAGCCGCCGGGCGAAGTGAGATGCGTGGCGTCGACCGCCTTGACACGGTCAGTGCCCGCCAGTTGTTTTCGGCGGTTGGACAGGTGAAGCTCATCAATCACTATTATGAGTTTTTCCGCGACCACGGCATGGCGTGCGGTCAGGTGCTGACGCTGAAGGAAAGCTTCTCGACGCGTCGTCATTATCTCAATCAGAAACATTGTATGGAAGTGATGCTTGAAAATGGAGTCATCCCCATTGTCAACGAAAACGACACCGTGTCGCTCACCGAGCTGATGTTTACCGACAACGATGAGCTGTCGGGACTCATCGCCACGATGATGGATATGGACGCGCTTGTGATATTGTCGAATATCGACGGCGTTTACGACGGCGACCCATCGTTGCCGGAGTCGCGCGTCATCCGCCGCGTAGAGCCCGATGCCCGGATGGATGTCGATGCCATAGTAGGGCAGTCGCGCTCCTCGTTCGGGCGCGGCGGCATGGGCACCAAATTCCGCACGGCGCGCAAGGTTGCCGACGAGGGCATCACCGTCTATATCGCCAACGGCAAACGCGAGAACGTGCTTACCGACCTTCTTCTTGACGGCGCAGATGTGCCCTGCACAGAGTTTGTGGCAGAAAGCCGCGGCGTGTCGAGCGTGAAGAAATGGATTGCCCACAGCGACGGCTTCGCCAAAGGCGAGATACGCATCAACCAGGGCGCCTACGACGCGCTGATGTCGTCGCAGGCAAGCAGCCTATTGCCGGTAGGAGTGGTTGCCGTAGACGGCGATTTTGAGAAAGACGACATTGTCAGAGTGCTTGCTCCCGACGGCCGTCAGTTTGCCGTGGGCCGCACAAGTTACGACAGCGACGAGGCACGCGCCGCCATAGGCAAGCAGGGACTGCGTCCAGTGATACACTACAACTATCTCTACATCGAACAGCTATAACCGACTATGAACGAAGATTTAAGAAAAATGCTTGAAGCCGCGCGCGAGGCATCGCGCGGACTCAACCGTTGCCAGGAAACCGACATCAACCGCTTGCTGCTCAGCGCGGCAGACAAAGTGGAGGCAGCCATCGACAAGATTCTTGCCGCCAATGCCACCGACCTTGCCCGTATGGACAAGGACAATCCGAAATATGACCGTCTGAAACTGACCCCCGACCGCATCCGAGCCATCGCCGCCGACATGCGCAGCGTGGCGTCGTTGCCGTCGCCCCTTCGCCGCACATTGGCAGAATGGACACAGCCCAACGGGATGCGAATAAGAAAAGTGTCGGTCCCATTCGGTGTGGTAGGCGTAATCTACGAGGCGCGTCCCAATGTCACGTTTGACGTGTTCTCGATATTGATGAAGAGCGGCAACGCCTGTGTGCTTAAAGGCGGCAGCGACGCCGACGCCTCCAACCGCGCCGCCGTCGACGTGCTTCGCGAGTCACTTCTCGCCGAAGGATTCGACGAGCATAGCGTCACCCTGTTGCCACCCGACCACGAGGCAACCCAAGAGATGCTTCAAGCCGTTGGCTATGTTGATTTGGTCATACCACGCGGCAGCAGCCGCTTGATACGCTTTGTGCGCGACAATGCCCGCGTGCCTGTAATAGAGACCGGCGCCGGCGTGTGTCATTGCTATTTTGACGCGTCGGGCGATTTGCAGAAAGGCAGCGCCATTGTGAGCAATGCAAAGACGCGCCGTGTCAGCGTGTGCAACGCCCTCGACTGTCTGCTCATCGACCGCGCCCGTCTTTCCGACCTACCCGCCCTTGTGGCGCCGATGGCGGCAAAGCACGTAGTGGTGCGTGCCGACGAAGAGGCTTATGCAGCGTTGGAAGGCAAGTATCCCCACCTTGAACATGCCGACGACAGCGACTGGGGAAAAGAATATCTCGACTATAAAATGTCGGTGCGCACGGTCGACGGTCTCGGCGGCGCGCTTGACCACATCGCCCGCCACACGTCGCATCACAGCGAGAGCATCGTGGCAGAGGATGCCGACGCTTGCCGCCTGTTCTCACAGGAGGTCGACGCAGCGTGTGTCTACACCAACCTTCCCACGGCGTTTACCGACGGCGGTCAGTTCGGCTTTGGCGCAGAGATAGGCATCTCGACGCAGAAACTGCATGCCCGCGGCCCTATGGCGCTGCCCGAGATGACCACCTACAAATATGTAATCTCAGGCGACGGGCAGACGCGCGATTAAAAAAAGAAGCGTGCGGTGCAGTAATCGATATGCATCCGCGTTTACGTTAATATCACATAATAGAAAAAACGATGAAAATGTATCAGAAATTTATGGCGGCAGCAGCGATGGCATTGGCTCTCGTGTCGTGTGGCGCGGGAAAACAAGCCACCATTGCCGACCTCGGAGGAGAATGGGTGATCACGTCGGCCGACGGCAATACCCTCAATGCGGAAACCACACCGTTTATCGGCATCAATGCCGCCGACGGCACAGTTTATGGCAGCACCGGCTGCAACAATCTTGTCGGCACTCTCGACAAGAACCAGAAACCAGGAACGGTTGATTTCAGCCAACTCGGCTCCACTCGCATGATGTGTGCCGACATGACGTCGGAACGCATAGTGATGGATATGCTCAACAAGGCAAAAGGATATAAATTCAACGGCAAGTCGGAGTTGCAGCTCACCGATGCCCAAGGCAATGTCGTGGCGCTGCTGCAGAAACGCAACGGCAAGATGAGCGAGTCGGGTCTGCAAGGCGAATGGAAGATTCTGTCGGCAGACGGAATGCCGGCATCGGGCGAAAGCACCCCGACAATCTGGTTTGACACAGAGGAGAACCTGACGCACGGCAATGCCGGCTGCAATACGTTCAACGGCGAGTATACCGTTGGCAAAGACCAGGCGCTTAGATTCGGAACGATGGCAGTCACCATGCGTATGTGTGACGACATGGAGTTTGAACAGAAGTTCCTGCAGGTGCTCGACCAAGTTGCTACGTTCGGCAAATTGCCAAACGGCAACGCCGGACTCTTCGATGAGAACGGCCGTCTCTTGATAGAGCTTGCCCGATAGCATCAACACTCTTTCTACAATAACATTTGTGAAATTTCCACGACGCAATGCCGTGGAAATTTTTTTAGTCGCTTATGCTATCGGTTGTCGCGAGGGAATGCTCCGGTTTGTTTGAAAAACGATGGTGGATAAAAGAAAGTTAGAGGAAAAATGATTACCTTTGTGCATCTTGGCAATAGACATTAGAAAAAACATAAATGAAAAGGACTTTTTTAGCAATATTGTTGTTGGCAGCAGCCACGCCTTGGGGAGGCGCGGTGGAGACTGCATCCGGGAAATTGTCGACGGTGATTGGAGAAGATGCAGTGTCTGTTACAGAATTGTCGCTTACAGGCACGATGGACGCACGCGATTTCAAGTATATATCCGATTCGATGCCGCAGTTGTCGGTGCTCGACATAAGTGGCGTGACAATAGAGGAATACTCCGACAGGGAGCCCCTGTTTGCCAATTTTACATATTATCCAGCAGACGAGTTGCCTAAATATTCGCTGATGGGCAAGCCGCTCACATCAGTGTCGCTTCCGTCGACGCTGACATCCATCGGCGAGGCGGCGTTTGCAGGCTGTGCCGAACTGGCAGAAATCAGTCTTCCGTCTACGGTCGCCACGATAGGCAACTATGCATTTTCAAGTGCGTCAAAACTTGCGGATGTCAAAGGCGGCGAGGGCGTCCGCACGATAGGCGACTATGCGTTCAGCCGCGACGCCGCATTGACAACGGTTGCGACGCTGCCGCAGGTTGAGACCATCGGCGGACATGCGTTCAGCGGATGCTCTCAGATGGCGGACTTCACGTTTGCCCCATCGCTGCGCACTATTGGCGAGAGCGCGTTTGCCGGCAGCGGACTGACGTCGGCCGACATGAGCGGATGCACGTCGCTCAGCGTTGTCGGCGCATGGGCATTTGCCGACAACGGTTCGCTATGCGAAGTTAATATGCCAGCGACGATAACATCGTTGGGCGAGGGCGCGTTTTTCTATTCATCGGCATTGCAGCAAGTGGCATTGCCTGAGGGCCTTGTGAAAATCAACGAATACACATTCATGGGCGGCAAGGCAGTCGCCACGGTGACACTTCCGGAAGGCTTGAAAGAGATAGGCGACTATGCGTTCAGCGACTGGACAACGGTTCGGGAAATCATCATTCCATCGACGGTTGAATATATCGGCGACCGCGCCATGCGCAATTGGAACAGCCTCGCGGAGCTGACAAGCAATGCCGTCACGCCTCCTGAGCTTGGCGACAATGTTTGGGAGAACGTAGACTATGAGAAAGTAAACCTCACCGTTCCGGCAGCCGGCGAGATGGCTTACAGGCTTGCGGAGCAGTGGCAGGATTTCTTCAAATCATCGTCGGCAAAACCGTTGGCAGCGGAGAGCCTGCGCGTGGCGGTTGACGGCGATGTGGTGACAATTACCAGCGACGAAGAGATAAGCACGGTGCAATTGTTTGACATGAGCGGCATCTTGCTGCAGTCGGCTGCACCGCACAGCCAGCAGTTCTCATTGACGCTGTCGGGCTACAGCGGCAGAGCCTACGTGGTGCGCTGCGTGTCGGGTGGCAATGAAAAAATCATAAAAATAAGCAGACAATAAATACATTATGGGCAAAAATAAATTGAAGAAATTCGGGGAGATGGAAACATTCCCCAACGTGTTCCAATATCCATTCGCAGAATTGCAGAAAGGGCCGTTTCCATTGAAAGGAAAGTGGAACACAGAGTTTTTCAAGAACGACAACCCCATAGTTCTGGAACTTGGTTGCGGCAAAGGAGAATATGCCGTCGGCATGGCAAAAAAATTTGCCGATCGCAACTTCATCGGAGTCGACATCAAAGGCGCCCGGATGTGGACCGGCGCCAAGCAGTCGGTGCAGGAAGGCATCGCCAACGTAGCGTTTCTCCGCACGAGTATCGAACTAATCGCCTCCTTCTTTGAAGCCGGCGAGGTGTCGGAAATCTGGATAACGTTTCCCGACCCCCAGATGCAGAAAGTCAACAAACGCCTGACGTCGACCCGCTTCATGCAACTCTATCGCCAGATATTGAAAGACGGCGGACTCGTGCATCTGAAAACCGACAGCCCGTTTCTTTATGCCTATACCGACGCCATGGTGCGTCTGAACGGCTTCGCCACCGAGGTCAACACCGACGACCTTTATCACAGCGGACTTGCCGACGATATCCTCGAAATCCGCACGTTCTACGAACGCCAATGGCTTGCCCGCGGCTTGACAATAAAATACATCAACTGGCATCTTGACGCCACCACGGCGCTTCAGGAGCCTGAAATCGACATAGAGAAAGATACCTATCGCAGTTTCTCGCGCGGGTATCTTGAAACAGACCCTCAATATTCAAAGTAACAATTATGGAAGAAAGACTATATCCCGCACTAATTACCGAGGCTTTGCGCAACGTCCGCTACCCAGGCAACGGCAAAGACCTTGTAGAGAACAATATGGTTGAGGACGACATCCGCATTGACGGAATGAACGTGTCATTCTCTTTGATTTTTGACAAATCGACCGATCCGTTTATCAAAAGTGTTGTCAAGGCCGCTGAAACAGCCGTCAAGACTTATGCCAGCGAGAATGCCTGCATAGAGGGCAACATCAGTGTGAAGTACCGCCAGAACGTAGAGCAGCCCGCTAAGATGCTCCCCGGAGTGAAAAACATCATCGGGGTCTCGTCAGGCAAAGGCGGAGTAGGCAAATCCACCGTGGCAAGCAATCTTGCCGTGGCGCTTGCCAAGCAAGGCTACAAGGTGGGGCTGCTTGACGCCGACATCTTCGGACCGTCGGCTCCAAAGATGTTTGGAGTAGAGGATGCCCCCGTGTATATGGATGAGGTAGGCGGCCGCAACCTTATCGCACCCGTAGAGCAATATGGCGTAAAAGTGCTGTCGATAGGCTTCCTCGTAGACAAAGACAACGCCGTGCTTTGGCGCGGCGGCATGGCAAGCAACGCCCTGAAGCAACTCATCGGCGACGCCAATTGGGGCGACCTCGACTATTTTGTGATAGATATGCCCCCAGGAACGAGCGACATCCATCTGACGCTTGTGCAGACCCTTGCCATCACCGGAGCCGTAGTGGTCACCACTCCGCAGGAAGTGGCACTCGCCGACGCGCGCAAGGGCGTCAGCATGTTCCAAAGCCCGCAGGTCAACGTGCCGGTGCTCGGCATCGTGGAGAATATGGCATGGTTCACTCCAGCGGAACATCCGGAAGAGAAATACCATATTTTCGGCAACGGAGGCGGCAAACGCCTTGCGGAAAAGCTTGGAGTGGATTTGTTGGCACAGATACCGCTTGTGGCAAGCATCTGCGACGGCGGCGACCAAGGCAAGCCAGCTGCGCTGCAGAACACCGTCAGCGGCGAGGCGTTCAACACGTTGGCGCAGCGAGTGGTGGAGGCTGTCGACAAGCGCAACCGCGAACTTCCGCCGACACATAAAGTTGACGTTTCGAAACGTTAACCATTGTGGGCGCGGATGTTGCCCACAAGGATTATAATTTTGCAATGTAAAAACAAAACGACAATGAAAATAGGAGACAAAATACCGGAAATGCTTGGCGTCGACGCCAACGGCAAAGAAGTGAAGGCATCCGACTATGCCGGAAAGCGTCTTGCCATCTATTTCTATCCGAAAGACAACACTCCCGGCTGCACCGCCGAGGCATGCAGCCTGCGCGACGGCTACGACGCCCTCCGCAGCGCAGGATATGAGGTGATAGGAGTGAGCAAGGACAGCGCGGCATCGCACGGGAAGTTTGCCGCCAAACACTCGCTTCCGTTCACGCTTATCGCCGATACCGACACCACGCTCAACCAAGCGTTCGGCGTGTGGCAGAAAAAGAAGATGGCAGGACGGGAGTATATGGGTACGGTGCGCACCACGTTTCTTGTTGACGGCGACGGCACCGTGACCGACATTATTGCAAAAGTAGACACCAAAAACAGTGCCTCGCAGATTCTTGAAATAATAAACAAAAAAGCATAACTATGGAGAAAGCAACAGACAAGACAGCAGCTGCAAGCGAGAAGCTTAAAGCTTTGCAGAATGCGATGTCGAAGATAGAAAAGGACTATGGCCGCGGAGCGATAATGAAACTCGGTGACGACAATATAGAAAATATCGAGGTGATTCCTTCAGGCATCATCGGACTTGACTACGCACTCGGCGTGGGCGGCTATCCCCGCGGACGTATCATTGAAATCTACGGTCCGGAATCGTCGGGAAAGACCACGCTCGCCATCCTTGCCATCGCCCAGGCGCAGAAGCAGGGCGGCATAGCAGCCATCATCGACGCAGAGCATGCGTTTGACCGCTTTTATGCCGAGAAACTTGGCGTTGACGTCAACAACCTTTGGATTTCGCAGCCCGACAATGGCGAGCAGGCACTTGAAATCGCCGACCAGCTTATCCGCTCATCGGCAATCGACATAATCGTTATCGACTCTGTTGCGGCGTTGACACCAAAAGCCGAAATCGAAGGAGTGATGGGCGAAAAGCAGATGGGTCTGCAGGCGCGTTTGATGTCGCAGGCTCTCCGCAAGCTTACAGCCACAATCTCAAAGACCAACACCACATGTATCTTCATCAACCAGCTGCGCGACAAAATCGGCGTGATGTGGGGATCGCCGGAAACCACTACCGGAGGCAATGCCTTGAAGTTCTACGCTTCTGTGCGTCTTGACATCCGTCGCACCAGCGCTATCAAGAACGGCGAGGACGTGCTTGGCTATCAGACAAAAGTAAAGGTTGTGAAAAACAAGGTTGCGCCTCCATTCCGCAAAGCTGAGTTTGAGTTGACATTCGGCGAAGGCGTGTCGCACAGCGGCGAAATCCTTGACCTCGGTGTGAATCTCGGCATTATAGCCAAGAGCGGATCATGGTTCTCCTACGACGGAACTAAGCTCGGACAGGGCCGCGATGCCGTGAAACGTCTGATTGGCGACAACCCGGAGCTTGCCGAAGAACTTGAGGCAAAAATCAAGGCAAAACTTTTCCATAAGGATGATGCCGACGACAGCGCGGAACCGACCGACGCTCCGGCAGCAGAATAAAAAACAAAAAAGGCAATGAAAATCGCAATCATTGGATGCGGCAATATGGGCGGCGCGATCGCAAGAGGTCTCGCTGCCGATGCTGTTTTTGCGTCAGAGCATACAATTGCGGCGAGCAACCGCACACAGCCCAAACTCGACGCCATCAAGGCTGAATATCCGCAGATAGAGACGTCGACCGACAATTGTCAGGCAGCCGCAGCCGCCGACATCGTTGTAATAGCCGTTAAGCCATGGCTCATCGACAGCGTTGCAGAAGGCTTGCGCCCTGTGCTGACCTCCAGCCAGACCATCGTGTCGGTGGTGGCAGGAGTGCCGTTCAGCCATCTTCGCGAACTCTTCGACACAGCTACGCTTTTCCGCGTGATTCCCAACACCGCCATCGCCATCGGCGAAAGTATGACCGTAATAGCCGACGACGGAGCGGACAGTGGACAATTGGCAGTGGTGACCGACATTTTCAACCGTCTCGGCGAGACTCTTGTCGTGGAAGAGCGACTGCTTGACGCGGCAATGGCGCTTGGCTCGTGCGGCACGGCGTATGCCTTGCGCTACGTGCGTGCGGCGATGGAAGCCGGCGTGGAGCTTGGGCTTTATCCCGGTCAGGCAAAGAAAATTGTGGCGCAGACAGTCAAGGGAGCTGCCAGCCTGTTGCTTGCCCGCGGCACACATCCGGAGGAGGAGATAGACAAGGTGACCACCCCAGGCGGCTTCACAATAAAAGGCTTGAACCGCATGGAGGCTTGTGGATTCAGCAACGCCGTGATTGAAGGCTTGAAAGCATCGATAAAATAGTGCTCGTCCGACATTTTGAATTTGCCAAACTTGCAACGATTCTGGTCCTTCTTCGGATTCGCAACACCAGAATGTTAAAATATGAAGAAATGAAAAAAAAGATTTCTTGTTTGATTATGTGTGCTGTGACCTGTGCTGCGCTTGCGCAAACCACAGGAGATGAGGCTGGGCATACTTGGATAGATTTGGGGTTGCCCAGTGGAGTTAAATGGGCTTCTACCAATGTTGGTGCAAATCGTCCACAAGACGATGGCGACTACTATGCATGGGGCGAAACGACTGTGAAGACAGACTTTCGATGGGCTACCTACTCGCATGGGACAGGGCAAAATTCGCTCACGAAGTATTCTAATTCAGATGAGTTGTTGTCGCTTGAAGCCGCCGATGATGTCGCTTTCAAAGCATGGGGCGGCACATGGCGTATGCCAACCAAGGAAGAATGGGAAGAGCTCCAAGAGCATTGTGTCTGGACCTGGACTGACGACTACAATAAAACAGGCGCAGCGGGATATGTGGTTGCGAGCAAGAACGGTGACGCCTCACTCTTTTTGCCTGCGGCAGGATGCTGTTATGCGAATCTGATAAACGAGAAAGGCGTGCATGGATACTATTGGTCGAGTTCGCTTTTCAAAAGCTCTTCTTATAGTGGCTCAGCCTACCAGTTGCAGTTTATTCGGGCTTATGTCAAATCTGATTGGAACCACACACGCTATTATGGATCATCTGTGCGTGGCGTGTGTAATGCCCCGTCGTCAACGATTGAGGGCATCACACAGTCAGAATGCCACATATCTGTGATTGGCGGCAAAATCCATTGTGGTCAGGAATTCCGTGTCTATGACCTTTACGGGCGGGATGTGACACATCAGAATGGTTCTCTTCCTAAAGGGGTATATGTAGTGCAGACAGAAAACAGCAGAGAGAAAGTCGGAGTCTTCTGATGAGATTCTTGAGTCGGAAAAATGACAATATGGGTAAAATGAAAAAGGCATCAATTATAATTGCGTTGGCATACGCGCTGGGCATCATTCTTCCATTTTCCTCGGCAAAAGCGGAGAAGGTGCAATATTGGGCGAAAGGCGTCAGTGAAGATGCTGGCTGGTACAACACCTTTCAGTTTACGAATGGCTGCTGGGCAGCGGTTAGTAGCAACATGATAGCATGGTGGCAGGATCGCATAAAGGAAACGTATTTCTACACTGGGAAATGTTGGGACCCAGAGGAGGTCAATCGGGAATTTGATCGCAACACTTATTTCAATGATGGTGGTGACTATGTATATAAAGCTCTCGACTGGTATCTGCACGAGACGCATCCAGCCATCGCTTACACACGTACCAACCTCTATCAGAGCTACCTCTTTGAAGACGACTACGATAATCCTATCATCTTCACGCGAGGCTATATAGACTCCAACGAAGCGATATTTACTGATGTGTTGCTGCGCTATTTCACTACGGGTAACTACGTTGCGCAAATTCGTGACATGAACCACGCTTGGACTTTGTGGGCGATAGAAGTGGATACTGAAACCAACACCATCACGCGTATATGGGTGACGGATTCTGTTCCCAATGACCGCAATAACCCCAAAAAGGAGATACATGCCCTCGATTCAAAACGCTATAAAGACCTTTTCTATTTCGAACGGGGAATCTACGATGAGGAGAACAATTCTTGGGGAGTTCAGGCCATTCACCCGGCGGAATTGACATTCTTTGGCATAGAAGGCCGGTTTTTGGTTGATGCCAACGGAGAACCCGTGTTTGAACAGAAGCCTTGATTGCCGACCAAAGAAGAGGCTGTGTCGAAACTGGCGCAGTATCCATATTTGCATTTCTTGTTTCAATATTGATTAAAATAGAGAAAAAGACATCGGAAATAGCGAAACTGCACTCGGTTGGGTGCAGTTTCGCTTGTAAATTGCACTGAACTCAGAGCGTTTTTATATAAAATATGCACTGAATGGAGAGCATATTCAAAAGTATCAGTAGCAAAAATCGGCTGAAATGTTGAAAAATGGCATTTCACTGCGTTGTCGCCGCTGATATAGGTATGCACACCGCCTCATCTGAAGTGGCGTACCTCCGGCACGCTGGTGGGAGGAGATGCGTTGAACCTCGGCACGCTGGCTACGCTCCGCGTGCTGGGTTACGGAAGAGTGTCGTCGCTCCGCGACGAAGTTCCTACAACCGCTCGTTGACAGATAATCTATTATTTGCAATTGCCTTTATTAAGCGGCTGATATTCTCATTATCTATCTGCAATGGATTGTCTGAGCTTGTCGGGGTACTTGTCGGGGTACTTGTCGGGGTGGAGATACCCATGTCTTTAGGAGCATTAATCACCATGAAACGATTTCTCAACTCGTTGTTTTCTCCCAACAATAGGTTGCGAAAGAATCGTTCCAAATAGACAGACTTCCTTCGGAAATACCAAGAATGATTGTATGCACACCGCCTCATCTGTAGTGGCGTAGCTCCGGCACGCTGGCTGCGCTCCGCATGCCGGGTTACGGAAGAGTGTCGTCGCTCTGCGACGAAGCTTCCACAATCACTCTTTGGCGTTTTTTTGCGGCAGTTTGTGCAAACAATAATAAATTCGGTCGATAGGTTTTGGAATGATGGTTAATATGATTTACCTTTGTGATGTCTTTGCGTAAGAAAAAGACAATATTTTTATGTGGTTGAGTCTCGCTTTTCTGTCGGCAGCACTTCTTGGGCTTTACGACGTGGCAAAAAAATACTCTTTGCGGGAAAATGCCGTCATCCCGGTGCTTTTCTGCAACACGTTGTTTTGTGCGCTGATATTTCTTCCCTTCATCGTAGCCTCGCATACCGGCATCCTTGGCAGCGAATCGCTGCTGTGTGTCGACAACTGGCAATGGCAAGAACAGCGGTTTATCGTTCTGAAATCCTTTATTGTACTGTCGTCGTGGATATTGGGCTATTATGCCATCAAACATCTTCCGATTACTATCGTAGGTCCGGTCAACGCCACCCGTCCCGTGCTGACTCTGCTCGGCGCGCTTATTATCTTCGGCGAGCGTCTTAATGGTTGGCAATGGGCAGGCGTGCTCCTTGCCGTCACGTCGTTCTACATGCTCAGCCGCAGCGGCAAGAAAGAAGGCATCCGTTTCAGTCATAACCGATGGATATATTATCTGGTGGCGGCAGCACTTCTGGGAGCCGTAAGCGGGCTTTACGACAAGTTCCTGATGTCGCCCACGGGAGCCGGCATCCGTGCGATTACCGTGCAGTGCTGGTATAACTTCTATCAGTGCGTGATAATGGGCATTGTGCTTCTTGTGGTGTGGTTGCCTCAGCGCAAGGCCTCGCCGTTCCGCTGGCGTTGGTCGATAATGCTGATTTCAGTGTTTATCACTCTTGCCGACGCCGCATACTTCTACGCTCTGACCTATCCCAACGCAATGATTTCAGTGACCTCCATGGTGCGCCGCGGCAGTGTGATAGTATCGTTCTGCTTTGGCGCGATGATTTTCAGGGAGAAGAATCTGCGGTCGAAAGCCGTCGACCTCTGCCTGGTGTTGCTCAGCATGGCGTGTCTGTGGATAGGAGGACATTAAGAGAAAGAAAACAAATGATAAAATATATTGTATGAAAAATTTTTTACTGACAGCAGTTATCGCAGCATCGGCAGCGATGCCGGTGATGGCAGGCACAGCTTTGCCTTATGGCGAGACGTTTGACACCGCCGCCGATTTTGCGACGATGACCGTCGTCGATGCGAACAGCGACAACAAGACGTGGTATCACAGTGACTACTACAAGTCGGCAATGATTGATTATTCCGACGACAGCAGCATGGACGACTGGCTGATTCTGCCAGCGTTCAGTCTCGCCCCCGGCGGCACGTATACCTTCGAGATGGATGCCCGGTGCTATAGCAGCTTCTTGGGCACAGAGCGTTTTGAGGTGAAGATGGGCACCGCCGCCACCGCCGCCGCGATGACAGAGACCGTTGTGGGAGAAACATTGCTTAAAACAGATAAATTTCAGCACTTCACTCAAAAAATCACTGTTGCCACAGCCGGAACATACTATATCGGCATCCACTGCATCTCTGACGCAGAACGCCGCGGCATGTTGGTTGACAACATTGCTTTGTCGGACGGCGTGGCAGCGGAAAGCCCAGCAGCGGTAACCGACCTTACGCTGACGCCAGAGCCAACGGGTCTGAACAAGGTGACAGTGGCGTTTACCGCACCTGCTCGCACGTCGACCGGAGTGTCGTTGACGGCATTGGACAAAGTGGAAATTTATCGGGACAAGGCACTTATAAAGGCCATCAGCCCTGTGGCTCCCGGGCAGCCTGTCACGTTTGTCGACGAGACCGTCGCTGCCGGCAACCACAGCTATATGGCAGTGGCTTACAGTGCGACAGGACGCGGTTTGGAAGCGTCGGCCGACGTATTTGTCGGGCCCGGCAAGCCCTCAGCCGTCGGCAATTTCAAGGTCAAGGAAACGACGCCCGGCGATGTGGAAATCACATGGAGCGCCCCGACAACCGATGAGAAAGGCAACCGCATAGACCCGTCGCTGATCACCTATAAGGTGGTTAGTTACGAAATTGTGCTCGACAGCTATTTCACAGAGTCAGACATCGTGGAAGGACTTGCCGACACCCGTTACGTCCACCATGCCATAGACGCCGGCAAAGGTCAGCGTTTCATTGCCTACGGTGTGTATGCAGAGACAATCTCGGGCAAGTCTACAGCCGTCAAGACCGCACTCTTCCCAGTGGGAACAAACTATTCCGTTCCGTTTGCAGAGTCGTTTGCCGGAGGCAAGGCATCGTCGTTGTGGCGCTCTGAAGTGGCCAAAAACCAGTCGACCGCCCCGGCGTGGACGCCGCTTACCGATGAAGACGTAGCCGACCTCGCATCGCGCGACGGCGATGGCGGATATGTAGCCATGCTTGGCGAAAACACCGACGACAGCGCCCGTTACTACAGCGGCAAAATCGATTTGTCGGGCTTGCAGAATCCGGTGCTCTCATTCTATACGTTCAACTTCGGCAACGGCAGCAACAACGACGATGAGAACGTGCTTGAAATCTATGGCGGCACAGGCTCGGGCTTCAATCTCATCAAGAGTATGGAGATAAAAGAAGTGGGTGAATACGGGTGGAACAAGGTGATTCTTCCGTTGACAGCATACAAGGATAAGGTGGTGCAAATCGTGTTTACCGGAGTCACGAAAAACTATCTTGCCATTCCGTTGGATGCCATAACAGTAGGCGAGGCTCCGGCACGCGACCTTGCGGCAGTCAGTCTGAGCATTCCCGAGACTGTGACAACAGGACAGTACTTCGACATTGAAGTCGATGTGGAAAATGCAGGAACGCAGTCCGTCGGCGGCTATGTAGTGGAGCTGTACCGCAACGGCGAGAAGATTCAGGAGGCAGAAGGTCCGGAACTCTATTCGTGCACACGGACGCAAGTGGGATTCTCCGACCGACTGGAAGTGATCGACAACGGCGACAATGAATACTACGCCAAGGTGGTGTGTGAAGGCGATGAGAATCCAGCCAACAACACAACCGCTGTGGTCAAAGCCGTGGCAGAAGCTCCGGAATATCCTGTGGCAACCAACCTTAAAGCCACACGCAGCGGCAATGCCGTCACTCTGACATGGACAGCCCCCGACCTCAGCACCGCGAAGCCGGAAGCAACCACCGACTCGTTTGAGGCTTATGAGTCGTTTGCCACACAAGGAGTTGGCGGATGGACATTCACCGATATGGACAATGCCCAGGTGGGCAAGTTCCAGGGCATAACCTTCCCAGGCATCACCTATGAGGGGTCGGTGCAGTCGTTCTGGGTAATGGACGCATCGATGGAAGGCGCCAACGCCTCGTTTGCCGCGCATTCAGGCGGAAAATATATCGCACAGATATTCAATTACGACGGGTCGCAGTGTGACGACTGGGCAATCTCACCCGAACTGAAGGGCATCGCCCAGACAGTATCGTTCTATGCCAAGAGTTATTCGTCGATACCAAGTTATGCTGAGACGTTCGAGGTGCTTTATTCCACCACCGACACATCGACCGACCATTTCGTGAAACTCGGCACATACGAGAATGTGCCAAACGCATGGACACGCTATGACGTGGCATTGCCGGAGGGAGCAAAACATTTCGCCTTCCGTTGCGTCTCTGAAGGATGCTACATGCTGTTTGTCGACGACGTTACGTTTGTCGCCGCCGGCGCCACCCACGGACTGGAAGTGGAGGGCTACAACGTGTACCGCAACCGTCAGAAAATCACGGAACAGCCGGTTTCGGGCACACAGTTTGTCGATACCGCCGCTCCCGATGGAGAGAACAAATATATGGTCACCGTGGCATACAACAAAGGCGAGTCGGTGCCCGGCAACGAAGTAGTGGCAGGAGAGGCAGGCGTTGAGGCTGTTGACGGCGACAATGTGGCGATTACAGCCCTCGACGGCAAGATTGTGGTTGACGGAGCAACTGCGCAGACCGTCATCATGCAGCCTAACGGAGCCATAGTCTATACAGGCACAGGCAGCCACGTTGAGGCGGCAGTGGCGCAAGGTGTGTATATCGTAAAAACAGGCGTTAAAGTAGCGAAGGTAATCGTGAAATAGTCCACGCTGAAACATATCGGCGCGGGTGGGTCACAAGGCAGTGTCCCGCCCGCGTTTTTTTTGGTGGCAATTATTTGCAAATCAAAGATTTCGTATTATCTTTACGGCGCAAACCATTAACAAGAAAAAATATGAAGAGAAAATTCATTTTCCTTGCTGTTTTAGCCACTATTTTTCTGTGCGCATGCAGCAATCAAGAGGACTTTCTTGTCCGAGGCGAGGTTAATGTCGACCAACAAGTTGGTCTTCAAACGGACGATGTCACAGCAAGTGATATTGGGATGGTGGTTTCAGAATTCTTTGGTGGACAGCGAACGCGTGGAGTTGATTATGACACATCGGTGATAACTGATGCATCTGGCAATGCTGCTATCTATGTGGTTAACTACAAAGACAACCAAGGTTTCTTGCTGATTAGTGCAACTAAACGCTATTGTCCGGTGTTGGCATATGCAGATAAAGGTAATTTTGATGTGTCCGGAATAGGAGGCTCTGGATTGGTAGATTGGCATGCGGAGACATTGTCGGCAATTGAGTTGGCAAAGCAGTTGCCCGATGATTCAATTCAAAAATTTCGTAGTATGTGGCAACGATATGAGCAGCCGCAAACTTCAAAAGCATTGAAGGCGCGCAAACGTTCCGCAAGTGACCCTGATGTGATGCGAGCACAGACCATTCTGCAAGACTCTGTTTCTGCATGGATTGCTAAAGGCTATACCGTATTTGACATAACAGAGGAAAACCCGTATGCGGAAGAGGTGAAAGGGGCTATTTATCCGCTCTATGAAGAAGAGTGGGAGCGCTTGTCGATTGGGGTGAATAAAAAAATAATCAAGAATGAAATCGTTCCAAATCTATTGTGTACAGAGTGGTGTCAGAGCGAAGCAGGATTTAATCAAAGTTTTCCAAAATTGGATAATGGAAAACTTGCGGCTGTAGGCTGTGGCCCCTTGGCAGCTGGGCAGATAATGTATTATCATAAATATCCACAACGTTTTAATTGGGCAGATATGCCAATAGAAGAGGGCACAAAGACAACATCAGATTTCTTGTTGGAGATAGCGCAAAAGTCGAAAGCAGAATATCGTATAGATTATGAAAAAAAACCTGTTACGACGACGATAATATCAAATGTATGTAGTGTGTTAAACGATTTTGGATACACAGAAGCGTATGTCGGAGAATATGATATGGGTAAAGTTTTGGCAGACTTGAGAAACTCAAGACCTGTATATATGCGTGCTGGTGCGGGTATGTTGGTTGGCCATGCTTGGGTGGTAAGTGGTGCGCAGTTGCTGAACGAGTATGATTATTCCGAAATATACACCTTCAAAACTAAGCAAAACTTTGAGCCTCTTGTCCGTTATGGAGTACAAAACTATAGTTATTCATATCTATATATGAATTGGGGGTATTTTGAAGGGAAAAATAATGGCTATTATATTAGCAATGAAATGGTTACTGATAAAGGCGTTAAGCTGAATGCTCAAAATAGAGAAAATATTTATAACATTTATCCAACGAAATAAATTTGCTATGAAAAAAATAGGATTTTTGCTGATTTTTGCACTTTGTTTGGTTTTGTCAGGATGCAATAAAGAAGACGAGCCAAAGTATGAGTCGCTTGATATTGGATATCATACGTGGACATTTAAAATTAGAGTGCTTGACAAAAATGGAGAGGATATATTAAAGCAAGAAGATGGCGTAAAAAAAATAAAAGGGATGCTGTCGATAGAATACGAGGGTGTTGTATATACACCTAAAATTGATTCGGATTTTGCTTTTGGAGATGTCCCGCTTTGGAGCTGGCTGATGATTGGAGATCCAGACGGAAGTGAGAGCGGACAATGTTTGTATTTTTCCAGGTTTGATGTAATTTCGAAATATGATGACACTTTCGTTATAAATTGGGTTGACAAAAGTAAAGATGTCATACATCTTACGCAGGAGCCTTTTTATATGAAAGACGGATACCCTTGTGCAAGGTCTGAGACACGAAAATGCTATCGCAATGGTGTTGATATGAATGTGCCAGGAGGGGATGACATTGTGATAACAAAAGTTATTGCAGATGAGTGAAATGGCAGACTGTCAAAAACACAGTGACACCTGAAATAAAAAGGTGTGGAATTTATTAGGATTGACAAGAACCGCTTGCTTCGGCAAGCGGTTCTCTTCGTATTCGACGGCTGTTGTATTCAGACTTCTCTGAGCCAAGGCAAGGGTTATGCAATTGTTTTTGCAATACCGATGAAGAAAGATTTTGCGGATTGGCGGAAATGTTTTTACTTTGTAGGAGCGAACCAAAACATAGAAGCCTGCTATGGGTTTTGAAAAAGTAAGACATATCGACCTGCCTAAGATCTGCGATCCTCGCGGCAACCTGTCGTTTCTTGAGAACGGTGGGGTTGTCCCGTTCCCGATTGCGCGCACATACTGGGTCTACGACGTGCCTGGCGGCAAGAAGCGTTTCGGCCACGCGTTCCACCGACAGGAGGAACTGATAATCTCGTTGTCGGGAAGTTTCGACATTGTGCTCAACGACGGTTCGGAAGAGCGCCGTTACCATATGGCACGGTCGTACTACGGGCTTTATGTACCACGGATGATGTGGCGCGAACTCGACAATTTCTCGACCAACTCGGTGGCGCTGATTTTGGCGTCGACGCCGTATGACGCCTCCGACTATATCGAGGATTTCAACCTTTATAAAACGACTTTGGCCAATGGAAAATGACAATCACGCAACTGTGTCGGTCGACGACTGCCGGCTGCTGACGCTTGACCGCCATCACCATGAGAACGGGAATCTGACGGTGGTGGAAAACGGCAAAGACTTTCCGTTTGAGGTGCAGCGGGTGTTCTATATCTACGACGTGCCTGGCGGCACAGACCGCGGCGGACATTCCCACCGCCGTTGCCATCAGTTTATCGTGGCGGTCAGCGGAAGTTTCGATCTTGAAATCGATGATGGCGTCAGCCGGCGCACGGTGACGCTCAACCGCTCCAACATAGGGCTGTATGTGGCTCCCGGGATATGGGTGGGTCTGCGCAACTTCTCGTCGGGCTCGGTGTGTCTCACGCTGGCATCCGATCCGTATGACGAGGCAGACTACGTGCGCGACTATGACGAGTTTCTGAACCTGACAGCAAACAAAAGAAAATGAAGCAATACGAATTTCTGCCGCTTGGGGTTGTCAACGAGCCCTACAGACAGGCGATTCAATCGAAAATAGATAGCGTCCTCGACAAAGGCTGGTATCTCAACGGAGAGTTTGGCAAGCAGGTCGAGGCGCAATTGTCGTCGCTCACCAAAATGCCGTGGGCAGTGGCGTGCAGCAACGGGCTCGATGCTCTGCGCCTGATTTTCCGCGGCTACAAGGAGCTGGGTGTGATGCGCGACGGCGATGAAGTGATTGTGCAAGCCAACACCTACATAGCCTCGGTGCTTGCCATCAGCGACAACGGCTTGCGCCCCGTGCTTGTCGATGCCGACATTGACACGCTTAACATGGACTTCTCAAAAATAGAGGAGCGTATCACGGAGCGTACACGCGCCATCATGGTGGTGCATCTTTACGGCGCACCGTGCTGGTCGGACTCGCTTGCCGGTATAGCCCGGAAACACAATCTCAAGATTGTGGAGGACAACGCGCAGGCAATCGGCGCCACGACCACGTGCCGAGGCCTGAACGGCACCGGCATAACCGGCGGACTCGGCGATGCGGCGGCTTTCAGTTTCTATCCCACAAAAAATGTCGGGGCGATGGGCGATGCCGGTGCCGTGACCACAAACGACAAGGCACTTGCCGATGCTGTCAGAGCCATCGCAAACTATGGCTCCGACAGACGCTACCATAACATCTATCAAGGGCTGAACTGCCGCATGGACGAGCTGCAGGCGGCAGTGCTGAGCGTCAAGCTGCAGCACCTGGCAGACATCTCCGGCGCACGCCGGCGCAATGCGGCCGTCTACGACCGCGAAATCGCCAATCCGCTGCTACGCAAACCGAAGAAGCTGCCGGGCAACGTGTGGCATCAGTATGTGGTGCTCGTAGCCGACGGACGCCGTGACGAGTTTCGTAAATTCTTGTCGGACAACGGAGTGCCTACAGATGTGCACTATGCCGTGCCGCCACATCTGCAGCCGTGCTATGCCGGTCTTGCCGACCGCGCGCTGCCGGCAGCGGAGCGCATCGCGGCAGAATGTGTGAGCATTCCGATAGCCGAGCATTTGACGGAAACCGATATTTCAGAGATTTCAGAAATAATTAATGTTTTTAGATAGACGTTGATTGAATAAATTGTGTATTTTTGCAAAAAATTGAACACGATATGAAAATAACGAGAGATGCCGTTTGGCACACCACAAAAGATTACAGCATCATCACATTGGGATTGATATTCTATGCCGTTGGATTCTGTGGATTTATTTTGCCGCACGGGGTTATCACCGGCGGACTCGCAGGTATCGCCGCCTTGATTTTTTTCAAGACGGGTATCCCGGTGGCATATTCGTTCTATACTCTCAACATCATACTCCTCTCGATAGCCTATCGTATCGTGGGGCGCGGCTTTGTGCTTAAAACCATCTACGGCGCGTCGGGACTCAGTCTCTTCATGCTCATTGCACAGATGTTTTTCAAGTCACATCCGGTTTATCTTGAGCACGACATCCTGCTCAGCTGCATCATCGGAGCCGTGTTGTGCGGTGTGGGAACAGGCCTGGCGTTCACCCACAACGGCAGCACCGGCGGCACCGACATCGTGGCTGCGATGGTGTCGAAATACCGTCAGATTTCCGTAGGACGTATGATTCTCTATGTTGACCTGTTTGTCATTTCCTCATCATATTTCATAAAGTACAACATCGAGCCGGTGGTCTATGGCTATGTGGTGCTGATATTCCTGTCGTACATGTGCGACATGGTGGTGAACAACAACAAGCAGGCAGTGCAGTTCTCCGTGTTCTCAAAGAAATGGAGTGCCATAGCCACCGCAGTCAACGCCGAGATGCACCGCGGATGCACGATTCTTGAAGGCACCGGATGGTATACGAAGCAGGAGGTGAAAATGCTGCTGATATTCAGCCGTAAGTCGGAAGCGCTGCAGGTTTACCGCATAATCTATTCCATCGACCCCAATGCCTTTGTGTCGCAGGGCAACGTAAACACCATCTATGGCGAAGGCTTCGACAAGAGCAAGGTGAAGGCAAAAATCCGCGACCTCAAGGACGGCGGCACCGGACAGCCGCACCAGCCATAGCCGGACTGCTACGAAAACGAATTTACAAAACCAACAAACCGAAATGAATTACGAAAATCCTATCCGAAGGGGTAAGCTATACTTCCGTTACGGAACTATGGGTTCCGCCAAGACCGCCATGCTGCTCACCACAGCCTACAACTTTGAAGAGCGAGGCATGGACTATATCTGCATGAAGCCGATTGTCGACAACCGCGAGAAAGACTCAGTGATACGCTCGCGCATAGGCATCGAGCGCCGGTGCAGCTGGATTTATCCGGAAAGCGACATGTATAAGATGCTCACCGAGGTGTTTGACACCGAAGGTTTGAAAGAATGGATACTTATCGACGAGGCGCAGTTTCTTAGCCCCGAGCAGGTGGACCAACTTGCCCGCATCGTCGACAATTTCGGTGTCAACGTGCTGTGCTACGGTCTGCGCACCGACTTCCAGAGCCATCTGTTTGACGGCTCGCGGCGGTTGTTTGAAATTGCCGACACCATCGACGAGGTGAAATCAACATGCACCTGCGGTCGCAAAACTATCATCAACGCGCGTATCGACCGTGCCGGAAATGTGGTTATGGACGGCGAACAGGTGGAGATTGGCGGCAACGACAAGTATATGGCGATGTGCCGTCGCTGCTGGGCGAAACGCCGCTGTGAGCGCGACCGCATTGAGTCGCTCGACTTCGGCGACACCGAGAAAGGGTAGCGACTGCCGACAAAGAACAGCAAACCTGCCGGAGACTCCGTTGAAACGACGGAACTCCGGCAGGTTTGTCTATAGGAGGCTATGGGTTAGAACTGGAATTTTTCCAATTTCAGTTTGCCGAGTTTTTCCATGTTTCCTACATGGAGCGCGAAATGAGGGGCGGCAGAGTGAGCGGCAAGAGCCTGCTCGTCGCGCCAAGTCTCGCAAATCATCATCACGTCCTGACGGGTGGCGCTCTCAAACACGTCGTATGCCACACATCCCTCGTCGTTCAGGGATTTTTCCACCAAGGCTTTCGCCTCTGCCAACAGGGATGCGCGGTTGGCGGCCTCCACTTGGATAAACACATTTAGTCGTATCATATATTTGTTGTTAAGGATTAGGGTATCGGTTTAAAACGCTTTTTTGCCTCCTGGCGGCTGCAGTAGTTGAAGTGCCACCATTCCGACGGCAACGGGCGGAATCCCGCCTCCGTCATCACGCTGCGCAGCAGTTGCCTGTTGGCGCGCTCCTGTGCTGTGATTTTTCCTTGCTCCACGAGAGCCGCCTCGTGGGTGATGCCTGCCTCGCTGCCGAGATGGTCGACCGCCGTGCCCATCGGCAACGGCCGTCCGAGCGAGTCGGCGATGCTGATGTCGACGGCAAGCCCATAGTTGTGCAAACCTCCTCCATGTGCGGGATTCGACACATAGCGGCTCTTCGACGAGCCTTTGACCACGTCCCACATCTGTTGCTGCACCGACATCGGCCGTGCAGCGTCGTAGACAATCAGACGGTATTCCGGATGCTTCTCCCGCAGCAGCCTCTGTGCTTTCAGCAAGCACTCCATTGCCACAGGATGCAGATACGCCTCGCGCAGGTCGGCATAAAGCACGCGTCCCACAAAATTGTCGGCACGGGCATACATCAAATCGATTGCAATCGACGTGTCGCGCTCGGCGATGTTCTCATATCCCAGCGAGTCGAGACACTGCGCCGTGCGGCTTTTTGCCGGTTTCTCAGCCACCGCATGGAGCTGTTCGGGCGTTGCGCTTTTGACGGGCTTTGACGGCATCCGGTGCGCATCGCCGCAAGCCACTGCCACCACGGCAAGAAAAACGACCCACAGCCATCTCATCGCGTTGTTTTCACTTTGCGGGTGATGCGGATTGTGTAAGAAGAATAGTCAATCTCCACTTTTCCCAGCCTGCTCAGCACCGACTGTCCGAGCAATATCGGAGCATTTTGAGTCTTCACGACAGTTGCCTTTACATTGTTCATGTCGAGGCCTCCGAAATTGACATTGCGGAGATTGACCACCGACCCCTCTATAATGTCGCCGCTTGCGGTCAGAAAACTTGACGAACCCATAAAGTCCTTGTCGCTTAGATAGTTGTTCTTATACATAAACGCCGCTTCCACCGCCGATATCGTGACGTTGGCAGCGCCTGTGTCAAACACAAAATGCAACGGCAACCCGTTGATGCTGCATTTCACCTTGAACACACCGCTTTCCTTCGTCATCGGCACTTCTACGGTCTGATCCGTGTATTCGGCATTTTCCTCCTCCATTTTCAGTTGTTTTGACTTCAGCCGTTCCACGACCTTTTTGTAGCCGTCCATACTGCGTATCGAGTCCATGTCAGAATCGTTTTCAAGCAGAGTCAAGCGGAGAAAACCTTTGTCGACCGATTGGTTCAGGAAGTCGACCGCTTTCTGCTTGTCGCCAAACATGGCATAGTAGCAGGCAGCGTTGTATAAAACCATAGATTCCGCATCCTTTCCGATTTCAGCAATCAGCGCCTCCGCCTCGTCGGTCCTGCCAAGATAGCCAAGAAGCATAATGCTCGGTGATGCAGAATCGGGGACGGTGTCCATTTCAACAGCCTGCTTGAAATCGGCTATGGCTTTGTCCTTGTCGCCCAGATTCCAATAATGGCGTCCACGGAAGTAATAAGAAGTCACCATCGGCTGTAAGGTTATAGCCGTGTCATAATCGTCGGCAGCCTCGTTGGTTTTTCCCAAGTGGTCGCGCGTAAAGCCCCGATAGCAGTATGCGTCGGCTCTTTCCGGTTCCGCATCGAGATAGATTGACAATGCGCGGTCGGCGTCTTCCCATCGTCGTGCCTTAAAATAAGCCATTGCTTTGCTGTACAAGCCGTCGGTGTCGGTAGAGTCCATCTGTATTGCCCGGTCGGCGAAATCGAGCGCCATCTTCAAGTTGTCGGCATCAGAATATGCAGCCGACAGCCTCTGTGCCGCCCCTGCCGACGGTTCTATGTCAAACGACTTGTTGAAAAACTCCAAAGCCTCCGTCATATTGTCGCGTTTCTCATAGGTTGCGCCTATAATGAACGGCCACAACGAATTGTTGGGGTCTTTCTTCGTCTGTATTTTCATTTTCGAGCAAAGCACCACCGATGCCGAATCGGCAAGAGTGTTGACACAATCAAGTGCGCCCCCGTCGGTAATGTCGATAGAAAAGGCAGAGACCACATCGTCGGTCGCCTCGCTCCAACGTTTCTGGCTGATATAGGTATATGCACGCAGCGAGTAGCTCTGCGCGTTGCTATTGTCAAGTTTCACGGCATAATTATAAAGCTCTATAGCCTTGTCGTAGTCTTTGCGGGCATCGGCATTGCGTCCAAGACACAGCCAGCCAAGAGGGTTGCCAGGTTCAAGCTCCGTTATCTTTTTTGCGTCGGCGTCAGCGAGGTCGTATTGAAATTGTTCAAAATAGATTTGCGCACGCGAGTTCAGATAGTCCACGTCCTTAGGATCGAGATTTATGGCTTCGGAGATGTCGGCGAGAGCCAAGTCTTGCTGCCCAAGACCTGAATATGCGCTTGACCGTAAGTTGAAAGCCACACCTCTGCTCTCCTTGTCCTTTTTTGGCAAATATTGGATTGCCTTGTCGCTGTTTGTCAGCATCGAGCCATAATCATCGACTGTTGTGTAGGCAATAGCCATCCACAAATAGGCATAGCCGTTTTTGGCATCGTCAGCCAACTCCTTGTTCAAGCAGTCGACGGCAGTCTGATAGTCTTGATTCTGAAACGCCTCGTATGCCTTCTGCATGTTGAACGTCTCCGCCTGCTTGTTTGCTGCCAAAAGTGTTTGTACTGCGCACAGCAGTGCAAACGCCAATACACCGAATCTTCTCATTTCTATTTCTTTTTAAAAATTGCACCTATTATTGCATTTCCTATCTTGCGCTCCAATCCCTGACGGGTTGTTGGAATGCCTGTCTTGCGGGCAATCGAGCGTTTGACATTCGTCACGCCCAGAGCCCGTTTCCAAGAGAACGTGACATTGAGTCCTGGTAATATTTTCATAGCATTAAAAACTGAAATTAATTATTCCTCGTATTCCGTAGGGTCTTCAATCCCGGCGTCGTGGAGCGCCTCGATGCGCTCACGGCACGTGCCGCATTTGCCGCAATGCTTCTCTCCGCCCTTGTAGCACGAATAGGTCTCGGCATAGTTCAGACCGAGCCGCGCGCCGTGGCGGGCAATCTCAGTCTTCGACACGTTGGTGTAGGGGGCCATGACCGTGATGCCGTCGTAGGTTCCGGCACTCATTGCCGACGACATGGCGCGCACAAACGCCGGGCGGCAGTCGGGATATATGGCATGGTCGCCCGCATGGTTTGCAATCATCACGTGGCTCAGCCCGCGGCTCTCTGCCAGTCCGCACGCCACAGCGAGCATTATGCCGTTGCGGAACGGCACCACCGTGGATTTCATATTCTCGTCGTCGTAGTTTCCTTCGGGTATCGCTTCCGCGCCCTCGAGCAGCGAACTTTTGAAATACTTAGCCATAAAATCCAAAGGAATCACGATATGCTCTATGCCCAGACGCTCGCAGTGCATCCGGGCGAACTCGATTTCGCGACGGTTGTGGTTTGAGCCGTAGTCGAAGGTCACGGCAAGGGCAATGTTGGCACGGAATTCGTAGAGCAGCGTCACGGAGTCCATTCCTCCCGACAGCACAATGATTGAATCTTTCTCGTCCATCGTTTAAAAATTTTCTGTGAAATTAGCCAGCAACCTTGCCTTGCGCATCTCCTCATGCTCCTCGTCGGCATAGTTGGCAAAAGGGAGGATTGAGATTCCGCCACGTGGCATGAAGATGCCCTTCACCTCAAGGTAGCGTGGATTCATCAGTTTCACCAAATCCTTCATTATTATGTTTACGCAGTCCTCGTGGAAATCGCCGTGGTTGCGGAAACTGAAAAGATACAGCTTCAGACTCTTGCTCTCGACCATGTTCTCACGCGGAATGTAGTTGATGATGATTTTTCCGAAATCCGGCTGCCCGGTCTTTGGACACAGGCTCGTGAATTCCGGGCATGTGAACGTGACCAGATATTCATTCTCGGGATGCTTGTTCTTGAACGATTCAAGCACCTCGGGGTTGTACTGGTCGGAATATTTTGTGCCTTGGCATCCTAATAAAGTAACGCCTTGCAGCTCAGTTTCTGTTCTTGACATATTGATTATATGGTTTACAATTTGTGATATGTTCAATCGAAAGGCCGGCATCAGCCGGCGCCGACTTCCTTTGCAAAACTACCAATAAATTACGAATATAGCAACTGTTGCCAAGCCTATGTCTTGAAAAATGTGTACTTTTGCAGAATAATCGCCGTGCGGCGACAACAATCAAAAAGATAGACTATATGAAAAAAGCGAATGTCGGACACCCGAAAGGGCTTTATGTGCTGTTTCTGACGGAAATGTGGGAACGGTTCAGTTACTATGGAATGAGGGCAATGTTTGTGCTCTATATGGTTAAGTGCCTGTCGCTTGCCAAGGAAGACGCCTCCCAGATTTATGGCAACTACACCGGATTGGTGTATCTGACGCCTCTGCTCGGCGGCTATCTTGCCGACCGCTTCTGGGGCAACCGCCGGTCGATTCTTCTCGGTTCTGCAGTGATGGCTCTCGGACAGTTTCTTATGTTTGTCAGTGCGTGCATCTATACCTCGCCGACGGCTTATTGGCTTATGTTTGCCGGACTCGGGCTGCTGATTCTCGGAAATGGTTTCTTCAAGCCCAACATCTCGACAATGGTCGGCGACCTCTATGCGAAAAACGATTCGCGCCGCGACTCCGCATACACAATCTTCTATATGGGAGTTAACGTCGGGGCAATGATCGCTCCGCTTTGGTGCGGATTTGTGAGCAATGGCGAGAGTCCCGAGGGATTCAAGTGGAGCTTCCTGTCGGCAGCGGTGGGAATGCTTATAGGAGGCTTGGTGTTCTACTTCTTCAAAGACCGCTATCTGCATTCGCCCGAAGGCAAGCCGTTGGGAGTGAAGCCGGAGAAAAAGCCGGAGAAAAAACAGGGAGAGGCAAATAAGCGTCCGGCATGGTTTTCGGCGGCGATGGCTGTGCTGTGTGTGGCTTTGTTCGCGGCGTTCTATGTTGGCGGAAGCGACATTATCGGCGCGGCGATATATTCAGTGTCGATCACCATTCCGGTGATGATAATCACCGACGGCTCGCTCACGACAATCGAGCGCAAGCGCATCGGCGTGATTTATGCCATCACCTTCTTCGTGATATTCTTCTGGGCGGCATACGAGCAGTCGGGCGCGTCGCTCACGTTCTTTGCCGATGAGCAGACCGACCGCAACATTCTCGGATGGGAGATGCCAGCATCCTACTTCCAGTCGTTCAACCCGATTTTCATCGTGTTGCTCGTGCCGGTGTTCAACATTCTTTGGGATTTCCTCCGCCGCCACGGAAAGGAGCCTGCCGCCACAATGAAGCAAGCCATCGGATTGGCGTTGCTCGGTGTGGGCTATCTTGTGATTGCTTTCGGTGTCGACAATCTGGATCCGGCGGTGAAAGTAAGCATAATGTGGCTCACGACGCTGTATTTCATGCAGACTCTCGGCGAGCTTTGCCTGGAGCCTATCGGACTCTCAATCGTAAACCGCCTGTCGCCTGCGCGGTTCTCGTCGTTGCTGATGGGCGTGTGGTGTCTGAGTTCCGCCGCCGCCAACAAGCTTGCCGGCGTGCTTAGCGGACTGTATCCAGCCGACGGAAAGATAACGTCGTTTTTAGGCTATCAGATTGCCGATTTGAGCGACTTCTTCATGATATTCGTATGGATGAGTTTCGCTGCGGCGATAGTTCTCGCGTTGCTGTCAAAACGCTTGGAGAAATTGATGTGATGAGACAGAATTCAGTCACGTTTCTTTACTTGCTTCTCGGCTCGCTCACGGCGTTCGGCCCGTTGGTGACCGACATGTATCTGCCTGCGTTGCCGGCAATGACCGAAAGTTTCCACACCTCGATGCCGATGGTGCAGCTGGGTTTGACATTCAGTATGATAGGTCTCGCCGCCGGACAGCTTCTGTTCGGGCCATTGAGCGACAAGTACGGCCGCCGTCCGCTGCTGCTCGTCTCGATGGCGGTGTTTATCCTTTCAACCATAGGCTGTATATTCTCGCCAACAATACATTGGTTTGTGGCATTGCGGCTTCTGCAGGGCATCGGTGCGTCGGGAGGCATAGTAATTTCGCGGTCTGTCGCCGCCGACAAGTTCTCGGGGCGCGAGCTTGCAAAGGCAATGGCGATTATCGGAGCCATCAATGGAATAGCACCTGTTGCTGCGCCTGTCGCCGGCGGATTCTTCACCGACATCATCGGTTGGCAGGGCATATTCATCATCCTGCTGTGCATTGGCTTCATCCTGCTTGCCGCCGAGATGGCATATCGCGAGACACTGCCTGCCGCACGGCGTTCCGACGAGGGGCTGAAGCGGTTGGCACTCAATTTTGGCAAGGTGCTTGGAAACAAGAAGTTTCTGTTTTATGTGTTGCAGTTTGGATGCGCCAGCGGAGTGCTTTTCGGCAACATCGCCTCCTCGCCGTTTATCATGCAGCAGCACTATGGCTTCTCTCCGCTTGTCTTCAGTGCGTTTTTTGCCGTCAATTCAGTCGCTATCGGAATTGCCGCGGCGTTGTCGGTCAAGTTCCGTCGCACGGAGAGCGCCACGTTTTACGGGAGTCTGCTGATGGTGGCGTTCTCTGCCGCTGAATCTGCTGCACTCACACTGTCGGCGCCGTTCTGGGTATACGAGACGCTGCTGTTTGCCATACTCTTCTCGCTCGGGCTGACATTTACGTCGACCACCACGCTTGCCATGAATCTTACGCGCGACAATGCAGGCACGGCTTCAGCCGTGTTCGGAGCCGCGGGATTTGCTTTTGGCGGACTTGTGTCGCCGTTGGTAGGGCTTGGCGATATGCTGACAACCACCGGAATAGTGTTTCTCGCCGGAAGCCTGCTCTCGTTCTTCTTCGCCGCATTTGCCACAAAAAAGTGAGTTGGCTCGCTTCGGTGGAGTGTGCGGAACTCAGAAAGCTGAAATGTTTTTGCAGAATATCAGCGTTAAAAATCTAAACAAACAGGCATTTTTGACGAAGTGTGAAAAAAATTTCAACCATTCATGCCCGATTTTCTACCACTCAAGTCGCGATTTTTGCAACTCAACCCCGATTTCGTGCATTAACTGGTTTTTAACATTTGACAAGCGTTGTCTTTTGCTATAACTTTGCCTACGAAACGTGATAGGGGATGCATGCTCCTAACGAATAGTTTAAAACACCAAAAAACAAAAAAATGAAGAAATTGATATTACCTGTTGTTGCGTTTTCTGCATTGATGTTGTCATCGTGCGGAAATGACAGTGATGTTCAGAATGCGGTTCAAGCAGAAACGGCTACCCGGTCTTTTGATGTAAATGGGACAAAAGTGTTGGAATTTGCCAGCCAATCTGATTTTGATTCTGCAGTGACACAATTGTCGCTTCTTGAGAACTCTGCAAAGAAATCGGAATGGATGCATGTGCATTATCCAATGTTCCGGTCTATAAAGGATGTATATGAGGATGCGATGGTTGAAGCTGATGAAATCGGAGATTCGGAGTCTGACTTCGACACTTTTATGGATAAATACTCATCTCTCTATTTTCCTTTATACAAGGAGGACGCAGGCTTTTATGTGCCAATTAAAGATGAAAATGTTGCATATTTCGCCAATGCAAATTGCGAAGTTAGGATTGCAGGAAAGACAATTACACTTCGCGATATAAACGATTATCAAACATTAATGGATTTGGGCGTGGCTTATTATACTAATCCTAAGCCCAAACGTCTTATGGTTGCTGAAAATAATGATGTGATAACCTTTAAAATTGATAGAGGATTAATGGTTAATAGTGTCGAGGGGGCTGCAGGAAAAGAGTATGACTCTGGTTGGCAGCAATATGATAAGCGCAAGGTGAAGTTGAAAGCAAGAAGAAGAATTTTTTCAACCAGTACCCATCCGTATTTGAGTGCGTTGCATACAGAGTTCTGCTTTAGAAAGAAGAAGCCACGTGGGTGGGTTAATTATTCTTCATATTCGAAGATTACAGGGTCTTACCAGGCTTATGGCTCTAATAAGGCTTTTCCAATAAATTTCGAGCAAGAGCAACGTTCTTCCCATGACCATGATGATCCCAATGCCATTTTCTATGATGAAAGTGTGGGAAAATACGTCCTTACCAGATTGATTTGTAAGTACTCTATTCAGTATAGAGGTGTTGCTTCGGAATTGCATTATGAATTTATGTTGCCAAAGGCCGTTTCTGTTGTGGCTAGATATGAGCCTTTAATGTATCCATGTTATATATCTCCAAAACAATAAAAAATGAGAAAGTTTATATTAATCTTAGTATTATTTGTGTCGACAGTAGGATTGTCGGCGCAGAATCGTTGGAGTGTGTATGGCGGATTGAATCTAAGTACGGATGAGGATTATGCAGGTCACACAACTATAAGAGAGAATGTTGCGACTACAGAACTATGCGATGCGAAATACGCTCCTGGAGGAACATTTGGTGTTGGCTACGACATCAATTTAAAGCGGAATTGGAGCATACTGCCTGCGTTGGAATACAGTAATACAAATCTGTATTCAAAGAAAACATTGATTGTTAAAGATATTTTGGAGGGGAAGCTCCTCAAGCAGACTGAAACTAAACTCAAAAGTCATCTCCACTCGTTTGCAGTTCCTGTCCTCGTCAATTTCCGGGTTGCGGTTGACAACAACGTCAAGTTGCGTTTTGGTGCAGGTCCATACGTCCAAGGTGTATTTGCTGGGAAGGTGGCTGCATGGGACGGTGAAAAATATAAGGTAAACAATCTTTATAAGGGAAACAGAAAATACCAGTTTACAGCCGGAGTGAAGGCGGAGATTGCCGTTGAGACCGGCGACCACTTGTCGTATTCGTTGGGATTCCAGCGTCCGTTCTGCGACTCTGTTGTTCCAAAGACGGTCACAATCAACGCTGGTGTAAGATATACATTTTAAGACAATAAATTTCATTGATGAAAACGGGTGGGCAATGTGCGTCGCCCGTTTTTTGTAATTATAGTAAAGTTTAGAGGCAAAAATGTATGTTTGTCGCTGAAAAGGCATATATTTGCAACATGCGTAGATGGTGCATAAAAATATTGTTGATAGCGGTGCTTTCTTTGGTCTCGGTGTTTCTTTATGAAGTGCTGTGGGTGCTTGTGGATTTGGATGTGCGCCGAGATTTTATAAACAACGGCATTCCGTTGGATGAATTGTTTTTCGACGTGCGTCTGTGCACCGTGCTTACGCTTCTGTCGCTGGGCTATAGCTATTTGATAGCAAAGATGGTCAAGCGATTTGTCAAGAGCATCCCATTTCGGTGGGGGATTTTTGCATTTTTTGTGCTTGTTGCCAACACAGCCACAGCGGCAGCCTCCACGGCAGTGCTCGACTGGTGGCTCGAATATGTGAGCAACGATGAGATAAGGGCTGAGAATTTCTTTGTGTTCGGCATCGTCGTGTCGTTCACCACGTCGACATTCGTCTTTGTTACCCTCGGCAGGGCTGCGTTTATTGCGGAAAGCCGTCGCAGGGCAGCGGAGATAAATATACTTAAAGCTCAGATAAAGCCACACTTTCTGATGAACACAATCGACATGCTTTCAGCATTGGCGCGGACAGAGCCGGAAGCGGCGGCGAATGGGCTGAGGCGTATGGCGATGATTTACCGCTATATCCTTGACTCAAGCAGCCAAGAAATGGCGACGATTGAAGATGAACTTGATTTTTTAAACAACTATATCGACCTTATAGACAAACGTGCTGGCGGCAGCGTGCAGCTGCAGATTGGGCAGTCGGTGGAAGACTCCGACGGATGGCTGTTGCCGATGAGCCTGCAAATGCTTGTTGAGAATGCGTTGAAACACAACAGCCGTTCGGTCGGGAATCCGTTGAGGGTGACCATTGAGAGGGTTGGCGACGAGATTGTGGTCAGCAACAACTTGCAGCCATTGGAGTGCCAGCCGCGGAAATCCGGAATAGGGTTGGACAATCTGTGCACACGTCTTTCCTCTGTCACGGAAAAACGGATGACGGTTGAGAAAACAGCGGCAATGTTTATCGTAAGGATTCCGATATTAAAGCCAAGATTCACAGATGAGAGTATTGATTATAGAAGACGAGCAACAGAGCGTTGAAATAACAAGTGGCGCATTGCGCTCAATCGACGGTGAAATAGAGATTGTTGGGTCGTTGCCAAGCATCAAGGCAAGCGTTGACTGGCTGCGCAACAATCAGGAGCCCGACTTGATTCTGTGTGACGTGCGGCTTGAGGACGGCGAAAGTTTCGAGATATTGCGCAGGGTGCACGTGAGTGCGCCGGTGGGTTTTATCACGGCGTATGATGAATATGCCAGGGAGGCATTCCGCATGCATGGGCTGCGCTATCTGACCAAACCTTTGCAAATTGATGAATTGCGGGAGCTGGTGCAGGTGGTGCGCGACAGAATCAATCCTCCGCAGCCGCGAGTGCGTCTGACGCTGGCTTGTGAGGGCGAAATGCGAGTGGTTCAAGTTAGAGAAATAGGCTGTATTATGTCGGAGAATGGCGGTGTGACCATCGTGATGGAAAATGGGGATAAGATTGCCACGCAGATGCTTGTGAGAAAACTTGAGTCGCAGCTGGCTGGCACCAACTTTGTCAGGGTCAGCCGCAGGGCGTTTGTAAACGTAGACAAGATAACGTGCCTGCTCCGTGCTGATAAGAGTACGCTGGCTGTAAAGGTGGCTGGATGGGCAGACCCGATAGCGGTCAGCCGCAACTATATCGCCTACATCCGCAAAATCTTTGACTGTTAGAAATCAGCTGTGGGGATAGGCATGCTCTCTGCCTCTGGCACGCTGATTTTATGGTGTGCGTTGAGTCCCGGCACGTGTCGTGCCATTTTCAGCGGCACACATGCTGATATGCCGTCTTTATAATCCTCTCGTCAAGACAACCCTAATTCGTGCCGTTCTGATGTTTTTTGCAAAATTGTAAGTTTCAATAAAACAATAGTTTAGCTAAATTTTAGGTGAATTGTGACGATTTTGTTCGGTGAATTGTTGGAGTTTTGTTCGGTGAATTGTGGTGATTTTGTTCGGTGAATTGTTGAAAAAATCACCGGTCTTTGGGCATTGCGCCATGTTTGGTGCATACGAAAGCCGCCACATCGACAGCCTTTTTATGGGCTTCGGCTATGGTTTCGCCTTTTACGAGCGAGGCGACAAAAGTGGCTGTAAACGAGTCGCCGGCGCCAACGGTGTCGACCACTTTGACTTTCGGTGTAGGCAAAAACGATGACTCACCGTCGGCAGCGAACACGTAACTGCCGTTGGCTCCGCACGTCAGCACTACAAGTTTCAGGTTGTAGCTGTCGATAATCTGCCGGCATCGGGCCTCGTAGCCATCGTCGCCGAGATTCAGCATCGGTGTCAGCGTCTCGATTTCCTCATCGTTGAGTTTCAGTACGTTGGCTATGCGTAACGATTCTTCGATTATGTCTTTGCTATAGTAGTTTTGACGCAGGTTGATGTCAAACACCTTCAGACTGCCGTCGGGCATGGCGCGCAGAAAGGCATGGATGGCATCGTGCGACATCTTTGAGCGTTGAGCCAGCGTGCCGAAGCATGCGGCACTCGCTTCCTCGGCTATCTCCTTGAACGACCGGACAAAAGCAAGTTCGTCCCATGCCACATTTTCTGTTATCTCGTAATGCGGAATGCCGTTGGCGTCGATAGCGACGTTTACGGTCGACGTTGGCAAGTCGGAGTCAATCAGGATGTTGTCAAGGTCGAGTTTGACAAGCATATCGTAAGTTTCAGCCCCGAGGCTGTCAAATCCGATTGCGCTTAATACGATGCCGTGCATACCGGCCTGTGATGCGTGGAATGCGAAATTTGCGGGAGCGCCCCCGAGTTGTTTTCCCTCGGGAAGCATATCCCACAATATCTCACCGATGCCTACGATGTAGTTCATCATTGGTTTTTAAGTTTTTTGATTAGTTCTCTGACGCCGACAGTTGCCGGTTCGGCTATCACCGTGACGTTGCCCACGCCCTCCGGAATTGCAGCCGGGCGAGGGTCGATATAGTAGATTGGCGCGTTCTTTGGCGCGTAGAAGAGCAGTCCGGCGGCAGGATAGACGTTGAGCGATGTGCCGATAACCACAAAGATGTCGGCCTCCTGGGCAATTTTCACAGCCGGGTCGAAGTTGGGCACAGCCTCTTGGAAGAACACGATGTGCGGTCGCACAGGGTCGCCATACTCGTCGCGCGTGTCGACCGATGTCTCAATGTTGTCGGGCGAGAGGGTGTATACGCGCTCCTCGTGGGTCATCGACCGCACTTTCATAAGTTCGCCGTGCAGGTGCAGCACGTGGATGCTTCCAGCGCGTTCGTGCAGGTCGTCGACGTTTTGCGTGATGATTCTCACGTCGAAGTCCTTTTCAAGCTCTTTCAGGCCGAGGTGGGCGGCATTCGGCTTCTTGTCGAGCAATTGCCGGCGCAGGCCGTTGTAGAACGAGTGGATAAGCGCCGGATTGCGCACGAAGCCCTCGTGGCTTGCCACGTCCATCACGGGGTAGTTGTTCCACAAGCCATCAGCGTCGCGGAATGTCGACAGTCCGCTCTCGGCGCTGATTCCAGCGCCGGTGAGAACGACTAACTTTTTCATTATTTTTCCTCCAGATTAAGAAGTTTGCGGAATCTCCGCGGAATTTCGATATTGTTGTTGATTTCCGAGAACAGCTCGCATCCTTTTCCCACAGCAAACACCGGCACAGGGTTTCCCGTGTGGCTGTAGGTTGTGAATCCGATTCCGTTTTTGCGGTTCACGAGACTGAACACGTCGGAGGAGAAACGGCTGAAGTCTTTATACAGCGTCTTGTCGGTTGCTGCGGCGTTGTTCTTGAACTCGTTGAACGAAGCCTTCAGCGCCGCTTCCTCGCTCTCCGACACCGGGATGTGGCTCCACAGGCCGAGATTTTCAGCCATCACTTCCTTCACGGCGTCCCACGTAAGGTCGGTGTGCTGTGTGCAGTAGTCCTGGAAACGTCCTTTCGACATGCGTCGCCAGTCGATGTCGGCAAATGTAGGGTTGTTGTTGCCCTTGTCCACACCGATTGTCATGCCGCCGGTGTCGTGGTCGGCAGTGATGACGATAAGCGTCTCGTCAGGATGCTGGACATAGAAATCGTATGCCACGCGGATTGACTCCTGGAAGTTGAGCACCTCCTTAACCACTGTCGCTCCGTCGTTTGCATGCGCTGCATGGTCGATGTTGCCGCCTTCCACCATCATGAAGAAATGGTCGGGGCTGACAGCAATCATGTGCTGCAGGCATTCTGCCGTGAGCTGGCGCAGGGTGGGCGCGCCTGGGATGCTGTCGATGGTGTAAGGGAAGTCGGTGCTCTCCGACGGGCTGCCGAATGAAGCGAGAATCTTCTTGCCTCCCACAGCCTTTTTCAAGGCGTCCATTCCCGACACCACGTTGTAGCCGTTGGCGCGGTAGTCGTCAAACACCTTGTTGCAGGCGTCTTCGCCATTGCGTGCCATCAGCGTGTACATGCCGCCGATGAAGTCGAAGTTGCTGCGAGCGCCGTCGTGGTTGATTTCCTTCCACATCTTGCGGTGTGGCTGGTGAGCGAAGTGGGCAGCCGGCGTAGCGTCGTCAAACGCCACCGACGTGATTATGCCTACGCCCCATCCCTGGCGTTTCAGTTGTGTAGCCACGCTTTCCACCGCCACGGTGTCGGCGTTCATGCCAATCATCGAGTTGTTGGTCTTAATGCCTGTGGCAAGAGCCGTTCCAGCCGCCGCCGAGTCGGTTATTGAGCTGTTGGCGGAGTAGGTCAGCGCAAACGACGACACGGGAAACTGCATCATAAGGATGTTGTCGGGGCTGCCGAGCACGCGCCGGTTGTAGGTCTCTGCAGCCATCACATGGCCCATGCCCATACCGTCGCCGATAAACAGAAATACGTATTTGAGATCTGCCGAGGCTGTGAGCGAGAGCAGAATCAAAGCGAATGTCAGAAGAAATTTTTTCATAGGAGTTCTATTTTTTTGATTGTTTATTTATTTCAAGCATACTGGCGATGATGTCGCGCGAGTTGTAGAGGCGTGGTATCTTGCGCTGTCCGCCGAGTTTTCCGCTGCGTTGCAGCAACCAGTCGTCGAAGAGACCACGGCGAGCCTCCACGATTGACAGACGGTCGATGAAAATGTCCTGGAATCGCTTCGCCTCATAGTCGGAGTTCTCTTGTTGCAGACATCGGTCGAGAAGGTCGGCAAATGCCTCCATGTCGGCAGGACGGCGGTCAAATTCGATGAGCCATTCGTGACGGCCTTTTGTTGTTGCGGTGGCATAGACCGGCGCCACGGTGTAGTTTGCCACCGCCGCACCCGTTTGCCGGCACGCCCGCTCAATCGCCGCGTCGGCGTTGTGCACCATCAGTTCCTCGCCGAAAGCATTGATGAAATGCTTGGTGCGTCCGGCGATTGTTATTTTCAGCGGCATGGTCTGCTCCACGCGCACGGTGTCGCCGATGCGGTATCGCCACAGACCGTTGCAGGCGGTGATTACGAGTTCGTAGGTGTGTCCCGGCTCCACGTCGCGCGCGGTCAGTGTCTGCGGGTTGTCGCTGTCGACGTCAGACAGCGGTATGAATTCGTAGAACACACCGAGGTCGAGCAGCAGGAGCATTGCCGGAGAGTCGGGCGACGACTGCACGGCGAAAAATCCTTCGGAGGCGTTGTAGGTCTCCACGAAGTGCATCTTTGTCTTGTCGGTGATGCTCTCATATTGACTGCGGTAGGGCTTGAAGCTGATGCCTCCGTGGAAAAACACTTCCAGATTGTGCCACACGTCGTGGATTGACTCGACACCCTCCCTGCGCATCACTTCTTTTATCACCGACAGAAACCACGACGGCACGCCGGAGATGTTGGTCACGTTCTGCCGACGGCTTGCCTCTACAAGAGCCGGCAGCTTCTTGCTCCAGTCTTCCATGAGTGCGGTCTGCTTGTCGGGGATGCGCACAAGGTTGGCAAGCGGGTTGATGTTGTTGATAAGGTTTGCCGACAGGTCGCCCACCACCACGTCTTTCCGCAGGTGCAGCTCGTTGGCGTAGCTGCCTCCGAGGATGAATGCCTTGCCGTCGAAAATGCGGCTTTGAGGATTCATTGCCAGATAGAGCGCCACGCAGTCGACACCGCCGCGGTAGTGGCATCTGGAGAACGATTCTTTTGTAATGGGCACATACTTGCTTTTGCCGTCGGACGTGCCCGACGATTGGGCGAAATTGCGGGTTACGCCGCGCCACAGCACGTCGCTCTTTCCTTCGACCATCTGCATTATGTATGGGCGCAGGTCTTCGTAGCGTACCAGCGGCACCGCCTTTTTGAAATCGTTGATGTCCTGCAGGCGTGCGAAGCCGTGCTTTCTGCCATATTCGGTGTTTTTAGCCTCGTCGAGAAGCTGCGTCAGCTGTTGCAGCTGAATCTCGTGGCATTCGTCCGAAAATCGCTCAATCTGCCGCACGCGGCGCATGAAAAATGGTCGTATGATGGAAGTTATGCTCATTGCTGTCAGTAAATCCGTTCCGCTATGTGCAAAGTTACGTCTTTTCTTGTTTATATCAAACAGTAAATAAAAAAGAATGACAACCCGCGATGGTTGCCATTCTTTTTGTTATATGCTTTTAATCAGAATGTTATCTGAATGAGATTTCGCAATTGTCGAGGCTGTCGATGATGGCGAGGCTATGCACGTTGTAGCCTGCCTCGCGGAGCTTGTCGCCGCCGCCTTGAAAACCTTTCTCAATGATGAATCCCATGCCCTCGATTGTGGCGCCGGCCTGTCGGGCAAGGTCAATCATACCCATTGCCGCGTTGCCGTATGCAAGGAAGTCGTCGATGAAAAGCACGTGGTCGTCGGCAGTCAGGAAACTGTTGCTGATGCAGACCGTGTACACGCGGTTTTTCGTAAACGAGCGCACTTCCGACACGAGCATGTTGTCCATTGTCTTGGGCTGCTTTTTCTTGATGAACACCACCGGCAGTTGCATTTGGTATCCGAGCATTATTGCCGGCGCGATGCCTGAAGCCTCGATGGTCACTATCTTGTTGATTTTCTTGTCGGCAAACAGTCGTGCGAACTCTTCCGCCAATTTATACATCAGGTTGGGGTCGAGTTGGTGGTTCAGAAAGCTGTCCACTTTCAGAATGCCTCCAGGCAGCGAGCGTCCGTCTTGAAGGATGCGTTGTTTCAGAAGTTCCATATTGTGGCTTAGATAATCAACATGGCGTCGCCGTAGACACCGAAACGATATTTTTCTTTTACAGCCACGTCGTAGGCGTTCATCACCTTCTCATAGTCGCCGAATGCAGCCACCATCATGAGCATTGTGGAGTAGGGCATGTGGAAGTTGCTCACCAGTGCGTTGCACACCTCGAAGTCGTAGGGCGGGAAGATGAATTTGTTTGTCCATCCGCTGTATTCCTTGATGTGTCCGTTCATGCTGATGGCGGTTTCAATGGCGCGCAGGGTCGATGTGCCGACGGCACACACTTGGCGCTCTTTGTCCTTTGTCTCGTTGACTTTCTTCACAAGGTCGGCGGTGATTTCCATCTGCTCGGAGTCCATGCGGTGCTTGGTGAGGTCTTCCACGTCGATTTCGCGGAAGTTGCCCAAGCCGAAGTGCAACGTGAGGAAGTCGTAGTCGATGCCTTTGATTTCCATGCGCTTCATCACCTCGCGGCTGAAGTGCAGACCGGCAGCGGGAGCCACTACGGCACCTTCGTTTTTGGCGTAGATGCATTGGAAGCGTTCCTCGTCTTCAGGCGTAGGCTCGCGGTTGATGTAGAGCGGCAGCGGTGTCTGTCCAAGTTTGAACAAAGCCTCTTTGAATTCGTCGTGCGACCCGTCGTAGAGGAAGCGCAGCGTGCGTCCGCGCGAAGTGGTGTTGTCAATCACCTCGGCTACCATAGAGTCGTCTTCACCGAAATACAGCTTGTTGCCGATGCGAATTTTGCGAGCCGGCTCCACAAGCACGTCCCAGAGCTTGTGCTCTTCGTTGAGTTCGCGCAGCAGAAACACCTCGATGCGCGCGTTTGTTTTTTCCTTATTTCCGTATAGACGAGCGGGAAACACTTTCGTGTCGTTGAGAAGCATCAAGTCGCCATCGTCGAAATAGTCGATGATGTCCTTGAAAACTTTGTGCTCGATTTCTCCTGTTTTTTTGTGCAGCACCATCATGCGCGCCTCGTCGCGTTCCTCTGACGGTGTCTGGGCAATCAGTTCTTCAGGAAGTTTGAATTTGAATTGTGACAACTTCATAGATCCTTCGTTTTATTCTTTCTTATTTTCTTCTTTTCTCATTTCTTCGGGGAGCTCAAACTCCTCTTCTTTCAGCCGCGCGATGAGGCTGGGCACCGATTCGCATTGCTCAACGCGGATGTCGCCGACGCGTGTGCGCCGCAGCGCTGTCAGATGCGCGCCGCTGCCGAGTGCTTCACCGATGTCGCGGGCAAGGGCACGGATATAGGTGCCTTTGCTGCACACCACGCGTATGCGGATTTCCGGCAGGTCGAACGACAGCAGTTCTATCTCGTCGATTACAAGTTCTTTAGGCTTGATTTCAACCTCCTTGCCTTTGCGCGCCATCTTGTATGCGCGCTTGCCGTCGACCTTGCATGCCGAGAAGGCTGGCGGCACCTGCTGGATGCGCCCTGTGAATTTTTTCAACGCCTCTTCTACAGCCGTGCGGTCGATATGCTCCCACGGGTATTCGGTGTCGATTTCTGTCTCAAGGTCGAAGCTTGGGGTTGTGGCGCCAAGGCGTATTGTCGCCTCATATTCTTTGACGTGGGCTTGCAGCTCCTCGATGCGCTTTGTGGCGCGTCCGGTGACGATTACCATCACACCGGTTGCGAGCGGGTCGAGCGTGCCGGCGTGTCCCACTTTCAGTTTCTTTATCTTCGTGCGGCGGCTCAGTTCTCCGCGCACTCGCTTGACAACGTCGAACGATGTCCAGGTCAGCGGTTTGTCAACGTAAAAAATTTCTCCTTCTACGGGATGCAGCATCTCTTTTCGGTTAAATGAAGTTGAAAATCAATGTTGCGGCGCCTGCCAGGGCGCAGTAGATGGCGAAATATATCAGTTTGCCGCGTTTCACGATGCTGATCATCCATTTGCAAGCCACGCAGCCCGAGATGAACGCTGCGAGAAATCCGACAATGAGCGACAGCGGAGCCACGCTCTGCAGCATGCTGTCGGCGCTGCCTTGGAGCATCTTGACCACATCGAGAAGGGCTTCGCCGAGAATCGGCGGGATGACCATGATGAATGAGAACTGCGCTAGTTTTTCTTTGCTGTTGCCGAGAAGCAGACCTGTGGCGATGGTGGAGCCTGAACGGGAGAGTCCGGGGAGCACCGCCACTGCTTGTGCCAGACCGATGATGAAGGCGTCGCGCTTCGAGATGTTTGCTTTCTGACGAGGTTTTGCGAAATAGGAGAACGTGAGCAGCAGCGCTGTCACGAGCAGCATGGAGCCTACTATTGCAAGTCCGCTGCCGAATATTTCTTCAACATAGTCTTTGAAGAACACGCCTACGATGCCCACAGGAATCATCGAGATGACGATGTTGATGAAATAGCGGGTCTCGTCGTTCATGCGGCATTGTGCCAAGCCTTTGAATATCCAGCTGATTTCTTTCCAGAGAATCACGAGTGTGCTGAACACGGTGGCAACGTGTACGATGACAGTGAAAGCGAGGTTTTCTTCTCCCTCGATGCCAAACAGGGCGCTGCCGATTGCGAGGTGTCCGCTGCTGCTGACGGGGAGGTATTCAGTGAGTCCTTGCACGAGTCCGAGCAAGAATGCTTGTATCCAATCCATTTGATTTATTTTTTCTTTTTATATAATATTGCAAAAAACATAATTACAAAGCCGATGAACGAGATGCCCGGACCTACGGCTGTGCGCATTGTGCTGAAGATGTCGGGGTTGAACGTTTCTTCGGTAGTGGCGCCGCCGCCCATCAGCAAAAATCCGATGACAATCAATGCCACCGACACGCCCATGAGGATGAAATTCTCTTTTCCGAGCGGACGTGTGTCGGTTTTCTTTTCTTTCTTTATTTCTTCCATATTTATTTCTGTGGTTTTTTATCGTTTGAACAAGTCGTCGTAGTTGAGGTGGATGTATTTGTTGGCGGCAAAGAACGCCGCAATGCCGCAAATCACCACTCCGGCAAGTGCCAGCCCGACAAATACGGCGGCAACTTCCAGCTCGTTGAACATAGTGCCCACAAGTCCGCCGACGATGTCTTGCGCCGCGAAGTATGAGCCGACAAACACGAGGCACGCCACTGCTGCGGCAATCAGTCCGTTAAGCATGTTCTGCACCACGAACGGACGGCGGATGAAGCCGGGCTTCGCTCCCACGAGTTTCATCGTGTGGATGAGGAATCGTCGGGAGTAGACGGTGAGGCGCACGGTGTTGTTTATCAGCGCGAAGGAGATAAACACGAGCAGAGCCGCCACGAAAAGCAGCACGATGGTGATGTTGCCGATGTTTTTGTTGGTGGTCTCGATCTCGGTTTCATAAAGGGCAATGTCCTCCACTCCGCTTTGATGCATCAGCTGTGCCTGTATGCTCTTTAGCTTGCCTATTTCCGCATAGTTGGCTTTGACGTTGACCTGAAACTCCGCGCTGAGAGGGTTGACGCCGAAAGTCTCTACAAGATTTTCTCCGGTGTCTTTTTTCCATTGTTCCAAGGCCTGGTCTTTTGAGATGAATGTGGTCTTGGCGACGTACGGGGCTTTGGCGAAGATTGCTTTCAGCCCTGCGATGTCGGCGTCGGTGGCGTCGGTTTTTAGCACAATGCTGAAGCCCATATTTTCTTTAAGTTCGCGGCTCATTGTGCGTGCCGACAGGCCGAGAAACGCTGTTACGCCAATCAATATCAGCACTAACGCCACGCTGACGGTGGCTGTGATGTTTGACTGGAAATAGGATATTTTTGATTTCTGTTGTTTTGCCATAGTCAATTAATTTGTGCAAAGTTACAACCTGGAGATGCCGTTTGTCAACATTTTATGCTTTTTTCACGTTGGCAAATCTCTTTTTTTTGCGACGTCTGCAGGTGTCAGTTGAGCAGGTCTTTGTCCAAGCCGATTTGTTGGTTGCGTACCCGTTCGTTGATTATGTCGAGATATTCATCGTCCGACACGAATCCCATTTCAGAAGAATCGTAGTCGTCCCAGTCATCCTTCGGGATCAGCATTGACGCTATCTCGAATTTGTGGATTGTGCGGTTGCAGTCGTTCAGGTCTTTGTATGTGAAGGAAAAATCGATTTTCGCGTTTCGCTTCTTCTTCAGCATCTTTCGGGCATACTGGGCGATAGGCTCGTTGGGATATTTGGCCAACGCCTCCTGCACCATTAGCTGTCCGTAGATGCCGCCACACATTTCGCAGAGAATCTTGCCTTCGCCATCCTCGAGATGGGCATACGGAAAATCCGAGCCCTTTAATCCCATGAGCTTTATTTCGAACGACAATTCGCCCGAGTCGTACCTCAGAGTGTCGTCTGTTGAGAAAAAGTCATTGAGTGCCGTTTTTTCGGCATCTTTGCATCCTTCCGACTGCATTACCTCCACATCGTCGTCGGGAGAGAATCTGAAGCATTCAAAACTGGGCTTGTGGAATCCTTTCACAAACTGGAAGTCAAATATTCCGCTCAAGTCGAACGCTGCCTGGATTAAGAAGTGGAAGTGGTCGAAATCGTAATGGACGGGAACCGACAAAATTCTCCAAATGCTTGGTTGGGAGTTTTTTGCTGTGATTTTGAATATATATTTGTCCATAGCTTAAGCTTCTTTTCCGATTAGCGTGGCCGACGACGCGCTCTCCACGGTCACCATGACGCGGTCGCCTATGTGGTGGTTGCCGCGCGGGAACACGATTACTTTGTTTTGCTCGTTGCGTCCGAACAATTGTTCGCGGGAGCGTTTCGATGTGCCTTCGACAAGCACTTCGAAAGTTTTTCCGATGTCGCGTCGGTAGCTTTCCGCCGACAGCTCGTTCTGCAATGCTATCATGCGGTTGAGACGGTCGATTTTAACCTCTTCAGGCACGTTGTCTGGGAGGTTTTTTGACGCGAATGTGCCGGGACGCTCGGAGTATTTGAACATGAACGCGCTGTCGAACACCACTTCGCGCATCAGGCTCAGTGTCTCCTCGAAATCCTCTTCCGTCTCGTCGTGGAAGCCTGTAAACATGTCGGTGGTGATGCCGCAGTCGGGCATGGCGCGGCGGATGGCTGCGATGCGGTCAAGATACCATTCGCGGGTGTATTTGCGGTTCATCGCCTTGAGCACTTTGTTGCTTCCCGACTGCACAGGCAGGTGGATGTGCTTGCATACGTTTGGCACGGAGGCGATTACGTCGATGATTTCATCTGTCATGTCTTTCGGGTGCGACGTGGTGAAGCGCACTCGCATCTCCGGCGCGGCTTCTGCAACGATTCTGAGCAGGTCGGCGAAACCAACCACGGTTCCGTCTTCGCCAACGTAGTGGTAGGAGTTGACGTTTTGTCCGAGCAGCACTACTTCCTTGAAGCCTTTTGCCTGCATGTCGGCAAGTTCGTTGAGGATGCTGCGTGGCTCGCGGCTGCGCTCGCGGCCTCTGGTGTAGGGCACGATGCAGTAGGAGCAGAAGTTGTTGCATCCGCGCATGATGCTGATGTATCCGCTTATGCGGTTGTGGCCGATGCGTTGCGGGATGACGTCGCGGTATGTTTCTGTGGTCGAGAGTTGGATGTTGATGGCTTTTTCGCCAAGTTCGGCAGCCGCCACAAGGTCGGGTAGCGACAGGTAGGCGTCGGGTCCGGCCACAATGTCTACGCCGTGGTTGGCAATAAGCTCGTCTTTCACGCGCTCTGCCATGCATCCCAGCACGCCAAGCACCAATCTCGACTTGCGCTTCTTGCGGAGCGAGGCAAAGTAGTCCAGGCGTGAGAAGATTTTCTGCTCTGCGTTGTCGCGTATCGAGCAGGTGTTGAGAAACACGGCGTCGGCGTCCTCAATCGCGTCTGTTGGCTCGTAGCCGGCAATTTTCATCACTGATGCTATAACTTCACTGTCTGCCACGTTCATCTGGCAGCCATAGGTCTCTATGAATAGTTTCTTTTCCTTTTCTCCGCTCATCTTTAATTTTTTATTTATACAAAGATAGTAAAAATTGGCTTATTATGTGAATGAGGGGCGAAACTCGTTGTAGAGAATGGTTGGGATGCAACGCGTTTTTTACAAAATATGTCTATAATTTGGTTTATTCAGAAGAAGGCTATATCTTTGTCACGTAATAAACTAACATTTTAAACCATTTATATTTTCCTTATGTCTAAATTTAGATTGGCGCTTTCGCTGTTTTTGCTCTTTGTCTCCGTGCAGACCGCTGTGGCGGTGTCGGTGCCTGAGCTCGACAGCCTCGACCGCTACATTGGCCTTAAAAAAATGTTTGAGGGCAGGAAGTATGCGCGCATCGACAAAGAAAAACGGGCGGTTGCCTTGCGTCCGTCGTTTTCCTCCTACATGAAACTGGGTAAGGAGTATACGCTTTTCAAGGCAGACTCCGCGATTTTCTATTATGACAAGGCTGCAGAGTTGGCGTCTTCGCCTACCGACTCGCTGCTCGTGAGAATAAAAAAAGTGCGCTCGGAGGTTATCGCGGGCTATTATGCGGAGGCCTACAGCGACTTCAAGGCGATTTCGCACATGGAGATTCCCGACACGTTGCTGTCGGAGTTCTACGAAAGTGGCTATCGCATCTACTCTTTCTCTCTCAATGGCTCGGCGGAGGGCGGGCTTTTCTACGACCGCTATTACTCCAATACTGTGGCGTTTAGAAAAAAATGGATTGAGTCGCTGCCCGTCAGCTCCAACACGCGTAGGCTTTATGAGGCGGAGCAGGCGATGGCCGACGGCAAGCAGGCGGTGGCTAAGATGATTCTTGTCGACATGATTCCGTCGTTGCGCCGCGACGGCAATGATTTCGCTCTTGCCTGTGCGTTTCTGGCGAAGATTTACAGGTCGGAGGGGAAGTCGGAGGAGAGTGTGCGCTATTTTGCGCTCTCGGCGATCAGCGATATTATGTGCGCGGTGAAGGAAAACCAGTCGATTCTCGACTTGTCCATGATTCTTTACGGAGAGGGCGACATCGATCGCGCCTATCGTTATATTTTTACGTCGCTCGAGGACGCGGCGTTCTGCAACGCGCAGATGCGTGTCTATAATGTGTCGGGGCTGCTGCCGGTAATCGAGTCGCAGCATCGTGAGGAGGTTGCCGAGCATGAGCGGATGCTGATGATGTATATCGTGGTGAGTTTCTTCCTTCTCATCGGACTTGCCGTGGCGGTGTTCTATCTTGTGAAGCAGATGAAGAAGCTCACGCGCACGCGTCTGAAACTGAAAGAGGCCAACATGACCAAGGATGAGTATATGGGGCAGTTCCTTGAACTGTGCTATATATATATGAAGCGCCTCGACTCGTTTACTAAATTGGTCAACCGTAAGCTTGTGTCGGGACAGGTGGATGATTTGGTGAAGATGATGAAGTCGCAGAAATTCAGCGATGAGCAGCACTCTACGTTCTATAAGGAGTTTGACAATGCATTCCTTAAAATCTACACCACGTTTGTCGATGATGTCAACGCCTTGCTGCGTCCGGAGGAGCGTTTTGAGATTGAAACTCCCGGTTCGCTCAACACGGAATTGCGCATCTATGCCTTGTTGCGCCTCGGGATTGTCGACTCGTCGAAGATTGCAGAGTTTCTGCGCTATTCGGTCAATACCATATATGCCTACCGCAACAAAATGAAAAAACGTGCAATCGACAGGGATTCTTTTGAGAAAAACGTGATGAAAATCGGCATTATCGATTGATGTAATCGTTTATATTTGCTTATATTTCATTAAAATTATATCATTGCTAATCGGGCATATAAAATTTTATACATCTATATTTGCCTATATTTGCGTTAATATGGCGATTGAAATGCTTGACAATGACTGTAACTTTGTAGTGTCGAAAGCAAAGAGATGCTTTCAACCGAATAATGGTTAAACACTACGATTATAATATGGAGTATTAGAATTTAGTTTTATTTCGTTGTGAAACGCAGTAAAATGTCTCGAATAATGGTTTTATGTTAGGTTTGTAAATGTTGCTTCATCGAAGCAACTAAGAAACAGAGCTCGTCGGATTGACGGGCTTTTTTCTTTTCCATCCATATACAGCGGCACCGCGTTGCGGTGCGTGTTGTGCCGGCGTTATGCCCCGGACGCGGTCCGGGGTTAACTGAAAGCGGGTCCACGTTGTGGACTTCCCCGATGGCGCATAGGGTGGCTGCGTCTATACGTCCGCTCTGCGGGCTTCCCCGATGGCGGTACTGTCTGGATGCCGACTGCCATACGTTGTGGACTTCCTTGGAGGCGCATCGCGCTGTTTGGATGGCTGCTTTGCCGACTTTTGCCGATTTCCGCAAAATCTTATGTTGGAGGGTTGCGGAGATGCTACGGAAAACAAAAAATCCCGAAACTTTCGTTTCGGGATTTCTGCGGTGCGGACGGGACTCGAACCCGCGACCCCATGCGTGACAGGCATGTATTCTAACCAGCTGAACTACCGCACCATTGATAGTTGCTTTTGTGTTAGCGATTGCAAAGGTACGACAAGTTTTTAAATCTGCAAAATTTTTGCCAAGTTTTTTGTAAATAAAATTCTTTGTGCTTGATTATCAGTGCGCTGCTATGGAAGAGTCGGCGTGTATGCTGATGGGTGCGGCTTCTGGCAATCAGCGTAAAATAAAAGCGCACCGACATTCGGCGCGCTTTTATGTCTTTTTTAGGCGTTGAAACGCTATTCTTCGTAGTGTATTGGAATTTCGCGGTTCATGCTTTGGTCGAGCGAAATCAGGGTTTCTGTCGCAACGACACCATGGATCATCTGGATTTTGTCGTTGAGAAGCTCCATAAGATGCTGATTGTCGCGGGCATAAAGCTTTATCAGCATTGTGTACGGGCCGGTGGTGAAGTGGCATTCAACAACTTCCGGTATTTTCTCCAATTCAGGCACAACGTCCTTATACATAGAGCCTTTCTCCAATTTCACGCCGATGTAGGTGCAGGTTGTGTAGCCAAGCACTTTCGGGTTTACGTGGTAGCCCGAACCGGTGATTACCTTCAAATCAATCATCCGCTGTATGCGTTGGTGTATGGCAGCGCGCGACACCCCGCATACCACAGCCACGTCTTTCGACGGGATTCGTGCGTTTCGCATCACGATTTCAAGAATCTTACGGTCAAGATTGTCTATTTTTTCCATCTTTATCTTTTTTCTGCCACAAAGATATGGCAAATTTTTAGAAAATCATCAAAAATGATTGACAATTTACACGTAAATAGGCAAAAAAGCCCCAAAATATAGCAAAATGGCACAGCGTTACAGCCGTTGCAGGAAGTCGACGAGGTTCACCTCGCGGCTCAGTTCCATCTTTTTTCGCAGACGGTAACGTGCCATTTCCACACTGCGGTACGACATGTTGAGCAGTGGGGCAATCTCCTTGCTGCTGAGACCCATCTTCAGATATGCGCATAGCCTCTGGTCGTTGATGTTGAGCTGCGGGAACCGCTCGGCGAGGCGTTTGAGGTAGTTCTCGTAGACCACGTCGAAGTTTTGGGCGAATTTGTGCCAGTCGTCATCGTGCGAGATGTTCTCTTTGATGAGTTTCTGAATCTTCATCAGCTGCTTTGCCGACGTTTTCGAGATGGTGTCGCCGCTCTCCTGTAATTTGTTGATTTGGTTTGAGATGTCGATGAGAATCTCGTTTTTGCGCATCACGTTCATCGTGGCGTTTGACAGTTCCTGCGACTTGTGGCGCACGTCGTGTTCCAGCTGTGTGCTTTTCAGCCGTGAGATTTCGTTTTCACGTCGCAGCGACTCCTCTTCGGTCTGGCGTTTGTATTCACGCATTTCCTCCTCCTTGCGTTTCGCCACCATCAGCGCCGACTTGCGCGCCTTTCCCCGCACGTATATGAATAGGAAATATGTTGACGAGATGATGAAAAGGATGTAGAACGTTATCGCCCAGGTGCTTCTGTACCATGGCGGCGCGATGCGGAAGGTGAAGGAGTATTCCGAGCGGCTGTCGTCGTAGCGGTTGAACGAACGGATGTGCAGCGTGTATGTGCCTTCGTGTAATTGCGTGTATTCCTTTGAGTTGGCGGTGGTGTAGGCGCTCCATCCGGTGTCATAGTTTTCAAGATAATAACTGTAGAGCACGGCGCCCTCCTCGCGGAATTCCGGGCATATAAACTCGAAGCGCAGCGAGTTGAGGTCGTACGGCAAGTCGAACACGTTGTTGTGGAGCGCACCACCGGCGGTGTATATCAGTGAGTCGGGGTTGGTGGCGAAAATGTTGCTCACAAACAATTTGCTCTTCCAGCTCACGCGGTGGTCGCGGTCAACGTCGATGGCGTAGAAACCATCCTCGTTTGTCACGATAAGCTTGCGGGGCGAGATGAAGTTGAAATGCTCAAACCCGACAATCAGTTTGTCGAGCAAGGGCTTGTAGGTGATTGAGTCGACGTTGTATGTGCCTGTGGCATTGTAGAATGCGGCACAGATGTATTGTCCTGACACGCCCCACACGTCTTTCGCCGGCGACTGGTAGAGTCTCACCGACGTGTGCTCGCCGAAGATGCTGTTCAGCTTCTCGTTGGGCACCATCTTGTCGGTGTGCGGGTTGTAGCGGAAAAATCCGCCCTCGGTCGAGAAGGCGAGTTCACCATCGATTTTGTAGAGTGTGTTGTTGCGGTCGGTGGGGAATCCCTTTGTGTGGTTGTACAGTTCCACTTTGTCGAATTTAGTGAACGAAGCGTTTGGATGCAGTTTGTATATACCTTTCATCCAATGGCTTATCCAAATATTTCCAAACTCGTCCTCTATGATTCGTCCGCCAGCCTCGTTGTAGCCCGTCACACGGTTTGCCATTGTCCATTGTCCGCCGACGCGGCGCAGCAGGTAGAAGCTCTCATAGGTCGACGCCAACGCCATGTCGGGGTGGCGGTGCAGGGGAACTACCGCCCAAGTGCCTGGTATTCCGCTTATTTGCCGTACCTCGGAGCCTCTTAGTTGATACAGTCCGCGGTCGCTGCTCACAAGCACGTCGTTTCCGAGAGTGTCGATGCTCCACACCTGACTTTTCAGAAGCGAAGATGGTTTTGCCGGTTCTGCCGCCGCCGACAGCGGATAGGCAGTGGCATAGAGTCCGCGGTTTGTGCCGAGCAACAGGGTGCTTCCGAGAAGCATCGACGCATAGCCGGCGCCGTAAATGTTTGACGTGCCGAAAATTGTCGACACCGGGGAGTTGTAGAGCACGTAGTCGATGCCGTTGTCAAGACCGAGCCAGATGTTGTCCATCCGGTCGAAATCGATGCTCAGCACAGTGTTGTTCTGCAGTCCGGTCGACATATTCACGAATGTGTTGCTGCCGTTGGTTATGTCTTTGATTATTATGCCGTTGTTTACGGTGCCAAACACCAGCTCGCGCTCGTTTGTGGCAGCGCAAAACACCTGATTGGCTTTCAGAAACGGGTCAATGTCCATCTCAAACGGGCGCACTGTGGCTCCGTCGAAGATAAACACTCCGCAGAACTCCGTGACAATTAGGATGTTGCCTTTTTGATAAGGCAACAGCGCGCACACGCGCATGCCTTTCACGTGCTCGCCTCCAGGGACGCTTGTAAACGTTTTCCCGTTGAGTTGGCAGATGCCGCCCTCTTTCGATGCGATGTAGAGCCTGCCGCGGATGAGCGCGGAAGTCGTAATTTTATATTTATAAGGTATGGAAATCGATTTGCTGCCGTCGAATCGCAGCAGGTTGAAGTCGCTCTGAAACCAAATGTATTTGCCCGACTTGTGGATGTTCCACACCTCGGTGAAGTGGCGGTCGCGTTTCGGCAACGTGGGCATCAGACTTTTATAAACGAAGCATCCCCGGTCGGGGTCGTTGTGGTAGTAGCCGAATTCCTCCGATCCGCCGGCATAGATGCGCGACGTGCTTTCGTCGACCATCAGCGAGCGCACCGACGTGTAGTTGCCGATGGGGCATAGTGTCCAGTTCTTGCTGTCGTAGATGAGCATGCCTGAATTGTTGGCAAAGAGCATTCGTCTGTAACTGTCCTGCTTGATGTCCCAGTTTTGTGTGCCTCCATGATATGCGGAGCGGGTGTAGTTGCGCACAAGCGGATAGCTTGCCGATGCGGCGACGGAGCATACCGCCGCCAGGAATATTGCCAGCAGCATCCCGGCGAGGCGTGATTTTTTTAGTGAGAAGTCAAAAATTTCCATTGTTTGAAGAATGCATTCATTTAACGGTCCAAAATTCGTAAAAAAATATATGTTGAGGAACAAATAAAAATATGTTATAAAACATGTTTTTTGTAACATCTTAAAACACAGGCATATAAAAAGTAAGAAGAAATAGATGTTGAGTAGTAAAATGACACTTGTTGAGTTTTTTGTGAGTGCTTTTTTTTGGGTAGGGATACATTGTACTATAATTTTGCAGTGTCAAACCGAACAAAAAACTGCGAGTTTTGACCTAACAGGAATATTCATTAAAATTTTATACCAAACTTATGAAGAAACAGATTCTACTATTTTGTTTTTTGTTTTTCGCAATGATAGGCTTTGCGGAAAACGTGAACATTACAGGAGTTGTTACTTCTGCCGAAGATGGTGAGCCGCTGATTGGCGCATCCGTCCAAGTAAAAGGCAACCCTTCGCAAGGAGTAGCCACCGACATTGATGGCAATTACACCATTTCTGTTCCGGCGGGTGCCACGCTCCAGTATTCTTTTGTGGGCTGCAAGACCCAGGAAAAAACAGTTGTAAAGTCGGGCACATATAATATTGTGCTTGCAAGCGACTCACACATGCTCAACGAGGTTGTGGCTATCGGCTACGGCGTGATGAAGAAAAGCGACCTTACCGGTTCGGTTACCAGTGTCGATGCCGACAAGCTTAAGAAAACTCCAGCCTCCAACCTTGCAAACGCCCTTCAGGGACAGGCTGCAGGTGTGACCATCAACTCAAACAGTGGACAGCCGGGTGCCGCTCCAGAGGTGCGCATCCGCGGTGTCGGTACGGTCAACGGCGCTTCTCCTATATATGTAGTCGACGGTGTTATCGTTGACGACATCTCGTTCCTAAGCCCTAACGACATCCAGTCGACCGAGGTGCTGAAAGACGCCAGCGCAACAGCCATCTATGGTTCGCGCGGTGCCAACGGTGTCATCATCGTCACCACACGCAGCGGCGCCACCGACGAGAAGACCCGCGTCACCCTCGACGCCTATGTCGGCGTTCAGCAGCGTTGGCGCAAACTTGACGTGATGAACGCCAAGAACTTCGCCGACACGCGTATCGCCATCAACGGCACAAAATCAGAAAAGGCGTTCTACGAGAAGCAGGGATTCAACAAATGGTTGTCGGCGTTCAGCCTCGGCACATCTGAATATTTCCCTACAGTCTACGACCCGGAGAAAAATCCTACAGGCTTCGACTATTCATCGGTCGACACCGATTGGCAGGACGAAGTGTTCCAGAACGCATTGATTCAAAACTATCACCTTGCCATCGACGGTGGCAGCAAGAAAACCACATATTCGCTCAGCGGAAGCTGGTATTCGCAGGAAGGTACGCTTATCGGTTCTAAATACCGCCGTTTCACCGTGCGTCTCAACACGTCACACCAAGTGAAGAAATGGCTTAAGGTGGGCGAGAACATTTCGTTTATGGCGTCAACGGCGCGCAACGCGATGAACAACTCGGAGAGTGCTGGCGCCTCTGTGCTTTCAGCCGCTCTCGCAATGGCTCCATGGGATCCTGTCCGCTATCCGGAAGGTTCTGTAAGCCGCAAGGGCAAGGACCTCAGCGGACAGATTGCCGCAGGTTCAAACTTCAAGAATGTGACCAACCCATTCTCTATGGTGGAGATGAGCCACCCGAAAGATCGCTACGAGCGCTTTGTGGGCAACGTGTTTGCCGAAATCAACCCGATCGAGGGCTTGACATTCCGCTCAAGCTACAGCTTCGACTACAACATCCACACCAACAAGACATTTAAAGAAGCATACGAGTTCTCAAGCTACGACAAGAACGACAAAAACTTCCTGTCGTCGCTCATCGGACGCTACTACAACTGGACTGTAGACAACATCCTCACCTATGCCCGCACAATCGGCAAGCACGATTTCTCGGCAATGGTAGGTCAGACAGTCGAGGAATACAACTATTACGGAATCAGCGGCTCTGGTTCGACAATTCTCAACCCTGTTGAGAAAAACTGGTTCCTTTCAAAGGTGACCGACGATTTCGGCCGTCCTGCCGACTCAATCTCGCGCAACCGCCGCGTGTCAATGCTCGGACGTCTGCACTACAGCTTCAACAACCGCTACCTCGTTACGGTCAACTTCCGTGCCGACGGTTCAAGCAAGTTCCCTGACAAGCCTTGGGGCTATTTCCCATCGACCGCTTTGGCATGGAAAATCAGCGAGGAAAGCTTCATGAAAGATTTCAACAATCTCGACCTTCTCAAAATCCGTGCAGGATGGGGTCGCGTAGGTAACGACAACATCGGCAACGGCGCGTTTACACTGAAGGTGTTTGACGATGGCCCTACATTTGTTGACTATGTGTTTGGTAAAGACCAGCAGCTCGCCAACGGTGCCACAGTGCTCACTTGGGTGAACAATGGCGGACACTGGGAAAACACAGAACAATGGAGTGCCGGCGTGGACTTCGGTTTGTGGAAAAACAAACTCACAGGTTCTGTCGACTTCTTCCTCCGCAACACAAAGGATATGCTTATGAATGTCACCGCTCCGGCTCACGTGGGCAACCGCTACTCGGCAATGAGCAACGTCGGAACAGTGCGCAACCGCGGCGTGGAGATCACTCTTGAACACCGCAACCAGATTGGTGATTTCGGATATTCTATCGGCGGCAACGTGTCGTTTATCGACAACGAGCTCACCGGACTTAACGGCGGTTCGCCAATTTACTCAAACTACAGCAACGTGATGGTTGTCGACCAGGGTTACCCATTGTATTACTATTGGGGATATCAGTATGAAGGTATCTACAAGACCGACCAAGAGGTGCTCGACTATCTGCACGGCTACGATGCGACAACAACTCCGTTCCATGCCGGCGACTCAAAATACAAAGACAACAACGGCGACGGCGTGATTGACGACAAAGACCGCGTGAAACTCGGCTCTTCAATCCCTTCAATCAACTATGGTATCAACATCGGAATGAATTGGAAGAATTTTGACCTGCAACTCTTCTTCCAGGGCGTGGCAGGCAACAAAATCTACAACCAGCTCCGTCACCGTCTTGAAGGAACTGGCACCAACAGCGTGCTCAGCCCTGTTATGAAGAACGCGTGGATGCAGCACACCAACGATGCTGGCGAGACATACTACGACGGCTCGATTCCAAACCCGAAAAACTCGGTCAACTACTATGTCTCAGACCGCTTCCTCGAGAATGGATCATACTTCCGCCTGAAAAACCTGCAACTCGGCTACACTATCCCGACCGCTGCAATCCGCAAGATTGGCTTGGAGTCATGCCGCCTTTACTTGCAGGGAAGCAACTTGCTGACAGCCACAAAATACACCGGCTTCGACCCGGAAGTGGGCGGCGGTGTTGATTATGGCAACTATCCTCAGGCACGTTCATTCATCTTTGGAGCCAACATCTCTTTCTAACTTAAAATCGAAAAAACAACTATGAAGGTTAAATATTTTTTGAAAGCATTCTGCGGAGCGGCGCTCCTGGTGGCTGCCACTTCTTGCAACGACTGGCTGAAGGAGGAAGAGCCTGGAAAATCAACCCCGGAGGACTACTTCGCTCTGGGAAAGGCGGCAATCCGTGCGGTCAACGCTGCCTACACTCCGCTCGCATGGGAATTCAACAGCACATACTTCAGTGAGTGGTTTATTGGCGACATCGCCTCTGACGATGCTCTGAAGGGCGGTCAGAATCTGTCGGATATGGCTGACGCCTACGACATCGAGAACTTTAAGACAAATGCCAACAACTCGTTGCTGCGCGATTTCTATCGCGCGCAGTTCCAAGGCATACAGCGTTGCAACCTCGCAATGCAGGAGGTTGAGGCTATCGAGCCCGATGCGGATATGACAGCCGAGCGCAAAACGTGCTTGATGGGCGAGGCTTATTACATGCGCGCTTACTATTATTTCCGCCTTGTACGCATATTTGGCGGTGTGCCTTATGTCGACAAGGTGATCGACAGCAGCAAGGACTGGAAGCAGCCACGTGCCACTGCCGAGGAAATCTACAACCACATCATCGACGACCTCAAGCTGGCTGAGCAGATGCTTTGGAACAAGAGCAAATATGCCGACGCCGACCTCGGACGCGCAACTAAGGGCGCAGCGCAGGCGATGCTTCTGAAAACTTATCTCTATATGCACGACTATAACAATGCATACGAATGGGGTAAGAAATTCTTTGAAGAGCAGAAGAACGAATACAGCCTTTGCCCGAACTACTCAGACAACTTCACTCTCGCCGGAGAGAACGGTCCTGAATCGGTGTTTGAAATCCAGTATATGGCAGATCCTACGAGCGACTACGGCGAAGGTTTCGGCTTCACCCGCGGCTCGTTCACCACAATCCTCACTCGTAGCCGTGCGGCTTCGCTCGGTGGAAATGCAGGCTGGGGCTTCAACCATCCGACGCAGAACCTCTACGATGAGTTTGAGCCGGGCGACCCACGCCGCGAAGCCACTATCAGCAAGCCTTCTGACTCAGAGGTGGAAGCCAATACCGACTTGACTTATCTCGGCAGCCCGTACAACAACAATAAGACTTCATTCTACGAGAATGGCATATTTGTAGCTCTTGACCACGCAACACGCAGCCCGATGAACTATCGTCTTATCCGCCTGTCGGACGTGATGCTGATGTATGCCGAGGCTGCTCTTGAAAGCGGCAAGGATATCGCAGTGGCAAAAACAATGCTCAACAAGGTGCGCGAACGTGTCGGAATGCCGGCATTCCCTGGATATCGCGGCTACAGCGACAACACCGAAGACTTGCGCAAGGCAATCCGCCATGAGCGTCGTGTGGAGTTGGCAATGGAAGGTCACCGCTGGTTCGACCTTTGCCGTTGGGGCATCGCCTATGAGGTGATGGATAAGGACAACGGTTCTTACGGCAAAAACGAGAGTGCCGAGGCACGCGCCGAAATGGCATCGTTTGTAAAAGGCAAGCACGAGCTGTTCCCGATTCCGGCAGAGGAAATCAACCTTAACCCGATGGAGCAGAACAACGGATACTAAAAACAACAAAAACAGGAAGGCGGACACACGTCTGTCCGCCCTCCTTAAAAATAAAACTTAATCATTTAATCATTCACTAAAAATTTTACCAATTATGAAAAATTTGACTCTTTTGGCTGCTATGGCAGTTTGTGGCGTAGGTATCGCCAATGCACAGTATGTAGGTGACCCTGCATTGTCAAAAACAACTTCAACAGGCAACTTGTATGACGTTGTTCTTCTCGACAATGCCAGCATCGAGTCTTTGAAGACTTCTGGCAAGACTGTTCAAGACCTTCGTACGGACGATGTAAACCGTTTCCTCTATGTTTGGGACAATACTTTCGTTGCTGGAGACGGCTCTTATCCTGGCGTAGACATGCAGATGGACGGCTACGTTTCTTTTGACGTGTCAACAATTGGCTGGTCAGGCGCTGGATTCAACATTGCAAACGCTGCTGCCGATCTCAAGCACTTCACTGACAACACTCACTTCCACTGCGGTCTTCGCTCAACAAATGGCATCAAAAATGTAGCGCTTATCATCGGTGACGGTTATGCTTTTGACAACAAGAACGACAAATGGACTCCTGCAAAGATTTCTGTCGGAGCAGAGGCTTTTGTTGACAATGGCGCTTCTTATCCATTGGTAGGCAACTTCAGCGCTGACGGCGAATGGGTGGCTGTCGACATCACTTTGGGTCAGCTCAAGAAATTGTGGCCTGACTTCAACTACAAGGCTGTAGGTTTCGGTGGCAACCTCTTAGCAGTCCTTGGTGGCGGCACAGCAGGCAAAAACATCTGCCTCGACGCTGCTTATTTCTACACTCCTGGCGAAGGTTCTGTTGAAGGCATCGCAGCCGACGCTGACATCATCGTTACTGCGCGCACAATCAACGCTGCCGGCGCAGAGGAAATCGCTCTCTACAACCTCGCAGGTCAGCTCGTTAAGAAGGTAAACTCTTCTGTAATGGGTGTTGAGGACGTTGCTGCAGGCGCCTACATCGTGAAGGCTGGCAATGCTGTGAAGAAAGTCGTTTTGAAATAATATTGTTTCAACAAAAATTCAGGTTGGCGGATGGAAATCCGCCAACTTAACTTCTAAAAGTCCGGCGGCAAATGCTGCCGGCAATCATACAGACCGCCACGACTGCGACTGTGGCAAAACAAAAACTCGAAACAATATTAAAGAAAAAATAATGAATTTCAGCAAGAAACTACTCTTCATGGCGTTGGCTTCGTGCGCAGCGCTTCCAGCAGTGGCTAAAGACGCTCAAGTGGGCACCGGCGAGACCGACGGATACCGGTTGGTGTGGCAGGATTTGTTTGATGACTCCGAGCTGCGTCCGGACCGTTGGAACATTGAGGTGAACGGTTCAGGCGGCGGTAACAATGAGCTGCAGTTCTACACCGACCGCAAGAGCAACGTGCGTCTCGGTGATGACGGCAAGGGCAACCATTGCCTTATTCTGACGGCTGTGCGCGAGGTGTACAGCGGCAAGCAGTTCACTTCGGGACGCATAAATTCAAAAAACAAGGTGGCGTTTACCCACGGAAAGGTGGAGGCGGCGATAAAACTGCCTAAGACAGCCAACGGCTTGTGGCCGGCATTCTGGATGATGGGCAACGACTTTGACCAAGTGGGCTGGCCTAAATGCGGCGAGACCGACATTATGGAGTTCGGTCATATCGACGGCATCAACCGCGGTGTGCAGGACCGCTATTTCAACGGCGCATGCCATTGGGGACAGTCGTGGGACAACCATCCCAACTATGCCCGTGCGGTGACCTATGACTACAGCCTTCAGGATGGAGAGTTCCACATCTATACCTGCATTTGGGATCAGAACCGCATAGCTATGTATGTCGATCTCGACAAGCATCCAGATGCCAAACCTTATTATGAGATGACAATTCCCGCAACCGGCGACACCGGCGCACCGGGATATTATTTCCATAAGGAAAATTTCATATTGTTCAACCTCGCTGTGGGAGGCAATTTCCCAAATATCTGGGATGCATCGGGCATTACTGCGCTCAATGCCGGAAACGGCAACCAGGCAAGCATGTATGTGAACTATGTGAAGGTGTATCAGAAAGGCACTGTCGACGAGTCGCTCAACACACTGTCGCCTGGCGATAGCCAAGGCGGCGGAAATCAAGGCGGCGGAAATCAAGGCGGCGGAAATCAAGGTGGTGGAAACCAAGGTGGTGGAAGCCAAGGCGGCAATGAGTCGCAGTATGTATGCGACCCTGCCTTGTCCAACACAACATCTGTAGGCAAATTGTATGATGTCGTGCTTCTTGATGGAGCAGGCGTTGAATCGTTGAGGGCTGCGGGCAAGACTGTTCAAGACCTCCGCATGGACGATGCAAACCGTTTCTTCTATATTTGGGAAAACACGTTTGCAGAAGCCGACCAGTCGTATCCTGGCGTAGAAATGCATACCGATGGCTACACATCGTTGGACGTGACGAATGTCGGTTGGTCCGGCGCAGGTTTTTGCATCGTCAATGCGGCCGCAGATTTGCGACATTTCACAGACGACACTCATTTCCACTGCGGTCTGCGCACAACAAATGGATTGAGAAACGCCGCTCTTATCATTGGCGACGGTTATGTTTGGGGTGACAACAACAACAAATGGTCGCCTGCAAAAATATCTGTCGGATCGGAGGCTTTTGTTGACAATGGCGCTTCTTATCCATTGGTGGGCAACTTTGATGCAGACGGTGAATGGGTGGCTGTCGACATCACTCTCGGTCAGCTCAAGAAATTGTGGCCGAGCTTCAACTACAAGGCTGGCGGCTTTGGAGGAAACATCCTTTCGTTCCTCGCTGGCGGCACAACAGGCAAGAACATCAGCCTCGACGCTGTTTACTTCTACACTCCTGGCAATGGCGAAAGCGCAGTCGCTGGCGTGGTGGCCGACACCGACATCATAGTTACCGCTCGCACTGTCAATGCCGCGGGAACTGATGAAATTGCTCTCTACAATCTCGCCGGACAACTCGTCAGGAAGGTGAATGCTTCTATAATGGGTATAGAGGATATTGCTGCCGGCATCTATATTGTAAAGGCTGGCAATGCAGTGAAGAAAGTTGTATTGAAATAATATAGAAAGAAAAAATAATGAATCTCAGCAAGAAACTACTCTTCATGGCGTTGGCTTCGTGCGCAGCGCTTCCAGCAGTGGCTAAAGACGCTCAGGTGGGCACCGGCGAAACCAACGGATACCGGTTGGTGTGGCAGGATTTGTTTGACGACTCCGAGCTGCGTCCGGACCGTTGGAACATTGAGGTGAACGGTTCCGGCGGAGGCAACAACGAGTTGCAGTTCTACACCGACCTCGACCGCAATGTGCGTCTCGGCGACGACGGCAAGGGCAACCATTGCCTTATTCTGACGGCTGTGCGCGAGGTGTATAACGGCAAGCAGTTCACTTCGGGACGCATAAATTCAAAAAACAAGGTGGCGTTTACCCACGGAAAGGTGGAGGCGGCGATAAAACTGCCTAAGACAGCCAACGGCTTGTGGCCGGCATTCTGGATGATGGGCAACGACTTTGACCAAGTGGGCTGGCCTAAATGCGGCGAGACCGACATTATGGAGTTCGGTCATATCGACGGCATCAACCGCGGTGTGCAGGACCGCTATTTCAACGGCGCATGCCATTGGGGACAGTCGTGGAACAACCATCCCAACTATGCCCGTGCGGTGACCTACAACTACAGTCTTCAGGACGATGAGTACCACATCTATACCTGCATCTGGAATCAGGAACGCATAGCTATGTATGTCGATCTCGACAAGTATCCGAATGCCGCTCCTTATTATGAGATGACAATTCCCGCAACCGGCGACACCGGCGCACCGGGATATTATTTCCATAAGGAAAATTTCATATTGTTCAACCTCGCTGTGGGAGGCAATTTCCCAAATATCTGGGATGCATCGGGCATTACTGCGCTCAATGCCGGAAACGGCAACCAGGCAAGCATGTATGTGAACTATGTGAAGGTGTATCAGAAAGGCACTGCCGACGAGTCGCTCAACACGCTGTCGCCTGGCGATGAGCAGGGTGGCGCGTCTGTCGGTGATGTGGTTGTCGAAACTGAAATTGCATTCGACGGCAATACGGTAGCAGTGTCGGTTCCATCGACAATCTGCGTCTACAACATCAACGGAAGCCTTGTGCGCTCGGCTTGCGGCACAGAGATTTCTGTGGCTGACCTGCAGGGCGGTGTCTACATTGTGAAATGCGGACAGGCGACAAAGAAAATCGTAATCCGATAACTTGTGATGAACAGACTGACAAAGATATTATTTATAGCAATGGCTGTCGCAGTCGGTTTTGATGCCTATGCTGTTCCGAAAAAAGACGGATACAAGCTGGTGTGGGAGGACAATTTCAACGGCTCCGCTCTCAACCGCGACTACTGGAACGTGGAGGTCAACGGCTCGGGCTGCGGCAACAATGAGTTGCAGTACTATGTCGACAATGCTGACAACGTGGCTGTGCGCGACGGAAATCTCGTCATCACAGCCCGTCGTCAGGACTACGACGGACACGCGTTTACTTCCGGACGCGTCAACACCTGTGGAAAGGTGGGGTTTACATACGGAATAGTTGAGGCGCGCATCAAACTGCCGAAGACAGCCAATGGCTTGTGGCCGGCATTCTGGATGATGGGCGATGACATCAAGGAGTGCGGATGGCCGGCATGCGGCGAGACCGATGTGCTCGAGATGGGACATGCCGACGGCATCATGGACGGAACGCAGGAACGCTTGTTCAACGGCGCGCTCCACTGGGGTGTCAGCTCCGACATGCACTGTCAGCAGGTGGCTGCCGGAAAGCATCAGTCGAGCCTCCAGGACGGAGAGTTTCACATATATACTGTTGTGTGGACTCCGACACGGATAGAAATGTTTGTCGACAACGCCGACAAGCCTTATCTGTCGGCGGCGATAGGCAAGAACAGCGACAAGCACGCCTTCTTCAACAAGGCCAACTTCCTGTTGTTCAACCTCGCCGTAGGCGGCGATTTCCCAAACATCCACAATGCCGACAATGTGACAGCGATACCTGCCGGCGGCGCGGAGATGCTTGTCGACTATGTGCGCGTTTATCAGCCAAAAAAACAAATATCATTGAATATCAAAAAATAACAGAAAAACTTCCTACCTAATATGAACGATCAGAACATGATGAAGAAAGTAGTGCTGTTGTGCCTGTTCACCGTCTTTGCGGTGGGCTATGCACTTTCAGCCGGAAACGATGATATCGAGAAAAAAATCGACCAGCTGCTGTCGAAGATGACTTTGGAAGAGAAAATCGGTCAGATCAACCAGCAGACAGGACAGGGCTATAGCCCTGAGATGGTGCAGATTGTGAAAGCCGGCGGCATCGGCTCTATTCTCAATGAGGTGGACCCAGTGGTGGTCAACAAATTGCAGAAAGAGGCTATGAAAAACAGCCGTCTGCACATCCCGTTGATTTTTGCACGCGACGTGATTCATGGATTCAAGACAATCTTCCCTATACCTCTTGGACAGGCGGCTTCGTGGAATCTTGCCCTCATCGAGCAGGGTGCGCGCATTGCTGCCGAGGAGGCTTCGTCGACAGGTGTGCGCTGGACATTCTCTCCGATGGTCGACATCTCGCGCGATGCCCGTTGGGGACGCTGCGCCGAGTCGGCCGGCGAGGATCCTTATCTTGCAGGAAAAGTGGGCGTGGCGATGGTGCGTGGATATCAGACCGACGACCTGTCACAGCCAAACACTATGGCTGCCTGCACAAAGCACTTTGTAGGCTACGGTGCGGCAGAGGGTGGCAAAGATTATAATTCAACGTGGATTCCAGATGTTGTGATGCACGATGTTTATCTGCCGCCGTTTAAGGCGTGTGCCAAAGCGGGCAGCGCAACGTTTATGTGTGCGTTCAACGACAACAACGGCATCCCGGCTTCGGCCAACCGCTATCTTATGCGCGACGTGCTTCGCGACAAGTGGGGCTGGGACGGCGTGATGTGCAGCGACTGGGGTTCGATTATGCAACTCGTGCCGCAAGGCTATTGCACCGACCTTAAGGACGCGGCGCTCAAGGCTGCGCTTGCCGGTGTCGATGTGGATATGGAAAGCTATGCGTATACCCGCCATCTGAAAGCTCTTGTTGAAGAGGGCAAAGTGGATGAGAAAGTAATCGATGGGCTGGTACGCAACGTGTTGCGTCTGAAATTCCGTCTCGGACTGTTTGACAATCCGTATGTTGATATGAAACGCGCAAACCAATTCTACGCTCCGGAGTCGCTTGAGGCAGCGGAACGTATGGTTGAGGAAAGCACCGTGTTGCTGAAAAACAACGGTGTGCTGCCGTTCACGGGCAAGAAGGTGGCGCTTGTGGGACCGATGGCCGATGCCAAGCACGACCAGAACGGCACTTGGTGCTTCGACCTTGACAAGACCCGCACAGTGACTCCGCTCGAGACTCTGCGCCAGACACTTGGCGACAATCTTGTGTTCGAGCCGGGACTCACATACAGCCGCGACAAAAGCGAGGAGGGAATCCGCAAAGCTGTGGAGGCTGCCAAGCAGGCCGACATCGTGGTGATGGTGGCTGGCGAGGAGGCTGTGCTTTCGGGCGAGGCTCACTGCCGTGCCGACCTTTCTCTGCCTGGCGCGCAGACTGAGATGCTCAAAGCGCTGAAAGCCACAGGCAAGCCGGTAGTACTTGTTGTTATGGCAGGACGTCCGCTGACAATCAGCCAGGAGGTTGACCTTGCCGACGCCACTCTCTTCATGTTCCATCCGGGAACAATGGGAGGTCCGGCACTTGCAAAGCTGCTTGCCGGCGAGGCAGTGCCGTCGGGCAAACTGCCTATGTCGTTCCCGCGGATGGCTGGTCAGGAGCCTATGTACTACAACCATAACAATTCAGGCCGTCCGGCAAGCAACATCGTGCTGATGGACGACATCGATCTCGAGGCAGGGCAGACATCCACAGGATGCACAGGCTACTATCTTGATGCCGGCGACGGACCTGCGTTCCCATTCGGCTACGGACTGTCGTACACCACGTTTGCCTACGGCGACGTACGCCTCTCATCGGCAACGATGGACAAGGCGGGAGAGATTGAAGTGACTTGCACAATCAGCAACACTGGCAAAGTGGAGGCTTCCGAGACTGCGCAGCTCTATGTGCGCGACCTTGTCGGCTCGCTGACACGTCCGGTGCGCGAACTTAAGGGCTTTGAAAAAATCACGTTGAAACCAGGCGAGAGCCGCGACGTTAAATTCACGCTGAAGGCATCCGACTTGGCATTCCACACCTCGAGCGAGACGACCGTTGTGGAGCCGGGCGATTTCCAAGTGTGGGTGTCGACCGACAGTGCCAGCGGAACACCTGTGAAATTTACTGTAACTGAATAATACGACAATAGCAATGAATAAAAACAATATCATACTGACAGCTACGTCTTTGGCTTTGGCGATTGGCGTACTCTTTGCCGACGCCAAGAGCTTCAAGCGCGGAGTGAGCGAGAACGCTTTCAACCTGAAGGAAGAAATCGATGTGATAAAAACCGGAACGTCATGGTTCTACACGTGGGGCAACGTGCCTAACAACAACATCAAGGACTTGCCTGATGCCGATTTCGAGTTTGTTCCGATGTGCTGGAATGCCAACTACAATGCCGACAACATCCGCAGTTATTGCAAATCGCATCCAGAGACTAAATATCTGCTCGGTTTCAACGAGCCGAACTTCAAGAATCAGGCAAATATGACCCCTGAGGCGGCTGCAGCGGCATGGCCTGCTGTTCAGGCTCTTGCCAAAGAACTTGGACTGAAACTTGTGGGTCCGGCGGTAAACCATTCTCCCGACGGCCCTGAGAACGACCCGTATACATGGTATGCCAAGTTTGTGAATCTCGTGGGCAAGGACGCGTTCGACTACATTGCCATCCATAACTATTCAGGCGGCGTGGACGGAATGCGCACAATGATTGACAAATTCTACGGACTCTACGGCAAGCAGATATGGCTCACGGAGTTCTGCAACTGGCCGGGCAACAACACCGTGACCCCGGAGGCGCAGATCACGTCGATGGTGGCGCAGGTGGAATATCTTGAAAAGAGCGAGAAGGTGTATCGCTACGCATGGTTCAAGGCAAAAGGCTCGATAACCACATCGCCAGCCTACGGATTGATAGTGCCGAAAAACGGTGTCGGAGAGCGCGAGCTGTCGGAGCAGGGCAAAGTGTATGTGAATATGTCAGACTTCGACCAGACACGCTACCACTCTATGACAGAGGTGGTGCCTGCGGTTGAATATGTCAATTCAAACACCCTTGTGCTCGGATCGTCGTTCGACGGCAAAAACCCGTCGCCGATTGAGATTACGAAATTCAATTCAGGCGCTTATGCCGACTATCAGTTTGATGTGCCTGCGGCGGGCAGCTATACGCTTACCCTCCGAGTGAGCGGCATGGGCGAGCCTACGCGTTTCGACCCGACAGTGGGCATCTACAGTGTGGACAACGACGGCAAAGAGCTGTCGACACTTGCTGACAACAGACAATTTCAACTTCCAAACGATAACCAATCCTATGTCGATGTGCAGTTTGCCGTGTCGCTTGCTGCCGGCAAGCAGCGTATCCGCATTAAAGACGGCGGACCATACTCGCCGAGCGGCATTCACATCAGCTGCCTTACGTTCAATCCTAACGGCAGTGTTTCCGACATGACAATCGACACGGAGAAAGTGGCTTGTCATTTTGCTGGCGAATGCCTGCAGTTTACTGGCAACGCAGCCATCGGCACCGCCTCGGTCTACGACCTTAACGGACGATTGGTGGCTGCCGGTGAGGTTGAGGGCAACGCCCTTGCCGCAGAAGGTCTTGCCGATGGCGTTTATGTGGTCAAAGCCGTAACGGCAGAAGGTGCGGCGACGACACTGAAAGTTGTGAAATAGAGTAATTTTTTATCATACATTTATAATAGTTAGGTTCTTTCCGTTAGTGGAAATAAAAGTAAGAAAGGTTTGTTAAATAGGGGCCTGGATCTGCGTGAGCAAGTCCGGGCTTTTTTTATGGAGCAAAAAGGAAGACGCCCCATTTTGTGGGGCGTCTTGCAGTATGAGAGGTTGTAACCAGTGCGAATCAGATCGACAGACGGCGGAGCGTGTCGAGCAAATCGCGGTTTATTGGTTTGTCCTTCTTGATAGCCTTTGAGAACGGCACGTAAACGATTTCATCGTTTGCCACGCCAATCATCACGTTGCGCTGGTCCTCAAGGAGAGCGTCGATGGCAGCCGCGCCCATGCGCGATGCGAGGATGCGGTCGTGGGCAGTAGGCGATCCGCCTCGCTGCAGGTGTCCGAGAATCGACACGCGCACCTCATATTGCGGATATTCGTTTTTCACGCGTTCGGCAAGAGCCATTGCGCCGCCCGTCACAGGGCTTTCTGCAACAAGCACGATTGAAGAGTTCTTGCTCTTGCGGAAACCGTTGTTGATGAGTTCCTCCAACTGGTCGACCTCGGTGGAGATTTCCGGGATTATGGCAGCTTCTGCGCCAGCGGCGATTGCACCGTTGAGGGCGAGGAATCCGGCGTCGCGTCCCATCACCTCGATGAAGAACAGACGCTCATGCGATGTCGCCGTGTCGCGGATCTTGTCCACACACTGCATGATGGTGTTGAGAGCCGTGTCATATCCGATTGTCGTGTCGGTTCCGTATAGGTCATTGTCGATTGTGCCAGGCAGACCTACAACCGGGATGTTATATTCTGTGGCGAAGATGCGTGCGCCCGTCAGAGAGCCGTCGCCTCCGATCACCACAAGAGAGTCGATGCCCGCGTTGACCATATTGTCGTACGCGATTTTCCGACCTTCTTCTGTGCGGAACTCCATGCAGCGTGCAGTTTTCAGGATTGTGCCGCCGACTTGGATGATGTTTGAAACGTTTTGCGTCTTGAATTCAACAATTTCGTTGGTTACCAGTCCGCGGTAGCCACGATAGATACCCTTCACGGCAATACCGTTGAAGATTGCCGAGCGGGTCACGGCACGAATCGCCGCATTCATTCCAGGGGCATCGCCTCCTGATGTCAATATACCGATACATTTAGGCATAGCTATAACATTTAAGTGATAGGCTTATATATGTTTGTCAGCACAAAGGTAGTCTTATTTATCGCATCGGCAAAACAATGATGTGATAAAAAATTGTAACAAGGCTTGACTCCGCTGCCTGTATTGCTGTATAATGCCTATAAGTCAGGATGCTTTTAGAATGGCCGGCGGCCTCCCGGAGGGGGCCCCATCGGCAGGGGCTGGTTGCCTCCGCGTTTCATGTCGGCTGGCATTTCTGGCGGGCGGTGTCCGCCGGGGGCGAAACCGTCGTAGTTGATGTCTTTTTCCGACGTGCCTTTGCCGAGCCGTGTGAAGCGGTAGGAGAACGTCAGCATCACGTAGCGCGTCACGGTGTTGAACTGCTGGTCCTCAATGTAGTTTGCCGTCACGCTGCGCGACACGTTTTTCTTCTGTTGCAGCAGGTCGTATGCCTTCAGTGCAATTGTCGCCGACTTGTCTTTGAAAAATTCGTATGACAGCGACGCGTTCCAAAGCCATTGGTTGTTGTCGTAGCCGGCAGAGTATCCGCTGGTGGCGCTGTAGGTGATGTCGGAGCCTATCGACAGTCCGAAAGGAGTGTAGTAGTTCGCGTTGAACGAACCGCCGTATGAGTGGATGTCGCGGTTGTCGGTCTGAATAGAGTTGCGTGTTTGCTGATAGTTATAGTACGGGCGCAGCTCAACATCGACGATGTCGTTGCGGAAAGCGATGCTCGGAGTTTCGCTCAGCATCAACGTTCCGCTGTAGTTTCGCTCTCCGTTGTTGAATCCCACGGCGCGCGAATAGCGTGCGAATGCGTTGTTGGTCCATCTCCAGCCTCGGTTTCCGATTGGCGACGTGTACATCATCATTCCGTCTGCGCTCCACACCCCGTTCACGTTGTCGTATGTGGTGGTCTGCTTGCCGGTCTCCTTGTCGTAGATGGTTTTTGAGACGATGCTGTTTTGCGCCACGTTGATTCCTCCAAACGCCATAATGCTGCTCTGACGCTCCTGGTTGAAATTGTTGTAGCGCACGGAGATGCGGTGGTTGAACGCCGGCAGCAGGTTGGGATTACCCACCACGATGCGCGACGGATTGCTCTCGTCGGGGACTGGTTGCAACTGCGTCATTGTTGGCGACGTCGAGCGTCCGCGATAGTCGATGGCGAGTGAGTTTGTCTTCGAGATGGAGTAGCGGAACCGCATGAACGGCGCATAGTTCCACACCCATCGTTCCGGGATGTTTTTCTCGCTGTTAAGCAGGTTTTCGCTCTTCATCATTGTCGGGTTGACCGACACGCCCACGTTGAGGCGGTATTTCTTGCGGTTCTGCTTGAATCCGACGCGTATCTGCTGTGAGAACTGGTCGTTGCGGAACCTGTTGCTCTGGTCTTCGTCGAGCACACCGCTCTCGGCGGCCAGAGTGTTTGCAACCACATGGTTTGTCACGATGCCGTAGCCATCCTCGAGTATGCGCAGGGCGCGTTGTGGGTCATATTCACGGTCGGCGTTGTACACCAGTTTGTCGGCATTGTTGAAGTAGTAGTTCATGCGGTAGGCAAACGTCAGGAACCGGGCCTTTTTGATGTCGCCGATAGGCTCCGTCCACGTCAGGCGCGCGCCCACACGGCTGCTCCACTGATGGTTGTCGGTGTATTGGTCGCGAGTCTCGTCCTGGTCGGGTTGAAGGAAATATTTGTTGATTGAATATGTGGTCTCGTCCTCGTTTGTGTTGCTGTATTTGTAAGTCAGCTGCGTGGAGAACGAGCGTCCCGGGCGGTTGCGGAATTTATGGTTGTAGACCACCTCGCCGCCGATGTCGTAGCTCGTGCCGCTGCTCGTCAGCAGGTTGTCGGAGCTGTTGACCGCGGTGCGGTTGGCGTCGCCTGCAAACAGGCGGCTCCACGACGCCTTGTCGCTGTCGTTGACACTCAGCATGAACGATGGGCGGAAATCAAGCGTGTTGAGCGAGTCGACCTGCCATTGCATTCGGAAATTGCCCGTCAGGTTGTGGCTGCGGTCGATTGCGTTGCTGAAAGCGTTCTCATAGCTTGTCGAGTCGGCAAACAGATACTGCTTGTTGCTCGTCTGCCGCGTTTTCTGGCGGCTGTGGGAATACATCACATCGCCGCCGGCACGGAATATCTCATCATTGCCCACGTTGAAATTGAAACCTACGTTTTGCGCGTCGTTCACACCGTCGACACCGCCGAAGCGACGAAAACGTCCGCTGCCGGGCATCGAGAACGACATCTCGTTGATGTTGTTGGCGTCAGCCACGATTGAAAACTGGTTGTCGTTGACAAACCGGTTCACCATCAGGTTGCCGGAGTAGCGGTTGTCGGTGCCGTAGCCCACTGTCGCATTGCCGAACCATCCCTGCTTCATGCCTTTTTTCACCGTAAGGTTGATTACGGTCTCGTCCTCGCCGTCGTCCACACCCGTGAGCCGAGCCAAGTCGCTCTTGCGGTCGATAACCTGCAGCTTGTCGACCATATCCACCGGAATGTTGCGCGATGCCACCTTTGCATCGTCGGAGAAGAACTCCTTGCCGTCGACAAGGATTTTGGTGACTTCCTTTCCTTGCGCCGTGATTTTGCCGTCGCTGCCCACTTCCACTCCCGGCAGACGTTTCAGCAAGTCCTCCACCACGGCGTTTGGCTGTGTTTTGTAGGAGTCGGCATTGTATTCCACCGTGTCTTCCATCACCTTCACTTCAGCGCGTACCGCCGTCACTTCGGCATCGCGCAGCACGATGGAGTTTTCCTTGACGGCGATTTTGCCGAGGTCGACGGTGGCGTCGCCAACGCTGATTGCCACGGTAGTTGTCTCGTAGCCTACGTACGATACTTTTGCAACATATTTACCGCGAGCCACTCCCGTGAAGCGGAAATGACCGTTGACATCGCTCACGACGCCTTTCACCAGGCTGCTGTCGCGTGCCGACAGCAACTGCACCGTGGCGCTTATCAGCGGGGTCTGGTCGTTGTTGTCGACGAGCAGACCCTTGACGTCGGCAGCCGATGCGAAGACTGTCGAAAAAAGCGAGATTATGACAGTAAGTAAATAGGTCGAGTTTTTCATTTTTCCTTCTAGTTTTGTATACAAAAGTAGTTAAATGCGACCGAAAAGCAATCGCATAATAGACAGAATGCAGAAATCTGCGTATCTTTGCACCACTTTAAATTTTATTTAGAAATTAATAATGAAAGAATTCCTTAAAATATTGCGCCGCTTTGTGCCGCCATACAAGAAATATTTGTTTCTCAACATTTTCTTCAATATCCTGGCGGCGTTTCTGACGCTTTTCTCCTTTGCATTGATAATCCCGATTCTCGAGATGCTCTTTATGGGCGACAAAGGGGTGGTCTATCACTATATGGACTGGACAAGCGGCTCGTTCAAGGATGTGGCAATCAATAATTTCTACTATTCTGCATATTATTGCAAAATTCATCTCGGTCCGTCGGTCACCCTGATGCTTCTCGCTGTGGCACTCGTGGTGATGACCGCATTCAAGACCGGCGCCACATATCTCAGCCTCTATTTCCTGATCCCGATTCGTTCGGGAATCGTGCGCGACATCCGCAACTTTGTCTACGACAAGATTCTGGGCCTTCCTATCGGCTTCTTCTCGAGCGAGCGCAAGGGCGACGTGATGGCGCGTATGTCGGGCGACGTGGCTGAGGTGGAAAACTCCATCATGGCGTCGCTTGATATGATGTTCAAGAATCCGATTATGATTGTCGTGTGCCTGGGCATGATGATTGTGATTAGTTGGCAGCTGACGATTTTTGTGTTTGTGCTGCTGCCAGTGGCTGGACTCGTGATGGGGCGCATAGGCAAGAGGCTGAAGCGCACGTCGCTCGTGGGACAGCAGCAGTGGGGCACGCTGATGTCGACCATCGAGGAGACGCTCGGCGGCTTGCGCATTGTCAAGGCATTCAACGCGGAACATAAGATGAGCGCGCGTTTCCACGGTGAGAACCAGCTGTTCTACAACACGTCGAACCGCATCAACCGACGCCAGTCGCTCGCACACCCGATGAGCGAGTTTCTCGGCACGATGACCATCGCCATCGTGCTGTGGTTTGGTGGCACACTCATCCTTTCAGGCAACAATATCATCGACGCGCCCACATTCATATATTATATGGTGATTTTCTACAGCATCATCAATCCGGCGAAAGACCTGTCGAAGGCTGTCTACTCCGTGCAGAAAGGTTTGGCGTCGATGGAACGTATCGACAAGATTCTCAGCGCTGACAATCCTATAAAGGACCCTGCTGAGCCAAAGACCCTGCCGTCGGAGAATTTCGACATCCACTATGACGGAGTGCGCTTCCGCTATGGTCAGGACTGGGTGATTGACGGTGTCACGTTGGATATCCCTTATGGAAAGACGGTGGCGCTGGTGGGACAGTCGGGCAGCGGAAAGTCGACTCTCGCCGACTTGTTGCCGCGATTCTATGATGTGCAGGAGGGCTCAATCTCTATCGGAGGCACCGACATACGCCAATTCCGCGTCAAAGATCTGCGGGCTTTGATGGGCAATGTCAATCAGGAGGCGATACTGTTTAACGACAGTTTCTACAACAACATAACATTCGGTGTTGACGGAGCCACGCGCGAGCAGGTGGAAGAGGCTGCGCGCATTGCCAACGCCCACGACTTCATTATGGAGACCGAGCAGGGCTACGACACCAATATCGGCGACCGTGGAGGCAGGCTGTCGGGCGGACAGCGTCAGCGCATAAGCATCGCGCGCGCGATACTCAAGAATCCGCCGTTGCTGATTCTCGACGAGGCCACATCGGCTCTCGACACCGAGAGCGAGCGTCTGGTGCAGGAGGCTCTTGACCGGCTGATGAAAAACCGCACCACTCTCGTCATTGCCCACCGGTTGTCGACAATTCGCAATGCCGACCAGATATGCGTGATGCATGAGGGCAAAATCGTGGAACGCGGCACGCACGACGAGCTTATCGCCATGAACCGCTATTACAAGAAACTTGTCGACATGCAGAAATTCTAATCAGCCATGAGACGCCGCATCGCCATTCTTGCTTCCGGAACAGGCTCAAACGCCGAGAATCTTGCCGCATATTTTCAAAATTCGGATGTGGTGGAAGTGGCGTTGCTGATTGCCGACCGCGAGGCGCCGGTGATCGACAGGCTGAAGCCCTATGGAGTGCCTGCGGTAATCGTTCCGCGTGCTGAATGGCGCGAAAATCCGCAAAAGGCAGTCGCTGTGATGCGTGACGCAGCAGTCGACCTGGTGGTGCTTGCCGGATTTCTCACGGTGGTGCCGAAGGAAGTGCTGGAAGCCTTTCCCGAACGGATTGTCAACGTGCATCCATCGCTGCTGCCGAAGTTCGGAGGCAAAGGAATGTGGGGAATGAATGTGCATCGCGCCGTTATCGCCGCCGGCGAGGCGGAGAGCGGCATCACCATCCACTATGTGTCGGAAGGTGTCGACACGGGAGCGGCGATTGCCCAGTTCCGTTGTCCGGTCACCCCGTCCGACACTCCCGACACTCTTGCCGCAAAAATCCACGCGCTCGAGCAGGCGCATCTCCCTGAAATTATACAAAAACTGGTGGAATCTATTGTATAAAGTAATATTTATGCAGAATGTTCGTTTTATTTCGAATAAAATCTAATTTTTTATGCGAAAAGTTTTGCTTATTCAAAAAATAGGCATATATTTGCAGTGTCAATAAATAAATATGCAGATATGAACGAAGATTCGAAAAAATTCCTTTTGCAAGAAAAGGAGATTCCAGAAGCATGGTACAATGTCGTGGCGGAGATGCCCAACAAGCCCCGTCCAATGCTCAACCCGGCAACGAAACAACCGCTTACAGCGGAAGATCTGTTCCCTCTTTTTTCAGAAGAGGCGTCGCGCCAGGAGATGAACACCGCCGACACTTGGATTGAAATCCCGGAGGAGGTGCGCGACATGTACAAAATCTGGCGTCCTACACCGTTGGTGCGCGCCCGCGGCTTGGAGAAGGCTCTCGACACTCCGGCACATATCTATTTCAAGAACGAAAGCGTCAGCCCGGTAGGCTCGCACAAGCTTAACTCGGCAGTGCCGCAGGCATACTACTGCAAGCAACAAGGCGTTACAAACATAACGACTGAAACGGGCGCCGGACAGTGGGGCGCGGCTCTTTCGCTTGCCGCCAAGCATTTCGGACTGGAGCTTGCCGTCTATATGGTTAAGGTGTCCTATCATCAGAAACCTTACCGCCGCTCCATAATGGAGACCTACGGCGCAGAGGTGATAGCGTCGCCGAGTATGTCGACGAAGGCAGGACGTAAAATCATAACTGACAATCCTAATTATCAAGGTTCGCTCGGCACGGCGATTTCAGAGGCTGTGGAGCTTGCGATGTCGACGCCAAACTGCAAATACGTGCTCGGGTCGGTGCTCAACCACGTGGCGCTGCACCAGACCGTCATCGGACTTGAGGCGGAAAAGCAGATGGCTATGGCTGGCGAATATCCCGACATCGTGATTGGATGCTTCGGCGGAGGCAGCAACTTCAGCGGAATCTCATTTCCGTTCATGCGCCACAACTTCAGCGGAGAGCGCAACACGCGCTTCATCGCTGCCGAACCGGAGTCGTGCCCGAAGCTGACCCGCGGCGTGTTCCAATACGATTTCGGCGACGAGGCTGGTTACACACCGCTCATTCCGATGCTCACGCTCGGACATAATTTCGCGCCTGCAAATATCCATGCCGGTGGCTTGCGCTACCACGGAGCAGGATCGGTGGTGAGCCAGCTGAAGGAGGACAACCTGATGGAAGCGGTCGACATCCCGCAGCTTGAAACCTTTGCCGCAGCCACAATGTTTGCCCGTTCGGAGGGCATAATCCCGGCTCCGGAGTCGTCGCACGCCATCGCCGCTGCCATCCGCGAGGCAAAAAAAGCAAAAGAGGCAGGCGAAAGCAAGGTGATACTCTTCAACCTGTCGGGTCACGGGCTTATCGACATGGCGGCATATGACCAGTATATTTCCGGCGATCTTGCCAATTATCAGGTGAGCGACGAGATGGTTAGACAGAACACTAAGGATTTGGAAAAGATTATCTGAGAGTAGAATAGTGGTGAATAATTGAATCGGGGACGCAGCGATGTGTCTCCGATTTTTTTGTTGCTTTCTATTGTGTGAATATGACTAATTGGTTATATTTGCAGAGCGAAAGCTATAGGCGTCCGTATGAAAGAGATTAGAATTGTTTACAAGACACCACAATTTGAGGCATTTTATGCATCTTTGCCAGCAAAGGTGCAGACAAAATTTAAATATGTCATAGATGTGATAACGACAATTTATGATGTGTCAACAAAATTTGTCAAGCATCTTGAGAATACAGATTTGTATGAAATGAGGGTCTCGGTTGGTAATAATGAATATCGTACCATTTTGTTTGCCGTAGATAAATCAAATATAATAGAATCAACAAAGATTGTTCTTTTGAATGGCTTCCTGAAAAAATCAACAAAAGAATATCGGAAGCAAATAGAATTGGCACAATCTATATTAAAGGAGTTGGAACAATGAGAAAGTTGAATGAAGAAAAATTAGAGAAACTGCCAACGTTCAATCAGCAATTGGCTGATGAATACGGAAGACAAGACACACCGGCTCGTGATGAATTCCATGAGGAGGCGCTTTCATGGTATTACGGGCAAATATTGCGTAGCCGTAGGCAGGAACTGAGAATGACGCAGAAGCAACTTGCTGACAAATTGGGCAGAGAGCAGAGCTATATTGCAAGAGTGGAGCGAGGCAAGGTGGATGTGCAGCTGTCCAGTTTCCTTCGTATTGCCGCAGCCTTGGGAGTGCAGTTTGTTCCTACTGTGTCCAATGCTTTGCGATGAATTGTCAGTGGTTGAGAAGGCTGATTGAATCGGAGATGCAGCGATGTGTCTCCGATTTTTTTGTTGTGAAATTATGTTTTAAAACATTTTTCTCTTTTTGGGTAAAAATTGTTTGAGAAATGCGAAAAAAACATTAAAAATATTTGCTCGTTTCACATTTTTTTGCTCAATTTGCATCGATTAAAACCATTAAAGCCGCAAGTGCCGTGGTTTCAATGGCTTTGCGACACGAGATTGTTATGAAACCCCTCACCGTAAAAAGTGGGAACAAACCAAATAAATTAATTATGCTTATGAAAAATCTAAGTGCAATGTTCGTGGCACTTTCACTCGCAGGAGCTACCCCGTTCATACCAATGGGGGGGGGTACGGCATATGCTCAGACTCAGGCTGGTGAAGTAACAGGAATTGTTTATGATTCCAATGGAGAGCCTCTTATAGGGGCGGTTGTATCGGTCAAAGGCACAAATCGTGGCGCGGCTACTGACGCCGACGGTAAATTCCGTCTGCAAGCCAAGCCAGGTCAGGTGCTTGTAGTGTCTTATGTGGGTGCCAAGACTCAGGAAGTGGCTGTTGGCGCTGCCCGTAGCTACACTGTGACGTTGAAAAGCACAACCCAAAATCTGGACGAGGTGGTCGTAACCGCTCTCGGTATCAAGAAAGACAAAAAGTCGCTTGGTTACGCTGTCGACGATCTTAACGCCGACGAATTGATGAAAAACAAGTCGGCCAACGCCATCAACTCGCTTTCTGGTAAGATTGCCGGTGTCAACATTACGCAGACTTCAGGTTCTGCAGGTGCCGGTTCGCAAATCATTCTCCGTGGTGGTACATCATTGGAGCGCGACAACCAGCCTCTGTTTGTTGTTGACGGTGTGATTTATGACAACTCGACTTCCGTAGTCGGCAACTCAGCCTTCGACGGTACTTTGTCGACATCAACAACCAACTCAAACCGTGTGATGGATATCAACCCTGAGGATATCGAGAACATGTCGGTCCTCAAAGGTCCTGCCGCAGCCGCTCTTTATGGTTCGCGCGCATCTGCCGGTGTTGTGATCATCACTACTAAGAAAGGTAAAGAAGGACGCGTTGAGGTCAACCTCTCCGCTAAATATATCACTTCTTGGGTTAAGGATCTTCCTAAGACCCAGAACCGCTATCGCCGTGGTTTCCTTCAGGACAACTATGATAAAGCTGGGAACTATATTGGTACTACATTTGACGATTTCGCTTATAATTCATGGGGAACAAAAGTTGATGCAGACACACCAATTTACGACAATATCGGTGACTTTTTCCAGCAGGCTGGAGCATGGGATACAAACCTAAGTATTTCTGGTGGTACGAAGAATAGCAATTTCTTCCTTTCTGGTTCGTTCTACGATCAGGACGGTATCATCCCGACAACCGGCTACACCAAGACTACATTCCGCTTCAACGGCGAGCAGAAATTCAAGATGTTCACATTCGGTGCCAACGTGGCTTACTCACAGGCACGCACCGACAAGACCATCACTTCTGCAGCGCTTTATGGATCAAGCGGATCAGGTACAATGTCAAGTCTTTATATGTGGTCGCCTACAGACGACATGACTCATTATAAGAACGAAGACGGCACACGCTACCGCATGTTCGGCGACCGTCTTGACGTAGCTGACGAGCGCGACAACCCATATTGGATTTTGAACAACAACAAGATGAAGGACAACACCGAGCGTTTCACCGGCAACTTCTCAGTAAAAGCCGACATTACCGACTGGTGGTGGATTTCTTACCGTATGGGTATCGACTCTTATACTACTGAGAACACCAACCGTATCGGTGCCGGCGGTGTATACAAGGAGGCTTGGCAGAAAGGTATGTTGAGCGAGAACTCTCTCCGCTACCAATATTTGTCGACCAACTTGATGACCAACTTCAACAAGCAGTTCGGCGACTTCAACCTCAATCTGATGCTCGGCACATCGACCGACGACACCAAGACAACAAGCAACTACCGAATGGCTTACAACTTCCAGGTTCCAGGTTTCTATGCATTCGACAACGCTCTTCCTACAGACCGCAATTTCCAAAGTTCAAGAACGCAAAAACGTCTTGTAGGCGTATTCGGTGAGTTCCGTGCGGACTGGAAGAACACAGTGTTTGCAACAGTTACAGGGCGTAACGACTGGTCGTCTACTCTTCCTATCGACAACCGTTCATACTTCTATCCATCTGTCAGCGGTGCTTTCGCATTCACTCAGTTGCTTCAGGATCTTGACGTGATGAACAACGACATTCTTACATTCGGTAAGATTCGCGCATCTTGGGCTCGCGTAGGTAAGGACACCAACCCTTATGTAACCAGCACATACTTGTGGCCGGTAGGTACATATATCGGTGGCGTGTCTGGAGTGGGACACCATTGGCAGCGTGGTAACGCCAACTTGAAACCTGAGATCACAGAGTCTACAGAGTTGGGCCTTGAACTCCGTTTCTTCAAGAACCGCTTGAAATTTGACTACGCTTACTACACCAACAACTCTTACAACCAGATTCTTACTCCTCGTTTGTCAAACGGTTCGGGCTACATCCTGTACTCAGTCAACGCCGGCGACGTTTACAACAAGGGTATGGAGTTGAGCATCAGTGGCACACCAATCCAAACTAAGGACTGGACATGGGAAACCGGTATCAATCTCTCTGGTAACCGCGGTACTGTAGGCAACCTTCTCGACGGCTGCGAAATCCTTTACGTGACAGACGTACAGGTAGGTAACGCAAAGGCTGCTTCGTTCAACGACGGTAACTTCATGGCAATCTCCGGTTCTCGCTGGACTCGCACAGCAGACGGCAAGGTAGTGCTTGACGCTAACGGTATGCCGACATGCGATGGTAGCACTACATACGAAATTGGTAACCGTGAGCCTAAGTTCCAGGGCGGTTGGAACAACACATTGACTTGGAAGAACTTTACGTTCAACATGCTTTGGGAATTCCGCGTAGGTGGACACGTTTACAACGGTACACAGTATGCTATGACCGTAGCCGGAACAAGCAAATTGACAGAAAACCGCGACTATTTGAGAATTGACGGAGTTGTGCAAACAGGTGGTACAAAAGACAACCCAATCTACGAAGACCGTACATTTGAATTTGAGGCAGGCAAGACTTATCAATACAATGGTAAGGAAGCCAGCGGCGAGACTATCATCAACGGTTACTGGCAGACATACTACGCAAAGGAAAGTGCCAACTTCATGAAGGAGGTCAACTCTCTCCGTCTGCGCACAATCTCACTCTCTTACGAGATGCCGAAGTCATTGCTCGCAAAATCTAAATTCATCCAGCGTGCAGTGTTCACAGCAACTGCCAACAACGTTCTTCTCTTCACCAACTATGACGGTGACCCAGAAGTGGCAGCAGCAGGTTCAGGTGTCGTAGGTTCTTCTTCAGTAGGTATCGACTACTGCGGTGTTCCTGCAACAGCAAGCTTCGCATTTGGTGTAAACTTGACATTCTAATTTCTTAAAACTTGACAACTATGAAATTATATAAATCAATGATTCTTGGTGCGGCACTGGCATTGTCGGCGACATCCTGCAACGACTGGCTCGACATCAATACAAACCCCACTTCTCTTTCTGTTGAGACAGTGAGCTATCAGAACTTGTTGCCATGGTGCCAATTTTATATGAGCCATGACTATATGAACACAGGTTGCAACGCATCTTACTATGCCGGCAACATCGTTTCTGGAGGTAATGCCCGCGACCAGGGCGCCGCTTTGTGGAACCTCGGCTCGGCTACCCGTGGCGGAAACACCTACCAGTGGTTCTTCGTGGGTGTAGGCCCCAACTTGAAAACGATGTATGATAAGGCAATGGCTGATGGCGCATACCACTATGCTGGAGCTTCTCGTCTGATCAAGGCATACGGATTTATGCTTATGACTGATATTTTTGGGGAGATGCCATATACTGAGACTTTCTCAAATATTGACTCTCCAAAATTTGATACCGGCAGAACAATCTTTATGGGTTGTATGGCCGATATTGATGAGGCTATCGAGCTGTTCCAGAAAGACCAGCCGGATTCTGCGCAGCCATTAGCTGCCGGCGATAGCTGGAACAACGGTGATGCCCAGAAATGGCTCAAGTTTGCTTACTTGTTGAAGGCTCGTTGGTTGAACCACTTGAGCAAGAAGACTGCCGGCTCTTGGAAAGAAGGCAAATATGATGAGCAAGCTATCCTTGACTGCCTTGCAAAGGCACAGCAGAGCAATGCCGACAACACAGTTATCCGCCACACGGATACCGACGGCAGCACTCACGACGTGCTTGGTTGGAACGAGACCGTTGACTATTCTACAGTTTACTCATGCGTTGGTATGAACTCGAACTACTATGTTACGAAAACATACTTTGAGAACTTGACCAACTTCGACGGCAAGGGTATTGAAGACCCACGTGCCGACCACTTCATCCCATGGCAGCGCAGTGGAAAATCTGCCGATACTCCTGCTGAGGCATTCGGTCAGAAAATCAAATGGACTGCTGACGGCAAGTGGCGTCGTTCTGTAGGTGTTGACCTCACATCAAACATCTTCAGCAACTCTGGCCCGTACCCGACTATCTGGGACAATACGAAGAATCGTTGGTACTGCAAAACTGACAACGCTGAGCGTTGGGGCGATACCGTATTCGTACAGAGCAAATCGAGCAGCAAGGGATATTCAAAGAATGTAGACCTTCTGTGGCGTGGCAACGCTGGTAAAGACCAGTCTGCAATCAGCGGTATCTTCCAGGTTCGTCCGTCAAGCCCTACTTACCTTGGCACTTATTGGGAAGCCAACTTCATCAAGGCTGAGGTGCTGATGCGCAAGGGCGACAAGGCTGGTGCATTCGCTGCTTATCAGACCGCAGTGAAGGCTCACATTGAGGCTGTAAACGATCAGTTGACTAAGTGGTGTCAGGAAGATCCTGCTTTGAACGACTGCCCGTCGTTCACTCCGATGAAGCAGGCCGACATCGATGCTTACTGCGCTGATGGTGGCGCTCTCGGAACAGCCGGCGACATCACAATGGGTAAGATTATGACTCAAAAGCTCATGACCGAGTTGTTTATGGTTGAAACTTGGAACGATTTCCGTCGTCACGATTTCGACACTAACATCTTCATGAACTGGAACAAGTCGTATGAGTATATGAACAATCCAAAATATCTGACTTACTGTCCGATGGGTAAGGGTCCGCGTCGCTGGAAGCCAGCGTCTATTGAAATCAACTACAACTCTGACAATGTAATGGCTATCGGTGCTGAGATTCCTGGTGCTTCTGAACTTCCGGGTAAGGCTTGGTACAACTCAGATCAAGTTAACACACTTAATGTTTGGTGGGATTCAGACCAACCATAGTGTTTACGGTTAAACATAGACTTTGAATTGGGGCGCTGCCGGCAACGGCGGCGCCCCTTTTTTTCGGGTAGGCATGAGTTTATTCTAATGGGTGCGTAACCATCCGAAACAAGCCGGCTTGTTTCGGATGGCTCCTTGTAATGAGAGATTTTGCATCGGCTTGTTTTGGATGTATGAGCAAGACAGAATCGGCGAAATCGGAAAAAGAGCAGACGCTCCGCGACAATGGTCGGCCTGGCGATGGTTCTCGGCGTTTCTACAACCGCACTTCGGCGGTAGTTGCGCATGCCACCGGTGTCACGGGGTAGGCTAGCCAACCCCGTGCTAACATGTTAAACTGCTCTTCGGCGGTTTTTTCTCGGTGAATGTCGCCTTTCAGCTACAAAGAATCCCGTGAGTAATCCTGCGGGATTCTTTTTCCATACACTAGTCGGCTTGTTTCGGATGGTTACCAAAAGCCGAGGTTGTAAAGAAAATTAGAGAACCGTCATTGACGGTGTAAACCACATTGGTTGATCGCCATTAAATTTGTCAACGCATTCCAGAGATAGTCAATGAGCATATATTTGCATTTAATAAGATTGTCATTAATGACAGTTTTATTAAATGTGATTGTGTTGGAAGTTTAATTTATAATGTCTACATTTGCATTTAACAAATATGTCACTAATGACATATTTGTTAAATGCTATGATAATAAGACGTGATAAATACATCAATGAACTAATAGGGTGGAAGCACACATCTTTGATAAAGATTGTAACAGGAATAAGACGCTGTGGCAAATCTTTCTTGTTGTTCAACCTTTTTCATCAACACTTGGTGGAAACAGGAACTGATGAGAAACATATTATAGAGATAGCACTGGATGATATAAGTAATGAAGAATTGCGAGACCCATTCAAGATGCTTGCCTACGTTAAAGAACATATCAAAGATAAAGAGCAATACTACTTGATAATTGACGAAGTGCAGTTGCTCGACCGCTTTGTCGATGTTCTGAACAGTTTCATGCACATAGACAATGTGGATGTCTATGTTACAGGTAGTAACTCTCGTTTTCTTTCAAAAGATGTGGCTACAGAATTCCGTGGACGTGGTATTGAAATTCACATATACCCACTATCTTTTGCGGAATTGTATGCTGCTGAAGGAGGCGATAAATATGCTCTTTGGAAGCGTTACTATACTTATGGTGGACTTCCGTATTTAGCATCGCTGAACGATAACTCTAAAAGAGCTGAATATCTTACAAGACTGAACATGACTCTTTATTTGAGAGATGTCGTTGAGCGAAACAATGTTGTCAATGTGGAAGCTTTTACCGAACTTATGAACGTTATGGCGTCAGGAATAGGTTCGCCATGCAATCCCAACAAAATTGCCAACACCTTCAAGTCGATCAAGAAAGAGACTGTTGCTCCTCATACCATTGCCAACTATCTTTCTTATATGGAGGATGCCTTCATCATTGAGAAGTCTATGAGGTATGATATTAAGGGGCGCAAATACATAGGAACATTGTCAAAGTACTATTTTCAAGATGTCGGTTTGCGCAATGCTTTGCTAAATTTCCGTCAAGTGGAAGAAACCCATATAATGGAGAATGTTATTTATAATGAATTGAGAAGTCGTGGATATAGTGTCGACGTTGGTATTGTAGAGGCTCGAACAGCCTTGGAAAGGAAACTCTTGGAAGTGGATTTTGTTGCCAATAAGGGAGACAAACGCTATTACATCCAGTCTGCTTTTGCGTTGCCCGATGAGGAAAAGCGCCAGCAAGAAATGGCGTCACTCAAGCGAATAAATGACTCATTTAAAAAAATAATAATAGTGCGTGAGGATATAGCACCATATTATAATGAATACGGCGTCTTGATTATAGGGCTCATGGATTTCCTGCTTGGAACCAACGTTGAAGAGGTTCTATAAAATGGTGTCTAAAAAAAGAAGAAGTTTTGTCGGTTCAAATGTGCGACATCAAAACAGGATGGTTGAGAAGACTGATTGAATCGGGGATGCGGCGATGTGTCTCCGATTTTTTGCTGCGAAATTTTTGAGGAGAGAATAAATTTGATAAGCGGCTGAACACGGTTAAAATCAGTATCCGACCGCGAGAGCGCCGCTGACATGGGCATGCGTAGTGGCGTACCTCCGGCACGCATCCGTTTCGCTCCGCGTACCGGGTACGGAAAAGTTCCGTCACTCCGCGACGATGTATGTGGCGATGGTTCTCTGCGTTTCTACAACCGCACTTCGGCGGTAGTTGCGCGTGCCACCGGTGTCACGGGGTAGGCGAGCCAACCCCGTGCTGACATATTAAACTGCTCTTCGGCAGTTTTTTCTCGGTGAATGTCGCCTTTCAACTACAAAGAATCCCGCGAGTAATTTTCGATTTTCGTGAAATAGTGGTAAATATGCGAACAGAGACGGAGTATATGATATATATCATTTGTAGATATGCCCCTATGCTATATATTTGTGCCAAGATTGTCGATTGGAAGCGGGAAAATGGCGAAAATGGAGGAAAAAACGATTTTTTTGAAAAAAAGTTGCCGGAAAATTTGTGGATTCAAAAAATAGTCGTACCTTTGCAACGCTTTCGGAAACAAACGGGTGTTTAGCTCAGCTGGTTCAGAGCATCTGCCTTACAAGCAGAGGGTCGGCGGTTCGAATCCGTCAACACCCACCCAGAGGAATCGACAGAAAAGTCGGTTCCTTTTTTTGTTTATCTACTAAACTATTTTATACTCGCGATGAGACCCAACTCAATCAAGACAATCCTAATGGCGGCGTCGGTGGCTCTGGCGTCGACAGCCGTGGCTCAGACCACCACGCTGACCCTTGACGATGCTGTGCGTATAGCCCTATCCGACAACCCGACGGTGAAGGTTGCCGACAGTGAAATCACCAAGCAGGAGTATGCCAAGAAAGGCACGCTCGCCAACCTTATGCCAACCCTCGACTTCTCAGCTGGCTACAACCGCACGTTGAAGAAGCAAGTGATGTATATGGGCGACATGAAAGGATTCGGTGGCGGCTCTTCGGAAGGCACGGAGGGAGCGGAAGGCACGGAAGCCGCGTCGGCGATGCGCGACGGCATCAAGGTGGGTATGGACAATACGTGGTCGGCAGGCTTCGCGCTCTCGTTGCCCCTTGTCAACGCCCAACTGTGGAAACAGCTGAGCATCTCTGCCGACGATGTTGAGCTTGCGGTGGAAAAGTCGCGACAGTCGCGCATCTCCATGGTGTCGCAGGTGAAGCAGGCATACTATGCCGTGATGCTTGCCGAGGCAAGCCGCGACGCACTCAAGGAAAACTATGACAACGCAAAGAAGAAATATGACGACATCAACCAGAAATACCAGCAGGGACTGTCGTCGGAATACGACCTTATCCGCGCCGACGTCGCGGTGAAAAATGTGGAGCCAAGTCTGTTTGACGCCGAAAATTCCATTGTGCTTGCCAAATGGCGCCTGAAAGCGCTTATCGGAGTGGATCTCGACATGAGCATCGATTGCACGGGGTCGCTCAACGACTATACCGACCGCCTTTATGACGGCTATATGAAGGTAGACACCACGATGCTTGCCCAAAACTCATCGTTGCGGCAAATCGACCTGCAGCAGCGGCAGCTGCTCAAGTCGCGCGACGTGGCGAAGTCCGCTTATTATCCGACGCTCAACCTGTCGTTCGCATACCAATGGAACGCGATGGCAAACGATTTCCGCTTCAAGGACTATCGTTGGAATCCGTATTCAACGCTCGGACTGTCGCTCAACATCCCGATTTTTTCCGGCGGACGCCGCTACAACTCGTTGAAGCAGACAAAAGTGCAGATTGACCAACTTGCCCTCACGCGCCTCGACACCGAGCGCAACCTGATGGTGGGCGTGCGCCAGAGCGTCGACAAGATGCGCACAGGCATACGCCAGTATGAGTCGGCATGCAAAAGTGTCGACCAGGCGCGCAAGGGCTACGACATCGCCGTGAAGCGCTACGACACCGGCGCCGGCACGCTGCTCGAGGTCAACGACTCGCAGCTGGCGCTCACACAGTCGCAACTCAACCGCAGCCAGGCGGTCTACTCATATCTTGTGGCGCAGGCGCAGCTTGACGAGACTCTCGGCACGGAATACACTTACGAAAAATAAAACAGAACCCCAATGAATATCAAGACACTCAACAAGATTGCCATGACAATGGCTGTCGCCATCGCCGCTACGGCATGCTCCGGCGGCGACAAAGCCAAAGAGGAAAAGAAAGCCGCCGACGGCACAATGAATGTGGAGGTGGCAAAAACAGACTACCGCGAGGTGGACCAGGTAAATTCGTTCACAGGCACCGTGGAAGCCAACGTGACAAACAACATCGCCCCGCAGTCGCCTATGCGCATACGCAAGGTGTATGTGGAGGTGGGACAGCACGTGTCGGCAGGACAGAAACTTGCCGATATGGATCCGGCAAACCTCGATCAGGTGCGCCTGCAGATGGAAAACAACCATCTTGAGTTCAAGCGTGTGGACGAGCTGTTTAAAATCGGCGGATGCTCAAAGTCGGAATGGGACACCAAAAAGATGGCATACGACATCTCGCGCCGCAACTATGAGAACCTTGCCGAGAACACGCGTCTCATCAGTCCCATCAGCGGCGTCGTGTCGCAGCGCAACTACGACAGCGGCGACATGTACAGCGGCGCCAGCCCGATTTTTGTGGTAGAGAAAATCCGCCCTGTCAAGATGAAGGTCAACGTCTCGGAGTCGCTCTTCACCAAGATAAAGAAAGGCATGAACGTAGACTTCACCCTCGATGTCTACGGCGACGAGGTGTTTACCGGCAAGGTCAATATCGTTTATCCGACCATTGACCCGTCGACCCGCACATTCACCGTCGAGCTTCTGATTGCCAATGCCGACGAGCGTGTGCGCCCGGGAATGTATGCCCGTGTCACTATCAATCACGGACGCGCCAAGCACGTTGTGGTGCCCGACCGCGCCGTGCAGAAACTTGTAGGCTCTGGCGACCGCTATGTGTATGTTGTCAAGGGCGACAAGGCAGAGTACCGCAAAGTGGAGCTCGGACAGCGTCTCGACACCGAATATGAAATCCTCAGCGGAGTGAATCCCGGCGAAACGGTTGTCGTGGCTGGGCAGTCGCGCCTGAAAAACGGCGCCAAAGTGAAGATTGTGAAGAAATAACAAAAGGATTGCCCTATGAGTATATATCAGACAGCCGTCAAGCGGCCAATCACAACAATCCTGATTTTCCTCGGCATCGCCATCTTCGGACTGTTCTCGTTGACGCGGTTGAGCATCGACCTCTATCCCGACATCGAGACCAACTCCATCATGGTGATGACCACCTATTCAGGTGCGAGCGCGGAGGACATCGAGACCAATGTCACGCGTCCGCTGGAAAATATGCTTAACGGCGTGAGCGACTTGAAGCACATCACGTCGAAGTCGAAGGAGAACATCTCCATCATCACGCTGACTTTTGAATACGGCATCGACATCGATGTGGCAACCAACGACGTGCGCGACAAACTCGACCGCGTCACCACGCTTCCCGACGGAGCGCAGAAGCCTATCCTGTTCAAGTTCGGCACCGACGACATCCCTATCCTCATCCTTTCCGTGTCGGCAAAGGAGAGCATGACGGGATTGTATAAGATTCTCGACGACCAGGTGGCAACGCCGCTGGCACGCGTGTCGGGCGTTGGCTCGGTCTCAATTTCCGGTATCCCCGACCGTGAGATACAGGTGCTTTGCGACCCTTACAAACTCGATGCCTATGGCATTTCGATAGAGCAGATAAGCCAAGTGCTTGCCGCCGAGAATCTCAATGTGCCGGCGGGCACAATCGACATCGGCTCGAATGTCTACTCAATGCGTGTGCAGAAAGAGTTTGCCGACGTCAACGAGATGCTCGACCTCGTGGTGGGCACCTACAGCGGAACGCCGGTCTATCTGCGCGACGTGGCGCATATCGACGACGCGCCACAGGAGCGCGCCCAGGAGGCGTATACCAACGGCGAACTTGGCGGCATGATTATCGTTCAGAAGCAGTCGGGAGCCAACTCTGTCGAGATTTCCAAGGCTGTTAAAGCCCGTCTGACACAGATAGCGAAAAACCTTCCGAGCGATGTGCATATCGGCTTGATTGTCGACACGTCCGACTATATCATCAACACGATAGAATCGCTGAAGCACACCATCCTCATCACGATGCTCATTGTCAGCTTTGTGGTGCTGCTGTTCCTCGGACGCTGGCGCGCCACGTTTGTGATTGTGCTCACAATCCCAATCTCGCTGCTTTCGGCGCTCATCTATCTGCTTGCCACCGGCAACACGATGAACATCATCTCGATGAGTGCGCTCTCGATAGCCATCGGTATGGTGGTCGACAACGCCATCGTGGTGCTTGAGAACATCACCACCCACATCGAGCGCGGCAGCCGTCCGCGCCAGGCGGCGATGTTTGCCACCAACGAGGTTGCAATCTCCGTAATCGCCTCCACGCTCACCACCATTGCCGTGTTCCTGCCGCTGACCATGATCAGCGGTATGGCAGGAATCATGTTCAAGCAGTTGGGATGGATGGTGACAATCATCCTGTCGGTATCGACCATCGGCGCCATCACACTGACACCGACCCTCTGCTCGTTGATGCTGCGTCTTGACAAGAAATACAACCTGTTCCAGAAAATGGTGTCAAACCCGTTTGACGCATTCCTGAAAAAGGTGACCGACGGCTATGCCGCGCTTCTCCGCACAGCCTTGCGCCACCGCTGGGCGACGCTTGCCATCATCGTAGGCTTGTTTGTCGCGTCGATAGTGGTGCTGATGCCGCATATAAAGACGGAGTTCTTCCCGCAGCAGGACAACTCGCGAATCGGCATCACCGTGAAGCTGCCCGCCGGCACGCGTCAGGAAACGACGCGCGCTCTTGGTTTCCGCATCTATGAGCAGCTGAAAAGCAACTGTCCGGAGGTGACTACGGTAAGTTTCTCAGAGGGACAGGCCGGCGAGGACAACATCTTCGGCAGTATGCAGGACAACGGCAACAACATCCTGCAATACAACATCAGCACCGTGCGCTCGACGGAGCGCGAGCGGTCGCTCAGCGAGATATGCGATGCTATCCGCCACGACCTGAACCAGTATCCTGAAATCCGCACGTTCAACGTTGCCGCCGGCGGCGGTGGCGGCGGAATCGGCGGCGAGGCGGCGGTGGAGATCGAAATCTATGGCTACGACTTCACTACGTCCGACCGCATTGCCTCCGACGTGTCAGCAAAGATGCTCAGCGAGGACTGCTGCTCGCAGGTGAGCATCAGCCGCGACGAGTATACTCCCGAATACCGCGTTGACTTCGACCGCCAGAAGCTCGCCCTCAACGGACTTAACATGCAGACAGCCGCTTCCTATCTCCGCAACCGCGTGACAGGCAGCGCACTGACAAACTATCGCGAGGACGGCGACGAATATAAAATCCGTGTGCGCTACGACAAGAAGTTCCGCCAGTCGGTTGAGGACATCGAGAACATAACCATCTACAACAGTCAAGGCAAGGGCATCAAAATACGCGACCTTGGCAAGGTGGTCGAGTCGCAGACGCCGCCAACCATCGAGCGTCGCGACCGCGAGCGCGTAATCACGGTGAAATGCATCGTGGCCAAAGGCTACGCTCTCTCTGATGTGGTCAAGGCAGCCAACAAGGCGATGGGCGAGATAGACATGCCTGCCGACTTCACATGGCAGTTCGGCGGAACGTTTGAAGACCAGCAGGACACATTCACCGATATGATAATGCTCATGGCATTGATCATCGTACTCGTGTTCATCATCATGGCATCGCAGTTTGAGTCGTTGACCTATCCGTTTGTCATCATGTTCTCAATCCCGTTTGCGTTGACAGGCGTGCTGATGGGACTCTTTGTCACAGGCACACCGCTCAGCATCATGGCGATGCTTGGCTTGCTGATGCTTATCGGTATTGTGGTCAACAACGGTATTGTGCTTATCGACTATATCATGCTCTGCCGTGAGCGCGGCCTCGGTCTCGTCAACGCCGTCGTGACCTCCGGACGCTCGCGTCTGCGCCCGATTCTTATGACCACCCTCACCACCGTCATCGGTATGATTCCTATGGCAGTGGGCAAGGGCGAAGGTTCCGAGATGTGGCGCGCCCTCGGTATGTCGGTGGCATGGGGATTGTCGTTCTCCACGCTCATCACCCTCATCATTATCCCGACGCTCTATAGCGTGTTTGCCCGCATCGGCATCAAGCGTGCACGCAAAAAAGAGTTGAAAACGTTAAAGAAATAAGACAATGAAAGCAGTATTTATAGCATACAACCAAGCGCACGAAGACGACGTGCTGACAGCGATGCGCGAACTCGACATCAAAGGATTCACCGGATGGCCGTCGCTCGTCGGGGCTGGACAGCGCGGCGGAGAGCCCCACTTCGGCAGCCATGCGTGGCCAACGCTCAACGGGGCGTTGCTCACCGTGATTGACGACAGCAAGGTGGACACGTTGCTCGTCCGTTTGCGCGACATCGACGCAGCAAGCCCGCAGCTTGGACTGCGAGCCTTCACCTGGGCGGTGGAGCAGGCAATCTAAACGATTCAGAAAACAGCACGCTGAAAAGTGAGCCAAAAAAACGGCATTCCGGACGTTCAACGTCCGGAATGCCGTTCCGCTTTTACGTCACCGGAAAATGGCTATTGGTCACGGCATTGTTTTATATTTGTGCTGGCTAAGAGGGAATTGCCAAAAACAACGCAGACATGTTGCATAACATATCTTATTTGTTTCACGTGTTCAAAAGATTACTTAATTTAGCAAAAAATAAGCAACTTTATGAGGCTGCAGAAAATATCTATTTTTTACCTTGTTGCCTTTTTCGCTTTGCTGTCTTCAATAGGCAATATTTTGTCAGGCGAGAACTCTCTCGACCTATACGACAGCAAAGCCCGCTTCTACGACTCTATGATCGGCCGGACAACATCCCAAGACCCCCTTGCTGAAAAATACTACCACCTCAGTCCCTACCTCTGGTGCGCAGCCAACCCAATAAAATTCGGAGATAAAAAAGGAATGTATTTAAAGGGTATTGATGGAAACCCTGTGTTTTTTGATAAGAAAAAAGGATGGACATCAAATGCCACCCCAAGTATTGCTAAAATTGGTGGCGCTATGATGAGAACCAAACAAGGAAAGAAAATTTTATCCCGAATGATGAAAACTGACTATCCAATCACCCTGCTTATCGACAGGACTTCTACTAGTAATAGAATGGGCGGAATTACCGCAGGAGAGACTTATTCAGATTACACATTTGATGACAACGCAAAGGCTCAAGATTTTAAAGAAGTGGTTATTGTAATTTATGAGAAAGTTATAAAAGACAACATGCAAAATGAAGAATTTTACAGAGATTCTAGCTTTTCAACATCAGATATAATTGGTACTGTAGCAGCACATGAGGGTGAGCACGGGACAAACAAAAAGGCCAATAGTGGTTTCGTGTCAGAGGAAGAAGCCGAGACTAAAGCTCTCAATAGTGAGAAGAAAGCTATAGATGATTTGAAAAAACGAAATAAAAAGGCATCAAGATGAAATTATTTTTTGTTTTACTATTTACAGTTGCGTGCAACTTTTATTTTGAAGCAGCAACCAAAGAAACGCTTGAAATTTTTGATATTATTTCATCATTGGAATATAGCCACTCTTATCCTTTAACTTATAAAGATGTAGAGCCAGTCACAGGTGACACAACTTGTTTGATTATTTCTGATGGAGCTGAATTTTTAGCAACTCCACAAAATCAACGTTTTTGGATTCGTGATTTAAAGACTGGAAAATATTGGAAAAAGGATAATCATGATTTTGATTTGAACTTTGGGCTTTATTCAGCATGTAATAGAAGAATATCACATGGCAGGACATATATTATTGTAATTTACAAAGGCGTTATTACGGTGTATGATTGGCATGATAGTATGGTTTTTGTGTCTATTGATAAAATTTTAAAAGAATTAAAGTATTCTCCTTTAGATAGATTGAAAACTTTAGAAAATGTCTTAAATGCCAAAATATCCACTCATATTTTTGAACAACCATTAATACAGAAAAAAATAAATCTGCGTTAAAATATTAAATATGACCACTTCTCCAAGCAGGCAGATCCCAGATTTGTTGAGCCGGATATTTCAGTTGACAAAAATACTGGAATTTTTTACATTAACGATAAAGAAAAAGAAAGTGTATTGAAATGAAATCATTACCATATATTGTAATCGTCTATATGTTAGCACAGTCCTCTTGTACCCCGAAATTATTAAAAGAATATGCTGGATCGCCTCGTATCTTTTACGAAAAAGATACAACAGAATTGAAATTAGATATTGACAGTGTGAAACAATATAGCCGTGTATTAAGTTTTTTTGGGGTCAAGAACAATGAAAAATATTGTATTTTCATTGATAATGAAAAGTGTGGCCAAAACTTTAATAAGAGCCGATTTTATGGAATAGTGAGCGCTGTTCGGCGTGTTCATTTAAGCCCTATTGGTTATGGACATTATAAATATTATATGGTTTTCGGAGAAGACACAATTCCTGTAGATTTAAATATACAGTATTATGTTTGCCTAAAACAAAAATGATTGAATCAAACAAAAAGATAATTTTCAATATGGAGGGTTTAACGATGATTGGTATAAAAAATAATAACGGCTTTTTCAGAATCTCAGTAGCTGTTATAATGCTGTTAAGCATATTAGGGCTTAGGATGAGGGCTGCCCCTCATGATACCGTAGACAGTTATAGCGAGACATTTTATGCTTTCTATGGCTTTTTCCCATATGAATTCTACTTTAGTGACAATAGAGCAAGGAGGTTAACCGTTAACTTTTATGGGAAAAACCGCTTAGTTATCGAGAACAATTCGTATGTGTTAGGCATAAAAATTGTGCGAGATAAAGATAGAGGTCTGTTCCCTTTTCGTGACACAATTTATTTTCATGTGATTGACCCTCCACAAAAAGAATTGAGTGTACGCCACAGGCAGATAATAGTTGACAGCGTTACTTCGACAAGGCATATTACTGCCTCTCAAACAGTCCCACCATACAGAGATATAAAATTTGAAGACACCAATATGGTTTTCCCGTTATTGCAAAAATCTGACACAATTTTTGTCAGCAGGAATAATCGACATTTGAGGATAAAAGATTTTGAATTTTCTGTTTACCAATACGTTACTCTGCCTAATGGAGAAGCATTAAAACAGGAGTCTGTGAAATTTCCTCCACAAGAAAGAATGCGTCCCATCATATATAAAAAGTTTTTAAAATGGGTCGAAGAAGAAAAAAGCAAGGACGATGGCTTAGTCCCTGATGAAACCATTCTGAAAATAATAGACAAATATTATGATTGGGATGCTAAATAACAGCATAAACGAGAGAATGACATTTCATAGGCAAATTCACGAATAGCTTTTGATTTATATGAAATGATTAGCAATCGACGAATAGGTGTTGAAGAGCCAGCTACAATAAATGCTGAATTTTTGGGCTGGCAAGATGAAAACTCTGTGTGGAGACAAAATTTTTCAAAAGGGCCAGTGCCAATTGATTGGTGAAATATAAAAACGAATAAATGATGAAAAAAGGATGTATGTTTAACAAAAAAAACAAAGTAAGTGAGACCATGATATGCAGATATATATATATCACCCTCACCTTGATAGTCGTATCGAACGTTATTGCTTTTCCTTGCCTTTCGTTATTCCCATTCCAATGGGCGTTAATATTAGGAGCATTATTTATTAATACCTTTACAAACAAAATGCCACTAAAATGCATCACAGTGATAATCATACTACTATCGTCAGTGGCGGTGTTCTTTATGGATATAGTAGGAAGTCTGTTTTTCAATCAAAATGTTTGGTTATTATCTTCTTTATCTTTTTTTTCGATTCTGAATATGTTGGTTAGCGTGAAAATCTTGATTGATATGTTGACTATTTTGTCACTAAAATAACTAAAATCCCTTAATATAAACGAAACGATTTTCAAGCCTTATGACTTCGTCACTCAAAAACAACATTATGTATCTTTGCATACCATCATTTTGGGGTATGCAAAAGGATTCCTTGGAAATCAGCCAGATGAGTCCACAGTAGTGCTGGATACATATGGTAAAAACATTTTTTATAACCCCACAATTTTAATACAAACATTAACATCATATTAATATGAAAAAACTATTTATATTCTTATTTATGTCTATGAGTATGAGCTTATATGCCATAGACAGCTGGGCGGATATCAATGCAGAAATCCGATTGAATGAACGAAAACTTTCAGAAGGAAACGAAACTATCTTATCAGAATTGTATTTGATGAGGGAAAAATCGAATGTGCCCGACCACATCAAAATACACTCAAACGATACTGTTTATATAGTAGAGTATGTAAATTTATTTGAGCGCACTCTTGATTTTTGGAAGAATAAAGATTACAAACAGGAATATTGGTCGGCCCTTTATAAATATAAACAAGAGAAAGGGGAAAAAGACATAATAGTAGAACGGAACTATATTGAATGGCAACATCTGTGTCCTTGTGACCAAAGACGCTTTGACCTATGTGCAAGAATGGATGTTGATGGGTTGCATTTGGAATCTGAAAAGCAAAAGAATTCAATGATATCAGAAAACCCAACAGCATTTACGTTTTTGACGCAAATAATTTTCGAGTCAAATGGCAAGAGCAAAATTACCACAATCAAATTTGATGGTTATGAAGGTATGTTTTAGCGCTGCCACCGCCGGTGTGCAACCATTGAAATACGGTGCAAAAGAGCTCGACCGCGAGAACGGTCTCGACTTCTACGACAGCCACGCCCGCTTCTACGACTCTATGATCGGCCGGACAACATCCCAAGGCCCCCTTGCTGAAAAATACAGCGGTGTCAGTCCTTACCTCTGGTGCGCAGGAAATCCAATACGAAATATAGATGAAGGTGGCGACAGTATTGCTGTGCTATATCTCCATGGGTTAGTGGGGCACTTGGCTTTACTAATCCAAAAAGATGATGGAAAATGGGCTTATTATTCCATGAATGGAAACAATGTTTATAAATTGACAAGTGGTGTTTTTGGAGGGAAAAATTATCATGATTTAGGAACAAAAACATTTGACAGCCCTATGGCTTTCTTGAATAGCTTCTACAATCAAGAAGGCAAAAATAAACGTGACATACAGGATGACAAAGTCAATAATTATGGCTATGAGGAAGCATATGTGATTCCAACAACACGAAATCAAGATAAAAATATTAGGGAAAGATTCCTACAAGAAACTAGTCAATCATATAATTTAGTAAAAAGACAATGTGCGCAAGTTGTTCAAAGAGCTCTAGAAGCAGGAGGTATTAAAACAACAAATTTGGAATATTTGTATTTTGATGATTCTACCCATACAGAAGCAGTCCCATATATGCCCAGAACCACATTTAGAGCTATTATTGATAACAATTCTAAAGGAATAAACATAAGAAAAAATGGAAAATAAAATGGAAAATAAAATTTTAAGACTTACTACATCTTCATTGTTTGCTCTTCAAGGAGCATTTGCGATATTTTGGTCTCTGTATATGTATTTAGAAGACAATCTGAGGCTAACAGAAGCGTTTGTGATAGGCTGCATTTTATTGCTGTTTGCCTTGTTGTTCAATTTTAGAAAACCAATAATAAAAAAAACCGCCTATGCTGTATTGGTGCTTTATACTGTTTTTTTTGATGTTTGTGGGATTATGTTGATAGGGGTTGGCAGTCCTGTAATTTGGATTGCATGGGTTATATTCTTTTTAATCGTTTCAAATTCGGCTCTAATATTGCTTCATTACCTTTCGATACAAATGACAACACTTTTGGTTTTGTCCATGATAATACTTGCCATCAGTTCAATGCTTTGAAATCAACAGGCAAAATTTATGACATTTTTAAAAGGATATGAGATATTTGTGAACAGCCACGTCTATCAGTTAGATTGATTTGTGAGGCGGTTTGTGATTCGGAAAAGAGAAAATAGAGAGGAATTGTTTGTGTTTCTTCCGGATAAGCACTACCTTTAGGTAAAATTTAAATCTGCTATGAAACTGCGATTGCTTTTTATTGTCATTCTGCTGTGTATCGCCGGCGGAGCGTCGGCCGACGATGCCGACCGCCTTATTGCCGACTTCGACAGAAAGGCGGATGTGGCTTCTGCCAATAAGTTTTTTGAGTTTCTCGACCGTCGGGAGTTCACCGACAGCAAAATAGTGTTTCCCTCGGCAGTGCACGCCGACTCTCTGCGTCAGCAAACGTGGTATTGGGCGGCGGAGTGGTACTATGACTGCCAGAACTATTCACTTGCCAGGGACTATGCCAAGCGGGCATTGCCGCTTATGCGCTGGCCAAACCTTGATAAGTCGTGTTGTTTGAATCTTCTCGGCATTATCCATGTGCGTCTTGGCGATTTCAAGACGGCTGTGGAGTATGCCAAGCGATGTGTCGACATTGATATTCGCCTCAATGATCCCGACCGCGTTTCGTCGAGTCTTAACACTCTGGCGGGAGCGTATATGGCGGCAAACCAGCCTCAGGATGCCGAACGCTACATCCTGCGCGGGCTTGAATATGCCGAGCGTGCCGGCAATCCATCGCGTAAGGCAGTGCTGCTTGGGATGGCTTCCGAAATTTATTATAAACTTGGCGATTACAGCAAGTCGGTCGATTATGCCGACCGTGCCTACCGCCTTGATTCTATCGGAGGGCGCGAGGCGAAGATGGCAGTGCGACTGTCGCAGAAGGGCACCGCGCTTGTCGGTCTGAAGAAATATGCCGAGGCCGAACAGGTGCTTCTGAAAGCCATAGCCGGGCTGCGGGCCTCGGGCAACGCCCATTCGCTTGCCATCGACCTTAACCAGTTGGGATTTCTGATGCTCAGACAGGACCGTGAGCGCGAGGCAGTGGGCTATTTCAGCCAGGCAGCCTCGTTGTTTGGCAAAATGGGCGACCTCTATAATCTTGTGAATTCACATAAGGGCCTGTATGAGAGCTACTGGTCGATAAACCCCGACAGTGCGCGGATAGAGCTGGAGCATTTCAATGCGCTGCGCGACTCACTGTATTCCACCGCCACCGCCGACGCTTTGGCACGCTACAAGACAGAGTTTGACACCGACCGTCTGCGCGAGGAGGTGGAGCAGATTCACAGTGCCCGTCACCGCGACATCGTGGTTGGCGTCTGCGTGCTGGCTGTAGTGGTGCTGGCTGCCGTCGCAATCCATCGGAGAAGGATGCGCCGCTATCGTGCCGAGATGCTCGCGCTGATTCGCGATGTGGAAAGCCTCTACGGCACGCCCGAACCGGAAAAAGCGCCGACTGAAGCGGCAGAAAATTCGTTTGAGCGCATGGTTGTCGACGTGGTGCGGCAAGGACTGGCAAGCGGAGATGACATCAGTGTCTCCGCCATTGCCTCGCGGCTGAATCTCGGAGAGCAGACCTTCCGCCGGCGTTTTGTGGCAGAGACAGGGAAGCAGCCCAAAACGTTTGTGACGGCGATACAGATGGAAATGGCAGCGCGTATGCTGACGTCGGACGCATCGTTGCCAGTCGCCGAAGTGGCTCGTGCGTGTGGCTTTGATGATGCCAGCGCGTTCTCCCACGCATTCAAGAAGGCATATTCCTGTTCGCCCACACAATTCCGTCAGAAACGTGCCTGAACACGCTTTTTTCAAGGGTTGAAAAGTATTTACAAAAGAATGTAAGATATTTACAAGTCTCTGAAACACATACGGTTGTAAATTTGTGACCGGACAACAAATAATATGATCGTATGGAGAAAGACACTAATGCACACCAGCCATCGGCAACTTCTGGAAGGGAGCTGTTGCCGGAACACGTTTTGCGGACACGCAGGGAATTTGTCGACCTTGTTGCCAAGATTGTCGCGGATGCAATCCCGTCGCATCGCTACGATGTGGTGGGCATAGCGGAAAGACTTGGGCTGTCGGAGCAAACCTTCCGCCGGCGGTTGTATATCTGCACCGGATATACGCCGAAACAGTTTATCACGAGCATACAGATGCGCGAGGCAGAGCGGCTGCTGTCGGAATATCCCGACGCAAAGGTAAAGGATGTGGCATTCAAGTGCGGCTTCGACGAGACAAGCCCGTTCTCGAAGGCATTCAAGAAATGGAGCGGGTACGGCCCGTTGGCATTCCGCAAGCAAAAACGGATAGAGGAAAGCGAGGACTGGGTGCGCCTGCTTGAAAAATACAAATGACGCAGGCAAATTTGTAAGAATTTTACAACAATTAACCTGCTGATTGTGTGTAGATTTGCATTTTGAAGGGATATAGACTTGAATGAATCCTGGATAGAACCTAAAGCATAACCTAAAACATAACCAACAAAAAACTATATGAAAAAGAATTACAACCACAAACAGGCGCGATGGCTGTTGGTCGTCGCGACCCTACTGGCATTGTTTGTCGCCAGACCGGTGAAAGCCGAAGACAATGTCTACAATGGCGACGGCTATTCATTGAAGTATATCGCTATTAAGAATCCACCGGAAGGCGAGGAGAAGCGTGCGATTGTCATAGGACTGACAGACGGCACACTGGATTATACAGGACATGTCAACATCCCATCGAAGATTGAAAATCTGCCGGTGCGCCACATCGGAGTGTATGACCGGATGTCGAACAGGGTTGGCTTCCCTAAGGTTTCGAGCATCGACATTCCATCATCGGTGCGGACAATAGGCAGGGGAAGCTTCTATGGCAACTCCAATCTGACCAATGTCAAGATTGCTCGCGGAGGATTGACAGAGATTCTCTCGGAGGCATTTCGGGGGTGTGTCGCATTGAAAAACATAGAATTGCCCACAACATTGACAAGCATCGGATCGAGTGCGTTTGAGTCTTGTGAAGGATTGGAGAGCATCGTGTTTCCAGAGTCCGTCACCGATCTTCAAGGATGTCTTTCCTACTGTACGTCGTTGACAGAGGTGGCTTTGCCAAAGTCGTTGACCACATTCGGCGCCGGAATGTTCATAAAATGCACATCGTTGAGGAGAGTCGTTGTGTGGGAAGGCGGCGACGGCATGTCGGTGCCGGCTGCATATCTGAAAATCCCAGCCAGCACGTTCCTCGGGTGCAAAAATCTCGAAGAGGTGGTGTGGAATGCCTCTGTCACTGAAATCGGCAAGAATGCGTTCAACAGTTGCGAGAAATTGAAGAATTATCCCGACATGTCGAAGGTGAAAACAATTTTGAATGGGGCGTTTTCTTATAGTGGCATAGAGACGTTTACAACGCCGGCGTCGTTGGAGCTTATGGTCGAGTCGTTCACTCATAGCCATTGCCTGGAGTCGGTAACGATTACCCATAAAATGACCATCTATGGAAACCTTGCATTTGCCGACTGCCCAAAACTCACGTCGTTTGTTTTTCACGACGACATTGAAAACCTCAATGATGCTTGGTATATGTTCAGCGGTTGCACGGCGCTTGAGAAAATCCGTCTGCCAAAGAAATTGAAGAAAATAGACCGTTACATGTTTGATGGCTGCACAAACCTGAAGAGGCTCTACATAGGCGATGCTATTACTGAGATAGAGACAGGGTCTGTCTATGGCACGGCTCTTGAAGAGCTTCATATAGAAGCGGCAACACCGCCAAAACAGATTGTGTCGGAAGGAGTTATCAACAATCCTCCTTTTGACAAATTTGCCTATGAAAACGCTACTGTCTACTGCCCCGATGCGAAGGCCTATTATTCCAACTACATGTGGCAGCGATTCAAAAAATACAAACTCCCGGAAGCGTTTAAGTACACCGAGGTTGAGGGCGGCTATTCCGCAACCTACAATCTCTTTGATTATGTCAAAGACCCGACAACAGGCGTTGATTATGGCGAGCTGTTTAGAAACGCATATCCCGACGGTAAGCTTGTCGTGCCTGACACCTACAATGGAAAGCCCGTTGTAGAGATTGCCGACAATGCATTCTATTATAGGCTCAACAATATAACATACACATTGCAGAAAAATATCAGCGAGGTGGTTTTGCCGGAAACGATAAGAAAAGTAGGCAAAGAAGCGTTCAACTATCTTACAGATATAAAGAAGGTGAATATGCCGTCGTCGCTCACCGAAATCGGAGAAGATGCATTCTGGAGCACCGGAATTTCGGAAGTGATTCTTCCCGACGGGCTGAAGACGGTGGGCAAAAAAGCGTTCCAGTATTGCAACGATCTTACAAAACTGGTGATTCCGCAGTCGGTGGAAAGCATCAGCGGGAACGCTTTCTACTGCAGCTCTTATTCAGGAAATAAGATTTTGGAAATAATCTGCCATAATCCTACTCCTATACCGCTCTCCGAGCAGTTTGCAAACACGACATACAGCAAGCTGAGGATTCCTTTCGGCAGCAAGGACGCATACTACGAAGCAGACTATTGGCGCGATTTCTTCACGAAAGGCACTGTGGTTGTGGGCGTCGGCGAGCAAACGCTTGCCGCCATGGAAATCACCCCGACGGAAGAGATGCAGGAGGGCGAATTCACGGTGACCATCAACAACAGCAACGAGGGAGCCGTGGTGAGATACTACATCATGAAGGATTGGAAAATGTTTAAGGAGATTTCGGAATATACCGGACCGATCACTATTTCGGAAATAGGCAACATCGACATCTATGCAATCGCCGAGAACGGCGACAAATGCTCGCCCGAGGCGCATCAGCATTATTATGTCGAGAAGAAAACCAACAGCCCTTGCAGTCTTGTGACATTCTGCGGAATGAACGTCAAAGACAAAGCGTTTGCTGCAAAGTTCGGCAAGAGTGTTGCGTACAGGGAGACGAAGGATGCCGGCGTGCTGACGTTGAGCTATGCCGACATCAACGCCGCCGACAATAAATACAACACAGGCATCAACGCTATGGACGGGACGCTGATTGTTGAACTGGTTGGCAACTCTACTATCGCAGCCGAAGCCTACGGCATCACGATGGGTACACAAGGTCCGGGCATCGGCGGCAAGGGCGGCAACCTGATTGTCCGCGGCACGACCGGCTCGGAAGTGCTGACTTTCAACATCTCCGACAAAGGTATGGGCATCTATGCATATCTTGCCGATGTGACAATCGAAAACTGTACGGTTGTTGTCAACGGCGCGCGTGATGGCATAGTCATGAAGTCGGGCCACGACGATGGCTATCTGACCGTGCGCGGCAAGAATACCGTGCTTAACCTCAACGGCAGCAATGCCGCTATGGAAAATGTGTCGGACTTGATGCTTGAAGACGGCTTGGAGATTGTAGAGCCGGAAGGCGGATATTTCAGTTATACGGGTTCTGGTGGCACGGTGTTTGACCCCAGCACCAAGGCGGTGGCCACCCATGTGGTTATCCGTTATGTCGACAATGGACTCCAAAGCCCGATGTTCTCGCATCGCGCCACAACATTTGCCGAGCCGTTTGAGCTTTACATCTACAACCCCAACGTAGACGGAAAGAAGAACGAACGTGGAACGGTGATTTATAAAGTCGTTCCGGCGGGCATAAGCGACCCAAGCCTCATAAAGGAGCAGCCGTATTACGGCAAGGGCATCCTTATTGAAGAAACGTCGACGGTATACGCTTACGTTGTTGACGGCAAGGAACAGAGTGAAACGGCAGTGGTCGAGTATGTATACGCACCCAATGTGCCGCAGATTGAGAAAGAGCAGACAACCGACTTCGGCAACGACCTCACCGACAGCGACGGCAATGCCTTGACGGTGGAAAACGTTGTGGTCAACAACGTGTACTACAACCTCCCGGCCGACAGCGGCAACGGCTACGACACTGCAGGAAAATGCGTTGTGGTCAACACACCGATGTCGGAAGACGCGTTTGTCGGCAATGACTCTCCGGCGACACCGTCGGAAGGCGACAATTTCGAATGGTTCAATGGAATGATTGTGGTTGTCGGCGGAACAGGAACCGTTGAGATTACCTGCGAGACGGTAGGCACTATGGTTCTTGCCGTGAGAAAGGGCAATGACGAGCCTGCGTATTATACGCAAAGCTCGGAAAACACCGTTGTGGTAAACTACGATAACAACACACCGGAATATCTGTATATCTACGCTGTGGATACGGCTGCGGGAAAGAAAAAGACGCGTGAGGTGTCGGCAGCCGCAGACTGCCTCAAGATTTACGGAATGAAGGTGACTCCGACCACGGTTGTGACAGGTGTTGAAAGCATCTTTGAGGATTCTGAGACACCGGGAGAACGCGTGATCTACGACCTCAACGGCCGCCGTTGCACGGAGCCGCTTGAGCCGGGCGTGTATATCGTGAACAGAAAGAAAGTGATTGTAAGATAATCCGATAAGTATAACCGATAGAAAAGATGCGCGTCAAGCGCCGGCACATCCCGGAGTTTGACGCGCATTTATTTGTTTGTTCAACAATGTCAAACCAAGTCGCTGTAATGGCGTATACGGCGCAGGTTGTAGTCGAGGATGATGTTGCGGTGGCAGCAAGGGAAGTCGCCCATTATGCTGCGCTGCGGCCTCACGTTGTCGTATCGGCTTTTCTGGTGGCGGTAGTCGTTGTGCGCGCGCAGGATTGCACGAGCGTTTGCAAAATCCATCTTCGCCATGAAAACGAAGAAAGCCAGAGTGTCGTACAGCCGTCTGATCAAGAGCATCCGTCGGCCTTCGCGCGGCGGCAGATTCTTGTAGAGCAGAAACAGATTGTTGCGGAAGTTGAGGTAGGTTTTCTTCGGGTTTGACGCCGGCAGGCTGCCGCCGCCAAGATGGAACACCACGCTCTGCGGAATGACCCGTATCGCCTGTCCGCGCTGGTGCAGACGCCAGCACAGGTCGATTTCCTCCATGTGGGCGAAGAAATCCTTGTCGAGACCACCAGCGGCGAGATATTCCTCCGTGCGCACCGTCAGCGCGGCACCAGTAGCCCAGAAAATGTCGGTGATGTCGTTGTATTGTCCGTTGTCGGTCTCCACGGTGTCGAATATTCGTCCGCGGCAGAAAGGATATCCATGCTTGTCGATGAATCCCCCCGACGCACCAGCATATTCAAATTTCGTGTGGTCGGCGTCGCTCAGAATCTTAGGCTGGCACGCAGCCACTTCCGGGTGTGCCTCCATATATTCGTATAGCGGACGTATCCATTCCGGTGTCGCGGCAACATCGCTGTTGAGCAGCACGCTGTAGCGGTAGCCCAATTCGCGGATTGCACGGTTGTAGCCTTCGGCATATCCGTAGTTTTTGTCGAAGCAAAGAGTGCGCACATCAGGAAATTCCTGTTTCAACACGCTTAGCGACTCGTCGGTGCTGCCGTTGTCGACCACCACTACGTCGGCAATGTCGTTGCTGTTGGCAGCCACCACCGACGGCAGGTAACGGCGCAGCAGCGCCGCACCGTTCCAATTGAGTATGATTATTCCTACGGGTTTCATTTTTTATTCAGTTTGCGGCGCCAGCGGTTGTGCGACCACAGCCATGCATCCGGTTGGCGCAGTATCGTTTGTTCGAGCAGAAGGGCGTAGCGGTCGGTCACGAAATTCTCGTCGGTCTCCGCCACATTGTCGGCGATAGGCACAATCCTTGCGCGGTAGTGTCCGCGGCTGGTGCGCTCAACGTCGGCATACATAGCCGCCGCCTTCAGTTTGCGCAGCAGCATCTCCGTGCCAGAGATAAACGGAGTGTCCTGGTTGAGGAAACGTATGCTGTGGTGTCCGTCGTTATGGCTTGGCTTCTGGTCGGAGATGAATCCGGTGACAAATACTCCGCCGTTGTGGCGAGCTTGCAGCAAAGCGCGCAGCACACCGTTTTTCGGGATAGAAGTGGAGTGGAAACGCTTGCGCAGATTGAACCAAAACCGGTCGAACCACTTGTTGCGCAACGGGCGGTAGACCTGTGAATACTCAACATTGTCGGCGCGGTATACCCACAGCGTTATCGACGTAATCCATTCCCAGTTGCCGAAATGCGAGCAATACAAGCCTATCGACCGTCCGTCTTTGGCGATGCGTTCCACGTGCTCAATGTCTTCAAACACCATGCGGCGTCGCATCTCGTCGTCGCTGATGTGCAGCAGCTTTATCGTTTCGACAAACACGTCGGTGAAGTTGCGGTAGAAGCGCTTCACGATGTCGCGACGTTCCGCCTCCGTCTTGTCGGGGAATGCCGCGGCAATATTGGCTTCGACCAGCCGCCGGCGGTAGCGCACCACAGACGCAGCCACCCATGCCAGCGCGTCGGACAGCGCATAGAGCGCGCCGAACGGCAACAGAGCCACAGCGTGCAGCAGCAGCCAAAGAGGAGAGTATGCTATGCGTTGCAGAGTCGTGCTCATACGATTTCAGCTTTTATAAGGTCGTCATGTCCGAGAGGCTCCACAAGGCGCACGTTTACGATAGTGTTGCTCAGCCGCGTGTCGGCAGGCACCGCCACACGCAGGTAGTTGTCGGTGAAACCTTTCATCAGTCCGTCGTCGTCGACAGCGTGTTCAAACAGCACCGGACGCACCGTGCCGAGATATTTTTTTGTGAATGCCGCCAGTTTGCGGTCAGACAGCGCCATCATGCGCCGAGTGCGCAAATGCTTGGTGTGCTGGTCCACGACGTATGGGATTTTCAGCGCCATCGTGTCGGGACGTTCGGAGTAGGAGAACACGTGCAGTCGAGTGATGTCGAGGCTGTCGACAAACGAGCGTGAATCCTCAAAAATCTCAGGTGTCTCGCCGCGCATGCCAGTAATAAGGTCCACTCCGATGAAAGCGTCAGGGATAAGGCGTTTTATGGCAGCCACCTTGTCGGCAAACAGCTGACGGTCGTAGTGGCGGCGCATCAGTTTCAGCATCTCGTCGCTTCCCGACTGCAAAGGGATGTGGAAATGCGGCATGAAATGCTTTGAACTGGCGCAAAATTCAATGACATCGTCGGTCAGCAAGTCGGGCTCAATTGAAGATATGCGATAGCGCTCGATGCCCTCCACAGAGTCGAGGCTGCGCAGCAAGTCGATGAAACGTTCGCACGTGTCATATCCGAAGTCGCCGATGTTGACCCCCGTGATTACAATCTCCTTGCCACCGTCGGCGGCAGCCCGACGAGCCTGTTCTGTGAGGTCGGCAATCCGTCCGCTGCGGCTGCGTCCGCGGGCACGGGGGATAGTGCAGTAGCTGCAATAATAGTTGCAGCCGTCCTGCACCTTAAGGAAAAACCTGGTGCGGTCGCCTCGCGAGCACGAAGGGATAAACTGCCGGATGTCTTTCAGCGCAGTCACTTTCACCGTCGGCTCATGGTCGGCATACCAGCGGTCGACAAAGTCGGCTATTTCTGCCTTTTGGTCGTTTCCCACCACGATGTCGACGCCTTCGATGTCGGCCACCTCCTCGCTGTTCAGTTGGGCATAGCATCCCGTCACCACCATCACGGCATCCGGGTATCGGCGCGACAGTTTTCGGATTTCCTGTCGGCATTTCTTGTTAGCCAATTCCGTCACCGAGCAAGTGTTGACCACGCAAATGTCGGGCGTCTCGCCCGCCTGCACAGGTTGTGCACCACGGTCGGCGAGAAGCTTGCCGATGGTAGAAGTCTCGGCAAAGTTAAGTTTGCATCCCAACGTGTGGAATGCCACCTTCTTATTGTCAAAAGTTGTATTGTCTATCATTTGAGTACAAAGATAGTGCAAGCCGAGAGAAGAGCAAAACAAACTTGTTTGATTTTGCACATCCGAGGCGCAGGCTATGTTATGTTTTCTCCGGCATTCAGCGCAGTGCGCTTCAGAAAAAGCAGTCGTTATTGTTTGTTGCGCAGTTCAGCAATCAAGTCGTTGATGATATATGTGTCACTCATCAAGTGAAGCCCGTATTTCTCATCATGGAGCATACGGCTGGTTTCGGAATCGTAAAACAACTCCAGTGCACGTTCGTTTGAGATGTTGAGCGTGTCGGCAAGCTGCTTGACGATTCTTGCTATTTTGTTCCACAAAAGAAAGTCCTTCATAAGCTAAATGATTTTATGAGATTTAAATGTCAGATGCTTGTCAGCAATGTCTTGGTTCAAGATGCATATTTGGAAGTTAGGTTTGTGGTAAATCAAAAGGCTCAAAGTCGTTTCCACAGTAGCATAACCATTGATAAACGCTTCGATAGCGTCAATCACACGGTCGTCGGCGACGCCACCCTCCACGATGTCGTAGCCAGCCCACGACAGTCGATCCGTGGTAGAGAATTGATTTATCCATTCCGCCTCCTTTCCCAATTTTTCAAAGCCTCGACAACATCGTTGGCAACCGCCTCGCGGCTCTCGGTGTGCAGCGTGTCGTAGCAGTCCACGATGAGATTTTTTATAAGACCAGCCCGTTCAAGCCTCCGTCTCATTTCGGCAGGTGTTATGCCTAATTTTTTAGCGGAAGCCTCGATAGCCAATATCGTGAACGACAGGCGGTCAAGTTCAGCAGTACGTTTCATTGTCTCCATTGCCGTAGATGTTGTTTGTTTTTTGCAAAGATAGTGCAAGCCGAGAGGAAAATGAAGTTTACTTCAATTTTTCCGAGGCGTCGCCGGTTTTATGCAAGAGCAAAACAAACAAGGTTGAAATAATATTCATCAGGGATTCCCTTTTTTCCTTTGTAAATAACCCATCATTCGTTACCTTTGTAAAAACCGCTTGAAAACAGACTATTTACACGAAATTTGTAAACCTAAAACAATTAACGATATATGGGATTTTTTAGATACCTGACACTGCTTTTCTGCTTATGCACAATAACGTTGACACAGGCTCAACGCTATGAGGTGGACTGCCTTGTAAGCTCTGAAATAAAAGCTGTCGCAACAGACAAGCCAACGGAATTTGACGGCACCCGCACCGTGCTCTATCTGCGCAACGGCACGCTCGTGAATGTGGTGGGACGCAAGGTTGCCGGAACCGACGGACAGGAAGCCTCGCATCTCAAGCAGGCCGGTGACACGCTTGATGTGAGGCAGATAAAAGCCGTGATTGAATACGACGGCAAGTTGCAAAATGTGTCAATTCTGCATCAAGGAGACCGGATTGTTGAATGATGGCTGTTACGGGTCAGTAGAAATTTAGTGGGGATAAGCATATAAATTGGCGATACGGAAAAGAAAGAACTTCTTGTC
>OGIE01000033.1_pt1 | contig 160277 bp, 112 predicted proteins | sample 1571581 | NCBI WGS metagenome assembly OGIE01 (sample SAMEA2582021, study PRJEB24529) | metagenome | biome: Human gut stool | place: China | collected 2011
ACTTAGACAAACAGAACCAAAAACTGTTGTGCTACCATTACACCATAGGACAAACTCAATGTGCTTTCTGTTAAAAAGCGGTGCAAAGATAGAATTATGCCTCGAAATATCCAAATATTCCGAGGCATTTTTTCATATTTGCTACTAATTAGCCTTTTATTTAGCTATAATCAGGTAGTAATTCTTCTTTCCACGCTGCACAAGCAGGTACTTTTCGTCCAAAAGGTCAGCAGAGGTAATCACTTGGTCAAAGGCTTCCAGCTTCTCTTTGTTGAGAGAAACACCACCGCCTTGCACCAATTTACGCATCTCGCCTTTAGAAGCGAAGACAGCCGCATTTTCAGTAAACAAGTCAACAGCTTTCACACCGGCAGCTACAACGTCCTTAGATACTTCGAACTGGGGAACACCTTCGAATACAGCCAACAGAGTGTCTTCATCCAACTTCTTCAAAGCATCGGAAGTGGCATTACCGAACAGGATGTTAGATGCATCTACCGCTGCATTGTAATCTTCTTCAGAGTGAACCATGATGGTCACCTCTTTTGCCAGACGCTTCTGAAGCACACGCAAGTGCGGTGCAGCCTCGTGTTCAGCCGTCAGGGCTTCGATTTCCTCTCTTGACAGGGAAGTGAATATCTTGATGTAACGTGCCGCGTCAGCATCGCTCACATTCAACCAGAACTGATAGAACTTATAGGGAGAAGTATAACGGGGGTCAAGCCAGATATTACCAGACTCAGTCTTGCCGAACTTACCACCGTCAGCCTTTGTAATCAGCGGACTGGTCAGTGCAAATACCTCACCGCCATTTGTGCGACGTACCAATTCGGAACCCGTTGTGATGTTACCCCACTGGTCGGAACCACCCATTTGCAATTTACAACCTTTGGTTTCGTACAGATGCAGGAAGTCGTAGCCTTGCAACAACTGATAAGTGAACTCCGTGAAAGACAAACCGTCACGAGCCTCACCATTCAGGCGCTTCTTCACCGAATCCTTTGACATCATATAGTTTACAGTGATGTGTTTGCCTACTTCGCGGGCAAAGTCCAGAAAGGTGAAGTTCTTCATCCAGTCGTAGTTGTTCACAAGTTCGGCGCGGTTAGGAGCATCGGATTCGAAATCCAGGAACTTGCTCAACTGTTTCTTCATGCCTTCCAGATTGCGTTGAAGGATCTCCTCTGTGAGCAGATTGCGTTCTGCCGACTTACCGGAAGGGTCACCAATCATACCCGTAGCACCGCCAATCAGCGCCATTGGCTTGTGTCCGCAACGTTGGAAATGACGCAGTATCATTACGCTACAAAGGTGTCCGATGTGCAATGAGTCCGCCGTAGGGTCAAAACCGATATATGCGGTCACTTGTTCCTTAGCCAGAAGTTCTTCCGTGCCAGGCATCATATCGTGGAGCATGCCACGCCATCTCAATTCTTCTACAAAATTCATCGAATGATTAACTATTTAAATATTTGATATACTTTGTAATTGCAAAAGTACGACTCTTTATCTGAACATACAACTCTTATTGCCTAAAAAAGATTTCGCCTACATTCCGCCTAATCGTCTCTCTGAGTTCCTCAAGGGGAGTTTCACGGATTTCAGCCGCCCGTTCATAAAGCAAACCAACAGGTGTCGTACTCTCATCCGTCTCTATAAACAGCCTTTTCGGCGGTACTATGCGCAGCGCCTCTTCCTGATATTTTTCACCAAAAGAGAGGTAGAAACCATGCCGGAGGTATTCTTCCGCCAGAGCTGCTTTTCCACGGAAGCCGTGAATAATCCACGGCTTCACCGGGCGTATCTTCAGTTTCAGTTTCAGGAGTTCGTCCACAGCTCTCACCAGATGAATAATCAACGGCTTATCTACTTCTTCTGCCAGACGCGCCTGATATTCGAAAACTTCCATCTGTAAAGTCAAAGGGGCCTCAGCCAGTTTATCCAGTCCTGCCTCGCCCACTGCAAGCACCCGGGGATGTCGCAACAGTTCCTCAAAATGCATTGTCCTGTTGTTCAGAACAAAACCAACGGCAGAAGCAACCGATGAAGTGATGTACCACGGATGTATCCCCACCGAATACCAACCTTCTGCTTGCGGAACAAATGTTTCGGGGAAACAGTTCACAATTGCCTCTCCGGGCACTTGCGGCTGTTGGTGCGTATGTATGTCAACAGGAATTCTCATGGAACGGGGTCGTATCCGGAACCTCCCCAGGGATGACAACGCAATATGCGTCTGATTGCCAAATATAACCCTTTGAAAGGTCCGTGTTTCTTTATCGCCTCAACGGCATATTGCGAACAAGTGGGAGTGAAACGGCATGAGGGAGAAGTCAGGGGCGAAATGCACTTCTGATAAAAATAGATGGGAAGTAACAACAGATATGAAAGCAGCTTTTTCATAAGGATACCTGCTCCCTGATACGTGCCAGCGCAGTCTTCATCCGCTCTTCTATTACTACCGAGTCGGTCAGACGGTCGGAAAGGTAGATGAAAGCCACAGCAAACTGCTGTTCTTTATCCTGAAGTGCCTGCAACAGTTCATGCTTATTTTTACGGTACGCCTCACGTATCTGGCGTTTCACGCGATTGCGCTTCACCGCCCGCTTAAAGCGGCGTTTCGACACACTGACAAGAATGGAAACAGGCGCTTCCAATCCTTCTACCGGCAGATACACCACGCGCAGAGGGAAGACGGAAAATGAATGGGAACCACCCGCAAACATCTTCTCGATAACTTTCTTCTTGTCCAGTCGTTCGGACTTGCACAGGGTATTGGGCATGATGGGTCAGTTATTAGTTATTTAGTTATCAGTTATTTACTGTAGATGGAGAAATAATAAATTACGAGCTACAAATGTTTGGGGCATAAAAGCACAACCACTTGTAGCTCGTAATCTATAGCTTTAAAGTTATCGTCACCAAGCCATTAGCAAATAACTAATAACTTAATAACTGATAACTCTATTCTCACTTTCCTTTATTGTTCTCCTTAATGAACATATCCAGCGCTGCCGTCATAGACGGAGCCTGTACACTGGGAGCTTCCAAGTCAAGACGTAGTCCGGCATCACGCACTGCTTGCGCGGTAGTGGAACCAAACGTACCAATCTTGATTTCCTTTTGTTGGAAATCGGGGAAATTCTTCTTCAAAGAAGTCACTCCCGCCGGGCTAAAGAACACCAGCATGTCATAGTCAAACTCTTCTTCTGAAGTAAAGTCGTTACTTACTGTACGATACATGACAGCTTCCGCATGCTGTATCTTGTTTTTTTCCAAGAGATTCTTGATCTCATCTGTGTGCACATCAGACATCGGGACCAAATACTTCTCAGTCTTATGCTTGGTGATGGAAGTCAACAAGTCTTCAAACTTTCCCGTATTTCCAAAGAAGATCTTACGCTTACGGTACTGAACATACTTCTGGATGTACAAGGCAACGGCTTCCGTTACACAGAAATACTTCATAGTTTCCGGTATGGTCACACGCAATTCTGTACACAGGTGGAAGAAATGGTCAATAGCATGACGCGATGTAAAAATGACTGCGGTGTAGTCCAGAATAGAAATTTTCTGCTGTCTGAACTCTTTGGCAGACACACTTTCCACCTTAATGAACGGGCGAAAATCGATTTTCACGCCGTACTTCTCTGCGATGTCGTAGTAAGGAGATTTCTCTGATGCCGGTTTCGGCTGCGACACAAGTACTTTCTTAATTTTCAACGTCCTAAAATTTTATTATCAAATAATCATTTAGTTGTAACACACCCTGATACATGATAAAACAGGGTATGATTTCAAGGGCACAAAAGTACAAAATTAAAAGCAAAATGCCATATAAATCACCACAAAAAAGCTTTATCCACTTATAAAACATCAATATTTTAGTAAAAAACGCCAGAAATAAACCAATTATCACAGTTGATAACAAACTTAAATCAAAGTAAACAAGGAACAAAGCGAAGGGGAAAAGGGCAAATCCGAGGTAATAGAGTAGCGTAGAATAGGACTCCATCCAGAGGCTGGTGCGGCTTGCGTCAAAAAAAATCCAACCCAGGAAAGAATAAGTCACCCACTTCAGGAAAAGATAGAGCAAACACACCGCGAGATACGCTCCAAGCAGGACGTAAGGAGGTATGCATTCGCCCAGTTCCGGCCGGACATCTACGAAGTAATTGAAGGTGCAGACGGAAATCAGTACACAAGTCTGCAAGATGAGCAGCAACATGTAGCGCATATCCGTGGCCGTGGTGGCGGCAAAGATGCTGGTACGCTCACGATTGAGCAGGAAGTCCTTTGCCAGTTGCACCAGAAACTTGCGGCTGCGGGACAGTACATAGGCAGACATGAAGAAACAACACAACAGGAGTATGGTGACCCCGTCGTCCAACTTGGGGGAGTAAGGAATAGGTATCCCCTCGAAGCCCGTTGCCCATGTCAACAACAAGCTAATCATATGGCCGCGAACTTACGTATGGAACTGTCCCAAATGGGGGTGCTGTGTATCAGATCGATGGCCTCCTGCGGCGTCTGCGCCACGTGCCAGATGTCTCCGTGTTGCCGACGCATGAAGTTCTCGTCCATGGCACTCTGCATCATCTCAAGCAAGGGGTCGAAGTAACCACGGGTATTGAGGATGACAATGGGGTTGAGGTAGAGGCCCAACTGTTTCCAGGTGATGATTTCCAGCAGCTCTTCCAGCGTGCCGCATCCACCGGGCAGGGCGATGACGGCATCACTCAAAGCCGCCATCTTCTGTTTGCGCTGGTGCATATCGTCCACTTCTATCATTTCCGTCAATCCCTTGTGGTGCCAGCCTTGCTCCACCATGAAGCGGGGGATGACACCGGTCACTTCTCCGCCCGCAGCCAGCACGGCGTCGGCAGTGGCGCTCATCAGGCCGATGCCGCCCGCACCGTTTATCAGGCGAATGTGGCGTTGCCCCAGCAAAGTGCCCAGTTCGCGGGCATCTTCAAAATAAGCGGAATCTATCTTGGTGCTCGAAGCACAATATACGCATACGGAAGTTATCTTATTCATGGAAATTGCTGTACCTTATATTAGTAATGAGTGCAAAGGTAAAGATTTTCAGCGATATCTTAAAAATATCACTAACTTTGTAATCTGTTCGCAAACTTTTCCACTAACAGACTAAAAACAAAGAATTATGATTAAGCAAGATTACCTGATACGAATGATTCAAGAAATCGTTTCTTTAATAGTGAACGCCCTGCTCCGGAAGAAGAAGTACCGTTGGAGCGAGTGGGTAGAGTATGACGACCTGACCCGGCAGATTCTTGGATTTCCTTCGGACCAACTACTGAGTATGAACACCGAGGAGTTGATTGACCGGTATAAAGGCGACCCCAATGAAATGGGAAAGGCGGAGCTTGCCGCCATGACCATGCTGAAGATTTCGGACGAGATGGACGACGACGACCTTCTGCGGAAGTCCAAACTCCGCCAGGACGGGCTCGATTTGCTCAGGTATGTGCAGAAGAACAGCAATAGCTTCTCCATCCAGCGGGTGCAGTTGATTGATATGCTGGAGGCGAACGAATAACCATCTCCAGCCCAAACTCTGGCAGAGCGATACCCTCTGAATGATATAATCGCAGCCGATACTTTGCCAACATCTTGCCAAAGCTGTGGCAAAGTCTTGCCATAGGCTTGGCAAAGTCTTGCCACTGCGATGGCAAAAGTTTGCCAATGCGGTGGCAAAAGATTGGCAATACGGCAGCAAAAGATGACGTCTGCTGCCTCAACAACTTCATACTATAATCCATAGTTCCCCCTTTTCTTCCCGGATGACCGGAAGAGAAGGGGGATTTTTCTTTCCATCAAGTGGATTTATCTTAAAACCAAGAAAAATCCTCTCCAAAAACAAAATAAGAATCTCCTAAAAGACAGCTACCGGATAGCTTTGCGTACGGCAACCGATTGAGCATTCCGGATAGATCAGCTTGCCGGATCTAATACAAACATTTAATCTTAATGCTTATGAAAAACTTTTTTTTAAATGTCAAAAAAGTAAGGACACGACGCATATTATTCACGTTATGCGCCACTCTTTGTTCTCTCTCACTCTCTGCACAGAGTAAAACAATTAAAGGAAAAGTAGTTGACATGACCGGTGAATCGGTAATCGGCGTCAACATTCTGGAAAAAGGAACTACCAACGGAGTCATTACGGACCTGGACGGAAACTTCACACTACAGGTTTCCCCCAATACGACATTACTTTTCACGTACGTGGGATATCTCTCCCAAGAAATTGAAGTCAAGGACCAGACTTTCCTTAATGTCCGGATGGAAGAAGACAGCAAAACCATCGAAGAAGTTGTCGTAGTGGGCTACGGCACGCAGAAAAAGGCCGACCTGACCTCGGCCATCTCCACCCTGAACCCCACGGAAGTACTGAAAGCACCCGGTGGGATAGAAAATGCACTGCAAGGAAATGTGGCGGGAGTCAACGTTTCGGGCGGTAAAATCCGTATTCGCGGTACAAGCTCCATCACCGGAAACACCGACCCGCTTTGGGTAATAGACGGCATCATCGGTTCAGCCAGTGATGTGCCCAACGACGATGAAATAGCCAGCATCCAAGTGCTGAAAGATGCCGCATCGGCCGCCATCTACGGTGTGCGTGGTGCCAACGGCGTCATTGTCGTCACCACGAAACGCGGAAAAGAAGGTGCGCCCCGCATCAGCTTCAATGCCTATGTGGGCACCGGCACCCAACAGAAGAAGCTAAAGATGCTCAACTCTTATGATTACGCCGTATATGCCAACGAACTGTACTACAACGCCGCCACTCCCGAAGCCAGGGCCGACGGCAGTTGGGCTGACCTTGTGCCCGCACGCAATGCCAAGCCCAGCCAGCAGGAATATGACACCGACTGGTGGGATGAATTTTTCTTCGACAATGTATATCAGAAATACGACCTCTCGGTGAGCGGTGCATCTAAACTGCTCAATTACAATTTTGGCGCCACTTATACCTCCGACCAACGCCAGGGAGTGGAACGCGGCAGTGAGGGGCAGAACATCTTTGCCAACATGGAAGGTACTTATGGGCGTCTCACCTACGGCGGACGTATCCGTGTGAATCACAACAGCAGCAAAGGCACAGCCACCGGTTCGCTACAGAACATACTGCAATCCGTACCCAATATCCCGGTGCGCGACCCGGCTTATAACGATATAAACAACGGATACTACAATGCAATGGGCGACCACGACGATGGCATTGATATTCCTAACCAGGCTTTTTTCATCAACGAAGACCGCAACCGGAGAAGATACTGGTCGGGCCAGGCCAATGTATACACGCAAATCCAGATATTCGACTGGCTGAACTTTAAGGTGAATTACAACTATTCGTTCTACAGCGACTTCTACGAACACTTCCGCCCGCGCTTTACGCTGGATAGCGGCGGTGGTGGTGGCGTACAGAACTACAATCTACTGGAAACCAGCAGTAATCGCAACTGGCGCCAACAGGTAGAAGGCTTGCTCAACTACAATAAATCATTCGGAATGCACTCCCTGTCAGGTGTGATAGGTCTTGTGTCCGAACGATACAGTTCCAACGATTCTTCCTTCTCCGGACGCAGCCAGGAACAGACTGACTTCGGTGTAGCGCAAGTATTCCAGGACAACGTAACCGGTAGCGGAAGCCGCTCCGATGAGGCCTACTATTCCGTCCTGGCACGCGTGATGTACAACTATGCGGGCAAGTATATGTTTACCGCCAACTTCCGTGCCGATGAGAGTTCGAAGTTCGCACCCGGCAACCGTTGGGGATACTTTCCCTCCTTCTCTGTGGGCTGGCGTGTCAGCGAAGAGTCATGGATGAAAGAGCATACCTCATCATGGCTGAACGACCTGAAACTGCGTGCTACGTTGGGTTGGATCGGTAGCTCCATCGGAGTGGGTAACTATGCATACCAATCTACAGTAAGCGTATCCGGCTTCACCTATTCGTTTGGTCCGCAATCACTCAATATGGGCGACACTGCCGTTCCCGCCCCCCGCCCGTCGTCAATCGCCAACCGCAATCTGAGCTGGGAGAAAACCCGGGATATGGGTGTAGGTTTCGACTTGACTACATTCGACAATCGCTTGAGCGTCACTTTCGATTATTATAACCGCAAAGTGTCCGACATGTTGCTCAACGTAAACCTGCCTTATTCGGTAGGCATATCCACCTCTGTCATGCAGAATGTGGGCAGCATGACCAACTGGGGACTTGAACTGGCTGCCACCTGGCGCGACCAGAAAGGTGACTTCACGTATTCCATCTCCCCCAACCTTTCATTCTATCGCAATAAGGTGAACGACATGGGCCCGCTGGACGTACTGACAGGTGGATACCTCACATTAGGCGGCACCAACGTCACCCGCACCAGAGTAGGTTATCCCGTTGCCCAATTCTGGGGACTGCAAACAGACGGACTGTTCCAGACCGATGCCGAAGCGGCTGCCTATACCAACAGCAAGGGCGAACGCCTGCAACCGTCTGCCGCTGCCGGAGATTTGAAGTACATTGACCGCGACGGCAATGGCAAGATAGACGAAGATGACAAGACTTGCATCGGCTCGTCCATTCCCGACCTGTCCGTAGGCTTGAACGTCTCATTGGGTTATAAAGGATTCGACTTCTCCATGCTGTTGCAAGGCGACTTGGGTATCGACACATACAACAACTTCAAGCAGACTCTTCTACACGGTAAAGCCCTGCACAACCAGTTGGCCGATATTAAAAATGCATTCCGTGCCGAGGACGTTACCTTTACCACTCGCGGTGGTGAAACCATCACCTTACCCAAGAACACCAATACCAGCATACCACGCATCGTATACGGTGATCCCAACCAGAACTCCATGCGTGCCAGCGACTACTTTGTAGAAAATGCTTCGTACATCCGCTGCAACAACATCACCCTTGGCTACACATTTCCCAAACAGTTGATGCAAAAGGTGACGGTGGACCATCTACGCATCTACGTCGGTATCAAGAACCCGTTCACCATCACCAGCTATTCCATGTTCGATCCCCAAGTACCTAACGGCGGCTCTACCCTCGACCGTGGTGTAGACGGACGCTTTTACGACTTCACAGGTACCTTCTGGAGCCAACGCGAATACTTCGCCGGCATACAATTAACTTTCTAATTAAAAACATGCATCTCAATATGAAAACAAGAAATTTGTTATATAAAAGCATATTGGCAGTGACCTTACTGCCCGCATTCGCAGCATGCGAGCCCAACATGGACTATATCAACCCGACGGCCGAAGTGGAAGATACCTACTATACTACTAAAGAACATCTGATCTATGCCGCCAACGGGTGCTATAACATACCACAAATACTCCAGTTCTGGGGGCGCAACATGCCGTATGCCCTGAACCTCGTGAGTGATGAGGCCATCTATACTCCTCAAGCTGCTGCCGGAGACCCCGACAACGTTGCATGGTCGGGCTATACACCAGCGGTAATCATGGTATGACCACTGAAATCTTTCAGAACATCTACGTACTGCAATACACCGCCAACCTCGCCATCCAGAAGCTGACGGACGGTGGTGCCGCCGAACTGTTCGGTTCAGACGTCTCCACCTACAACCGCTGTTTGGGCGAAGCCTACTTCTTCCGTGCTTTCAGCCGTTTTCTTGCTACGTTTATGTTTGGCGATGAAATCCCCGACCGAGATTATCCTGCCACAGGTGGTCCGAGCGACAGCTACGAGCCTGCCCGCGAACCCGGTTATATCTACCAACGCATGGTTGAGGACCTGACCAAAGCCGCCGAACTGTTGCCCGGACGTACCGAGCTCTATGAGGGACACCCGGAAAACATGGGACGCATCGGTAAAGGTGCCGCGCAGGCACTGCTTGCTAAAGTCTATATGGGACGTCCCATTTTAGACGGTTCGGCAGGTGCCGGTTCAGCCGAATGGCAGTTGGCCAAAGCGGAACTGGAAAAGATTATCAACTCCAACGACTATGATTTAGTGGATTGTTATCGTGACAATGCTTCCAATGACAATGAGAACAATAAAGAATCACTGTATGAAGTGCAATTTGTGTACAGTGCCGATGCCAATGTCAACATGTCCATCGACAGATTGAACTTCGGACAGAACTCATGGCGGCAGATTGGTTTCACCATCTCTCCGGGAGCCGGCGGCTGGTACAATGTCATGCCTTCCATGTGGCTTTATAATGAATTTGAACGCAATGCCAACGGTGAAATCATCGACCCGCGCGCTTTCCAGGGATTATGGATACCCAATGGCGCCACATTCTTCCACAATGGTCAGCCCAGGAACTACGAAAATACATATAACTATCTGGCTGACTCATGGCTGGGCAAGTTCTTCGGAACCCGCAAATATTGCATAGACGATAATTCGGCCATGCCCGACCTAATGCGCGGCCCGGTGAACGACCGCATCCTGCGTTATGCCGATGTATTGCTGATGTATGCCGAATGTTGCATTGAAACCGGTGACGAAGCTACCGCTCTGGTCTATATTGACAAGATACGTTCACGTGCCAACAATCAGGTGTTGCAAAACTCTCCGTCAGACAAGGGGCTGTTTTATACAAAGGGCAGAGGCACATTGCCTACCGCCCAGGAACTGTTAGCAGATAAACCTGTTGTGGGACGCGTGGTGGACGATGCCGGTAGTGTAATCCTGCCGGGCGTAGAAATCAATACCGCCCGCCGCCTGCTGAAACACGAATATACCTGTGAGCTCTTCCTTGAAGGTTGGCGTTTCTTCAACTTGATGCGCTGGCATAACAATACGGCCGATCCCGACCATACCAATGTCATCGACGGTTTGGTAAACAAATATAAGGTACAAGAGTACCAGACTTCACTGACAGGGCCTGTACCGTTCAATTATGAGAAGAACCGCATTCTTCCGATTCCGAGTAGAGAATTGGAAGTCAATCCGAACATGCACGGAAACAGTGCGAACTAAAAACTCTCATTTATTAAATTATAACCCAAAACAAACTCTCTAAATATTTGAATCATGAAAAATGTATTGAAACTTATTTTCTCCTCTTTACTGGTATTGCCATTGGCAATGAATGCCCAGCAACAAAGTTTTCCCGCGGGAACCATTCCCAACGAGCACAACATTAACGGAGCCGATTATCCGCGCATAGGCGAAGACAGGCGGGTGCACTTTAGGATCCACGCTCCTAATGCCCAAAAAGTAGAAATCAGCTTCCGAGGCGAAATGACCAAGGAAGCAGACGGATACTGGTCGCTCATATCGAAAGAGCCCGAAGTAGTCGGTTTCCACTACTATCAGGTGATTATAGACGGAGTAAGTACCGCCGACCCTAATGGAAAACCGTTCTTCGGCATGGGCAAATGGGTGAGCGGCATTGAAATACCGGAAAAAGGTGTGGACTACTATTCCATAAAAAATGTACCCCACGGATTAATCAGCCAAAGCTGGTACTACTCCGATATCCGCAAGGAATGGCGCAGATGCATCGTCTATACTCCGGCGGAATATGACAAGAACCCCACCAAGAAGTACCCGGTGCTCTACCTGCAGCATGGCATGGGTGAAAATGAAACAAGCTGGGCCAACCAAGGCAAGATGAACTTCATCATGGATAACCTGATTGCCGAAGGCAAAGCCAAACCGATGATCGTGGTAATGGACAATGGCAACATCGAAGTATTCAAGACCAATCCGGGTGAAACACCCGACGAGGCAAGAAGAAGGTTCGGCTCTGATTTTCCTTCCATCTTAGTAAACGAAATCATTCCCCATATCGAGTCCAACTTCCGCACCCTGACCGACAGGGATAACCGTGCAATGGCAGGTCTTTCCTGGGGCGGACTTCTCACCTTCAACACTACCCTGAACAACCTTGACAAGTTTGCCTACATCGGCGGATTCAGCGGGGCAGGCAGTATCGACCTGAAGCAACTCGACAGCGTGTATGGCGGTGCATTCAAAGACCGTAAAGCATTCAACGACAAGGTGCACACCTTCTTTCTGGGCATTGGTTCGGAAGAACGTCCCGAAAGAACCAAAAACCTCAGCGATGGCCTGAAGGCAGCGGGGATCAATAATATCTATTATGAATCGCCGGGCACTGCCCACGAGTTCCTGACTTGGCGCAGATGCTTGAAAGAGTTTGCTCCTTTATTATTCAGAACTAAATAATGTATAACCAATCAAACAGACTATAACAATGAACATCTTTCATCGAAAATCATTGCTGGCAACTTGCCTCGCGGTTATGATGACTCTACCGGGCTATGCGCAGAAGAATGAAGAGTCCCCCCAGTTGTCAGTCTATTTTTCTCCGGCAACCACAGGCGTCATGTCGCCGGACAGTGAGGGCTTCATTCAACGCTGGCTACTGTTGGAACCCATTGACAAGCCCAATCGCTCCAACACGGTTTTTACCGACAGTTACATTCGTGAAGCATTTGCCACCGAATATTTCCCCGGACAATTCACCGTCTTGCCCAAAGACGGTGATAAAGTGAGGGTAGGCAAACAAAAACTAACCTGGCACGCACTCGAAAGCAAACTCTTCAATGTGAAGCTGTTTCGCTTTGCCTCTGGCCTGAAGAAACAAGTATACGGTGTACTGTTCTGGGCTGTCACGGTCATCGAATGTCCCGAAGACATGGAGAACGTCCGGATGTCGGTAGGCTCCAACTCCGCATCCATGTGGTGGCTGAACGGCGAAGAAGCCGTAATTCTTTCGGGCGACCGCCGCATGGTCAAGGACGACTGCCTGTCGCGCCGGCTGACCTTGAAGAAAGGTAAGAACATCGTCCGTGGAGCCCTCATCAACGGTCCCGGAATGAGTGATTTCTGTGTTCGTTTCCTCGATGAGAATGGAACACCTGTTAAAAACATTACTATCAGCTATAAATGACCATGAAAACAAAAGCTATACTTATGGGCGTGGCAGCCCTGATGTCTGTATTGACATCTGAAAAAGCAATTGCACAAATAGGTGCTCCATACATCCACGACCCATCAACCATCATGGAGTGCGATGGTAAATACTACACGTTCGGCACAGGTGGAGGTGGATTGATATCCGAAGACGGCTGGACGTGGAACGGTGGCGGAGTAAGGCCCGGAGGAGGTGCAGCTCCAGATGCAGTGAAGATAGGCGACCGCTATCTGATTGCTTACAGTGCCACCGGAGGAGGACTCGGAGGAGGACACAGTGGTAAGGTATTGACCATGTGGAACAAAACCTTAGACCCCAATTCCCCCGACTTCGCATATACGGAACCCATAGAAGTGGCATCTTCAGTGAACGATGAAGATTGCGATGCCATTGATGCCGGCCTCTTGCTCGACCCTACGGACGGGCGCCTGTGGTTGTCTTACGGCACCTATTTCGGATTTATCAGACTTGTAGAGCTCGACCCCGCAACCGGTAAACGGGTGGAAGGCAACGAAGCAATCGACATCGCCATTGATTGTGAAGCGACGGATTTGATATACCGTGACGGATGGTATTATCTTCTGGGAACACACGGCACTTGTTGCGATGGTCCGAACTCTACCTACAACATCGTAGTCGGCCGTTCGCGCAAAGTAACGGGACCATATGTTGACAATATGGGACGAAAGATGCTGGAAGGTGGCGGTAAGATGGTGATTGCCGCAGGGAACCGCCAAACCGGTCCCGGACACTTCGGGCTTTTCAAAGTGGCCGATGGTGTAGAGAAGATGTCATGCCACTTTGAAGCCGATTTCGACTGGGGTGGTCGTAGTGTATTGGGCATACGCCCACTCTTATGGAAGAATGAATGGCCCGTTGCCGGTGAAGTCTTCAAAGAAGGAACTTACGAGATTGAGTCCGAACGCAGAGGTTATGCCCTCGAACTTGCCGTCGACTTCGTGCGCATGGAGTATACCAGACATCGTTTCTGGGAAAAAGATGACACCCCCATCGTACCTTTGAAGTCACAAACACTGGAAGATGTGATCGGGACCTGGCCGCAAGGAAATATCAACGTAAGGATTGGCGATTACATGTTCCGTCCCCATCAGAAGTGGACCATTACCGCTGTGCCCGAAGCCGGCGGATACCTGGGCGGTCCTTATTACAAGATTGTGATTGAAGGAACCAACCGTGCATTGGCTACCACGGCAGATGCGGAGGTGGTGGCAGTTCCTGAGTTTACGGGAGCACCCGAACAGTTATGGAGAATCGATCAGTTGACGGACGGCACCTACCGGATCATGCCCAAAGAAGTGCCGGGAACCGACAAGGAGCTGGTTTTGGTATCCGTAGGCGACAGCACTCCTTCACTCGGCAAGTTCGATATGAACAGCGATAATTCCAAGTGGAACTTCCGCAATCATTAGAAACAATGTGACAATGCTATACCGGGTAATCCCACTCAGATAACAAATCGGCTGAAACAGCCATATGAATCAAAAATTAAGTGAACCGACTAAGAAAATGAATAGTATGAAACTAAAAATAATCATTTTTTGTATAGGAGTAGTGGGATGCCAAATATTCACCGGATGCGGGAAAGGTACATCCTTCTCCCGCTCCGACTTCAGTTTTATTCTCGGAGGTGCAGTGCCGGGCGTCAGGATATTGAAACCGGACTTCCCCGAGAACAGGGAGGATTATCCTTTCCTATGGAGCGAAAATGAGTACGTAATAGATTTGGCAGCAAGTTACAGAAATACCCTGCCAGCAAGAAAAATCCTCCTAAAAAACAATTTAGTATCCCTCCCCGAAGGTATTACATGCTACATTTGCAGTTAATACCAGTATTTGAGAAGTATTTTTTAAAAGCATAAAAAGAGCTACAACTATGAAGAAATGGTTTCATGTCATACTAACTTTGTTTATTCTTTGTCTGATTGCCTGCACTCAGACAAAGAACACAGAGTTGCAATACACGTTTATCGGTGGCGTAGAAGGGAGCAAAACAGACACTACCTATTTCGACTCTTTGCAAATAAGCGACCCGTTCATTCTTGCAGATGAAGCAACACAAATGTACTATCTGGTTGGAAGCGGTGGCAGTTTATGGAAGAGTGCGGATATGAAGATGTGGACAGGACCCTATCAATACATCACCGTGGACACAACTTCCTGGATAGGAACCGCCCCGAGAATATGGGCACCGGAACTCCATAAGTACAAAGGCAAATATTATTGTTTCGTCACCTTTACCAATCCCCAGATAATCGTGGACACCGTGCCCAACAGGTATAACGTACAACGCCGTGCCACCCATATCCTCGTATCCGACAAGGCAGCAGGCCCTTATCATCCCATCAGCGACAAGAACTATTTGCCGGAGAACTGGTCTACACTCGACGGCAGTTTTTGGGAAGAAGACGGGGTGCCTTATATGGTCTTCTGCCACGAATGGATGCAAACCATCAATGGAATGATTAATTATATCAGGCTTGCCCCTGACTTATCAGAATCTGTGGGAGTCTCCACCACTCTTTTCAGAGCATCCGAAGCCACATGGCCAAGAGATATGAGATCGATAGGTGAACTCACTTTCGGCATGGCATTAGGAGGATATGTGGCAGACGGACCATTCTTGTTCAGGACGGATACAGGTCGTTTAGGAATGCTCTGGTCCAGTTGGAGCGACAATCGCTGTGCCCAGGGAGTGGCCTACTCCGAGTCGAGCAAGCTGGCAGGCCCTTGGGCCCAATACAATATTCCTTTAGTTCCCAACAATTCAGGACATGGTATGCTGTTCCGCACATTCGGAGGAAAGTTACTGATGTGCCTGCACCACCAAAGTCTCGACTCCGACCTCCCCGGCCCACGAAGACCTACTCTACTGGAGGTTGACATTTCGGGAGATCAGATTAAAATACTGGGTAAATATCATCCTTAGCGGTCAAGCAGCAATGAAGTAACTTGTATACAATGAAAAACATATAGTATCATGAGAAAGATAATAGTAGCATGCGGTTTGTTGTTCTCCTTATCGGGATGGGGACAAACATTGCCGTATCAGAATCCCGAATTAAGTCCGGCAGAAAGAGCCAAGGATTTAGTATCGCGCCTGACTTTGGAAGAAAAGGCACTCTTAATGTGCGACGATTCGGAAGCTATCCCACGTTTGGGGATAAAGAAATTCAATTGGTGGAGCGAAGCCCTTCACGGAGTAGCCAATCAGGGAAATGTAACCGTTTTCCCCGAACCCGTCGGGATGGCCGCTTCATTCAACGAGAAGCTGTTATTCGAGATATTCAATGCAACCTCCGATGAAATGCGTGCCAAGCATAACGAGCGTGTACGCAATGGACTGGAAGACACCCGCTTCCACAGCCTTTCCGTCTGGACTCCCAATGTAAATATCTTCCGTGATCCCCGCTGGGGACGCGGTCAAGAAACCTATGGGGAAGATCCATACCTGACTTCCCAAATGGGTATTGCGGTAGTGAAAGGACTGCAAGGGCCTGAAGATGAAAAGTATCGCAAGCTTCTTGCATGTGCCAAACACTATGCCGTGCATAGCGGTCCCGAATGGAGCCGCCATTCAGCCAACCTGAACAATATCAGCCCCCGCGATTTATGGGAAACCTATCTGCCCGCATTCAAAGCATTGGTGCAGAAAGCCGATGTACGCGAGGTGATGTGTGCCTACCAACGCCTGGACGATGATCCTTGCTGTGGAAGTACCCGTCTACTCCAACAAATCCTCCGTGACGAATGGGGATTTAAATACCTCGTGGTCTCCGATTGCGGAGCCATTGCCGACTTCTGGACTTCCCACAAGAGCTCCTCCGATGCCGTACATGCCGCCGTTAAAGGAACAATGGCCGGCACGGACGTGGAATGTGGATATGGATATGCTTACCAGAAACTACCGGAAGCAGTGTCCAGAGGACTGATTACGGAAGAGGAAATAGACAAGCATGTGCTCCGTTTGCTAGAAGGACGCTTTGAACTCGGAGAAATGGACGATCCCTCATTGGTTAAATGGAGTCAGATACCAATGTCCGTAGTCAACAGTAAAGCTCACAAAGATTTATCACTGAATATGTCACGCCAGACAATGACACTTTTGCAGAATAAGAACAATGTATTGCCGTTAAGTAAATCCATCCGCAAAATTGCAGTTATCGGTCCCAATGCCGACGACAAACCCATGTTGTGGGGCAACTATAACGGAACACCCAATCAGACTATTACCATTCTGGACGGCTTCAGAACCAAGTTGAAGAGGAATCAGATTATTTATATGAAAGGCTGCGACCTGGTGAATGACAAAACACTGGAATCCTATCTCGACCAATGCAGCATAGATGGGAAACCAGGCATCAAAGCTACATTCTGGAACAATCCGGAACGCCAGGGAGAACCGGTTTCTTCTCTCCGAACCACCCAACCCATCAATGTAACCACATACGGATTGCATACTTTCGGCCCGGGAGTGAACCTCGAGAAGTTCTCGGCCAAATACGAAACAGTATTTACCCCCAAAGAGTCAGGCGAAGTCCTCCTCAATCTCGAAGGTTGCAGCTACTTTGAGTTATTAGTAAACGGCCAGGCAATGGCCAAACGGCGCACCTGGAGAACCACCGATACCCGCACCATGTTGCAAGTGGAAAAGGGAAAAGAATATAAAATAGAAATACTCTATGCACAAGTGGAAAACTGGGCCGCAAACCTGAAGTTCAACCTCGGTAAAGAATTGCCGATTAATTACGACGAAAGCATTTCCAAGCTTAAGAACGTAGATATGGTAGTCTTCGTAGGCGGCATCTCACCACAACTGGAAGGAGAAGAAATGCCTCTGAATCTTCCCGGTTTCAAGAACGGCGACCGCACGGATATAGAACTGCCGGCAGTACAGCGTAACTTCCTGAAAGCCTTAAAGGAAGCCAGCAAGCAAGTTGTATTTGTCAATTGTTCCGGATCGTCCATGGCATTGCTACCCGAAACAGAAAGTTGTGACGCCATCCTTCAGGCATGGTATGGAGGAGAATTAGGCGGACAGGCAGTAGCCGATGTATTGTTTGGTGACTATAACCCCTCCGGTAAATTGCCCGTCACTTTCTATAAAAGTACGAAACAACTGCCCGACTATGAGGATTATTCCATGAAAGGACGCACCTACCGATATATGTCCGACCCTCTGTTCCCGTTTGGATTCGGATTAAGCTATACTGATTTCACCGTAGGCACAGCCCGTTGCAGCAAAACCCGACTCCGCACAGACGAGTCACTGACCTTGACCGTGCCGATCTCTAACACAGGCAAGCGCTCCGGAACGGAAGTTATACAAGTATACATCCGCAAAACAGATGATGCCGACGGCCCGTTAAAGTCATTGAAAGCCTATGCCCGCGCAGAACTTGCAGCAGGAGCTACCCAGGACATAGAGATACAACTGCCGGCCGAATCATTCGAATGTTTTGATCCTTCAACCAATACAATGCGAGTGGCACCGGGTGAGTACGAATTATTCTACGGAACCAGTTCCGCAGCCAAGGATTTGCAATCCGTCAAAGTAACTTTACTATAAAAAGGAAGTCAGCTCATTCCATGGCTTCATCCTATTTTTATTTATCTTTGTGTCCGGATGGAGAAATAGAGAACCGGTACACTCTAAAAAAAACAACTTATGAAAAACAAAAGACTGTTTTTATTATCCGCATTTCTGGTGATAATAGGTACGCTACAAGCTCAAAATCCAATTATAAAGGATCAGTTCACCGCTGACCCTACTGCAAAAGTATTTGAGGGCAAGATGTTTGTCTATCCTTCACATGACATTCCAAGCCCTATTGAACGGTTGAAAGAATGGTTCTGCATGGCAGACTACCATGTATTCTCATCAGAAAACTTGGTGGACTGGACAGACCATGGAGTGATTCTAAGCCAGGAAAACGTGCCTTGGGTAGCTCCCGACTCCTATTCCATGTGGGCTCCCGAATGTGTGTACAAGAATGGGAAATATTACTTTTACTTCCCCTCCACCCCCAAAGGTGAGGGCAAGCGTGGTTTCAGTATCGGAGTTGCCATAGCCGACAAGCCTTACGGTCCTTTCACCCCGCAAGCCAATCCTATTGAAGGAGTAAACGGCATCGACCCTTGTGTGCTCATTGATAAAGACGGGCAGGCCTACATCTACTGGTCGGGCCGTGGAATGTCGGTAGCAAAGCTGAAAGAAAACATGCTTGAGCTGGACTCCGAGCCCATCAAAATAGAAGGATTGCCCGAAGGTTTTAAAGAAGGTCCTTTTGCTTTTGAGCGCAACGGGAAATATTACTTCACATTCCCCTGGGTAAAAGAGAAAACAGAAACATTGGCCTATGCTATGGGAGACAGCCCTATGGGACCTTTTGAATTCAAAGGCATCATCATGGACGAGTCACCGACCGGCTGCTGGACAAACCACCATTCATTAGTGGAATACAAAGACCAGTGGTATCTGTTCTACCACCACAATGACTACTCTCCCGAATTTGATAAAAACAGATCGGCACGTATTGACTCCTTGTTCTTCAACCCTGACGGTACCATCCAGAAGGTAACCCCCACCCTGCGTGGAGTAGGCATAACAGATGCCCGGAAGGAAATACAACTCGACAGGTACAGCCGGTTAAGCAACCGGGGAGCAGCCATTGACTACCTGAACCTGACAAACAAGTTTGAAGGTTGGAAAACCATATTAAGCAAAAACGGTGCATGGATACAGTACAACCGGGTAGATTTCGGCAACAGCGCTCCCCGGAAAGTAAAAGCAAGAGTTTCCTCGGAAGATGGAGGGATACTACAAATACGTATAAACGGAACAGACGGTCCGGTTATCTCGGAAATCAAAGTTCCCAAGAGTGATAAATGGACGGAAATCGAATCCCCTGTCCGTTCCGGTCAGAGCGGTATCCACGATTTATATGTATCACTAAAAGGAAACGGCAAGGTCGAGACCGACTGGATTACTTTCCAATAATCCCCTTTGAGCAAGCCTCCAGACCGGATATGAAATACATGAAAATAATAGCGCTACTCACAACCCTGCTCTGCATCCTGCAAGGGCAGGGTTTAGTCGTTGCCCAAAACAATCCGAACCAATACAATTACCTGTACCTGACTATCCAGAACGGACTGTGCGACAACTCCATCCAGGCTATACACAAAGACCGTAACTCATTCATGTGGTTCGGAACCTCCAACGGGCTCGACCGTTACGACGGCTATGAGCTGAAACACTACTCCACCGCCCCGAGGCAACCTTATCAGTTTATTGAAAGCAACTTCATCAACGACATTGACGAGGACGCCAATAGCTATCTGTGGATAGCCTCCGAATCCGGAATCATGAGCATCGACCTCCTTCACGAAAACCTCAACTTCTACAAAGACTATTCCGGCAAAAACAATAACGTACTCTACTCTCCTGTTCAGGCAATACTTGTCGATGACTTCAATAACCTCTGGATTGGCAAAAGCGACGGCCTCGCCTACATTACCCTGAATGAAAAAAGACAGATCACAGACATCAGGATATTGAAGAAAGATGTGGACATCAAAACCATTGTGAACCATGGAGGAGACATCTGGGCGGGAGGCGATAAGTGCCTGTTGCATTTCACCCCTTCTGAAAAACAGGGTTACAACAGCATACCTGTAACCATGAATCTGGATATTTCAAAGCTGACCTTCAACTGCCTGTCCTCTTACGGAGACTATCTGTGGATGGGTACGCAGAGCGGTTTATACTGTTACAACACCCAGAACCAGTTCTGCATGCTCTATCAGCATAATCTCAACGACCCTCACAGCATCTCTTCCAATTTCATCACAGACATTGGTAAGAACTCATCCGGTGACATCATCATAGGCACCCGAAACGGGATAAACATCTATCAAAGAAACAACCAATTTGTAACTTTCAACAAGGGCACTCAGCCCCAGTCGCTGAACGACAATATCATCAACCGGATATTTGTGGACGAGAACGACAATATTTGGGCAGGAGCCAACTTCGGAGGTATTAATATCATGTCTCCGCAACGCATCACTTTCACCTATGCACTGCAAAGGCGTAAACAAGACTCTCCCAATATCATCAGCACCGTTCTCGAAGACAGAGAAGGGAATATCCTTGCCGGCATTGTAGACGGGGGATTAGCCATTAAGAAGAAAGGCAGCCAGTCGTTCTCTTTCTATAAACACAACCTGGAAAACCCACATTCACTGGCCCATAACAATATCTCGGACATCATCCAGGACTTCAACGGAGATTACTGGATATCAACCATTGGCGGAGGACTGGACAAGCTGGCAAAAGCCAACCTCACCAATCCGGTCTTCGAACATTACAACAGCCTCAACTCCACCCTACCGTCCAATGACATCTACGACATTGCACTCGACTCAGTCAGAAACGCACTATGGATATGTACCAGCAGCCACATTAACACGCTCGACTTCTCGACCGGAGTCATCAACCGGCTGAAGTACTACACCCAGTCCAGAGAACCCGTACACAATATGAGTACCATCTTCATCGACTCAAAGTCCAGATTATGGATAGGTGGCAACGGCGTCTATGTCATCGACCTGGAAGATTCGAGAAACAACTACGAATGCATATACTACCAATATAAGCTGGATAACCCCGAAAGCAAGATCAATGAGAAAATAACCTGCATCTTTGAAACCCAGAAGGGAGAAATTTATCTGGGCAGCCTCGGAAACGGCATTTACCTGCTGGAAGACGGAAGCAATGCGGGAAAATACAAGTTCATGAACTATGCCGTACGCTGCGGCCTTTCGGATACCAGCATTTCCAATATACTGGACGACAAGAACGGAAACCTGTGGATCAGCACACTCAAAGGCGTTTACTTCTTCGACATCACCACCAAACGGGCCTTCAAGTTTGATGAAGGAGACGGGTTGTTAGTGCCTCAATTCTACAAGCGGTCAGGATGCAAAGCAGCCAATCATAATATGCTGTTAGGCACTATCGACGGATTTGTCACCTTCAGTCCGTTAGTCAGCCTGCCCAGGCAGAAACAACGGACAGTCACCCTTACCAGTGCCGTCTGCGACGGGAAGCAACTGATTCCTTATCTGGATAGCGACAACCTCCCGACGAGTATATCGACCACCAAAGAGTTGCACCTATATCCGCCGCAGAACTCCTTTGAAATCACCTTCAGTTGTCTGGACTATCTGGAGCAGGAAAAAGTGTTCTACTCCTATCGCATACTCGAACTGAAAGAAAACAGGAACGTAGGTCTCGTGAAGAGAAATGCCAAATACACCAATCTTTCTCCCGGAAAGTACACGCTCGAGATACAGTGTACCAACCATGACAACACCTGGTCCACCAAACTGACCACGCTCAGTATCATTGTGCACCCGCCATTCTATAAAACCACCTGGTTCTATTCGCTGATAGCCATCCTGATTATATCAATCCTGATTTATATTGTCTATTCATATAATGCCAGGCAGAAGCACATACAGAGGCTACTGAAAGAAAAGATAGAAGTCATGTCCCGGCAAATGGAGGCTATCAATAAAGAGAAGCTCTCATACTTCACCAATCTTGCACATGAATTCAAAACTCCGCTGACCCTGATACAGGGGCCGGCAAGCCAGCTTATGAATCAAGTCACCGACCCCGGTGAGAAGGAGGACCTGCAAATCATCAACCGCAACGCGCAATACCTGCTTTCGCTGGTCAACCAACTCATCGACCTACGCAAGATAGACACCAAAAATCTGACTCTCAATTCCGTCCGTTTCAACTTCAGCAAGTTCCTGGACACCACGATAATGGACTTCTCTAACTTAATGAAGGAACGGAATATACAGTTCGAGAAAATATACCGCCTGAAAAGTGACCATATCTATTCGGACAAGGAAAACCTGCATAAGATATTGTTCAACCTCTTATCAAATGCCATTAAACACACTCCCGACAAAGGGAAAATCACGGTACATGCCAACCAGTTCACCGACAAGTCGAAGAAGCTTATACAATTCATCTCCGTCACCAATAGCGGCAGCACAATCGCCCCCGATGAGGTGGACAAGATATTCAACCGTTTCTACCGGATTCCCGACCAGAACAAATACACAAGCTACGGGCAAAGCAGTACGGGCATCGGCCTGCACATCGTAAAAGAGATTACCACGCTGCTGGGCGGAACCATAAAAGTAAAGAGTTCGGAAGATGCAGGGGTATCTTTCAGGCTCCACTTCCCCATCACACTGGCCAATGAGTCTGAAAGTGAGGCTCACCCTGAAGAATACAGCAAGCCCGTGCCGGTAGAGGACAAAATAGAGCCTTTCATCCCCATCGACAGGAGCAAACCCACCCTGTTGCTGGTGGAAGACAATCCGGACATGCGCCACTACATCAAGAATATGCTGAAAGAAAAGTATAACATTGCTGAGGCCAACAACGGCGAACAGGGCTACAAGGCGGCACAAAATATTATGCCCGATTTCATCGTGTCCGACTTGATGATGCCCGTCTGCGACGGTGCCGACTTCTGCAAGAGAATACGCGAGGACAAGCTTCTATGCCACATCCCATTCCTGCTTCTTACAGCAAACTCGAGCGAAAATGCCCGGATAGAAAGTTATGAGAATGGGGTGGACGGATATATCACCAAGCCTTTCGAAGAGTCCGTCCTCTTGGCTAATATAGACTCCATACTGAAAAACAGAGACCTGCGCCAGAAGAAATTCGTAGAACAGGACTTAGACCCTATCTTGCTGGAAGTGGGGCAACCGGACCAGCAATTCATGAATGATGTGATGGATATATTGGAGAAGAACTATGCTAACCCCGACTTCGGTGTGAAGGAACTGACAGACAAACTGAACATCAGTTATACGGTCATCTACAAGAAGTTCATCTCGCTCACCGGTCTGCCTCCGGTGCGTTTCCTCCAACTGTACAGGTTGCAGATTGCAAAGAAGATATTGGAGAACAGTACGAATAACGTCATTGTATCCGAGATAGCTTACCGGGTGGGGTTCAATGATCCCAAGTACTTCACCCGCTGCTTTGTGAAACAATATAAGAAGACACCCAGTTCGTTTTTTAAGTAAAGCTTCGGGAGCGTATTCCGGAAGCTTTCCGAACGTGATCGTGAAGCTTTAGGAACGCGTTCGTAAAGCTTTGCAATCAAACGGTTCATTTAATGGTGATTAGATCGCCATCCGTGAAGCCTGCTGTGATGTGCTCCACCCGGAAGAGGGAGATGTCTGCCAGTTCGCCTTTCAACTCCTTCAGTACTTCCACCAGAGTCTTCAGCACTTCCTCCCACGGAAGACGGCTGGAAAGTTGCAGGTTATCGCAGTTCCTTTCTCTTGGCTCGAAGTCTTCCTCACACGCCCAGTCATCATCTTCGGCGTCGTAGTGCCTGGAACCGGTCAGTTCCAGGGTATAGCAACTGTCACCGTTCTCCTCGACTGCTTCCCAGAGGTTGAAGTTCAGCGCAACAATATCGGCGGGCACAGTTTCATGCGCGTCAATGTAGAGAAGCCACCGACGCACAATATCCTTCACCTTCGGCTTATCGAAAGTCTCCATGGGAGCAAGCAAAGCCTGCGAGTCCGGAACCTCTTCATTTCCCCCGAAAAGGGAGAACAGTTTCTTTAGCATATTACTCATTCTTAGTCTATTCAAAAAAAACATACCGACAACCACTTTGAATCTGCAAAGGTAATGACAAACCATAAATATATAGTATCTTTGCCCCGATAAATACCGACAACCATGAAGCATCTTGCACTCTTGCTCCTCATTCTCTCATTATCATCATGCAGTCGCTACAAACAGGCAAATGATATAATAGACAAGGCCGAAGCCATTGTCTCCCACCACCCGGACAGCGCCCTCCTCCTTCTGCAATCCATACACGAACCGGAAGCGCTGACCGACTCCCTACGGGCAAAATTCTGGCTGGTCAACGGGCAGGCACACTACAACTGCAACCGCTCCACAGCCGAAGATTCCCTGTTGAAATATGCGCTGGACTACTACAAGGAACACAACGATATTGTACGAACAACTCAGGCATACAAACTGTTCGCGCAACACCTTTGGTGGAAGGGCGACCGGGCAGGAGCAGCGAACCTGTTGCACGAAGGAATGGAAACCGCACGGGCAGCGCAGGATACCACCTGCACCCTCCAGCTACTCCATTCCATCATCACCCAAAGCACGGGAGACGAGAACTTTGAAGATGCCGTGAAGTACCTGAAAGAATTGCTGGCAACAGACAGGAATGCCCCGGACACCTACATAACTTACAATATGCTGGGCATCGCCTATTATTATCTCCAGCAGAAAGATTCCTCTTTATGCTACCTGCAAAAAGCCTACGAAGCAGTCAATCAGCCCGACTACGACCTCAATTCATGGGGACTTGTGTCACGAAACTATGCGGACATCCTCAGCGACTTCGGCGAACACCGCAAGGCAATCGACATCCAGCGCGAAGTGCTCCGCCGCTACCTTGCGGCAAACGATAAATTCACATCGCTCTCTTACAGTTCCCTGGGCAGGTATTACCTGAATATCCACCAAATGGATTCGGCGAGATACTACATGCAAATGAGCAAGGAAACCTACTCGCCTTACATTGACCAGGACTTGTCATTGAGCAACTACTACCTCATTCAGAATACCCTGATGCAATATATTTCCACCAATCAGTTCCTCATCAAGGACGTCACGCTCTTCTCCAACCGGATGTTCGAGGACTACCTCAACCGGGAGAAAGTGATTGCCGAGAAGAACGAGAGCAAGCGGGTATTGGAACAACGGAATCTCCGCCTGTCCATCGCCAAGCAACAGGAGCAAATGCTACTCATTATCGTGCTGTTAGCTGTCGTTCTGGCTGCGGTACTCGTAGCGTTCTACATCCAGCGAAGAAAGAAGCTGCTGGAAGAGAAGGAAGAAGAACTGGACACGCTGAAACATCTGTGGGCTGATGTAGAGAAGACGAATAATGAGAATGACCAGTTCTTCAAGAAAATCCTGCTCCAACAGATGGGTATTATACGTATGGTTGCCACCAATCCAACGCCACACAACCAGGAATTCCTGTCGCAAATGAAGCGCATCACCCAGGAAGATATTCCCACGGACGACCTGCTGGTTTGGGAAGACCTTTATAAAGTGATTGATTCCATATACGACAATTTCTACACGCACGTCCTCACCCGCTTCGGCAATGTGCTGAATGAGCGTGAGCTACAACTCTGCTGCCTGCTGAAAGCCAACTTCTCTACGAAAGAAATCAGTGTAGTCACCCAGCAGAGTGTGCGCACGGTCTATCAACGGAAAACTACTATTCGCCAGAAGCTGAATATGGATGAGAAAGAGGACATTACGGATTTTCTGAGCCGATAAACTACCTTATTTCTTTCCGGACAGAACACCCGTATCCGAGTCACTATTATTAAGCACTTTACCTTTTGAATTATAACTCCTTCCGAAATCGAGCCTGAACGAGACATTCACCATGAATATCGGGCTCAGATTTGTAGAGAAAGCCACCTGCCGGCTGCCTGCCAGATGTGAAACATTCTCTATTTCCTGCTCATACCGCTTGGTGAACGGGTTGAGCACTCCGGCCGAAATGCTCCACTTCTCCTTATTATAACCCAGCATCATGGAGTGCAGCTTTTCTTCTTTAGTGATTGTCTCGCCCCACAACGTATGGTTGCTGGTATTCATTTCCGCCATGAACGTCCAGTTCTTATAAGCCGCCATCAGGCTGCCACGAACACCAAAGTTGGTATGAGTGTGTGTATAAGTATTCCCCTGACTGATATAACGGTTCAAGAACGGTGTCACTCTGATGGCAATGTACTCCTTCCAAGGAAGTATCTGGACAGACGTTTCGAGGTTAATCCTATGGAAGCCTTTATGATTCTCCATAGTGCGGATAAACTTTCCATCCTCAAAGTAAGTACTCTCCATCACAGGTTTGTTGTCATAACTGTAGCGGGCAAAGAAGTCGACAGCCACCTTCTTATGCATCCAGCTTGCACTGAAAGTGTTGGAGTAGAAGCGGACGGGCTTTAATCCGGGATTTCCCCGGCGCACTTGCAGCAAGTCTATAGGTTGCGAGATGTCGTTGAGATCGGACAAGGAAGGAGAATAGCCGGAGATATAGCCGTTATATCTGAAAAACAGATTCTCCTTCGGAGTATAAGACAGCCGGATGGAAGGCTTGAAGATATAAGTTTCGTTATGCTTCCCTTCCTGCGAATTGTAAGTTCTCATACCTCCTATGCCCAGTGTATAAGCGAACTTATTGATATCGCGCTGATATTCTGCAAAGGCGTACGTTTCTGCGGTGTTCATCTCCACCTGTTCTTCCACAGCTCCCGAATATCCGTTGCTGAGATAAGCCTGCGTATGCTTGATGCCTCCGGAAAGTTTTCCGTTCTTAAACTTCTTATCATAAATGCCTTCGGTGATGAGGGAATACTTCTCGCCATCAATGGAAGAATAGACTGTTGACGGAGTTTCGCCCGGCATACTTTCCTGATAGGTACGCATATTCTCACTATTCAGATAAGTGCCTACCACGTTGAAGGTAAGGCTCTGCTGATGCTTCATGCTGCGCTGGTAGTAGATGTCCAGTGAAGGAATCCGCAACTTCGACGAAAGACGGTCGGATATGGAGAGGACATCTTCTCCCTGATACAAGCTGCTCTCGCGGTCGGAAAAGGAGTTGGGGGTATCGTTATAATTATTCCGCAAAGTGACGTTCAGCATTTGCTTGTCATCGTCCTGCAAGTTATAGGTCAGGGAAAAGTTAAGGTCGTCGTACTTCACCGGGGTAGGTTTGCCAATCTCCCTGCGCTCCAAGGTGTTATCAGGGAAGCGGAAAGTCTCATAGTTCTCCCGCGTCCACTTTAGGTCTCTCCGTCCCCAATAGGCATAGGCGCTAAACTCAGACTTCCGGTAATTATACTTGGCGGACAGGTTGTTTTCGCCATAACCGTTAGCTGAAAGGGCATTCGATAAATCCGCTGCAATGGTTCCGCCAGAGTCTTTTCTTTTGACGATGTAATCCAGCACCGCCCCTACATTGCCATAGCGCAAACCGGGATTATCGTGATATTCTATCTTAATAATATCCGCAGGACTCAAGGCAATAACTTCCGCCTGAGTTACCTCTACTCCATTTATTCTGAATTGTACACTCTCTCCACCGGACATTTTCACAGAATTATCCACCGGATTAATCAGGATGCGGGACAATTGCAGATTCCGTAAAAGGGACAGCCCATTGGTAGACGCCTTTACCTGTGCCTGTGTGGGAAGGATAATCTGACGGTCGGTTTTCTTCAGGACAGGGTTAGCACGTACAGTAACCCCTTCCAGCATTACGCCGGAGTTCAGTAAGGCAATATCTCCGATAGGCAGGTTCTTTTCCAAATTCCGGATATCAATGCACACTGTTTCATAACCTACATAAGAGGCAGTGATCCTAAAGTTTCCGTTCGCCACATTATCAAAAGAGAAATTCCCTTTGGTATCCGTAACGGTTCCTTTCACAAATAAAGAATCAGAAGTCAGCAACTGCACTGTTACAAATTCCAGTCCGGACTTTGTTTCTTCTTCTACAACCCTGCCTGTTATCTTGTTTTGGGCAACTGACATAAGGGATACAAGCGACGCAATGCATAAAATAATCATGTGTTTCATAAACCTAATTTTTGAATGATTTGATGAGACAAAATTAGGCTGGAAATAGGGTTCCATTGATTTATATCGGCAGGTTTATAAAGTGCAATCACTTTTACAACACACTGATAATCAAAAGAAAGCAAGTGAAGATTTTGGAAAAAGTTTATATTATCCCTTTGGACGTTTATATGCCAATTACAATGGAGAAATCCAACATTAAAAACACAACTTTCCACCCTTGGGAACACTTCTTCTATCGCACTATCCTTTTGACATTCTGTATTTCCTGATCGTTGAGAACAGGCTGTATCCAGATAAGTACCTATAAGTACAGAAACAAGCAAACAGAAATCTGCAAAAAGCAGATTGACTGTATAATATCTGAATCCTTACATTTCTTTTAGAATGAAATATTCCCTGAAAAGCATATATATAGTGTAAATCATGAAGCAAATAAGTCCGTTAGTCGGAAGTAGTAACCCTTTTACCCGGAAGTAGTAACCATAGTATCTATAAGTAGTAACCCATTTGCCCGGAAGTAGTAACCCTTTGCTGCATAAATTGCCTGTAAACATGCAATGATATGCAACAATAACGCATATTTAATCTCTGTTTATGCACAAGTTACTCTATAATATACTTTTTCACGATAAGGTATGTTACGAAACTGCAACGATTATAATCATATTAAGTAAATACCGGACTATTTGCTATCATTTTGATTCCTATACTTCACACCCCTTATTACCTGCAAATAATCACATATCATGGAAGAAGCATAGGAAGATTCATTTGCCAGCAACAAATGAAATCGTTTGCCAATAAACTATGAAATCGTTTGTCGATAGCAAATAAAATCGTATATCTGTTATCCAATGTAGGCAACCTGGTATCAGCCGGCAAATTGGTGGGCATGTTTGATATAAAGGCTGCATCCACCTTTCTGGATTACTTCTCTTTCTATCAGCAATCTTATCTACTAGAATTTGTCCCCATATTCAGTTATTCGCTGAAAGTACAATCCCGAAACCCCAAGAAAGTATATGCCATGGATCTGAGATTGGTGAATGAAGCCTCCGCAAACTTTTCAGATGCCACGGGCCATAAACTAGAAAATCTCATCTTTTTGCACCTGCGTAGGAAACCGGGCAATATCTACTACTATAAAGAAAAAGGAGAATGTGATTTCATCGTTGCCGAAAAAGGCAAAGTACTCCATGCCATTCAAGTTTGTCACCAAATAACCGAGCAAAACTTCACGCGTGAATATAACGGACTACTGGAAGCCATGAAAGCATTCAATTTACAAGAAGGTACTATTGTAACCACTAATCAGACCGATTCTTTTGAAGAAGACGGCAGACACATCCGGCTGATACCTGCTAACCGGTTCTTACTCTCATAAACAACATCCTCACGAACAAAGGCTGTCACTTCCGCACCGAAAATTCAGTGCGAAAGGACAGCCTTCTATGTAAATAGCTTGTAAAGCTACGCTGATTACTAATTGAAGATTATAAACCGAAAGCAGCCTTCACCTTATCCACATAATCCAGCTTCTCCCAGGTGAAGAGTTCTACCTCTACATCCTTATCACCTTCATAGCGGGATTTGAAGTGCTTGGTTATCACCTGCGGTTCACGTCCCAGATGTCCGTAAGCGGCAGTTTCCTGATAGATAGGGTTACGAAGTTTCAAGCGGTCCTCGATAGCCTTCGGACGAAGGTCGAAGAGTTCATCAATCTTCTTCGCAATCTCACCGTCGCTCATGTTTACATGGCCGCGTCCGTAAGTGTTGACGTAAATATTGATGGGGCGTGCAACGCCAATCGCGTAAGACACCTGTACCAACATTTCATCGGCCACACCGGCAGCTACCAGGTTTTTGGCAATGTGACGGGCTGCATAAGCAGCACTACGGTCCACCTTCGAGGGGTCTTTACCGGAGAAAGCGCCACCACCATGAGCACCCTTGCCTCCATAAGTATCTACGATAATCTTACGTCCCGTCAGACCTGTATCTCCGTGAGGACCGCCGATAACGAACTTTCCGGTAGGATTAACGTGGTAAGTGATATGGTCGTTGAACAATGCAAGTACTTTCTCTGCATGAATAGAAGCTATCACACGCGGCATCAGGATGTTGATTACATCCCGGCGGATGGTGGCAAGCATCTCTTCATCCGCTTTCAACTGGGCAGCTTCGCTGTCGTCAGCCGGCTGGATGAAGTCATCATGCTGGGTAGAAACTACGATCGTATCGATGCGGACGGGTGTACCGTTATCATCATATTCAATGGTTACCTGACTCTTGGAATCGGGGCGAAGATAAGTCATCTCCTTGCCTTCGCGACGAATGTCGGCCAGCACTTGCAGGATGCGGTGTGACAGGTCGAGAGAAAGAGGCATGTAGTTTTCTGTTTCGTTAGTAGCATAGCCGAACATCATTCCCTGGTCGCCTGCACCCTGTTCCATAGGGTCCTGACGCTCTACACCACGGTTAATGTCGGGACTTTGCTCATGAATAGCGGACAATACACCACACGAGTTACTTTCGAACATGTACTCGCCCTTGGTATAGCCGATTTTCTGAATTACTTCGCGCGCAATGAGTTGTAGGTCAACGTACGCTTTGGTTTTCACTTCTCCAGCCAGCACCACCTGTCCGGTAGTTACCAGAGTTTCGCAAGCTACTTTCGAACTGGGGTCGTAAGCCAACAGTTTGTCAAGCACAGCGTCCGATATTTGATCGGCCACTTTGTCGGGGTGTCCTTCAGACACCGATTCGGATGTGAATAAATATCCCATTTCAGTTGAGAATTGATAGTTGATAATTGATAATTCAACGAATGGCGGAAGGAGGTGTGTGGAGTAGATGCATCCGGCACACAAACGTGCCGTCAGAAAAGGATGTGTTTTAGCATTTTTTTCTGTGGTTGCAAGCTACTCAAATCTTTCCACATTTCATTTTCGGGTGCAAAGATAAAGGTTTTCTTATGAAATAGCATATAAACAGGAAAGCATTAACATTATATTAGCAAAAGAAGTGTACCGATATCCCATCGGCACACTTCCCAATTAGTAGTCTCAATATTGTTAACTTTAAAACTGTGCTTTATTTCAATAAGTTCCGGTAGTAGCTCTCCACATCGCTCCATTTATAGAAAGGAAACTGGTCGGTCTGTACCGGAATGTGTACTTCATGTTCATTATGCAGTATCTTAACCAGAATATCGTCCGCACTTCCTTTTTCATTCCGGAAGAAGACAATCTGCACATTAGCAGCCATAGGGACTACCTTAAAATCGCTCCACACTTTATACACCTCGTAAGGATCATCTACGGCAACATTGCAATTCTCTATCTGCATCAATGCCACCAAAGGAATCACATTGCCATCATGCCCGAAGCGAAGGGTAGCAGCTATGTCTCCTTTCTGAATAGCCTCATCAGCGCTATCCAGAATATTCTGCAACAATGATTTCGCATTGGCTACAACAATCCCTTTCCCGTCGGCATGATTTGCATTGCCCACATAGAAACGATAGTTGATGCACTGCCACAAATCAAACAGTTCCTGGGGCTGAAACAAATCATAGAAAGAAACCTTTGTCTCTGCATTCTGCATATCACTCGCCACCCAGTACATACCCCACATCACTTCCTTCGGATTCACTTTCTTCAGTATGAAACGCTTGTCCTTAAATAAAGAAGCAATCAACCGGCCGGGATTGGTGTGGACATCTTCAAACTTTCTATATTCTTCAGCCCACGGACCGTCAGTGGAAGAAGTAAAGCGGTTGGATTCATCCGTGTGGTAATTCAAGTAGTCCATATACTTATGGCTAGCCTCATAAGAAATGCGCAGATTGGGATTCAGCTCCTTCAAACGATCACCAAAAGCCACCATACTCATCGCACAACGCAGCACAACGGTAGAACGGGCAGAAATAGAAGGGCTGCCCTTAAAAGCTTCGGGAAATGCGGCATACATTCTTTCTGCAATTCCACGGTGCTGACGGACACCTAACGGAGTCAGATCACCTCCATGGCCTTCCGCTTCTTCCCACACCTTCAGTAAACGCTGATAAGCATCTTCTCCCAAGTCGGAAAGTGCACCCTCACGATGCGCTTCTCCAAAAAGGTCGACCAGCCATTTATAATCACGGTCGCCAATCAGATAACGGGAACCATGCCGTCCATAGTGGCTCACATAGAATGGTTTATATCCTTTGGGAGCCCGGGTCTGCGGGGCGAAATCAAGCGGATAGGCCCAATAGACTCCACCCGTTTTCTCAATAGTGGAAAACATCTCTTCTTTGGATGTCTGCGCCCCAAGCGGGACGCAGCACATCCACATCATACTACATAACAGTACTTGTTTCAGTCTCATTCTATTCTTAATTTATTTGTTTATAACCGTCATTTTGCTTCAATGCCGGATTATTCGTCAGTTCACTTTCCGGAATTGGGAACAGCTTATACTTGTCATCCACATCTTCTCCCAGACGGGCACCGTTCTTCCAATCCCAATTATTACCTTTCGTATATTTACCAAAACGAATCAGGTCGGTACGTCTTGTCAGTTCGGATGCCAGTTCTTTCTGGCGCTCACTCAGAATAAAGTCTAAAGAGAGTTCATTGAGACCGATTTCTCCCGAAACATCAGAACGAACGCCGGTCTTTGCATACTTACCGGACATATATGCCCTCGCCCTGACTTCATTGACATAGCCCAGTGCCTCTACATCCGTGCCATTTGCCCCGCGCAAGATAGCTTCGGCTGCCATCAGGTAGGCGTCGGCCGTACGGAACAATGGAAAGTCAATAGAAGTATATGCATCTCCTGAAGCGCACAACTGGTCGTCTTTAGTCACATTTCTCCATTTGATATAGCCATAACCACACGTAAAGGTACTGGTCATATTCAGCTCCGAATCCCAGGTTTCTTTCACTTGATTGGGAAGGGCAGTCATGAATTGGGCACGCTTATCTTTTTTTCCGTTACCCCAAGTGTCATTCACATTGAAGGCCACATCATCCGCATCAAAAGCATCCACCAGCGTCATCTTGGCACGAACATTACCCCAGCCTCTCGAACCGACACCGGTCTTATACAACTCATCCATCGGACCGTTCACAAAAGCTTTCACATAGAAGTTTGTTCCGGCTGAACTTTGGGCACGTTGTCCATCCTGTACCAAGCCCCAGATGATTTCCTGGCAAGTCTTGTTATCGGCCAGAAAGATTTCACGATAATCGGCAGCCAGCGGATAATGCCCGTCTGTAATGACTTTCTTTGCATAGGTGTAGGCATCCTGGTATCTATTCTCGTTAATCCAGGATTCCGCATTCAGATACATACGGGCGAGCAGGAACCAATCGGCTATGCGGTCAATCCGTCCGTACTCATTTTCCCCCGGAGCTTTCAGTTCGTTCTCAATAGCCAGCAGTTCACTTTCCGCATACTCAAAAATCTGCTTACGGGTATATTGAACAGGAATTTCCTTCACACCGGTATGTTCGTCTACATACGGCACAGAGCCGAACAAGTCGCAAAGCATAGAATAACAATATGCACGTATGAACCGCGCTTCGGCTCTGTAGCTGACATACTCGTCCTTCATCTCTTCCCAAAGACCTCTATCCTGCAATTTCCCTTCCGTACATTCACGCAACAGCTCATTACAATAGGCAATACTCATATAAAGCCGCTGGTAAGTCCAAGTGACAACCGAAGCATTAGAGGCATCCCATTGCAGATTCAGACACTTACGCAAACCGTTAGAAGAAGAAGGCATCAAGAAGTTATCCGTGCTCATCTCCTGCAAATAGAACAACAGACGCACATAACCGGAATATCCCTCATTGGCGCCTTCCAGGTCGCCATTACCACCATCGCCGCCCTGTTGTCCGGTCAGAATCAGAGATGAGTAGCACTTTGCCAGCACGCCTGCATAGCCATCTTTGGTCCTATATACCTGGTCGCTTACCAACTGATTATTATCCAATGGCATGGTATCGAGGTCACCCAGGCACGAAGTCAGACATGTGACCAAGAGAAATAGATTGAATGAATAGATAATTATATTTTTCATATAACATAGTATTTTTAATTCGTTAGAAACTTAAATTAGCACTTAATGAAAATACTCGTGGACGAGGGTATATTTCCTTATCGATACCACTGTAGATTTCCGGGTCAATACCGGAATAACCGGTAAAGGTAGCCACGTTCTGAACACCGAAAGTCAGTCGCAAAGAACTTGAACTATCCCACAATTTCCTGAAAGTATAACCCAGTGAGATGTTATCAATCCGGAAGAAGTTTCCTTTTTCCAGGAAATAGTCTGAATAGAGCTGCTGGTTCTGGAAACCTGTATCTTTGGTTCTGCGCAGAATATTCGAGAAATTACCCTGGTCACTATAAACAGACTGCACGTATTGGTCGGCAGCAATGTAGTTGTAGACATAATTACCGAAAGCACCGTGTCCGCTGATAGCAAAATCCCAGTTCTTATAGCTCAACTGGGTATTGAATCCCAGGTACGATTCGGGAAGTGCGCTCTTATTGGTGGCATACTTGGTTTCCGTTGCCGACACAGAGCCGTCAGGCTGTACATATTGACCTTCTATCGCTTTGCCTTTATCATCATAGGCCTGTTTTGCCAGATAGAAAGTGTAAGGACGTTCGCCCACCATGAATACCTGCACCGTCTTACCCGTGCCTGAAATAGCTCCGGTCTGCACAAAGTTAGCTTCCGAGTCCACTACATTCAGTTTCGTAATTTTCGAATCGTTCCAAGTATAGTTCATACCTACCGTCCACTTCCAGTCCTTCGTATGCACCGGTACTGCGTTGATGGAAAATTCAAATCCTTTATTATCCATCTCGCCGATATTCGTGGTGATTACAGAAGAGTAATTGGTTCCTGAAATAACAGGGATGGTATTCAGCAAATCTTTGGTATGGCGCTGATAATAGTCCACAGAACCATAGATGCGGTTATTAAGGAAACCATAATCCAGTCCGATATTATAAGTTTCGGTAGTTTCCCACTTGATATCAGAGTCGTAACCATTCGGCCGATAGGTATTATACCATTTATCGCCAAACTGATAGCAGGCTTCAGGATAAGATACCGTAAAAGTGGTCATGTAGGGATAGTCGTTCAGGATATCCTGTTGTCCGGTCTGTCCGTAGCTTAAGCGCAACTTCAAGTCGGACAGAACATCCGAATCCCTCAGAAAAGCCTCCTGGCTGATTTTCCATCCCAATGCCACGGAAGGGAACAATCCCCAGCGGTTACCCTTCGCAAAACGGGATGAAGCATCCGAACGAAGCGTGGCAGTTATCATATAGCGATTGTCATACGAGTAATTCAGACGACCGTAGAACGAAAGCAGGTAATACTCCGACTCATAGTGATTGGGAGAGAAGAGTTCTTTTCCTTCCGGAGAGAAGGTAGTAGCGTCGAACTTCTTCCAGAAATGTTGCCAGCCATATCCGCCCATCGCACTGAAATTGTGTTTCTCATTGAACACGTGCGAATAGTTAGCATATAAATCCAACAGATAATTCCGCTTGTTCTGCTTGGAGTCGTACACAAGTCCCGTACCATCTTTCATATTAGAAGTGTACATCATACCAGCCAGTTCAGGCACTTCCTTCGAATATTTACTTGTCAATACATCATACCCCAGATTCATGTTCAGCTGCAAGTCTTCAAGGTGATGCACCTTATAATTGAAAGATGCATTACCGATAGAACGTGTCACTTTGTTACGAATATCCTGCAAGTCAAGCTGTGCCACAGGATTATCCGTCTGGATAGCCATAGGGGAGTTACCATTCATCCAGATAAAATAACCTAACCCGGGGTCGGTAGCCGCCGTGGAACTTCCGGTTTTAACAGGACGGGTGGGATCATAACGAAGCGCATTATTCACTACGCTTTCATCGACTTTCTTATTATTCTCATAAGACACTTTCAGGTTCAGGTCAACCGTGAGGTGTTTATCAAAGAACTTGGGAGAGATGCCACCGTTAAATGTAAATCTCTCATAATTGTTGGTGCGTACAACACCATTCTGGTTGGTATATCCGACAGAGACGCGATAAGGAGCATTTTGTTTCACCTTGCCCGAAACGGAAAAATTGTGCTCTTGCCCGAAAGCAGTCCGGTAAATCTCGTCCTGCCAATCTGTGGATGCAGTGCCCAGAGTCACGGAAGACGGCACTCCGGATACGGTAGGCACAAACTGACGGAATTCGTCGGCGGAGAGAATGTCCAGCGTTTCCGTAACTGTACTCACCGACAGATTGGTTGAATAATTAAAGCGCAAATTGGTATCAGCTCCTTTCTTCGTAGTGATGACAATCACACCATTCGAAGCACGTGAACCGTAAATGGCAGTGGCCGAAGCGTCTTTCAGCACTGTAAACGTCTCTATGTCATCCGGGTTGATACCACCGATAACATTGCCGCCACCTTCGATAGTGGAGTTATCCACAGGCACGCCGTCAATCACAATCAACGGATCGTTAGAAGCGGAAAGAGAAGCACCGCTTCTGATGCGGATGGTAGCACCTGTTCCCGGAGCACCTGAGCTGGATACTACGTTCACTCCCGGCACTTTACCTACCAAAGCATCCTGAGCCGTTGTGCGCAGTCCCTTATTAAAATCATCCGGTTTGATGGCAGTCACCGAACCTGTCGCATCCGATTTCTTCACGCTACCGTAACCGATGACAACCACGTCCTCAAGCATCTCGCTATCTTCCGCCATCACAATTTTCATGTTGGCGGAGGCAGGTTTTTCTACGTTTTTATAACCTATGTATGTAATAAGCAAAACAGCACCAGGGCTCGTGACTGAAAGTGTAAAATTACCGTCCACATCACTAATCGTTCCGTTTGACGTCCCCTTTTCTAAAATATTCGCTCCTATAATAGGCAGATTATCCTTATCGAGGATATTACCTTTCACCACCGTTTTCTGTGCAACAACATTCACACTGAAAACCAAAGCAAACAGTACCCAAACATACCGCCACCTACTTCCAAAAGTTTCCGGATTTTTCTTGTTCTTCATAATAGTTTTTAATTAGTTAATTATACGTGTAACAAAGGTATCATGTGATCCACATCATACATTCAATAAATTCAAGGCTAACTGCGTCTCAAGTGATATGAGAATCAATTATGGAAGCAAAAGTAATTTCAATGACAGTGCAACACAACTACACGATACAAAAAAGTAAGTCAATCAAGAAGAATATAGGAAGTAACCAACTATCTATCAAAGAATTAATATTTGATAGTAGAAGTTTAAAAGTAAGAACAAAGGAAGTGTAAAACTATAGTTTTTGTACCTGAATAGCCAAATCCTTGCCCGGAACTATGGCTTTATTTCTCATTTTCATCCGGTAATTATAAACTGTCTGAAGTGAATAATGGAGGAAGTTGGCAATCTTCGAATTATCATTTATTCCCAAACGTATGAGAGCATATATACGCAACTCTGGAGTCAACAGTTCACCTTCTTTAACCTGCACTCGCTCTTCCTCTTTTAACAGAGCATTGAACGACTCTATGAAATTAGGGAAGATAGAAAGAAATATCGTATCGAACTTACTGATAAAAAGCTTGAAGTCCTCGGAAGTGGAAGATTGTCCGCGAAGCACTTTCGATATATCGGCCATAGAACCCGTATTGGCTATTTTCAGCAATGCTTTACGGCTATTCTCCTGCTTATAGATGTATTCGGAACAAATATTGAATAACAGTCCGATATATTCTTCCTTGATATGGTTTGACTCCTGAATCTGTTCGTTCATCCGGGTCAGATTCTCAGCCATCTCCTGCAAACGTAGGTTCTGTTCCGCCAACGATTGCTTCACTTTCAGTAGTTTACTGTTTTTCTTACGGATAAAGAAGAAAGCGGAAATCAAGGTGACTACCAGTAGCAACAGCACCATAAGAAATATAAGCACCCTGTTTTCATCAGCCCTGATGCGGGCATCATTGGCAGCCTGGATAATGGGGAGATACCCGGCAATGTCAACAAAGCGATAACGGGCTTTCCCGAAATTCACATCCTCCAGTGAACAGGAGATGTAATTGTAGGCCCTTGCAATATCCCCTTCCTGAAAAAGAAGTATCGCCAGACGCTGCAAAGACATATAGACTTTTTTAGCATTGGCAATATCAGTCAATGACGACAGGATGAGATAATGCCTTGCCTGCAATGTGTCTTGCTTGCCCAAATACAATTCCGCCAGAAGATACTCCATCCTCGCCCTGTCCGGATTGTCTTCCGCGCTTTGGCTGTAATAGTCCTCCAGAAGCCGGATGGCCTCATCCCACTTCCCGGACATACTCAAACGGCCGCACTTATTGGTGACGTAACTGGAAGAATGTGGCTCACTTATGGCAATCAGCGTGTCTTTATAAGCCCTTATCTTTTGCCAGGCCAATTGCTTTCCGGGGTCATCTATTGCTTCGTTATAGCAAGACAAATAAATTGTGTGATACAAATAGTAGAAATAAGTGTCTTTCTTCACATTTTCCGTCCGTTTCACTTTGCCGAGCATGATTAACGCATTTTCATGCTTCCCCATCTTATTCATTACGTCAGCTACATTCATCACCCCCTGATTGATAAGCTCTTCATCTTTCAGCGTTTCCGCCAGTCGCAACCTTTCCTTTGCGATAATCATAGCCGTATCAATGCGGTATGAACGATACTTGGTGAATAAATTACCCAATATATCAAACCTGAGTTTATCATCTTCCGTATAGTCCAGCATCCGACGGAAATCAGCTATTTCTTTCTCTACTTTCTGCTGATAGACCTCACGCTGAGCAATCATCTTATCCAATTTTAAGAGCAGAGCATCATCAGTCTTGCCCGCAGCCGACAGACCGGAACAAAAACAAATACAAAAGCAGATACAGAATAAAGTAGAAACAGAATATCTGAACATTTAGACTACAGGTTAATATACTTTGAAGCAAAGATATAGATTTTTTCTCTACAATAATTCTCTATTATCTTTTTTAGCAAGCCGGGAGCAGCTATTTCTTATTGCCAACCTTAATCAGAGCCATCCCGATAGCTATCCACAGCAACTCACGAAGGCGAGTAATCAGCCCTACATAAACACCCAATGCAGCAGACATATGCAGTCCGTCCACAGCAAGTGCTAAACCACCCTCACGCGCTCCTAACTGCATCGGGAAAAAGAATATCAGATTGCTGAACAGTGAAGAGAAAGCCAGTATCAGCACACAGTCCCACCAGTTGACATCCGGTGTGAAGACACTCAGAATGATATAGATTTCGAGACTGGAAATGATTCGGGCAGAAAGTTCCAGCAGCAACGAACTGTAGAAAGTAATCTTATGCTGGCTGTGCAACAAAGCTATCTGACTGTCTATCTGCTCCAATGTTCCTTTGCGGACAGCAAGGAAACGATGTGCCCATTTCTTTACGAATGGAACCTTTTGCAGAAAAAGAAAGGTCTTCACCGTCATGCCGTTCTTATATCCGCGGGAAAAGAAATAGATGGCTAAGAGGCAGAAAGCGCCTATTGCAGTAAGCAGCACAGCCATGAAAGAATGAATGGGATACAGGGCGATGTAGAGGAAGATGGAAAGGAACCAAAACCAAAAATGAGAAAAGATGTGCATCATCACATACAGAATGACGGAAGAAGTGGCTTTACTGACACCAACGTAAGGAGTCAGTTCCATAATCCTGTATGGTTCGCCACCCATCAGCCCGCCGGGGGTGGCATAGTTAATAGCAAAACCTGTGATAGACAGCTTACAGACCGTCCAGAAGGGAACACAAAACTTACGGTCGTCCCTGATTATCAGATACCAGGAACAGGTGTTTATCAGGTAGACAAAGAACCACAGCAGCATGATTACGGGAAACCAGAAACCTACACGTTTCAGGTTCTTCCAGATGTCGGAATAATCCATCTCCATTGTGCAGAGCATGATGGCAATGGCGAGTATGCCGAAAAGCAGGAATAAGTTGCGGAATTTATTCTTCATTATTACTTCATTTGCAGGATATATAGCTCCAACGTATTGGATATATAGACGCAGGAAACCGGTTACTAATCAAGTAAATCACGATAGATATTTCCCAGTGTTTTCCCCGATACCGGATGCACCACATCAGGCGCTATCTCCGCCAGTGGCTCCATCACAAAGCGTCGTTCCTGCATCAGCGGATGGGGAAGTTTCAGGGTAGGGGTATCAAGGATAAGATTGCCGTAAAGCAACAAGTCAACGTCTATCACACGGTCACCATACACACCATTCACAGATTTATGGGTACGTCCCATCTCCTGTTCGATGGATTGGGTTATGGAAAGTATCTTCAAAGGCGGAAGTGAAGTCTCCGCACAGACAGCAGCATTCAGAAAAGCATTAGCAGAAGTAAAGCCCCATGGGGCAGTAGCATAAAAAGCGGACAGAGAAACAATCTTCCCTATCCGCTCTTCTATATATTGCACGGCAACACGGAGGTTCTGCTCCTTATCACCGAGATTAGTTCCTAAACCGAAATAAACGTTCATAAGTGATTAACGATTAGTGATTAGTGATTAGTGACACTGCAAAGCCTGTTTATCACTAATCACTTACCACTAATCACTCTCTTTACTTGTCCGTAATCAACATCGCATCACCATAAGTACCGAAACGGTAACCTTCCTTCAAAGCCACGTTGTACGCCTCCATCACTTGGTCGTAACCACCGAAAGCGGCAACAATCATCAGTAATGTGGAAAGCGGCATGTGGAAGTTGGAAATCATCGAGTTCGCTACCGTAAAGTCGTAGGGAGGGAAGATGAACTTATTTGTCCAGCCTTCGTATGATTTCAGATGTCCATCTGTGCTCACGGTGCTCTCAATGGCACGCATCACAGTGGTACCCACGGCACAAACCTGTCTATTCATATCTTTGGCACGATTCACTATGCTGACAGCCTCTTCGTTTACAATCATCTGTTCAGAGTCCGTCTTGTGCTTCGTGAGGTCTTCCACATCAATATCGCGGAAATTACCCAAACCGGCATGCAACGTGATATAAGCAAAGTCGATACCCTTGATTTCAAGACGTTTCAGTAACTCGCGACTGAAGTGCAGACTGGCAGTAGGAGCCGTCACCGCACCTTCGTTGCGGGCAAAGATAGACTGGAAACGTTCTGAATCATCCGGCTCTACAGGGCGATTGATGATGCTATGAGGCAGTGGGGTTTCACCCAGTGCATACAAAGCCTTCTTGAACTCATCGTGCGGACCGTCATAGAGGAAACGAAGCGTACGACCACGAGACGTCGTATTGTCGATAACCTCAGCTACCATAGAGTCGTCGTCACCGAAATACAGTTTGTTGCCGATACGGATTTTACGTGCAGGGTCCACCAATACATCCCACAGACGCAGTTCTTCGTTCAACTCGCGCAAAAGGAATACTTCAATACGGGCACCGGTCTTCTCCTTGTTGCCATACAGACGGGCAGGGAATACCTTCGTGTCGTTGAAGATGAACACATCCTTGTCATCAAAGTAGTTCAGGACATCCTTGAATTCCTTGTGTTCAATCTCGCCTGTCTTTCTGTGCAGCACCATTAGGCGCGACTCATCTCTGTACTTTGTAGGGTGCAAGGCAATCTTCTCTTCCGGAAGCTTAAATTTAAATTGCGATAGTTTCATATCTATTCTTTCTTTAAGTTATTCTTCTGTTTCTATCTCCTGAGCGTCTATCCACTCTTTGAAATCCATCGGGTCAAGGCAATCTGCCAGCCGGACATCACCCACGCGGGTACGTTCCAAGGCTGTCAGATGGGCACCGCTCTGTAGCGCCTCACCGATGTCGCGAGCCAGGGCACGGATATACGTACCTTTGCTGCATACCACGCGAACCTTGATTTCCGGCAGGTTGCATTCCAGCAACTCTATCTCGTCAATCACCAGCAACTTCGGTTTCAACTCTACTTCTTCACCCTTGCGTGCCAGGTCGTAGGCGCGCTTGCCATTCACCATACAGGCAGAAAAAGCGGGGGGCACCTGTTGTATCTCACCGATGAATGTTTTCAATGTCTCTTCCACCAACTCCCGGGTGATGTGCTCCGTGGGATAAGTGGCATCTATCTCGTGTTCCAGGTCGTAGGAGGGAGTGGTGGCGCCCAACTGAATGGTGGCAACATACTCCTTCGTATGGTATTGGAACTCTTCAATCCGTTTCGTAGCCTTGCCGGTGCAAACAATCATCACCCCTGTGGCCAGAGGATCGAGCGTGCCGGCATGACCTACTTTCAATTTCTTCACTCCTATCCGCCGGCAGATGTGGTAACGTGCATGTCCCACGACCTTGAACGAGGTCCACTCCAACGGTTTATTGAAATAAAGTACTTCTCCTTCTTTAAATTTCATTCGTTATCCTTGCATTTGTGACAAAACGATGGTTACAATACCGGCAATCGCACAATAGATAGCGAAATATACCAGCTTACCCTTCTTCACAATATTAATCATCCATTTACAAGCCAGGCAACCCGATACAAAAGCGGCAATGAAACCTATCAGCAATGACAGCGTTGAAATGCTACCTGCAATATCTTCACCTTTCATCAACTTCATACCATCCAGCAATCCTTCACCCAATATCGGTGGCATCACCATCAGGAAAGAGAACTGAGCCAGTTTCGCTTTATTATCTCCCAACAACAAACCTGTAGCAATCGTGGTGCCCGAGCGTGAAAGCCCCGGAAGCACTGCACAAGCTTGGGCCAGACCGATAATGAATGCATCTTTCATAGATATATTCTCTTTCTGCTTCGGCTTATAATAATAGGAGAACGACAGCAAAGCAGCCGTCACCAGCAACATGCAGCCCACAATCAGCAAGCCCGAACCAAAGACAGCTTCCACTTCATCTTTAAAGAACACACCTACGATGCCGATGGGTAGCATGGAAATCAGAATATTGATTACATAGCGCGTTTCGTCATTCATCTGCCATTTGAACAGTCCCTTGAATATCCATTCGATTTCCTTCCACAGAACTACCATCGTACTGAATACCGTAGCTACATGCACCACTACCGTGAATGCCAGATTCTCTTCTCCCTCAATGCCAAACAATGCCGAACCGATAGCCAAATGTCCGCTACTGCTTACCGGCAGATATTCCGTCAACCCCTGGATTAATCCCAGGATGAGCGCCTCAAACCATTCCATGTAATCTAATTATGAATTATAAAATATAAATTATGAACTATGCAGGTTGTCATTCTTTCATTCTTTCATTCCTTCATTATTCATTTGCTCGCCACGCGGTTTGCGCAATACAGCGTATATCATGAGCAAGAAGCCCACAAGGCAAACCAACGGAGCTACCTTGATACGTCTCGCACTAAAAATATCCGGTTCAAAGTGTGTCGGTGTGGACACCGGACCTGTCATCAGGATAAAACCGATAATCACCACCGCCATTGCAACGGCAAGCAGGATAAAGTTGATCTTATCGAAAGCAAATTTCTGTTTACTCATCTCTTTATATTATAAATAACATTACTATTCTCCTAACTACTTATCATATATAGTACAGCGTGCTCGCCTTCATCCGCAGGAACTTATTGATGGAGAGGTATGCGCAGAACCATGTGATACACACCCCGAACACAAGTACCGAAGCAGAAACCATCAACATGACGTCGGGCGTAATTACACTAATCAACTCAGGCTCGTACACCACCAACCAATATGCAGCAGCCCACAAAATGCCATCAGCAATGACAGCCGCCAACACACCAATCCAGAAATTACGCCACAGGAACGGGCGCCGGATGAAACTCCAACTTGCTCCCACCAGCTTCATCGTATGAATGAGAAAGCGTTTGGAGTAAATGGTCAGCCGGATGGTATTGTTTATCAATGCAAAGGATATGAAAGCCAGCAATACAGCCAGTCCCAATAACATCAGACTGATGTTACGGATATTCTCATTAACCATATTTATCAGGTCTTCCTGATAGCGCACTTCCTGCACATTGGTATTCTTCTTTATTTCTTTTTCTATTTTGGCTATACTGTCCGTATTCGCATAGTCTGAATGCAACTTCACCTCGATGGAAGCATGGAGAGGGTTGTATCCCAGGAAATCCTGCGGGTCTGTTCCCATCGCCTCAATTTGTTCATGGAGTGCCTGTTTCTTGGAAATATACTCTGTGGAACGCACAAAGACTTCCTTGTCCAACCTCTTCTGCAATTTCAGAATATCAGCCTCTTTCATATCATCACTGATGACAATAGAAAAATTGATATTCTCTTTCACATATACGGAAAGGTTGTGAGCAGTCAACACGAAAAACACCACTAATCCCAACAACAGCAACACCAACGTCGTACTGATGCTGGACGTGATGAACTGCATATCAAAGTAGGATACAGAATTATTTTTGCTTTTCGTCTTCATGCCTTATCACTTTACCACTCTATCACTTATTTTTGTTTTTTCCTGAACACATAAATCATCGAACTACTCCGCTCCTTGCTTCCCAATGCGCTGAACCATGCCAGCGTACCACTAAGCATACCCCGGAAGAAAGTCAGGGAATGGCCCATATATTTCTCGCTCAGCATCGACACATAGAATGCATCGAACGGCATAGGATGGCGCGCAGCCAATATAAGTTCATGCTTAGCTCCCAATCTCTGGATGCTGCCGGGTGTAAAATGCCACAAATGCCGGGGAACATCATAAGCAGCCCAGTGAGCACCGTATTTCTTTGCATCATACGAGGAACAATTGGGCACGGCAATAATCAGCACACCCTTTTCCGTCAGCAGGTTATTTAGTATGTCCCATGTCTCATTCAGGTGTTCCAGATGCTCCATAACATGCCACAACGTGATAACGTCAAAGCTTCCGGAGGCAAAATCCTGCAATGCAGTATGAGGCTTCACATCGAGGTTGAAGTGTTCCTTAGCAAATACACGTGCCTGCTCATTCTTCTCCACGGCCTCCACCTGCCAGCCCCGCCGCTTCATGGCATCGGCAAAGTACCCTGTTCCCGTACCGATGTCCAGCAGACGCCCCGTCTTGCGATGTGCTTCACGAGCCACCAGACGTGCTTTACGACCCAGCATATAACTGCGCACCCAGTGGTAAACCTTATTCATGAGGCCTTTCTTCGTATCAGAATGGGAAATGTAATCGGGAGTTTCATAATATCTGCCTATCTCGGCCTCCACAGGAAAATCCTGCGTAAAGAGAAAACCGCAATCCTGACAACGGCACAGATAAAATGCTTCGCTGGAAGCATAATGGTCTATGCAAGTCATAGCACGCTCTATATGCGCACTACCGCATACCGGACAGACTTTTATGGTGAGTTTATTCATTGAACGTTCTGCAATAATGAAGCGCAGCCCGAACCGGTCGGACCGCACTATACCCGAATTTGGTGCAAAATAACAAATAAAAAGTGACCTATAGGGCTTTCTTTAAGGAGTTTTAATAAAAGAGGAAGACAAAGGCTTGTTTTAAATAAAAAAAACATATATTTGTCGGAACAACAACACTTCAATTCTATTTATATGAAAAACGCTTTACTTTCTCTGCTATTTAGTTTTTGCTGCCTCCAATTATTTGCTGACGGACAAACTATTCTACCGAATTTAAAATTCGGAAAACCTACCATGGAAGAGCTAACCATGACTACTTATGCGCCTGACTCCAATGCCACGGCAGTTGTTCTGTGTAAGCTGACCAACGTCAGCTACAAATGGGGAATAGAAAGTTTCAGACTATTCTATGAGTATAAAGTAAAAATCAAAATACTCAAACCGGAAGGCACTTCTTATGCCAACGTCACTATCCCCTACTACGAACTGCAAAACAACACCATGAAAGAGAACATCATCGGTCTGAATGCCAGTGCTTACAATATGGAAAACGGAAAAATGGTACGCACCAAGATGAAGAAAGACATGGTGTTCAAAGAAAGCGTCAACGAAAACCAGATGCAACTGAAATTTTCCATTCCACAAGTGAAAGCGGGTACTCTGATAGAATACGAATACCGGCTGGAGTCAGACTTCTTCTTTAGCATTGACAGTTGGAAAGCACAAAGTGACATTCCCACCCTGTATACTGAGTATGACGTCACCATTCCCGAATACTTCAAGTTTAACACTGAGATGCATGGCGCAGAAACGCTCAAGTCGACAAACGAAGCCACTTCCTTCAGTTTATCTATCGGCGGACAGCTACTTCAATGCTCCGGGACACACCTGAATTTCCAGGGCGTTCAACTTCCCGCTTTGAAAGATGACAGTTACGTGTGGTGCCTTGATGACTACTGCACACAAGTGAACTTAGAGTTACTGGGAATTGATTTTCCCGGCACCCTCTACCAATCGTTCACAAAAAGCTGGGAACAAATAGACGAATCATTGCTCAAAGATACAGACTTCGGAAGCCGGTTGAAAATGAATAATCCACTCAAAGAAGAGATGGCAGCACTGCATCTTGAACAGATGAAAGAAACGGATGAAAAAATATGCGCCATTTACACCTTACTCAAAAATAAAGTGAGATGGAACGAGAAATACTCTTTATATGGCAAAGCTCCCAAGCAAATACTGAAAGAGGGCACAGGAAGCAATGCTGATATCAACTTTATCCTTATCAGCATGCTGAAAGATGCCGGGATACCTGCTTATCCGGCAGTAATGAGCCGCCGGAATATGGGCATAATCCCCTATTCCCACCCCAGTCTCCAAAAACTGAATACTTTTGTTGTCGCTATTGCCCACACAGACACCACCCTGGTTTATCTGGACGGCTCAATAGAAGACGGATACCTCAGTGTACTGCCCCCCGTACTAATGACTGACCGGGCACGTATCATCGCTCCGGATAACCGAAGCCAATGGGTGAACCTGACAGCTATCGGAACAAACCAACTCAGATCAGTCGTAAAAGCCGACATCTCTCCGGAAGGCGTCATCGCCGGCACACGTGAGACTCTTTATGCAGGTCAATATGCCTCCCGACTGCGAAACAAGTTCCGTACAGCCAAGGATAGCACGGACTTTGTCAGCAAACTGGCTTCCGAAGAAAATGTACAGGTGAAAGCTCTTCGAATGGACGGAAGAAGCCTTTTCTCGCCGCAAGTACGTGAATTTATGGAATTCGAAAAACAGTCCACTGTCAACGACCAGTTCATTTACATCAATCCGCTTATATTCCTGCATGTCTCCGAATCTCCCTTCAAACAGTCGGAACGAAAACTTCCCGTGGAATTTCCCTATGTTGACCAGTTGTCACTAACCGTCAATCTGACCATCCCGGAAGGGTATGCAGTAGACGAGAAACCGGAAAGCCAGAGAATACAAACAGGCGATGAGAAAGTGTTCTGCCGGTACACTATCACTCAACAGGGTAATCAGATTAGCCTCAGGTATCTTTTCCGACTGCAAAAACTATTGTTCCTGCATACGGATTATTCCGAACTGCAACAACTGTGGGAAATGATGGCCAAAAAGAATAATGAAATGATGGTCTTAAAGAAACTATAATCCGGAAAATATGAAAATGAATAGGTTATTTATCGGTTTTTTATTGCAGGTTGTCTTCTACTCCGGCGGTCTGCATGCCCAAACAGATTTGCGTGCCAATGCCTACTCCATCGTGCAGGATGCCGTAACGGATATTGTATGCAGTTCTCCTACCGATGCCGTTCAGAAAGAAAAACGCGTGATACAGATACTCAATGAAAAAGGGAAAGAAGACGCCTCCTTTATCTGCATGTGCGACCGTTTTTCTTCTTTGAAGAAATTCTCCGGAGAAGTCCGGGATGCCTCCGGAAACGTCATCCGAAAAATAAAAAAGAGCGAACTGAAAGTCACTGAATACTCCGATGGACTCGTCAGTGACGACTATTACTATTTCTTTGAATATACCCCATCACGTTATCCCGTAACCATCACCTACGAATGGGAGATAAAGAATAGCGACGGGCTCATCGGCTATCCCGGTTTCTTTCCGCAAAAGAACTATAACCAAGCTGTTGCCCAGGCAAGTTACCGCATCATCACCCCGGCCGATAATCCTTGTCGCTACCGGACCATCCATATGCAGGCGGAAGTCAACCAACAGCAAATGGCTAACGGAAACTGGTTGACCGAAGTCAAAGTTCAATCACTGCCCGCCATCAAGAAGGAGCCCTATAGTCCTTCCCTGTCCGAACTGCTGCCACGCATCTATTTCACTCCCCGGAACTTCTCTTTCGAAGGAACCAAGGGAAGCATGGACAGTTGGCAGACATACGGAGCATGGCAATACCAGTTATTAAACGGCAGAGACCAACTCCCCCCGACACTGAAAGAGGAGCTACAAAAACGAACGGCAAACTGCAATACCGCACATGAAAAGATAGCTGCAGTATATCAATACCTTGCTTCCTCCACGCGCTACGTCAGCATACAACTGGGCATTGGAGGTCTCCAACCCATTGCCGCCGCCGATGTGCACCGCACCGGCTTCGGTGATTGCAAAGGATTATCCAATTACATGCGTGCCATGCTTACAGAACTGGGTATCCCGTCAGTTTATACAGTAATCAGCACTACCAACAAACGCCTGTTAGCCGATTTTGCCAGTGCCAATCAAAACAACCATGTCATCCTGCAAGTACCGTTACCCAACGATACACTCTGGCTGGAATGCACTAATCCGACCTTACCTTTAGGTTATGTACATCACTCCATAGCTGGCCATGATGCGTTACTTGTCGGCCCCAATGGCGGGACTCTTTGCCAACTGCCCACATACGCAGATTCTCTAAATACGCAAGTCAACAACGCCCGTGTTTCCTTGCAACCGGATGGAAGTGCAGGGGTTGAAGTGAAACAAACCTCACGTCTGTTTCAATATGAGGATATGACATCCATTATCGATCAGGAACCTGCCCGGCAGAAGGACTGGCTACGCTCAGACATTAACCTGATACAAGCCAAAGTCGATGCTGTCCGTTTCAACGAAAGCAAACAGAAAGAACCGCAATTGGATATTTTCTATACCATCGAAAGCGGACAGTATGGAAACAAAACCGGAAAGCGTCTGTTTATCCCGGCTAATATCTTCCACAAAGACTTTTATAGCCCAAACGGGCAAGGGGAACGCACCCAAGTCATCCAAATCAATTATGGTTATCTTGACATAGATAGCATCAGTATCCGCTTGCCGGAAGAGTATGAAATAGAATCATTGCCCAAGACTGCCGATCTGGAAAGCAAGTTCGGCAAATTCCACTCCTCCATTACTTTGGGAGAAGGAAGAAATGTTTTTATCGTGCACCGTTTACAGGTTTATCAAGGCAATTACCCTAAGGAAGAATATCCTGATTTCCTGAACTTCCGCAAGAATGTTGCCACACAATATGGGGCAAAAATCATACTAAAAAGAACTGAATGATTATTCGCCCCCTACAAGCGTCGCCGCAATGCATGTAGGGGCAAATAGTCATTTGCCCACGTATACGTAACCCTTTTACATCTATACATATATACATAGCACCTTTACATTCCCGTCCAGAATATTAAATAATCTCTCCCCAAAAGCAGTCAGTGTTCGATAATAAGCGGACAACTGTCCGATAATGAACAGCCACAATTCTACAATAATCATTGATATTCAACGATTTATCACTTTGGCACAGGAATTGACTATTATTAAGCGAAAGCGGTCAGCAAAAAAAATAAAGATTATCTGCCACTTTTCAACAAGTAGTTCCGTCTAACAGATAGAGCGAAAGCCCAATAGAAATAGTAACAATTAAAAAATAAAGATTATGAAAACTACAAGTTTATTTAAAGCAGTCGCATTGGTAGCTATAATGATAGCTAGTGTTCTTAACTCCGAAGTGAAAGCTCAGGACGGTTTCATAACTAATCAGGTGATGAACGGCGAATTAGTCGCTTCAAAAACTATCTTCAAGCAGGACGGCTCTTACCTCCGTAACCATATGCAATATACTTTCACCTACGACGACCAGAACCGCCTGGTGAGCAAACAAGCTTCCAAATGGGATGGTGTGAAAGATGCATGGGTACCTTATTTCAAGATGACCTACCAGTACAGTGATAATGAGATAACCATGAATTACGCCCGCTGGAACGAGTCTCACAAAGCTTACGACGAGGCTGTTCAGAAAAGTGTATACGAATTGAATGATGAAAATATGCCGACGGCCTACAAAGCCTACAAGCAAGATAATAGAAATAAATCAGATTGGACTCTGGTTGACCACAAACAAATGGACTTCACGACTAATCTATTGGCAATTGCAAGATAAAAAATACAGAAATTAAAGTTAACGATTAGGTAAAGCACGGGCCGGGAGGCTCGTGCTTTTTTTATGTGGAATCTTATTTAGCGGCTAAAAAAAGTTTTACCGGAATGCAACTTTTCTAATAGATGCTAACGTCTAATAGAAAACAAAGAATAATAACCATTTAAAGATAAAGATTATGAAAACTACAAGTTTATTTAAAGCAGTCGCATTGGTAACTCTAATGATAACAGGTGTTCTAAACGCCGAAGTGAAAGCTCAGGAAGGTTTCATTACGAATAAGGTGATGAACGGCGAATTGGTCGCATCAAAAACAATCTTCAAGCAAGAAGGCTCTTATCTCCACCAATACATGCAATACACTTTTGCATACGATGACCAGAACCGTCTGGTTAGCAAAGAAGCATCCAAATGGGATGGTGCAAAAGGTGCATGGGTTCCTTACTTTAAGATAACCTTCCAGTACAGTGACAATGAAATAACCACGAATTATGCCCGCTGGAACAAGTCTCACAAAGCTTATGATGAAGCCGTTCAGAAAAACGTCTACGAACTGAACGATGAAAACATGCCGACAGTTTACAAAACATACAAACAGATGGATTCCACGACTAATCTACTGGCAATCGCAAAATAGGAATATAGAAATTAAAGTTAGGTAAAGCACGGGCTGAGAAGTTCGTGCTTTTGTATATTACCCGGAATTCAATCATAATGCATCACTTTTACCGATATGGTATCTGCCTGAATTGTATCCTGAGGGGCAATGCTATCCCTGTTATTATGCAAAATCGGAGGATTTATTTTCAATCCATGAGAATTACCCGGTGAAAAAGCCTCTTCCTTCTGAATGAAGAAATAATAACAAGCTCCTCCTCCCATCAGCACACAGGCCACTGAGGCCGCCACCATCCAAATACGAAATGAAGTATTCCACCGTTCTTTTTTTCCAATAGAATGAACCATCAGACGCAACCGACTCAATTCTTCCCTGCATTCTTCACAATTCAGCAAATGCTGTTGAAACTCCGTTTCTTCTTCCTGACTCATCCGGTTTTGTATATATAGCCAGATATCGGAATGCTTATATTCACATTGCTTTTTCATTTTACTGCCTCCTCTCCCACTACAAAGGGCACATAACCTCTACGTTTATATTCAATAATCAGACAGGTCATCCTTTTTTTCAGATACTCCTTGCCACGGCTAACCGACTTGCGCAGGCTATCCAATTTTCGTCCACTGGATACTCCATACAATGTCCAGGCAATTTCTTCATACCTCTTATTCTCCACATAAAGCATTGACATAGCCTGTGCCACATCTTGCATATCCCCCACCAATTCATCATAGACCCTGCCACGCCCATAACTTAAGATATCCGCCAAAGCACAACAGACATCATATTCATTTTTCTCATTCACTTCAAGTAAATAGGCAAACCGACCATCTATCTTTTCCGAACCCGACACAGCGGAAAAAGGCGTGACGCTGCTTTTACTTATCCAATAGTGAGGTTCTGGTAAACCCGAATACAAATAAGTAAAAAACAGTCCACGCCCTATGCTTTAACAAGGGTGTAAACATGCACTATACTTATTATTCCTGTATTCAAAAGAAAATTTACCAGATTTTCATTATCAAGAAATAATAATTATCACATTTGTATAATCATGTCATTGAAAAGTCTTCTCCTTACAGAGCTAGCTTTCAATGTAACAAAATTAATGTATTATTTTTAATATAAGAAAAGGAAAAATATTCAGTTCATGCCTCAGAGCGTTATTTACAAAGCACGCTTTTTATAGAAAAGCGTGCTTTGTAAATAACGTTTTTCTATAAAAAGCGTGCTTTATAAAAAACATTGCGTATCTTTGCTACACAACAAAAATTATATAAATATGGAAATAACAGATGCTTATATTAACTCTACCCGCTTAGTAAACTCCGTCAGCATGGCTCATATCCGTTATTTATATGATACCATTGACTGGTCATCACGCATGGTTTGCATAAAAGGAGCGCGTGGTGTAGGAAAAACAACTATGATGCTACAACGCATGAAGCAATTATTTCCAAAAAGCGAACAAGCCATATATGTATCCTTGGATGATCTTTGGTTTACCGAACACCGGCTGATAGATTTAGCAGAGTACCACTTTCTCCACGGCGGAACTCACCTGTTTGTTGATGAAGTACACCGTTACCCATACAACAACTGGATACAAGAATTAAAGAATATATACGACCGATACCCTGAACTTCATATTGTATTTACTGGCTCTTCTTTATTACAAATAGACTTTTCCCTGGCTGACCTGTCTCGCAGATGTGTTTTCTATACACTCCAAGGACTATCATTCAGAGAATACCTGAGGTTTGAGGAAAAAGGAGAATTTGCAGCTTTAACATTGGATCGTATATTAAAAGAGCACATATCCATTACTACCGATATTGTTTCGCAAACTACCATCATCCCACTATTTGAGGAATATTTGCGACATGGCTATTACCCTTTCTATAAAGAAGCTCCGGCTTCCTATTCTCTCCGCCTGCAACAAGTCATTACTACCATTCTTGAAAATGACCTGCCTGCGGTAGAAAAGGTAGAGTATGTTTCTATCAAAAAGATGAAACGCCTATTGATGATTGTTTCACAAATGGTTCCTTTCAGCCCCAACATGACCAAAGTAGGCGAAAGTATAGAAACGACAAGACAGGCAGTCTCCCGCATGTTCCAGCTATTGGAGCGCGCTGCCCTACTCATTATGCTTTATTCCGAAAAAAATAATATGCAGCAGCTTACCAAACCGGAAAAGGTATATCTGGAAAATACCAACCTGATGTATGCACTCGCTCCAACCTCAGACATAGGCAATATCCGTGAAACCTTTTTTGCCAATCAGCTGAAAGCGAACCATACAATAACCTTCTCCGGACAAGGAGATTTCCGGATAGATGACACTTATACATTTGAGGTAGGGGGAAAAACAAAAAGCTTTGAACAGATAAAGGATATTCCCAATAGCTATCTGGCAATAGACAATGTGGAATATGGAACAGGCAAGCGGATTCCTCTTTGGTTGTTCGGCTTTCTGTATTAATCATATACAATCTTTATATTCTATCAGCTTTTCCATAAACAACATAATTATGCTTCTGAAAATACGGTTTTGATACCTTGATAAAGCTTCAAAGCCACCTATATAGGAGATAGCTGTTAATACTTTTTCCTCCCCCAATAATAATAAATACTACTTTCTGGAAAAACATGCGAAAATGAATATAACTATGCAGTTTTTACAATATTTACTATAAGGAAGTTTCCACAAGCAGATATTGCTCCACACCAGACATGTACAACATCATTAACCGGGATTGGGAAAAAATCTTCATCTCTAAATTTCTCCTGAATCTCTTTTATCTCTTTTGCTTTGAAATATTGCAAATCTAAGTTATTAGCCCATGAGAAAACTGCATCGGTCAAATTATCAGCATCATACTGACTGATATACGTACCACCTTTATACTGAGCTATAAATGTAAACTTGTTCATCATCTATTTCCTCCTTTAGCATTTCTACTATGATTTCCACATCCAAGACAGCCAAACAATATATCCGGCTAGGCAGAAATTATACCGTTTCTACAATATTGAGAAAAAGAGAATTTCCATAAATCGAATAATGGTCAAACCAAACATTATCAATTCCATCAATTGGAGATGGCGGAAATTCTCCTACTTCAATTTGTTCCAAAACCTTCCTTTTCTCTTTTTTCCTTAAAATATTCCAAAGCCAGATTACTACCCCATAAGAATAGAGCCTCTTTCAAATTGTCAGCACTATATTGGCTAATATATGTACCACCCTTATAGTCAGCTAAAAATGTATACTTTTTCATAATCTATTACCTTTAATATCTAGAAATGAGATTATCTAACTTTAAAACGTCCCATTACAAAATACCACCTCTCAGAAGCTGTAGTATCTTCTTTTCTCCAGTTTCCTTCAGTTGATAATACTATTTCCTTAATAAAGAAATAGCCGTATCCAAAGTCATTTTAAAAACAGGTGAAAGAGATTCAACCTCAAAGAATATAGTATTTTTCACTTCTCTTATATCAGGATTTTCATCACTAAAATACATAATATTCTCATTAACAATTTTACCTTGCCCATATAATAATGAGCCTAAAGATAAAAACAAAGGTATTAATAAAACTCTAATAATCATATCCTAATCTTATTAAATTGGATACAGTAAAGATAACATTTATCGATGAAAAAAATCAGAAACAGAAAGATAAAAACAGTATAGAATAACCTGATAAAGTAAGAAAAAACGTGTTTTATACAATAGCAATTACATTTATCAGACTCAGATCACAAATATTTCTCCCACAGATAGCGCAACGGGCCAAGCAACCTTCCGGTCACACTCCGTTCATCCGTCATAACTTCTGCTATTCCGGTAAGCTCCCCATTAAAATCTAACACCTTACCATAAGATGTACATAAATCCTGTGGTAAACTTACGGTAACAGTATACATACTATCACTATCCGTCAAAAGGGAAACAGATACTACCGTTCCGGTCAGGAAACCGAATTCCATATAAGGATATCCCGTCACGCTGATATTCACCCGTTGTCCGAGTTTTACCTTGCCCGAACCTGTGACGGGCAGTTTTATCTTACCAATGATATCTCCCGTCCGCGAGGCTACAATAGAGAAAACCTTATCTCCGCTGTTCACATTCTGATTCTTCTGCCACACGTTATTATAAGAAAGTATACCATGTGCCGGACTAATGAAAAGATACATCATTTTCCACTCTTCAATGCTCACCTGTAACTCATTATAAGCTGCTTTTAAGGCTGTCATAAGGCTGTTAGCCTCCCGGCTCCGCTCCATCTGGGTTTCCAGAATATTCTGCTGCAACTGTGCCTCCTGTATTTTAGCCGAAGAAAGTGAAGTCATCATCTGCTCTTGTCCCTGCTGCCTGTTCAGAAATACCTGCTTAGCCTCTTCATAATCCGACTGTGCCGTTAGCCCTTCGCCAAAAAGCTTCTTCTCCCGACTATGCACAGTTTCAGCTATTCGCACCTGCTCTTTATCCAGCTCTGCCTGACGCTTCAAGTGCACTATATAGTTGCGATATTCCTGCAATTCTTTACGGGTAGCCTCTATTTTCTGTTCGTAAAGGTCTAAAGAGAGGAAGTTACGATAATCCGTCAAACTCTTGATAAATGTGGCATAAACAGCCTGTATACTACCCAGAGCCAAACGTTCGGAAAATACAGTCCTGTGTATACAACTATCCGTCAGACAGAAATCCTGCAACACCTTCTCCAATAACAATACATCTTTCGTCTCTGCCGGATTTTCCAGTACAGCAATGATTTTGCCTGCTTCTATCCGCTCCCGATCTTTGCCATATACCTCCTTTATTTTCCCGCTTCCCCGCGCCACGATCCATACAGGCGGATGCTCTGTAGTAACCGTGATGTCTGCACTCACCACATCCGGATACTTGAAAAAGCATCCTCCGATAAAGAACATAGCCAACACAGCGAAGAATACCGTGATCCCCCACCTCACCAGCGCATGTGGCGGACGTGTCAGTATCTCCTGCACCTCCTCACACCTCAGTTCTATATCTTTTTCTTCTTTCTCCATAACTTTCAGACTTCCGGTTTCTCAGAGTTCCAACTGATTTTTCACTAACCTGTAATAGATGCCTTTCCTTGCTGTGAGTTCCTCATGTGTGCCCATCTCTGCTATATGCCCCTGTTCTATTACGACTATCCGGTCTGCATTTCTGACAGTACTCAACCTGTGAGCTACCACTACCGATGTCCTTCCTTCAAAAAACTTCTGCAAATTCTCCATGATGATGCGCTCATTGTTAGCATCCAGTGCATTGGTTGCCTCGTCGAAGAAGATAAATTCCGGATTCTTATACACAGCACGAGCTATGAGGATACGTTGTTTTTGTCCCTGACTCAACCCATGCCCTTCCTGTCCTATTTTGGTGTTGTAACCCAGTGGTAATTCTTCAATGAATCCATGTATGTTTGCCACTTTTGCTGCATGGCGCAGGCATTCTTTATCGATGTGTTCCACTCCCGGCGCAATGTTCCCCGCAATGGTATCGGAAAAGATAAACCCGTCCTGCATCACAACGCCACACTGTTTTCTCCACTCCCGGATACTGTAGTTCTCCAATGGCGTATCTCCCAGCAGTATCTGCCCGCATGCAGGAGGATAGAAGCCCAACAACAGTTTTACCAGAGTTGTCTTTCCACTCCCACTCATGCCAACCACGGCTGTCTGCTTTCCTGCCTTTATCTCCAGATTGATGTTATCCAGTGTAGGAAATTCGCTCAACGGGTCGTATTTAAAACTTAGATTCTCTATTCTCAAGTCTTTTCCCACTGGTATTTCCCGTATCAATTGTCTTGTCGGTTCTTCTTCATCCGGCTTATCCCGTACCTCCCCCAAACGATTCATGCTGAGGCGTGCATCCTGCATATCACGTGCGAAAGCTATCAGGTCATTTACCGGACTGTTCAACTGCCCAATGATATACTGCACTGACAGCATCATACCCAATGTCATCTCTCCCCGCACCACAAGGCTCGCTACCAACCCCGTAATTATAATGTTCTTCGTTTGGTTTATCAATACTGCTCCCGAATCCTGATATTGCCGCAGAGCAAGGCTGCGGATATTCACCTTGAACAAACGTGCCTGTATTCGTTCCCATTCCCAGCGCTTCTGCTGCTCACAGGCACTCAACTTTATTTCCTGCATGCCATTCACCAGTTGCACCACTGTGCTCTGATTGGCACTCTGCTGGGCAAAACGTTTGTGATCCAGCTCCGCACGTTTCTTCATGAATAGCCAAACATAAACGACATAGAGTACACTTCCTCCCATGAAGATAAGGAATATCAGCCAATTATAGAGTAACAGAACAATGCCGAACACCACGATATTGAACGTAGAAAACACTACACTCAGACTGCTCCCCGTCAGAAAATTCTGAATACGCGTATGATCGTTGATGCGTTGTAGGATATCACCTGTCATCTTAGTATCAAAGTATCCCATAGGAAGCTTCATAAGTTTAATAAGGAAATCTGAGATAAGGGCAATGTTAATACGTGTTCCCAGATGCAACAATATCCAGCCACGGATAAACTCCACGGCACTGCTACTGAAGCTCAACATCAGTTGAGCTATCAGTATCAGATATATAAAGCTAAGGTTCTGGTTATTAATTCCAAAGTCCACAATGGACTGGGTGAGAAATGGAAGCATTAGTTGTATCATACTTCCCAATAGCAGTCCCAATAGTAGTTGCCCCACCAAATTTCGATAGGGGCGAAGATATGAATACAGAAATCCGAAGCCTTTACGATTAATGGGTTCATCTTCGTCCTTCATGGCATAGAAATCGGGAGTAGGCTCCAGCAATAGTACAACTCCCGTATTTTCCCCGTTCTTTCGCGAACTTATCCAGCAACGGCAAAATTCTTTTTTGGTGTATTTCAGTTTTCCTGCTCCGGGATCGGCAACCCAAACCTGTTTGTCATTGAGCTTATATGCCACGACAAAATGCTGCTGATTCCAATATATGATGCAAGGCAAGGGAGCTTCTTTTAGTTTTTCATAACCCACTTGTACACAAATGCTACGAAAACCAAGTTTATCTGCCGCCTCACTAATGCCTAGCATGGATACACCTTCACGGGTGATGAATGATTTTTCCCTTAACCCTTCCAGTGAATAACGTTTGCCATAGAAAGCGGCTACCATGCGAAGGCAGGTGGGACCGCAATCCATGGTATCGTACTGGATGTAGTGAGGGAAAGATTTCATTGTTTTGTTAAGCTGTCTAAGGTTTGCATGAGTTCATCATCAAGTAAATCCTTCGCAATAATTCTGCAGTTACGGTCTAATAAGAAATTTTTAGGAATTCTTTCTATACCCAATGCTTCTACAGCCTCTACCTTTTTTCGTTCTTGGTCTGAACCGATTACATGGATAAATTCCTGCGTCTTGTCCTGCTCCATTGCTTTTTTCCATGCACTATGATTCGTATCTATAGAAACTGCATATACTTTTAGGTCTTTTTTATATTTTTCCAAAACAGCTTTTAGATATGGAGTTTGCGCTCTACATGGTTTGCACCAGCTCGCCCATATATCCAAAAAAATATATTTGCTTTTTAAGTCACTCAAAGAAATCAGTTCTCCATTTGCATTTGGTAACTTTAAAGACAATTTACCTCCTATTTTAGTATTTACTTTACTTTGCTCATATCTCTTTCGTTGTACAGAAATTTCGTTTAGGCGTTGTTGGGTCTTTAGTGTACGTTCGCTCAATTCATGGGGAACAGATACAGCTACAGTAGGGGGGTAATCGGAGAATTTTTGCGTGACATATTTCTTTAGAATTTGGAGGCTATCGTTACCTATAGAGTCTTTAAAAAACATTCGCAACATAGAGAAACTACTATTTGCAATTTGAGGATATGGACTTTCATGAAGAATCTTATCATAACTGTCCATTAAAAGATGACTGTAATAAGGGACGCTGTCTTTAGACGTTTCTCTCCTCTTCATCCAATAGTAACTGTCGTATAAGGAGTTTTCTGTAGCTATATTGTGATACTCCCCTCTTAAGGCCTTCTTCCAAAGCATCTTCCTGTCTTTTGATGATATGTGTAATTCAATAGTGTCTTTAGGTTGTGCATAAACATACAACTGCATAGGACCATTTTTGGAAAAACAGAGGTATAAATTATAGTCATAAGGAACATAGCCTTGGAGAGTTACAGTTTTCTGCCTTTTTTCAATTCTGGCTGAATCCCAAAATCTTTGTTGGTTGCCGCCATCACAAAATGACCATAGATAGACTGTTTGAGCATCTTCTGTCATGTCTTTGTCTAAGTGTAGAATGATTTCTACGTTCTTTTCCTCCTTTTGGTCTGCTAGAGAAAAGAAGAACATGGGCAAACAGATAAAAGAAAAAAGTGGTAGTAATATTTTCATGGCTCTAATAAATTATTATTTAGGAGCTCTTACAAGTAGTAAGAACTCCTAAAATGATTTTACTTTAAGGTTATGCCAGTTCTTCGCATGTGGCAGTTTCACCAAAAGCTTTGTCTGCGCCTGCTTGTGCTTCGTCCATAGTTGTTGCTTCAAAGTAAGCCTCCTTAGCTGTGTCTGAAACATAGCAATAGATTGTTCCGCCAGCAATAGCACCCATCTGAGCCTTGTTCAGCTTGAATGCTTCAAAACTACTTAAATTCTTCATAATAATAAAAAATTTAAAGGTAAATAAAAACGTTAACTCGGATTTTTTTAAGCTGCCTCCAAAACAGCTATTACTTCTCGAGAATAATATCTTTATGTCAATACATATCTTAAATCTGATAGCGGATACACTTCCGGTATATAATGCTTACTCACTATAACAGAGGGCGTCTTGTTTATTCTCTGTCTCCGGCAATATACCTGTTGCTTCATCCACAAATCTTGTACTTCGGTTGTTATACTGTAATCATCCACTTCTTTGATACATTTTGTTTCATACCACTCTTCCAAAAGTTGCATTGCCTTATCCCATCCATCCATGTAATAAGCTGCAATGACAATTTGCGCAATTTTCTCACCTAGCCTATCATTTGGAAATGTCAGAAATACCAATGATACGGGAATCCTTGAAGCTATCTCTTTTACATGACGATGAATCCTTGCGCAATTCTTACAATTGGGATTAGTTACTATCATCACCTCACTACCTCCTGTATCCTGACTATGCAGCGTAATATCCAGACTTGCCATCTCCTCTATTTGAGGCTTTAGCGCCAATAACATCTGAAAAGTCTCCGAATTAAACAGACTACCAAGATGTTCCTTTAGAGAAACTCTCTCCCTTTCTCTATTCTGGATAGTTCTTATTTGTATTCCAAGAATCAGACAGATACATCCTATAGCAATAAATACGGAAAATGAAGTAAAGGAAAAATCTATATCAAAATAATTTCTCAACATATAAAGAGTCGTCGCATTACCCCATACCGCCAAGTTTACCAGCATGCAAAGCATGCACCCCTTATGAAGAATGAAAACCTGATAAATAATGGAATATAGAGTAAACGCGGTTGCAGCAACACAGCAAATGACAGAAATTCCATAAAAATCATTCCAGCGGATCAAAGAAAACAAAAAGAGAACAGCAAAGTAGAGCAGAGATAATTCCCCTAATCCTACACCTGCTATATTTGCCCCCTTAGAATGAAGCACTTCATTACAGTTCACCACCTTCCCTATATGGCAGAATGACTCCATGAATTGCTCATTCACCCATTCTTTATAGAGGATAGCGATAGACACAAGAATGCCAAAACTCAATGTACATAAATAGGCAATAAAAGCAAATGGTTGATTTTGGGAGAATGCAGCTTGCATCCCCAATATCAAGATAAAAAGTATAGCGATGACAAACTTATAACGCAACAAATAGAAAATAATATTTTTCATTACATAGTAATGCTCATTTAAAGTCTTTTCAGTAGGTTCTCCGAATAAGACAGTACCCGTCCACTGTTGCAAAAACTTGTCCATCGTCATACTGCGTTTTTGTCCATCTCCATCAATGAATTCTACGATGGAATCGCCCTTTTTCGTCACTACACAAAATGGATTTCTGTCCACCTTAAGCATAGTGATGAAAGGAGATTCCAATTGCAAAAAATAATCAGATGACGGAAGTTGATATACTTCATTCTTTACAAGAAGCATATCCAGTGCATCACTGATACCTCGTATGCCATCTCCTAATGGAGTATCGAGCAAACGACGCACAGTACTTCTGCTTACCTTTACAGATAGTGCCCGTAAATAGCAATAGAGTACAATAGCAGTATTATCAACTTCAGCCATGATTACCCTTGTCTATATAGAATATTATAAAGGGAAATATCCTTCTAATGAGATTTTATCAGAAATAATTTCTATCATATAATCTCCAGCATCTTTTCCACTTAAATCAATAGAAAAGCTTGTAGGACTGATAAGTTGTTTAGAGCAAACAGCTTCTCCAGTAGCTTCATTAATAACATTAACCGTAACAGCGGAGAATGCTGCTTGAAAATCGACAGTTATTACCTTATTATATAAGTAAGCACACACAGGTTGAAAAACACTACTGCGAGTTTGAGGAGCACCTTCCGGAGTTATCTCACTATCTTTATCGCCTATTTCTCTGTCGCCATTCTTCTGTGTAAGCATTATCTCCGTATTACCAGAGACAAACTGTGCATTTATCGAAATAGTAAAAGACAAAAATGAAAATAAAATAAATAATACCTTTTTCATATGCGTAGGACTTTTGTTTTATGGTGGCTAAATTACGAAAGTCTACGCAAACAAAGTGTGTCACAAGTGTGCCATCACCTATTTTCTTTGCAAAATTTCTTCAAATTCACAATTTTGCTCAACACCAATCCGTTTAAGTAAAGCATTTTTCTTTCGATAGAGTGTTCTTCTGGAAAGATGCAATAAGTATTCTAAATGGGAGAATGGAAACCCAGCCAAACTTAAACACACCAAATGAAGTTCTTCTTTAGACAATTGGTACTTTGCGCAAAAATCCGTTATGCCATTATTCCATTGCATATCCATTCCGACAACAAATTCTTGCCATTCCCGGTCGCTTATTTCTTCATCTGATTCATCTCTATCCTGACAATCTTTAATAATAACCTGCATCTTTTCGTAAAGTGGTGAGTGCAGGAAAGCCTCTTTGGTTAAAGCACTTCGCTTCAAAATCATTTCGTCCAGTTCTATCTGTATTTTTTTTCTTTGCTCTTCATCAATCTGATGTGAAACCAGTTCTTGTTTCAAGTCTTCAATCTCCAAATCCTTTTGTGCTATATCAGCCTGCAGGCTGGCATAATGTAGACTTAAATCCCGATTCGTCTTTTCTAATTCTTGTTTATCCCTTTGCAATAAGTCATTTTTTCTTTGATATCGTCTATATAGAAAAAGAACAATTGCCACAATCATTATTGTTACCAGCATAAAACCATATAGGTATGTATTTAAACGTCCTTTATAATATAGCTTTTGAAGCATTGTCTGCGCATCAGTTTCCGCTTCAATCACTTTATTAGCAATTACACTCCGGCGAAGTTGGTATAAACTGTCTTTGTATGCAGAACTGCTTCTTTCCAGTTCCAAGGATAGAGCAACATTTCCCTGAATCCTTGCAATGTCTGCTAAACGCATACAGGCATCTACTTTTCTTCGATAATCTTTACCTACCAAACCTTTATTGAGATAGAAAATAGCAGAATCATACTGTCCACATTTATAATAAGCATCCCCCAAAATGAGAAAAGCACGATAAGCCCGTGCTGTATCTCTCCGCAAGGAAAGATTTAGCTTTGCATAATACAAAGCCTTTTCGCCCTCATCCATCCGACTATACAAATTACTGAGTGAAGCTGAAATATTAGCTTTTAGCCCATTATTTCCTGTCTTATCTACTGCTGCAAAAGCATCTGATAACTTCTGTTCAGCAATAGGAAAATATTCCTCTCCTTTTGCTAAGGCAATAGAACCTTGCTTAGACAGGGCTTCAGCCCAAAGGATAGTATCTTTCAACTCTTCGGCAATACTCTCCACTAAGCGATAGATAGAATCTGCTTTTTCATTGAATTCCTGTATAGTATATATATAGCCTATATTATTATATATCAATCCTAATTGCCTTTTTTCTTTAGTTTTTTTCGTCAAAGGCGCCGCAATAAGAAATTCCCGGATTGCTTCTGCCTGCTGATTCATGTCCCTATAAACACATCCCCAATAATAATGCGCCTTTGCCTGCATACGCACATCATTAGCCCCGTCATAATATGCCACAGCATAGCATATCAACGAATCATCTGTCTGCACAATATAATTCTTATCCCTTGCTTGCGTCAACAATAATGCATAATAAGCGCTATCAACCTGTGTAGCTAATTCCCCCATCGAAATACCCCGTAAGATATTCAATGCACTGTCCGGTCGCGATTGCATAAGAGAGTCCGCTAGCACCAACTGCCTGTTATGGTTTTGTTGTCCATTACAAGCTACTAGTAAAAAGAGCATCAAAAAGATTATTAAGATTATATAGTTTTTCATTTTGTTGACTATACTATTGAATTCAATACTACAAAGATAAAATTTTTCATCAGAATATTATCAACTCATTGCTTAAATAAAAAAGTATAGATTCTTTTATAGAATATGCTTTTTACAGCAAATCGTTTTTTCCATATAACATTTTTTATAAAAAACATTGTTTACCTTTACCTCCGAAAATAAAGTAGTATTCGGAATATCAACAAAGTATTTCCGCCATAAATGCATGAAAAGAATAAACATAAATCATCTTATACTAATTACGAACTTGAATACTCAAAAAAAATGAAACGTATTGTTTTTTTAGATTATGTGCGTGTGTTTGCCTGCTTCCTCGTCATGGTTGTCCACGCCAGCGAAAATTTCTACGGTGCCCCCGGAGCTACAGACATGGTGGGACCACAATCCTATTTAGCCAGTGAAACCGATAGGCTGTGGGTAGCTGTGTACGACGGTTTTTCACGCATGGCAGTGCCGCTCTTCATGATTGTCTCCGCCTTTCTTCTGGTACCCATGAAAGAAGAACAGACCTCATGGCAATTCTACCGCCAGCGCTGCCTGCGCATTCTGCCGCCGTTTTTCATATTCATGATACTATACAGCACCCTGCCACTGCTGTGGGGACAGATAGATGGAGAAACATCATTCAAAGATATGTCGCGAATATTCCTGAACTTTCCAACATTGGCCGGACACCTGTGGTTCATGTATCCTCTTATCAGCCTCTATTTATTTATACCCATCATATCGCCATGGCTGAAGAAAGCCACAGCAAAAGAAGAACGTTTCTTTATAGGGTTATTCCTGTTATCAACATGCATGCCGTATTTCAACCGATGGTTCGGTGAAGTGTGGGGACAATGTTTCTGGAATGAATATCATATGCTGTGGTACTTCTCAGGCTACTTGGGATACCTCGTACTGGCACATTACATACGCGTGCACCTGACATGGAACCGCTCGAAACGTCTCACTATAGGAACTATTTTAATGATTGTCGGAGCTGCATTGACCATTTACTCATTCTACATCCAAGCCATCCCCGGAGAACTTCATACCACGCCGGTAATAGAAATAGGATGGGCTTTCTGTACAATCAACTGTGTGATTCTCACAGCAGGCACGTTCCTTATGTTCACATGCATAAACCGTCCGAAAGCTCCACAGATTATAACAGAAATGTCGAAACTCAGCTATGGCATGTACCTCATGCACATATTCTGGCTTGGGCTGTGGGTAACAGTGTTCAAACAAACGCTGGAACTGCCCACCGTTGCCGCCATACCATGTATTGCAGTGAGTACATTCATCAGTTGCTACATAACGACAAAGATTATCTCGTTTATACCGGGCAGTAAATGGATAATAGGATAAATTATACCAATTAGTTCACCTTTAAACTCAAAAAAACTTACCGCAAGACGTACATACGTCTTGCGGTAAGTTTACATATCCTCCAATGAATATCCCTGATATTCTATACGATACCGTTTCAATTCGCTAAGCAGTTTCTGTGCTTTCTGCTCTAATACATGCAGAGATATTTTTCTGGGATTTATCTTTACTTCTGCAATGCGTGCCTGCCGGTCTATTCTATTAACTGCTACAATATCTATCTCATTTTCCCCTTTACTGTCCCACCAATTGCCTATCAGAGAAAAACGCTCTTCTTCACGGATACGTTGTTGAAAATAACGTTCCAGTACAAAACCCGAATATACACTGTAGCTCTGTTCTATAATTTCTAACAATAAATCAGAGCGTTGACTCTCCACTAAATCCAGGTTAGGATAGATAAAACGAAACCAGAATTGCAAGAAATTATCATTCAAACGATACCGTATCCCCCTGCTTCGTTCCGAAGCAAAAACCGGTCTCACTTTACGAACCAACGAATAATTGATTTCCAGATTGCGCAAGTAGGCACTTGAGGTTGTTTCCAATATAGAATCAATCTCTCCCGATGTATTCTTACCATCGGCTATCAAGCTCAGAATGGAATAATAGATAGCACTTTCGCGTCGGAACTCCATATTAATAAGGTCGGTACCCTCGGTCAGGAAAGGCATATATGCATTTATGAAACACTCCAGCATTTTCTGTTTGGTAAACGCTTGCTCGTCAATCAACGTCTCTATATACTTGGCAACTCCTCCCGTCAACATATATAAGCAGAGCAAATCTTCATTACGATAGGAAGGAAAATAATGCCGCAATATCTCTTTCATAGTGGCAATGCTGAAAGGCAATAACTCTATGCGCTTCGTCAGACGCCCATACATAGCAGCTTTCTTGTCCTCAAATAATTCCTTCATCAAAGAATAGATAGAACCACAAGTGATAAAGTTAATTTTCATCTCACTCTTGTATTGATCCCACAATTCCTGCATATCCGCAAAAATACTCTTGCGGACATAGAAGAATTCCTGTACTTCATCAATAACCAGATTCAAATGTTCTTTGGTGGCATACGAAAAAAGTATCTCAAAGATATCACGCATGGAACGGATAGTTCCGTAAATAGGAATATTCAGCTCGCGCTGTATCTGTCTTTGCAGGGAAGCACAGAAGGTGGCCTCTGCTTCATTCTTGGCAAGGATATAAAGGCACGGGGTATTCTTGAAACTACGACGTATCAGATATGTTTTTCCAATACGGCGACGTCCCATGATGATAGTGAAACGTGCAGATGTAAGTGATAGTTCTTGCTCCCGAGCTAAAACTTCCAGTTCTTTTTCTCTTCCAAAAAACTCCATAATATATAGATTATCAAAGTAATACAATTTATAATTCAGATTATAATAACCGAGGTTATAAATACAAAGATATGATTTTTTTATAGAATCATCTATATCCTCCCAACTTTTTGCAATCTAATTTCAATGCAGCGTTGACAAGTATCCCACAATTACCTGTAAATATCTCCTCTCTATTTGAACAGAGTGAACATTCTTGCAGAAACAACCACGAATGCTTGTCAGTTTCCTTTAATGGGAACGAGCGTTTCCCTTAATGGGAACTGCAGTTTCTCCTAATGGGAACGCTCATTTCCAAGGCTCGGAAACGACAGTTTCCAAGGTAAGAAACGATCGTTCCCCCTTAAGGAAACGAGCGTTTCCTTGCACAAGGAAACTGCAACAAACTATATATCAACATCTTGCAATCACAAAACAAAGGCACTGCAAATACCACCGAAAGAGATTAAATCATAGCCCAATCAAGTTTGGGATTATGTGATGAAGCCCCAAAAGAGCTATTTATGCCTAATTTTGGGGGATTCGGCACATAATGCATATAATCTTTGAAAACCAGCACATTACACAGGAAAACAGGTGAAAAAAGAGAAAAAATCAGTGCTGACAAACCACTTGTCAGCACTAACTACAACAGTTATCGTCATCAGCTAACCACCTATATTTATGCATATTATCTTTAGTAGTGCTGAAGTGCTGACAAAGTATTAAAAATCTATATGCGCGCGAAGCGAGTGATTCAGACTTCTTCCCCTTTCAACGTTGCCGAACTTGCTTCAGTAATCTTCACCATCACAAAATCGCCGACACGGTGTGTACCGCGGTCGAACACCACCACGCGATTCTGCTCCGTACGCCCTACCAACTGTTCGCGGGAACGCTTGGAAACACCCTCCACCAGCACCTCGTACGTCTTGCCAATGCAACGGGCATTCGATTCTGCAGAAAGACGATTCTGTAAAGCAATAATCTCATTCAACCGGCGTATCTTCACCTCTTCAGGCACATCATCCGGCAGATGCTTGGAAGCATATGTGCCCGGACGCTCGGAATATTTAAACATGAAAGCAGAGTCATAGCCACACGCTTCCATCAGAGAAAGGGAAAGTTGATGGTCTTCTTCCGTTTCGGAATGGAAACCGGAGAAAATATCTGTAGACAGACCGCAATCGGGGACGATACGATGGATAGCATCCACACGTTCCAAGTACCATTCGCGGGTATATTTGCGGTTCATCAGTTTCAGGATACGCGAACTTCCGCTCTGCACCGGCAGATGAATATGCTTGCACACATTGGGAACCTGCGCAATCACTTCCAGCGTTTCATCGCTCATATCCTTGGGGTGCGAAGTAGTGAAACGAACACGCACACCCGGCGCAGCCTCAGCCACAGTGCGGAGCAACATAGGGAAAGTCACCACTTCACCGTCCGGCTTTTCAAAACGGTAGGAGTTGACGTTCTGCCCCAAAAGTGTGACTTCTTTATAACCTTTTGCCACCAGGTCGGACACTTCATTCAGGATACTTTCCACATCACGACTACGCTCCCGCCCACGGGTATAAGGGACGATGCAGTACGTACAGAAGTTATTACACCCGCGCATAATAGATACGAATCCGGAGATGTGATTACCACAGATACGAGAAGGAATGACATCCCGGTAAGTCTCCGTTGTGGAAAGCTCCACATTGATGGCTTTTTCGCCTGCTTCAACGGCAGCAACCAAATCAGGAAGAGTGAGATAAGCATCAGGACCTACTACCAGATCAACATGGTGATTAGTAATCAGATCATCCTTTACGCGTTCGGCCATACATCCCAACACACCTACAATCAGATTGCGTTTCTTCTTCTTGAGCGAGTGGAAAAATTCTAAACGATTCAGAATCTTCTGCTCTGCATTGTCGCGAATGGAACAGGTGTTCATAAACACCGCATCCGCTTCTTCCAGCGTGTCTGCTGCAGAATATCCCGCCATCTGCATCACAGAGGCAATTACTTCACTGTCTGCCACGTTCATCTGGCAGCCATAGGTTTCGATGAACAACTTCTTGTTGTCATCAGCAGTTGCAGATTTAAAGTCTGCTCCCGTTACATTTTCCATAATTTCTTTTTTTACTTTCGGCTGCAAAGATACGTCTTCAGCACTAATTTACAGACGAAATGGGAAAAAATAACACTCAATAGTTAGAATTTGAAGTGTTTCTGATAATTAATGTTAAGAGACTAAACATTTTCAAGAGAGTTATTTGGCATAGTTGGAATTATTTCACAAATTTGCGTAATGAAAGAAACATTAGATTTTTTCATAGTTAAGGTTTAGGTTAAAAAAATAAGGGGAGCTGTGAAGCTGCCCTTTTTTCATGCCTAAAAATTGGCTGTAATTCAGATTATTTAGTTACCTTTGGCGGTGAAAAACTTAAATGAGCATGGATGACATATTACAGTTTCTGTTAATCGCAGGCATAATCGTTATCGGAATTGTCAAGCAATTCAAGAAAGAAGCAAAAAAGAACGCTGACAACAAACCCGCTATGCCTATACCGGAAGAGGATATGGACGACACCGCAATGCCCATGCCGCAAGGTTGGGGAAAGACTTATGGCGGTTATATTCCCGAAGGACCTGAACAGGAATTGAAACCGGCTCCCATCGCCAAAGAGGAATATCAATTCTCTGCATCGAAGCATATTTTCGGAGGAGACGCTGCGGACGCACATCCCCAGCATGTCACCGCTCCGCCGAAACAGAAGATTTCTCCCCCTCCATCCACTCCACAAAATCCCGCTATTGACTCCGAATACTCCATTCATTCGGCAGAAGAAGCACGAAAAGCTATTATCTGGTCGGAAATACTACAACGGAAGTATTAATTAATTGAGAATTGAAAATGAGAAATTAAAAAATGAGAGTTACATCTTCAGTAACTTATGAACTGATACACAGAAAAAATAACTAAATATATTATGGCATTCAATTACATCTCGGCAGCGGAAGCTGCAAGCCTGATTAAACATGGCTACAACATCGGCTTGAGCGGATTTACTCCTGCAGGAACAGCCAAAGCCGTTACGGCTGAATTAGCAAAAATAGCAGAAGCAGAACATGCAAAAGGAAACCCTTTCCAGGTAGGTATCTTCACCGGTGCCTCTACAGGTGACTCTTGCGACGGCGTACTTTCACGCGCCAAAGCTATCCGCTACCGTGCTCCTTACACCACCAATTCTGATTTCCGCAAAGCAGTGAACAGCGGAGAAATCGCTTATAACGACATCCACTTGTCTCAGATGGCGCAGGAAGTTCGTTATGGTTTCATGGGCAAAGTGAACGTTGCCATTATTGAAGCTTGCGAAGTGACTCCCGACGGCAAGATTTATCTGACCGCAGCCGGTGGTATCGCTCCTACCGTTTGCCGCCTTGCCGACCAGATTATTGTAGAACTGAATGCTGCCCACAGCAAGAATGCCATGGGGCTGCATGACGTATACGAACCACTTGATCCGCCTTATCGCCGCGAAATTCCTATCTACAAGCCGAGCGACCGCATTGGCCAGCCTTATATCCAGGTAGACCCGAAAAAGATTGTAGGCGTGGTAGAAACAAACTGGCCGGACGAAGCACGTGGCTTTGCCGATGCAGATCCGTTGACCGACAAGATTGGTCAGAATGTAGCCGACTTCCTGGCTGCTGATATGAAACGTGGCATTATTCCGTCAACCTTCCTGCCTCTGCAATCGGGTGTAGGCAACATTGCCAACGCTGTGCTTGGTGCACTGGGACGTGACAAGACCATTCCGGCATTCGAAATGTACACAGAAGTTATTCAGAACTCCGTTATCGGATTGATTCGCGACGGTCGTGTGAAGTTCGGTAGCGCCTGCTCACTGACTGTAACGAACGACTGTCTGCAAGGCATTTATGACGATATGGATTTCTTCCGCGATAAATTGGTACTCCGCCCGTCGGAAATCTCCAACAATCCGGAAATCGTTCGCCGTTTAGGTATCATCTCTATTAATACGGCTATCGAGGCAGACCTTTACGGAAACGTAAACTCTACCCACATCAGTGGTACAAGAATGATGAACGGTATCGGCGGTTCGGGCGACTTCACGCGTAATGCTTATATTTCCATCTTTACGTGTCCGTCTGTTGCCAAAGAAGGCAAAATCAGTGCTATCGTTCCGATGGTGTCACACGCAGACCACAGTGAGCATGATGTTAACATCATCATCACTGAACAAGGTGTTGCCGACTTACGTGGCAAAAGCCCGAAACAGCGTGCACAAGCCATCATTGAGAACTGTGCACATCCCGACTATAAAAATCTCTTGTGGGATTACCTGAAAATGACTGACGGTAAGTCTCAAACTCCACATGCCCTCCGTGCTGCATTAGGAATGCATGCCGAACTGGCGAAGAGCGGGGATATGAAAAATATAGACTGGGCACAGTATAAGTAAGCTACGAGTGACAAGCTACGAGCTACAAGTATAGATTAGTACGAGCTATAAGAAACGAGCTACGAGAGGTTTGCAATATTACAGCGCAGCCACTCGTAGCTCGTAGCTTATAGCTCGTCACTTAATCGCTTCATCGCACACCGCATCCTGAAAGGCACGCGCCTTAGCTCCTGAAAGTACATTCTGATTCATAATGGCAAAAGCAACCTCATGTCCGTTTGCCGCACGCAGATAACCTGCCAAACAGTTAATCGCCGTGAAAGAGCCTGTCTTGGCATGTACATTCTTATAAGAGAGGGTTCCGGGTTTCATCCGGTATTTCAGTGTACCATCCACACCCCCGATGGGCAAAGCCTTATAGAGCTTTTGAAAAACCTCCGTGCGTGAGTAGGCAAACCGGAGGAAGGAAACCAGCAAATCGGGAGAGATATAGTTATAGTTGGAGAGTCCGCAGCCGTCGGCCAGTTTATAGTAATCCGCATCTTCCCCCAAAGCCTTTATCTGTTTGCGGATAGCTACAAGCCCGTCTTCATCGGAAATACGCTTCTTACCGGTGGCTTGTGCACCCAAACGGCAAAGTAAGGCCTGAGCATTCAGGTTATCACTTTCTTTCATAATCTCATTGACAACGTCCTGAATGGGGGTTTCAAACAGAGCCATTCGCACAGAAACACTATCTTTTTGCAATTCATTAAAAGCATACTCCGCAGGGCATTGGACACCTTTCGCTTGCAAACGCTCAAGGAAAGTATGCATAAAGAAATCCTGTGAAGAATAGATATTAACTGTACCCGTCCGCTTATTTTCCACATTTCCTTTAATAATTACATTGTTACCATTCTGCAACCAATCGCGGGAAACACCGAAACGTCCGGCAGAAGGAGTACGGGATTTCGTTTCATTCGTTACGGTATAATAAGAAGAAACAGGAATACATTCTATATTTGCCGTATCGCCTTTTACACCTGGAGATGCAGTTATAGTAACCAGACCTTTATTCAACATTAACGGCGAAAGATAGGGCTGGTAGGAAGCCGGAGTATCATCCCATGCCCAGCCACTTCCCCAGTAAATGGAGTCCTTCATAGAAACATCGCCATATACATTACCCGCTATCACAGAGAAAGGAAAACGGCTCACCCTGTTTACCAGCGAGTCCAAAGCCTCATCATCAAATTCAGGGTCATAACCACCGACAACATACAGGTCTCCCTTCAACGTATCCTGTTCAATCACTCCCTGGTACCACACTTCTGTCCTGAAAGGCTCATCCGCCTCGGGACGGGCAAGGGCGGTGATGGTAGTCAACAGCTTCATGGTAGAAGCCGGACGGGAGAGTTTATCCGACTGATAGGTGTATAAGGACTTTCCCTCAGTCAGGTCGTATATGGATATGCCGACATTGGAGCCGGCGGGAAGTTTATACTTAATCAGGGTATCCAGACGGGAAGAGAGGCTCTTAACATTCACATTTTGTCCCCACAATGTTGCAGGGACAGACAAGAGGGAAAGAGCAAGCAGCAAAAGATATTTCTTCATGTTCATTTTATTACGAATGCTTTTCAAACTTTTGCCAGATGAGCTTTTGCAACCGGCTTTTCAAACTTGCCTCCACATGCGCGACAGACGTATTCCCAATGATTGTTTCCCGGAGGAGCAGCCGCCAGCATAGAAGCAATGGCCGATATAACAGCCCTTACGCGATGCTCCTTCTTCAACACGAACTTAATATCGGACGAGCCACAGAAAGGACAATATTTCAATTGTTCCGGTATCATCTCATTCTGTTCCAACAACCGGATGGCAGCTTCATAATCTGCTTCGTCAACCAGGATATCCACTCCCGCAATGTTATTGATATATCCCCGCAACAACGTGGACATATTCTCGTTATGAAGAAGGGAAGAGATACCTTCATTCTCCAATGCTCCCTGAATGATATGCGCTTGGGCGGCATCATTACAAGTCATTAGTTTTACAGTCTTCATCGTTATAATGCCTCTTTAAAGATTTCAGAAACCGTGGGATGGGGGAAGATGATTTTCTTCCATTCCGTAGTAGTCAGTTTCAGCTCGATAGCCATGCCTGCCAGGGTGATGATTTCGGAAGCCGGATTGCCCAATACATGTGCACCCAATATGGTTTCATCATCTGATATCAGAAGCTTGCAAACCCCGTTCACGCCTTCATTCTCAGCTACAAAACGACCGGAATAAGCCATAGGCAGCTTCACTATGCGGTAGTTGATACCTTTTATCTGCAAAGCTTCTTCCGTCTGCCCTACTCCTGCTATCTCAGGATTGGTATACACCACTCCGGGAATAGCCCAATAACTCATGGCATCTTCCTTTCCAAGGATGGCATGTACGGCTACTTCCGCCTCACGTACGGCTGTATGGGCCAGCAAGGAAAACCCCGTCAGGTCACCACATACATACACACCCGGAACGGAAGCCCGCATTTGCTCGTTCACGCAAATATTCCCCCGTTCTGTTTTCCGTAAATCCAGATTCTCCAGTCCGAAGCCCTTTGTAACCGGACGACGACCTACACTCATCAATAATTTATCGGCAAGTACGGCACCGACTCCTTCGGCATCCTCATAATTAATCTGCACTTGGGCTTGTCCGTCTTCGGAAGAAGCCTCAGCAAGAGACACCACTTTCGTACTCAGCATAAACTTAATTCCCCGTTTGGCATACTCCGCACGCAGCAGGGCGGAAAGTTCCTTATCCATACCTCCCAGGATTTCATCGAGCATCTCGATGACAGTGACCTGCACTCCCAGGCTATTGAAGAAAGAAGCAAACTCTATACCGATAACCCCGCCACCGATGATGGCAAGGGATGCGGGAAGTTCTTTATTGTCCAACGCATCACGGTGGGTCCAGAAAGGCACAGTATCTACTCCGGGAATAGGAGGGATGAAAGTTTCCGAGCCGGTGCAAAGAATCAGATTCTCACATTCGTAAGTTTCGCCACCACACAGCACGGTATTCTTATCAATAACGGTAGCCTCTCCTTGCACGATGTTCACTCCGTGGGTGGTCAGTTTACCCTTTACACCCAGCACCAGCTTACGCACCACTTTTTGTTTGCGAGCAATAATCTTAGGCAAATCAAACGAAACTTCGGGAACATTGACTGCATATTTGGAAGCATGACGCGCAGCATCATACGTTTTTGCCGAATACAATAAAGTCTTGGTAGGGATGCAGCCTTCATTGAGGCAAACTCCACCTAAACTTTGTTTTTCAAACAATACTACACTCAGTCCGGCTTTTCCGGCAACTTCGGCAGCAGTGTATCCTGCAGGGCCTCCACCGATAATGGCAACTTGGTATTTCATAGTTTCTATTTATTTATAGGTATATTGCAATTCAAGTCCGGGATTTTTTTCTTTAAGCGCGGCAATCAGTCCTTCCGGGTCGGCAGGTGTAATCGGGAAAAAGCCTTTCTTCAACCCATTCTGATACCTGACCACCATCTGGCGGGTGCGCCATTGCCATCCTTTGGTGGACGGGTTATAGTGGATACTGGTCACTCCGGTTGCCTTCTGGACTACACCAAACATTGTTTTCGCCCAAAGGTCTCCATTCTCTTTAACGATATATTTCCGCTTGTAACTACTGAATATATAGGGAATGGCCACAAAGAATCCACATAAAGCAGATACCTCTTTAACGAACAGGTATATACCGCATATAGTGATAAGAATACATAATGTTCCCCACTTCTCAACAGTAGTCATCCCTTTTGATTTGAATATCTTTTCCATAAATACAAGGTTAATTTGTAAACTGCCTGCAAGTTAATAAAAACCTCCCTTATCTGCACAAAAGAATTACCCTTTCTTTGTCTTTCCCACTAAAATACATACCTTTGTTTGCAGCAATTCTAAACAACTTGCGTCTAATAAACAAAAACTATTCGGAAACGAAAGAAACGAAAGATACATGAAACTAACCAACGCACTCCAAACGCTGTTACTTTCCACTATCATCCTTTTCGGCGGCACAGCCTGCGACAACGAAAACGATGAACGCATATCCTCTACGGGAGAGGTCCTCATAGAAGGTGACCAAAACTCCATAGAAATCCCGATGACCAGAACCAACTGGAAGGTGGCTTCAGTTACTTATCCGGATGGAGGCATCATGTCGGACGAAAACGGTTATCCTGTACAACTGGAGGGTATGGGGACTGTACGGTTCCATTGGGGGTATATTATCCGCGATAAAGCCGACGCACTGACCATACAATTAGAAGATAACTTCGAAGGAAGGGAACGCGGAATGATTATCAATCTGAGCACCTCCAAAGGACTTTATTCGGAGCAAATCCTCGTCCGGCAGAAAGAATGCACCAACTTCTACCAGATAGAATCCTTCGTCTATCATCTGGAAGAAGGCGACGGAGTACAAGATATAGGAACACAACCCTGGGGAATCAACTGGATAGATAAATCTACAGATAAGGAAGAAACCAGAAAGATGTCCCTCTACCCATTCTATAATGCTTATGTGACATATAACTTCGGATATGATGTTTCGGAGCCTTTCCAGAATTGGTTTCCCCAAGAAGAAAACGGCTATGTGGATATGCCTGAAGACATCGTGAACGGAAAGATTATCTTCGAAAAAGAAAAAAGGCCATTCACTTACAGAGGCATTTACTACAGCGAGTTAAGAGAAGTAAGTTTTGAGGTAGATTTGGTTACCCAGAAGAAAAATGCATACCGTGCCGATATCTATTACAAGCGCTTACTGGTGAGCTACACCCTGACCTTGACAAGGTCGGGCAGTGACACAAGGAAAGTCATCCAGGGAAAACTGTTGAAGGAATCTCCCTATGACTGTTCGCCGATACGTCACGAAGTCACTGACCTGACAGGCGATGAATAAACGGCAGTTTTTCCGCAATCTCCTCCCGGCTCACGGTAGGAGGTTGCCCCTCCATCAGCTTACGGCACACCAAGCCACCCACCTGCACCGGACGGTAAGCAAACTCTCCGCTACCGGCACTCTTGCGGCCGGAGCAACAAGAAAGGCATACTGCCACGACGGACAGTACACCTAACTTCATAATAAACATCAGCTTCATAAAAACAATATGCAAAAACACTAATCAACCTCTTCCTGTTCATAAGGCAAGAGTTCATAAACATCATCAAAATAGCTGGTTTCCAAAGCACCCGTCAGTACAAAACCACGTCTGCTTCGCTCCACGGAGTTAATGGGCGAAGTGGGCTTCAGCAATTCCTATATTAATCTGAAGAATAGTAAAATGCACTATCTGGAAGTCAGTGTAGGGACGAGCTTTCCCATCCGGTATTCTTATCTTTCATTGGGGGCCACGTGGCGGAAACAAATGAATTCACGTAGTAGTCTGATGCAGGACAACCGCTTTAGTGTGAATCTGAATATTACGTTCGGAGAAAGGTTGGCAAAGTCGAAGCTAAGATAGAAAGGGGGGGACGACTTAGTTCTGGCACTTCACATTCTTTTATGAAGTATAGGCGGGAAGTACTCTTCAGAATAAGGGGGGGGAACTTCAAATCGGAGCGGATTTGAACAAGGCAGGCATTCATTGCGCAGCTCAATGCTGAAAGCCTTAAGTTGTGCTAAATCATCATTTGTTTCTTTTCTCTTCAGTTATAAGTTAAGTGATAATGAATGATCAGCTGCGCTGTGCCTCTGACACAACGATTAAAGCACAGAATAATTGGCAATATAGCTCTTTAGCTTCTTCCGGTAAACATCCCCGATAGGAATACTTCTCTTTTCCAGAGCAATCTTATTGCTTTCTATCGTACGAATACAATCTTTGCGGATAATGAACGAACGGTGTACCCGTATAAATTCATCGGGAGGCAGTTTCTCTTCCATATACTTCATACTGCACAGGCTCAGCACAGGCTTCGACTCATCCTTACTATAAATCTTCACATAGTCACCCAACCCCTCGATATAGCATATCCTGGACATATCCAAACGGATAATCCGACTGTCGGACTTCACATAAAGCACCTTAGGCTGTTCCGTTTGTGCCTTTTCGGGAAGAAGCGTAAACGGCATTCCTGCCTCACCCTTGAGGCTGAACCAGCGCGAAGCCTTGTTCACCGCTTCAAAAAAGACGAGAAAACTGATTTCAGATACCAGATAATCCAGCGCATCCAGGCGGAAGCACTCGGCAGCATAACGGGGAGTATCTGCAATAAATATAACACGGGTGGAAGGAGAAAGCAATCTGCTGAATTCCATTCCGTTGATTCCCTCCATTGCTTCCTGCTGAATCCCTACAAAGTAAAGGCTTACCTTGTTTTCATAGTATCCCTTCAACGCCTCAATGGGATTGCTGTACTCTCCACACAAAGAAAGAAAAGGCGTCTTGGCAATGAACATCTCCAATTGTTCACTCACCTGTCTGTCGGTATGCAAAATAGCACAAGTCAAATTCATCATCATTTCTCTTATTTTTGAAAATTAGACGAACGACTTTCCGGAAGACTGCAAAGCCGGGACCGGGAATTAATATTTCTTCACCGAAAAGGGACTTCTGTTAACAAGGACTTACACCTGCGGCTTTTCCTCGCGTAAACGTTCGGTAAGAGTTTTTATAAACATCTCTTCCTTCACCGGAAGCAGCACGGCGCATTTCCCCTTCGTTCCGTAACGCACCAGCACATAGCGCATCACAGCAAAACGCCCTATCTTCATGGACGAAGCCCGTTCTACGGAAATAATATCTTTCAGGAGAATCTCCTTCGAACGGGTGAAACGCCCGAAATAGAGGATGAGGCGCCCATCCGCCGTCAGCGTGTAGGTGGTATGAATGAGACGCTCTATAGCAATAATGAGCAGCAACATGAAAATGATAGTCAAAACGGCATGCTTCATCCACATTTCATGAATAGTGACTATCGTTGCTATCAGCAAAAACAAATATTGCCCTGCGGCAATGCGGGCATGGAAGATACGGTTCATTGAGTCTGATTTTGCCGCTAAGATAGGTGTTTTTTATGAATGAGGGGAATTATCTTTCCAATATCTCCCGTAGTTTATCCGCCAGCAACTTCTCTTCTTCCAGTCTCATCTTCCAGCATACTGCCTTGCGAAACATATATATCTGCTCCGCTGACAAACAAAACAATTGCTCAATCTCATCCGCCGACTGCCCCAGGGCAATCAGCATACAAAGCAGTTCTTCATCTTTCGTAATACCGGGAACGTGTTTCTGCACTTCTTTTATGAAGCCCGGATAATGAAAGATAAATATCTCACGGAAAACAGCTCCGCGCGCTCCGCACAACATATCTTTCGAAGCATAAGGCGACTCATCGGAAATCATTTCTATCAAAGCCTTGCTGATCTCTTTCATGCATAATCGTGCCATCTTTTCCACTTTATTTATTGAATTGGTTAGTTGTTTATCACCGTACAAAATTGCAGAAAGTATAAGATTAAACCATGAATTGCCAATATACAATCTGATATACAAAATTGTATCTCCCTCATTATCAACCTCAATAAAATGCAAAAAATAGAAGAACTACCTATTCATATTTAAAAATGGAATCGTATCTTTGCCTGACAAACAAAACAAACTCTCAAACCATGAAAATAAAAATACTTCTGTTATTTCTTATATTATCGGTGGGAGCCTGCACCACAAATTCACATTCTGCGGATAGCCATGATACACAACAGTGGCAACAAACCATCATGCAACTGAATACATTACTAAAAGAAAGGAAACACCAAGCTGCCATCGACGAAACCAGGCAAAAGATGACCGAGCTGCTAACCCTGACAGGCAGCACCGAACCCAAAGACACACTGGTCAAATATGCCCGCCAGATACTCAGCCTTTCTTATTTCAGCTATCTGGCAAGCAAACAATTCCGTCCCGGTACAGAATATCTGGATAGCCTCAGCAGCAATCCCTTCCTCCAACAATATTGCATGCACGAATTACTGTCCACCAGGGCAGGCCTGCATCAGATGCAGGGAAATAACCGGATAGCCATCCAACTGGCAGATGAGTATATGCAACTGCCCGAATATGACGATGCCAACCGCTACATTCCACAGGCCGAGATAGTCAGTGGCGTATATATCTATTCCGGCAATGACGTTCCTCAAGCCATCCGGTTGCTGGAACGGGCAATGGAATATTACCACAATGGAGGAAAATTCCACAATATGCTCCGCATCATATCCCGCCTGGGCATCTATTACCGCCTTGTAGGAGAGTACGAGAAAGCCGTAGCCACCAATCAGGAAGCCATCAACAGTTATACCGACAGCATAGCCCCGCCTAACATCGTGATAGCCTACGGCGAACAGGCCAACCTCTATGCCGAACTGGGCATGTACGACCGTGCCTTGGAACTAAACGCAAAAGCACAGCACTATTCACTTCTGAAAGACAGCTTCGGCCTGGGCGACCTGTATCGCTATCGGGTGGAAATATTCCGTAAAATCCGGGAAAAGGACTCCGTATTCTATTATCTGGATAAAGCCGGGAAAGTTTCAACCCAACAGAAAAGTTTTAAAGGAGTGTTCGTCAACAAAGTACTCACAGTAGATGCTTACTTGGACTATCCGGATTCTGTGCAGAAAGCATTGCAGCTTGCATTAAGCATCTGTCCGGACAGCATCCGCATGCCTCAATGGGCCAAATATGAATTAAACCTCCAGTTGGGACGCGCCCTGTTGGAAACAGGAAAAGCGGCACAAGGAATACCTCTCATAGAAAATGCCGTACAGGGATTTGCCCAAATGGACATGGTTGGAAAGGAACATGGCGCCAACCGGATACTGATGGACTATTACCGGAGCACAAGGATGGACGATGATTTCCTCCGTTGCTACGACCGGCATTACGCCGTTGCCGACTCCCTGCAAATGGATGAAAAGATACGTGCCGTTGCCGCCGCCAACATCCGGTTTGATGCCGAACGCAAAGAGAAAGAGAATAAACTGCTCTCTACACAAGTGGAACTGCAACAACGTCGGTTATTCTTCAATATATGCATCTCCATCGCATTATTATTGTTACTTATCATTTCCATTGCCTACTTCATCACCAGAAAAAAAGCGAACCGCCTGCTATTGGAAAAGCGTAGACAAGAAATACAGAAACTAATCGTCCGTCAGCAGGAACTGAACCGACACAACGAGGAGTTGTCCAAACAGATAGAACAAATTATGGCAACCAACAATCTGAATACCATCAGTCAACTCACCGGGCAAAGCCTGCTCAGTAAAGAAGATGAGAATAACTTCAGAAAGTCATTTGCCGCCATATATCCGCTCTATTTGCCCAAACTGCGGGAGAAGTACCCACAACTGACACGCAGCGAAGAACTGCTTGCCATGCTCATCTGCATGAATCAGAGCACGGACGAGATAGCTCTGATTATGGGTATCAACCGGAACAGCGTCAATATGATTCGTTCGCGCATGCGAAAGAAAATAAACCTGACAAAAGAAGAGTCGCTGGACGAAGTCATCAAGCAATACTTATCATAAATTCGTGAATTAATATACAGGAAAAGTACAAGCAACCCAGTTATTTTGTAGCTTTGCAGTACTTAAACATACGAAATATGATTAAAGAGTTCGACTTTTTAGTAATTGGTTCCGGTATAGCCGGCATGAGTTTCGCTCTGAAAGTGGCTCATAAAGGCAGGGTAGCACTTATCTGCAAGACGGAACTGGAAGAGGCCAACACCTTCTTCGCCCAAGGGGGTATCGCCTCAGTAACCAATACACTGGTAGATAATTTCGACAAGCACATTGAGGACACCATGATTGCGGGTGACTGGATAAGCGACCGTGCCGCCGTGGAGAAAGTGGTGCGTGAAGCGCCCGGACAAATCAAAGAACTGATAGACTGGGGAGTAGAATTCGACAAGAACGACCGAGGAGACTTCGACCTGCACAAAGAAGGCGGACATTCCGAGTTCCGCATTCTGCATCATAAGGATAATACCGGTGCCGAGATACAAGAAAGCCTCATCAGGGCCGTAAAAACGCATCCCAATATCGAGATATTCAACCGTCACTTTGCCGTAGAAATCATCACGCAGCACCACATGGGTATCATCGTAACCCGCCATACTCCGGGCATCAAGTGCTTTGGGGCGTATGTACTGAATGAAGATACGGGCGAAGTGGACACTTTCCTTTCCAAAGTAACACTGATGGCTACAGGTGGCGTGGGTGCTGTTTATCGCAACACTACTAATCCGCTGGTGGCCACAGGAGACGGTATAGCTATGGTATATCGTGCCAAAGGTTTTGTACAGGACATGGAATTCATCCAGTTCCACCCCACTGCACTTTATCATCCGGGCGACCGCCCCTGTTTCCTGATTACAGAAGCGATGCGCGGATACGGTGCCGTATTGCGTAATATGGGGGGAGAAGAGTTCATGCAGAAGTATGACCCTCGTTTATCGCTCGCTCCACGTGATATTGTGGCACGTGCTATCGATAGTGAAATGAAACAGCGCGGTGATGACCACGTTTATCTGGACGTTACGCATAAGAACCCGGAAGAAACCAAAAAGCATTTCCCGAATATCTATGAGAAATGCCTCAGTCTAGGCATTGATATTACCAAAGATTATATCCCTGTGGCTCCTGCCGCCCATTACCTTTGCGGGGGTATCAAGGTGAATTTGAACGGAGAGTCTTCTATCAATCGCTTGTATGCTGTAGGAGAATGCTCCTGTACAGGTTTACATGGAGGAAATCGGTTGGCTTCCAATTCATTGATAGAAGCCGTTGTCTATGCCGATGCCGCTGCTAAACACGCATTAAGCGAGCTCGACCGTTACGAATTCAATCACGAAATACCGGAGTGGAATGCTGAGGGCACGGTGACCAACGAAGAAATGGTGCTTATTACCCAAAGTATGAAAGAGGTGAACCAGATTATGGGTGCGTATGTAGGTATTGTCCGCAGTGACCTGCGTCTGAAACGTGCCTGGGTACGCCTGGATATGATATACGAAGAGACGGAAGACTTATTCAAACGCAGCAAGGCATCCAGGGCTATCTGTGAATTGCGTAATATGGTTAATGTAGGTTATCTGATTACACGTCAGGCAATAGAACGCAAAGAAAGCCGCGGGTTGCACTATACGATTGACTATCCGCACGCAAAGAAATAAGATAAGAGATATTATCTTTACCTACCACCTCCTCCTACGGGGTACTCCTCCTTTTTGAAGGAGGAAAGTTAAGATATTACCGCTTATAATGCAGAACACCCAGATGTTTAATTAAAAACATCCGGGCGTTCTTTATCGTAGAAATAAGAATTTCTTAATAATTTTCCTTCTTTACTTCGAAGTAAGCCTGCGGATGCAAGCAAGCCGGGCAAACTTCAGGAGCTTCCTTACCTGTATAGATAAAACCACAGTTACGGCATTGCCATACCACTTCGCCTTCTTTAGCGAATACAGTAGCGTTCTCAATATTGTTTACGAAAGCCAGGTATCTTTCTTCATGACCCTTTTCGGCAATTGAAATGTTGCGGTACATAGCAGCAATTTCATAGAAACCTTCTTTTTCTGCCACGTCAGCAAAGTGAGGATAATCCAATGACCATTCTTCGTGTTCGCCGGCAGCAGCTTCTTTCAGGTTGTCCAATGTAGTGCTGATGACACCGGCAGGATAGCTTGCAGTGATTTCCACCATACCACCTTCCAGATACTTGAACATACGTTTAGCGTGTTCTTTTTCCTGGTCAGCCGTTTCAGTGAAAATAGCAGCGATTTGTTCGTAACCTTCTTTCTTAGCCACACTTGCAAAGTAAGTGTAACGCATTCTTGCCTGTGATTCTCCTGCAAATGAGGTCAACAGATTCTTTTCTGTTTGAGTTCCCTTAACACTTTTAGCCATGATCTTTTTCTTATTTAGTTAGTAAATTACGTATCAATTGTCGTTAGTCATTCTTATTAACAACACAAAAATAGGGATTTTGTTTGATATTTACACGTTTTTTATTCATCGGATTTGTCTATGCAGGGATAGATAAAATCTATATCTCGTCACTTACCTTGAAATAATCAAAATCGACACATCCTCCCAAGTTCTCCGTAGAGTAATAGAATAAACCGAAACGATAGCCCACAAAATGAGGCCAGTCGTAATACATCTGTAAAGTATCACCTATCTTCGTCCAGTTTTTCCCATCCAGACTATAAAAGAAATAGGCTTTATCCGTTTTATCATAGAAGTCGAAATCTGCTTTCAGATAAACACGTTCCTGCTCCAACGGAACAGTTTCCATTACTTTACCCAATGCATCACCTTTCTGCTGTGCACGCTGCATCACAACATACTTCTTTCCGTTTTCCATCTTCACTCCTACAAAGCCATACTGGTTCTGGAAAGCTGAAAGCCCTGCCACATCGCCGTCATTCATGCATCCCACTTCCAACGCCACATTTGCCGAACAAGTCGGGCCATAAGTGCGCTGTGTCAGCGTATTTCTTGCTTCCTGAATATGATTGGCCAGAATCCCCGACTTCAATCGCAGATATCCTTTCCGTTCTGTCAACGACCAAAGATTATTGTTAGGATTATGATTCAATTGCCATTCCAAATTCAAATTAGAGCCATTGTAACCATATTCATTCTCATCCACAGCCTTCTTTACTTCTTCGGCCGGAGCAGTTTGCACCATTTTCTTCAGCCTCTTATAAGAAATACCGGCTGTAATATTTGTATTCACATTCTTATCCGAATATACCTTACGCGAACGCCCATTATTGAAGTCATCTGAAATGACAATGCCGTTACCAGTATATCCTTTCACCGGTTTCTCCACAATCTGGTCAACACTTTTCCCTCCATTTCCCAACACAGGCCAGCCATCATTCCATTCCATAGGAATCAATACCGGAATACGACCCACCGAACCATAGTCCTGGAACAGAAAAGCATACCATTTTCCATCTTTTGTATCAACGATACCGCCCTGGGCAATACCAGTGAAAGGCATTACATCTTTCCCGTTTTTATCAACGATGTTACCGGTAAATATACGTTTCACCTCAAAAGAACCCGGTTCCAGTGTCTTTGATCTCCACACAATCTCCTGACGCTGCCAGCCTACACCTTGAATCATAAAGATATAGTAATATTCACCAATCTTATACCCATGATATCCTTCCGCCCTGAGTCCTTCAGCCGGATTTTCAATGTTTGCATGGTCTATTATGATCTTCGGCTTGCCCAGAGTGACGTCATAATTCTGGTCTACCGTGAACTCTCTGATATAAGTTTCATGTTTACCCAAATCATCCGAAGGATTGACTATGTACTTTTTGCATTCAGTACCGGTATCTTCAAACAAGAATCCCGGATCATAACATTTATCAACTACACTCCTGTGCCACGGACCATTCTCAACATCTTCCGTAGAGAATATATAAGACTTATTGGTAGTATTGCAAGTGACAATCACATAATATCTCTTCTCATATTTGTCATAGCGGATATTAGCCGCCCACGATCCGCTTGCATAATCACTCTTTCCATTTTTCAATGCAAATCCATCCGCCTCTTCCAACTGGTCATAGGCATAGTTCACCACTTTCCAGTTCACCAAATCATAAGACTTCATAATGGTGCATCCCGGAGCCATATGCATGGTAGTGCTCACCATATAAAATGCATCATCCACACGTATCACAGAGGGATCGGGCGCATCGGCAAAGATTACCGGATTAGAACAAGTTCCATCTCCATTGTCGGATATCTGAGCCGACACTTGCATATGCCCTCCAAGCAATAGCTGAAGAACAAGCATTCCTACTTTTAAAATTCTCATGTTTCTCATTCTATTAAATTCAATTTTACAAAACTTCTTTTTATTGTTGTTTTTCTAATCGAACTGCCAGGAAGAAAGCGTTAACAAATGATCTCCCTGCCCTCTGAAAACCAGATATAAATCGCGAACACCCACTGCATTCGATACAAGACAGGATTTCTCCACCCAGTTCTGTTTACCACCAGTATTGTTAACTTCAAGACTGCCAACCATCACTCCATCAGGATCACCTAAACGAATTTCAATCTTTCCTCCTTTACCGTCACTCGCCACCTTTGCCATGAAACGCTTTGCTCCATGCATACCGAAGTCGACTCCTTTGATTACTATCCAACTGCTATCCTTTACGTCGCTCAAATAGCGTCCGCCCTTTCCGTCAGCTTCAGTATTAACGCCATGCGCATGAGCCATAACGGTTGCACTGGTCCATTTATAAGGGTCAAAGTTCTTCAGTTGTGGCACACCATCCACTGTAGGAATGACTTGCCTGATTGTTCCATCTGCATTATAATATAAACGATCGATAGCCACATTCCTCATATACTCCCGATATCTGCGTTCCGCCACTTTATTATCACGAGCTACCTGCCGGTTATGATAAGCAATATACCACTCTCCTTTAAACTGAAAAATGGAGTGATGATTATTCATTCCGTCATTTACAGGAGGATTCGACATTATCAGACTCGGACTATCAAAGCCTTCCATCGGACTGTCACTCACCACATATTCAATATTAGCAGGAGAACTGAAATAATGTCCCGCATAAGAGTAATAATATTTTCCCCGATATTTATGAACATAAGAAGCCTCAAAGAATCCGGGAGTATTTACTTTTACAGCACCCCCATCCGTTTCCACCATATTTTCTTTAAGTTTAATGACACGCGCATTGTCGGGGTGCGCCCCTCCAAAATACATATAAGCCTGCCCGTCATCATCTATCAGCACACTCGGATCAAAACACCACATTCCCCATGCCTCACTTCCCCGCAAAGCACCGGGAGCTTCGGCATTATTCATTTTGGGTTTGTTGTCATCATCCAGCAACAAGACCCCCGGAGTGCCATGATCTACCACAGGCCCTTTATTACTATCAACAAAAGGTCCCGTAGGACTATCACTGACTGCAACACCAATGCCACGGTCACCATTACCATAATAAAGATAAAATTTATTATTCCTGCGAACCACACAAGGAGCCCACGAAAGATGAGCCCCCCATTTTGAATCTTTCACATCAAACACCTCTCCATGATCCGTCCAGTTCTTCATATCATCCGTCGAGATACACGTGATACTTTTCATGTAATATCCAGGCTCCGGACCATTCGGTCCGGTTTGCAAAAAATCAGCAGAACAATATAAGTATAAACGTCCGTTATATTCCAATCCCCAAGGGTCGGCTGTATAGCGTTGTGTAAAGATAGGATAATCGGCCAATGCCGATATAGTAATCAGCAGTAAGAGAAATGTTATAAACACTCTTTTTTTCTTTATAAGTATACGAATCATAGTATTATTCTATTTTTAATATATGCCTGATCTTTTCATTTAGTCATTATTTAATTAGGTATATTATAACCCGTTGGTGGAATTAGCTGTTGACCTGGCTTTAGTCAGGCTCATATCAAATAGGGTTCAGGTCCGTACCTTCTCCGTAGCAAATTCGGTTAGAGGTACTTCTAACCGAATTTGCTACGGAGAAGGTACGGAGCAGATACGAGCCAGGTGTGGACAGAACCCGGTCTTGAGTCCTTCCAGACACAAGGAAGAAAATATTAATTCCATCAACGGGTGTATATATACTGTACTATCACGTTTATAAGACTTCTTTAATTTCAGTCCCCTTAGTGATACCTCCTTCATTAAAACTATCAATCGTGAAATAATACGTCTGTTCTGTATTCAGAATATTTATCGACAAGCTATTGCCTGAATAAACCATATAATTTTGGTACAGTTTATCCTTAGCTGATCCAAAACGTATGTTGTATCCTGTTGCTCCATTCACTTCATCCCAAGTCAAATTCACCTTTCTCCGGTCGTTCTGGCTTCGGATAGCAGAAAAATCTTTCACTTCGACCGGCGTTGCCTTATCCACCTTACCAAAAGCCCTCAGTCCCGACAGAGAGAACTTACCGGAGGGACAATACACATTTGTGATACGAAGATATTTTGTTGTAACAGGTTTATCCAGTTGGATATAGTCACTTGGGGCATCCTTATCGTTATCTGATTTATCCACTACCATATTCCAGTTTACTCCATCAACAGAACTTTCTATGTAATACTGGTAGTAAATATTCCCGCTCCTTCCAAACAATCCGGCATCCTGATCACCAAAGTTCACTTGAATGGCATATACCTGGCTCTCCTCTCCCAGGTCTATCGACAGATATTCTCCTTTATCACCGGTCTTCGCACTCCACCAAGTACGGATATCTTCATTGACGGCATTCTTCTCCGGATATCCTTCAAGTGTAGAAGACGCTTCTGTTGCCTTCTGATAAGAGAGTAGCATCCAGCCCGGAAACAATTCTTCGGGAGATGAAATTTTCTTCTCCGGCATTATCATCGGATAATCTCCCCAACCCGTATAAGCGTACATTTCACCATCCTCATCAAAGAAGGTAGGGAAAAGTGACAGACGCCTTTCAAACATGTGGCGTACTGAAACAGTAACTGTTCCTATATGCCAGTAATTTCCATAGTTGTCCAGGAAAGTACTGCCATGCCCTGCCCCGTTGGCAAATCCCTCCGGTTTATAGGCAAAAGGGTTATGGTGGGCAAGCGTAAAAGGGCCTAACGGATTATCAGAGATATATACTCCATCACAGTAACTTTTAAACTGTGTGCCGGGTCCGGAGTATTGCAAATAATACTTCCCTGCATGCTTAGTGACAAATGCCCCTTCAATCCACGGACTATCATTGTCCCAGATATTATAGTCTCCCGGAACTTCCCAGCCGTACTTTTTGCGATCACTAACCATCAAAGGTACCATTTCACCGGTAGGTTTCATCGTTTCCTTATCCAGTTCTACCCCCATAATGGGTTGGTCGGGGCTACAACCACTGTAAAGATACACCCGTCCGTCTTCATCGCGGAAGTATGCCGGATCATTCAGGTCATAAGGAAAACTATCCGTAAACAGCTCCCAATTACCTTTTTTGACATCAATAGCTTTATAAACCCTCCGTGTACCAGTTGAAGTTGTGAAAAACAGGTTGCCATCAACTTCTTCCACCGTAGGAGCATACTCCTCTACCGGAAGATTATCCGCAGTTATCAAATCCCAGTTTATCAAATCTACAGAATGAAAATACCCACCCGATTTGGACGGGAAAAGATAATACTCTCCCTGATATACAATCATCGAGGGATCTGCCGCTTCTCTCCTGGACGGTTCATCCAGGCAGAAGCGGTAACTCAAATCAACAGGATTACAAACGGTTCGATAAGAAACCTCTTCTTTTCCGGTTCCACAGCCCACAGCAAGTATTGCCAAGGCAGAGCATAAAAGTAAGCGACACTTCATCATTTTATTCATATATTTATTATACCTATTATCTTAACTATCAATCTATTTTATCAATGCTAATACCGTGCTTTTATCCGCAAAACCGTATAGGAAAATGGTGAAAACTCATAATTAAAGTTCTTTCCAAACTTATCATAGGAAATCACTTCCGGATAAATCTTATAAGGTTCGTCGAAAGAGTTCTCTTCGCCCAAACTATTGGCTTTCAGAGAAATTACTTTTCCGATATTTTCAATTACAGCCGCACCATCCAGTTTAAATTCTGCTACGTACGGTTTACTGTTTGCATTCACTACTTTCACTATTACTTCTCCGGCAGTTTCATCATATCCCGAAGCAAAGAAATGGAGTGGATAAGTCTCGGCAAGAGCTTCCAAAGCCACCTTTCCATCCACGTAAAGAGTTGCCTTCAGCGGCGTCACTTCCACCTTCACATCATACCACTGACCAGTCTGCACACTAATAGGTTTAGTTGTTCCCAGTATGCCTGCCGTAGAACCGTCCATAAAGCATTCAACCCCTACATTAGTGTTTCCCCATAAACCTACATTGAAAACATAACCATTCATCCCGTCTTCCGTCATTCCGTAGTAAATAAAGAATCCTTCCCGTCCCTCATTCTTGCGCACCTTCAGTTCCAGCGTATATTCATCCGATGAAAAATCTTTCAGAAGAGTACGGGTGGCTGCCTGAATGGCCGTTTGTGATATTACTCCATCAGGTAAAACATTCCATTCTCCCTGCTTGTGTTCAAATTGAGATGGATCAATCGCCCGCACCTCTCCATGCTGTGTCACCTTGATATCCTTGAAATCCACCTTCGTATCCCAAGAACCAATACCAAATGTTCCGGTCTTAATCAGCTTCGTTTGCAGTTCGCCCACAGACTTACTGATACCCAGGTTATAATCTGGTGCATGGTCGGCAAACATTTTCTGTACATAGTAAGAAGCCCTTCCCACCACTTGCTCGTTATTAAACCAAATCAGATTGCACTTCCAGTTGGGTTGATGATCATTACAAAGTAAAGGTGCATAGGAGGTCATAGTCACAAAATCTGAGTTGCGTTCCATCCCCATGATAAAAGCAGCTTCGCTCAAAGCAGTTCCATATTTCCTTTACCTACGCCATTGTTGCAGGCATACTCACCTACATAAGTGGTGTACTTGCCACGCTGCTTATCATCAAAAAGTCCGTTAGCAGCAAAGAAGAAACCGGGATTCTCATACCAATGCGGATCTACCATATCCGTCTGCTCCACCATCTCAATTTCCCGTTCTTTCCAAGACATGGTGTTGATGAATGTAAGGCCCGGATACTCCTTTTTCAGGTGAGAGTAAAGATAATTAAAGTGACGGGCGTAGATATCCGTACTATTCTCGTTACCAATTTCTACATACTTCAACGGGAAAGGCTCCGGATGTCCGGCAGCTGCACGTCTGGCTCCCCATTCGCTCTTTACATTCCCGATAGCATATTCAATAGCATCACGAATATCTTGCAGAAAAGGTTCCAGTTCTGCCTCTGAAACATAATCTCCATTGCGAATGGAACATGACATACCGGCATTGGCAACAAACATAGCATCCATATTTAAATCCTCACAGAATTGCAGGAACTCATGATACCCCATTCCCCAACTACTGCGATACCCCCAAAGTACCCATTCACCGCGGCGAGTCATCGGGTCACCTAAGGTTTCTTTCCACTTTACACGGTTCTCCAATGTTGCACCTTCCACAATACATCCACCGGGCCAACGCATAAAAGCTGGTTTCATACCTGCCAGAAACTCAGCGATGTCCTTTCGTAAACCATTGGGTCGATTCTTGAATGTCTCCCGGGGAAACAAAGAGACATAGTCCACGAACAAGTTTCCATTGGCAGTGAACTCCAACCGGAACTCACCTTTATTAATTGTTTTTCCGGCAATCAATTCTGCTTTATACTCCACCCATTTACCGCTATGATTCACCTCAAACGTATGAGACGCCACTACTTCTCCCGAAGCCGTATCGTAAATATTAGCTGTTACCGTCCCTTTATAGTCACGGCTGAACAGATAGAAACGAAGATCATATTTCTCATTTTCTTTCACAGCGATTCCCCAATAACCGGAGTTTATCAATTCGACTTTTCCGCCAGTTTCTATATTGCTTATACCTAGCTTGAATGCATTCGGAGTATTCTTATGCAGGGGTTCTGACGGAGTAATTACATCTTTAGTCACATCACACTTTTCACTGACAACACTCCAAGCCTTAAACTTCAGGGCTTCTTCATCCCAATGGGCATACCAGTTATTCTCATGCCCGCCGTAGTAGCTGGGAGAAGTTGGTGCACATGCTTTATGCTCCCGAAGCATGGTACCGGAAGGTAATTCGTGTTCTTCAAAACCACGATTCTGAATCAACTCGGCATAAAGTCCTCCGTCACCGGCATGGTTTATCTCTTCAAAGAAGATGCCATACATAGAAGAAGCTACTTCTGCTCCTTTATCTTGCAAATTGATTACTATTTCGTCTTGTGGCACCATAGTGCTACAAGCACTCCATAACAAGGCAGATGCCGCAAGGCAAAAAGAAACTCGTTTCATGATTAAATTATTTAGCAGGTTAATATTTGTTTGCCTGCAAAAGTAAGGGGCGCTCCCCCTTTCTGCCTTTCAATTTTAGATATTTGAGTTTTAAGTTTGGATATAAATGCAAGATAGAATGACTTATCTATTATAAATCTTCCAGCAGCAACCACCGATAAACAAAATAAGCAATAATGTTACACCAAATGCCCAATAGTTAACCGTACGGGATTTAACCGCTAATGTGTAGTCGCCCTCTAAAAGGCGGAATGCATCTACTTTCCAGATAAGTGAACCATCTTTTTGCAAAGCAGCGTTGGTAGAAATAACTCTTCCAGGCATGGACAGTTCGAACTGCACGGCATATCCAAAAAGTTCCGCAATCTGTCCTTTCTTCTCAAACAACTCATCCATTGATTTTCCGTTTGACTTATATAAGTCTGAGAAATATTTCGTCTGACTGAATTCATCCAGATAACCGCATACTCCTTCGGGTGCACCATCATCACCGGCATCTTTCCCGAAAAAATACTTCCCATAGATAGGCTCTTTCAAATCCGCCAACTGGCGCACGAAAGCCGTATCCCCTTTCTGAGTTACAAAGTGAAGTATTACCTCATAGCTGAGTTCATATTGGCTACGATTATACCATTTCCAGAACTTCGCTTCAATATCATCCAACATATTATTCTGTTCGATACCATTCAATCCGCTCAAAGCTTCCGTATCACCACGGAACCATATCCGCTGTTCTTCTTTAGTCAGATATTTCTCAAGAGGCACAGGTCCCTTATCTGATAATTCGCTATATGTAGCCGTATATTCGTAGTAGGTATAGAACCAACGGAAACTCTTCCGAAGCTTTTCAACCGGAACCACTAAAGGATGCATATATTCCTTCCCGTCCAAAGTACTGAAAGGCTCTGAACCAACCATAGGATAAGTCCGTCCTGCTTTTACATTCAGCTTCTCTTCATCTCCCCAACAGTTGAATTTAACAACGGAATCAAGCTTATCCAGTTCCCATCCTGAAGTTATCTGGAATAAAAACGGATTGTGTGTCCTGTCCCCCGCAAGAAAAGAGGAGTCGCCATATGCATACACTTCTCTATGCATGCTGCCATCACTATTTACCTGAGAAACCATCCGGTAATAGGTACCACAAGAGGTCATACCGAGCAGCAAGACAATTGCTGCAATCCATTTATTTGTTCTCATAATAATTTTATTTAATAAATTCTCTTTGTTAATTCCATCACTCTGTTTCGCCTTAGTTTCCTGAACTGTATATATTGGCCGGACAGGTAATCGCTTTTCTCAGAAAGCCTCATCTTTTCCCAGCCTTCCGGCAAAGAAAAAGAATAAGTATCATTCACCTGTAAACGATATCCTTCCATCGGCTTCACTTCATAAGGAACCGGAGTAAAAAGAGTCTCACTCACCAATAGAGACAGCAGCAGTCCAGCGGCGATTCCGGAAAGCCAACCGACAATCAACAACTTCTTTTTCTTCCTTCGGGAAGATGTCCGGGCTACCCGTTGCAGAATATTCGCAGCCAGTTCATCCGGATTACTCATCACAGGCTGCCTGCCTCTGATTTCAGCCAGCCATTCTTCATAATGTCTATCATCTTGTTTCATAAGTCTGTATCTATTTGATTCATTTTATCTCTAATATATTTTCGGGCCAGATAAAGAGTACTCTTAATTATCCCGGAGGAAAATCCGGTAATGGCTTGCACTTCCGATACATCCAGTTCTTCAATATCTCTCAGCGTAAAAATCAGCCTTTGTTGAGGAGACAGTTCACTGGTATATTTCAGGATAAGTTCTTTCAATTGCCTGTTGGATACAGTCAATTCTATATTATCATCAGATGAAATAGTTGTGGGGCAAGAATGACCGGCATCATTATCGAGCGGTGAATGGCGCAAGGAGCGCAGGCGGTCATAACAGGTATTACAGGCAATTTTATAAAGCCAGGTAGAAAAGCGGGCCTTAGCATCGTATTTATCCAATGCCAGCCACACCTTTACAAAGGTTTCCTGCACCATATCTTTGGCTTCATCTTCGTTGCACAGCAACCGGAATGCAAGCCGGAATACAAGCGGTTGAAACTCAGAGAGCAGAAGAGAAAATGCATTCATATCTTCTCTTCTGCTCCTGACTATAAGCTCTTGTATCTTTTCTTGGTTCATCATTATAACATCTTCGTTTATTAATGATACGTAAGAAAATGCATCCGGTCGATTGCCACCGCAAATATAACCTACAAAAGCTTATTTTTCTATTAAATCAAGGGAAACTCAGTTCTTAATAATCTCTTTCTCTACAATTACTTCTTTTTCATCAGCAGATGGATTTACAATTCCGGCTACTTCCGCCGCAGTCTTCGGCTTCACCGTAATCCCTTCTTTGGTTTGTTCAACATATGCCATACGACCATCCGGCAAGTAATATAGATAATCAACACAAACGCTTCTACGGCCTGTGGCTCCTGATTTTCCATTCAGAGTAAGTGTTGCATTATGATAGAACAGATAGCTTTGACCCTTAAATTCAATGATTCCCGGATGTATGGTAAAGCTGTTTTCTGCCATCCCTGTCAAAAGTCCACGGTATGTCCACGGTCCTTTCATACTTGGTGCTGTCGCATAGCTTATCGTCTCACGTCCTTTGCCCATTGATGCATATGTCAGATAGTAGAAATTCCCATGTTTATGAATCCATGGTCCCTCTACAAACTTCGGCATTTTAAGTATCTCTATAGGTCCATCCAGTTCTATCATATTAGGTTTCAGTTTTACCAAAAAACAAGTTCCGTTACCCCAACTCATCCAAGGAGTACCGTCATCATCCACAAAAACTGTCGGATCTATATCGTTCCACCATCCGCGCGCTCCATTAGGAGTCATATCATCCGTCACAAGCGGCGTACCTCGCGGGTCGACAAAAGGTCCTGTCGGACTATCCGAAACGGCAACTCCCACTACTTTACTATTGTACGGCGGTCCCGCTTGTACTGTTGTATAATAATAGAATTTCCCGTCTTTTTCCACAACCTGAGATGCCCATGCCTCGCCTACACCCCATGAGAAATCCGTAGGTTTAAGCACACTTCCATGATCTGTCCACGTCTTCATATCTTTGGTGGAATAGCATAACCACTCCGTTATGTTAAAGTCCTGCCCCTCTTCAGCTTCATCATGGCCCACATAGAGATAAAGCGTACCATTGTGCACCATCGGCGCCGGATCAGCCGTAAATTTATTCAAAACTACCGGATTTCCTTCCGGAGTAAATTTCACTTCATTACTTTTCCCACCCAAACCGGACAAGAGCAGATACAAACTAAAAGCAAAAAGACTATTTTTCATAATAAAATAATTAAGTATACAATTTAATATATTCACTGAACTGGCATAAACTTATAAAGTAATACGCCATGAGCCGGAACATTCAGAGATAATGTTTCCCGTCCGGCATCCAGTGTTTTTATGTCTTTTTGCCTCCAAAGGTCACGGACAGTCTGCTTACCTGTAATACCCAGTTTATCAAAGTCCCGGAAAGAAATATCTGTCTTTTCACGATCAAAATTACAGAATCCCACCGCTTTACTGCCGTCTTCCAACTCCTTCACATAAATACGTAGTTCTCCTATGGCATGTACACACATAGCTTGTTTGCCCAAAGGATCCTGATTGACAGCAATAACCTCATTATTAGTCAACAAACTGAAAGTGAAATCATCCATCTTTTCCAAGTCGCAACCTATCAGGAGGGGGGCAGAAAACAAGCTCCAAAGACTAAAGTGAAGATATTGTTCATCGGGTTTAAGCTTGGTTTGGTGAGGATTTCCCCAACCTACAATACCAACCACCAGCATATCCGGATCATTCCAATTACCCGGTTTTGCCCAAGCTGCCGCCTTGTCTTGGGCAAGAGCGATACTTTTTACACTTTCCCAGGTATCAGTGATGTCATTAGTTGTACGCCAACACTGGCTTCCGACAGCATCTCCCCATTCCCAGACATCTCCCATACCATATTGGCACAGGTTATACACAATATCACGGGGTTGTTGGCGTAAATAGTCGCCCATGATTTTAAACGGTTTCCTACCGGCAATCGAATCTCCTCCTCCCTGAAAAGCTAAAGAAGATACGCTATAGGGATCTTTCTTCAAATCACGGTCGAGTACTCCTCCATAACTGCACCAGTCGTATTTCAAATAATCAATTCCCCATTTGGCATACATGTCGGCATCCTGTTTCTCGTAGCCATAGCTACCTACACAGCCTCCGCAAGTCCACGGGCCGGGTGAAGAATAAATACCCACTCTCATTCCAAGTGAATGGATATAGTCAGCCAATCCCTTCATGTCAGGGAATTGGGCATTGGTCAGGATGTTGCCACGGGCATCGCGAAACTTTCCGCTTCTGGTCCGGTCATTGGGGTCCCGGTGATGTTGCCACGAGTCATCTATATTGATATAAGTCCAGCCGTAATTAATCAAACCGCTTTCTACCATGGCTCTTGCCGCCTGCTTCACTTTCTCGGCCGAAACTTCGTGCCCGAAGCAGTTCCAACTATTCCAGCCCATCGGCGGGGTAAGAGCTATTTTGTCGCCACATTCAATGCGGAACTTCTTCTCAGCCATTCCTTTATCGTTTTTAGCCTGCAGAGTCACCTCAAACGTTCCGGGTTCGGTCAATTTACCCGTAATCAAACCCGTTTCCGGATTAATCTCCAACCCTGCCGGTAGGCCTGCTGCAGCAAATGCCATCGGACGATCACCAGTTGCCGCTACCTGAAACAGGAAGGGAGAACTGGGACGTACTCCAAATACAGAAGCACCATTAATTCTTGGTGTCGCAGGAGCGGGAGGAGTCAGTATATAAGGCTCAGTAGCTATAAACTTCAGTGTGGGGAAACTTTTCTTACCCTTTGAAATAATTTTTGCATCCGCCCAATCGGCATGGTCATAATAAGGACCATCACCGCCATCAGCAACAATCAGTTCAAGCCTTTTCACGCCATCAAGTGAAACAGAGCATTGCTTAGCCGCATCTCCTGCTTTCACAACTCCGCTGGACCATAGCTGTTCCCCGTCTCCGATTACAATAAATTCAGCCGACGGCTTATGCTCCAGAATCTCATCATCCAGACCCACCTGAGCCGTAAATGATGTTGCTTTACCATCCAATTGAATTGCCAGTTCGCTGACAGAGTGGGTACCTACTCCACGTTCAAACGTCTGTCCTCCGATTGTCAGGGTTTTACCGTCAACCGATTTGTTTTTCATACCAACTCCATGTCCCTGGGTCATAGCTGTCAGGTCCAGATCATCAAGCCACACAGTCTGTGGCTGACTACACCCGGTAACAATACCTGCTAATATAAAACCTGCAATTATCAAAATCCTATTATTCTTCATACTCTAAACTTCACTCTTAATTGATTAGAACTATTATAACGAAACCACCATAGATTTCCCTGAATACGTGACAGTTCTATCTGGTGTTGACTGATAAACTCCGGTACCGGATTGTGGTGATACCATTACGACATTAAAGGTTATTTTCTTTTTCATTCCAGTGAATTTTCCCTTTCTATCACTAATGGTCAAAGTTTTCTCCGTATCATTCCAACTTAATTCAAATATGCAGAACTGCCCTTTTTCATAATTATAATTGTTCCCCTCATCTTCATAAATAGAATAAGCACCATTAGCACCCGGATAAATACGGATTTCCCACGGTTGTTCTGTATCTTCAGAAGTAAATTGTTTCGTAGGCCCCAATGTCAATATGGAACCGGCTTTCACAAATAAAGGTATTTTCGCGAGGTCAATATCCACATCCACCATTTGTCCACCTTTATAAGATGTACCATTCCAGAAGTCTATCCAACCTGCCGGACATTCAGGAAGATAAACTTTCATCTGACTAATGCCACCTTCTACAACCGGAGCAACCAGAACAGAAGGGCCAAACATGAACTGATGTTTTTGCTCCAATGCACGGGAGTCTTCCGGAAAATCCATTACTAACGGACGCATCAAAGTAGAACCTTTAAAGGAAATCGCAGCATTTTGAGAATAAATGTAGGGAAGAAGTCTGTAACGCAAATCTAAATAGCGGGCAACTATGCGCTCAACTTTCTCTCCATATCTCCATGGTTCGGTATTACTCATGTAACCATGTACACGCATTAATGGGAAAAATGTTCCTGCCTGCAACCAACGGATAAACTGTTCATGATACCCCGTATTGGTATATTGATTGCCCGGACGGAAGAAACCACCGGCATCATACGTCCACCAAGGCAGACCTGTTGCCATTTGCCCGAGTCCTCCGGCTATTTGCCGACGCAGAGTTTCCCAGTCATGTCCCACATCTCCCGACCATGTAGCTGCTGCGTAACGCTGCATTCCGGAAAAGCCGCTACGGGTAAATATCATAGCCCTCCGGTCAGGATCATCTTTGCGCAAACCTTCATAGATCGTCTTACTGACATACATCGGATAAACATTCCGGTAAACCTCTCCCGGGGTCTGCCTGTTATTTATACGCCGGTTCTGGAGGTCGTCATTCTCAGGCTCAGTGGCATCCTGCCACCAAGCATCAATGCCATATTTCAGCAGTCCGTCACGGAAATTCTGCCAGTAAAAAGCCGCGGCATCAGCATTGAAGAAATCAATCCAGTCACTGCCCGGAATATAATATCCGTTTTCTTTTGCCTGTTTTCCAATTTCAGACTGAGTATCTATTTTAGACCAGACGGAAATCATCAGGCGCATATCCATATCATGAAGTTCCTGAAGCATTTTCCCCGGATCGGGATACCTGTCTTCATCAAACCTCATCGCATTCCAGCCATGTTTTCCCCAATATTGCCAGTCTTGAACAATCATATCTATAGGCAATTTCCGATTACGGAACTCACGGGCATTCTCCAGCAACTCCGCCTGAGTATTGTACCGTTCCCGGCAATGTATATATCCCAAACTCCACAAAGGCATCATGGGAGCAGGTCCGGTCAACTCGCGGTAGCTGGCAATCACTTCATCTCCATTGCCTGCAAAAACAGTATAATCCAATGATTGGGCAACTGGTGAACGAAAAACTGTTTCCTCGGAAACAGGACGCCAATATAGTACAGGCTTATCATTGCGCTCACCCTGCACTTCTATGGTATGTTTACCTGTAGTCAGCTCCACAATAGCAGAAGTAGTAGGAGGCAGCCATAAATTATTGACATCAAACACCTTATCTCCATCAATAGTAAGATAATACTTACGTGCCATCCGTTGCCCGACATCCAACAACAAAGAATAACGCCCGGAATGAGGTACTTCCAACGAGGCTGTGAACGAGTATGTCTGCCGGGTTTCTTTTACATTTCCGCTTGTACTTGTAGCATTAACTGTAACCGCCTCACCACTCGCGCTCACAGGAACCAATTCAATAGATTCATCCGCCGGATTGAAATCCGTCAATCCGTAGTTATTCCACAACAGGCCATAACCTTTGTTTGACAGAATAAAAGGAATAGCAATCTGCGTATTGACTTGCGTCAACCTCCTCGACAAGCCTCTGATATTGAGATAACCATCCTGAAATTGACCTGTACCGTATATATACTCATCTTTCGGAGAAACAAAGTGCTGTTCCACCTGGAATGTAGCTTCACCCTGAATAGAAGAAGCCGCCATAAAACGTCCTCCAACTTTCTCCTGAAGAACGATACGCTTATTCGCATCTTTAAAAGTCAGAGCCTCCGTACCTTTATCAAATTCCACAGAAATCCCTTCCAGAGATAAAATCATTGATTTATCATTCTCTGTAACTTTATACTCCGGAATGGAAGACTTTTCTGTATAGATAAGTTCCTGCATAGGCACTGAACCGGATTGGGCGAACTGTACCCGAACAGTATTCCGATTTAGCGGTATCAGTGAGAGTGTACCTTGTTTCAGTTCAAGAACCACACTCTTCCTTTCTTTTGAAATACATGCTGTATTTAGCAAAAAAACAGAGACACACAGAATCGTCATAATGACTCCAACCTGATTCCGCTTTTTCCATACTGTTTTCATAGTATATAATGCTGATTTATTTAGAGAACATCCAATAATCGAAATACATAAGATTAGTAGCCGGTCTTCCCTTTACCACAAAACAAAGATCATGCACTCCGGTCACTTTCGAAATATCAATAGTCCGTAAATCCCAACGGTCACTGCCACCTGTCCGGGGTACTTTAATGGTTCCCACCAGCTCTCCGTCTACACCATCCAGGCGTACTTCAAGTTGCACCGGATCATTGTGTGTCGTGCCTATCCTGGCAGTAAACTTAGTTGCACCGGTTTTTCCAAAATCCACGTCACGGACCCGGATATAACTGCCGTCCTTCATCGCTGTTACAAAAACGCCTACTTGATTATTCTTGAAAGACTTGAAGCCCTCGGAGAAAGCAATCGTTTCCGCTTCGTTTTTTACGTATGGATTCAGGGTAGCAATACCCTTGGTGATTCCTTCCGTCATCTTCACCTCAGGAATTGATCCGTCTTTGTTGAATTTAAGTTCTTCCACACATACCGAACGATTGAAGCCACCACCACCGGGCAACTTTCCGTTATGATAAAAATAGTAGGTCTTGCCTCTGAAGTCGATAACTCCCGGATGGATTGTAAACGCTCCGCCTCCGGCAGCCATTACTGTACCGCCATATTTCCACGGTCCTGTAGGGCTATCGCTGGTAGAATATCCGATATGCTCGGGTAGCGGACCTCCCGGCCAGAACAAGTAATATTTCTTATCCCGTTTATAAAGCCAGGGACCTTCCTCATACAAAGTGGCTCTCTGAGAGTCACCCTCACGCTTTCCGAACGATTCCGCAGTCAAAGGTACACGTACGATATCCCCGCTGTAGGAAATCATATCTTCATTCAGCTTCACATAATACAGATTCGGATTTCCCCAATACATATAAGCTTGTCCATCGTCATCAATAAAAACTGTCGGGTCAATGTCTCCCCATTCACTCTGAACCAGTGGTTTTCCAAGCGGATCATAGAAGGGACCGTAAGGACTATCGGCCACTGCCACTCCGATAGCCCCCCTATTATTGATTTTTGAAATCATGGGTACATACATATAGAATTTCCCACCTCTTTCGATACATTGCGGAGCCCAAGCGTCCCCTTTGGCCCAGTTGAAATCAGTGTATGACAAAACAGCTCCATGATCGGTCCAGTTCACCATATCGCTCGTGGTATACAATCGCCAGTCGTTCATCGTAAACCAGGTAGAATTATCCTCATCATGGGTAGTATAAAGATATACTTTATCATTATATACCATCGGAGCCGGATCGGCCGTATAATTTGTCTGAATGATCGGATTCTGTGCCAGTCCCGAAGTAGCCACCACCGCTAATAGCGATGAAAAGAATAAAGACTTCATTTTATCCATATTGCTTTTTTAGTTTGATTATTCTACAATTAATATTCCACCATTGCAAGGCATTGTCAATTGCAACTCCTGTTTCTTATTTACCTTTACTTGTTTTACATTTCCTTGCAATTCCTCATTATCACTGAATACACGTACCTGATTGCCAGGCATAAACATCGGTAAGGCAATCTTCAACTTTACAGTTTCTTTCTGAGCATTAACCCCTGCAATATACCATTTATCTCCATGCCTGCGAGCCATAACTACGTATTTCCCGGGATAGCCATCAATAAAACGTACTTCATCCCATGTGGTAGGAACTTCTTTCATGAAGCCTATCGCCCATTCCGGAGCATCCGTCAGGTTATTCGGAGCCAAGGCAAAATGTTGCACCGGACTTTGAAACAATACTGCAGTAGCCAAAGCAAACACGTCAGAAGTCATACGCCGACTGCCTCGTGAAGCATTATCCAAGTTATAATATTTATTCAGTGCACTACCCCCAAAGTCCATGCTACCCACCGTATTACGGATAAACGGATGCAGACAGGCATTGAAAGCTTCGCTGTCACAGCTTCCCTGGGAGAAATGCAGGTTTTCACTCGCCAATACTGCTTCACTCGACGCATAGTTAGGATACATACGTTCCCAGCCGCGAGGCAAAGTACATCCGTGGAAAATCACCAGCAACCCGTATTCATTGGCATCAGCAAGAATATCTTCATACAGTTGCATGGTAACTTGCTTATCACCACCAAAGAAGTCAACCTTTATGCCACGTATTCCAATGCTTTGCATCCATTTCATCTCTTTACGCCGGGCTATCGCATTGTCCATAATGCCACGGGGTGATTGTGGAGCATCATTCCAGTATCCGTTAGAGTTATACCACAGATAGAGGCCTACCCCTTTCTGCGCTCCATATTTAGCCAACTGCTCAATCTTATCATATCCAATTTGCCTATCCCACAATGCATCTACCAATACAGACTGATACCCCATTGCCGCCGAGAAATCAATATAGCGCAATTGCTCTTCATAATTCGTACTTCCATCCATACCGATAATCCAGCTCCAGGAACCTCTGCCGTATTCATATTTTCCGGACGCTGCATATAGTGGCTTTACAACATCAAAGGAAACCGTTGTTTCAACAATCGGAGCTAAAGTTTCACCTAAAGTTATCGTCCTCCAAGGCGTTTCTCCCGGTAATGCAAGCCCGGGAGCAGTTGTACCGTTTCCATTCATTTCACCTTCTTGGGGAAAGCCAATCGTATACAGTCCATTTTCATGTCCCAGCAAACGGCTTCCGCAATATTTGCTATCTACACCTGTTTCCGAAATAAGTATCCATCCTTTGTCACTGTTACGAAACAGACAAGGAAAGGTATAGCCTTCTCCCCATCCATTCTTGCCCATGGGGTCATCTGCTTTATAGGGTGTTTCGTAGCTGGGTGAGGTGCGGGCAAATCCTCCCATAGGTTTACTTTGCGGACACAAAAAAGTCGTACTTCCGTCAGGTAATACAAAGCCTGTAACCTCCTCCTTCACAATGCAGGATAAGGTCTCTTTTTGCGAATACATTTTATACTTGAAAGCAACATCCCGGTCACTTATGCGAAAAATGACATCATAAATAGCTTTACCTTGCTGGCTAAACTGGTATACAGCCTCTGTAGCCACATAGTGCACATTGCTCTGCTTTATATTAGGCAATGTATAGCTCTCATCAATTCTGTTCGAACGGACATTCTGCCCCAAAGACATCTCCCGGGAAAAATCACCGATATTAGTAACAAGTCCTAAAGGAGAAGAATTGATAAAAGGAGTGCCATTATAGCTGATGCTATAAGTAGGTTGCCCATTCTTATCAGAGATGGTTACCAATATTTTCCCACCCGGGCTTGTAATTTGTTTCTCTTCTGCTTTTATTGCACTGCAAATCAATAGCGCTGCTATAACTAAAAAGTGTTTCATGAATATCCAGATATTATTTATTAATAGTTACTCTATCATTAGCTCTCTCATAGTCAAAGTAATCAACGTCTACGTAACCTCCCAACGATTTCGTTGCATAGTTGAAGATAGCAAATTTACTGCCCATGAAGAGCTTCATATAATCGAAACGCATTTTGAAATCCGTTCCTATCTTTTTCCATTCCTTATTATCCAAACTGTAATAGAAAGTAGCAATATCGCGTTTCGGAGTGAAATCACCTTCTATACGCAGATAAATGACATCCTGATTAAAATCTACCTGTTCTTTTTCTTCTATATCCACACTGGCCACTGCTTTATTGGGAGTATTATCAAAATTGACAACATTGGTAGACATAACCAAGCGCTTTGCATCACCTTCCTTCACCACTGACAAAAGCCCGGAATGTCCGTTGAATGCACTGAATCCGGCTACATCCCCATCCATCATATGAGAAACATCGAGTGAAATGGTAGCGCTGCATTTCGGGCCTTCCATACGTTGCGTAATCGTATTCGGAGCTAAATACAGATTATCAACCACCCGGCTGGTCTTTAATCGCAGATAACCCGGACGCTCTGTCAAAGACCATTTATCATCTACCGGATTATGATTCCATTGCCAGTAGAGTGAAAGTTTCTCGGTGTTGAAGTCATCACTTCCAAGTATTCCTTTCATATTTTCAGCCGGATATATTTCTTTCTCCATCGTCAAGGGTACATGACCGTTTTCATCTCCAAGCATCGGCCATCCGTCCACCCAACGGCAGGGCATCAGAGTAGGCACCCGGCCTATTCCTCCGCGGTCCTGAAAAATAACCCCATACCAGTCTCCTTTTTCCGAGTCAATAATACAGCCTTGGCCTACTCCTCCGTAACCGTCAAAATCATGTTCCAGGATAACCTTTTTCTCATAAGGTCCTGTAATCTTGTCCGCACGGTAACATACTTCCCTACGCACCCGGCCGGGGATGCTCCAGTCCATGGAGATCATCAACAAGTAATACTTCCCGTTATGCTTCACAACCTGGCTTCCTTCCAATAGCCCCTGTTCATCAGCATCCCGCTCGAATATCTTCATACTGACTCCATCGGGTTTCACATCCGATAAGTCACCCTTTAACTCCTTCAAGTCACCGGTTCCATAGAATACATATACCCGTCCGTCATCATCAAAAAACAAAGAGGCATCATGGAAATGCTGTGTTCTCGATAATAGTTCCCACTTTCCGGCGGGATCGTCCGCCGTGAATATATACGACCGGTAAGGTACATCGTTTGGTGAGAACAATACATAAAACTTCCCATTATGATAGCGTATGGACGACGCCCATTGTCCACGTCCATAAACAGTCCCACCAATCAAATCATACTTTGAGTTATCAGTCAGTTTATCGAAGACATAGCTCACTGTTTCCCAATTCACCAGATCTTTTGATCTCATAACAGGCCCACCGGGCATCAAGTGCATGGTGGTACTTATCATATAGTAGTATTCTCCCGCACGTGTAATGGATATGTCCGGTATATCGGCATAAACCACCGGATTACGAAACGTTCTCTTCACCGACATTTCCGAACCGGAACACCCCATCAGTAATGAAGCAACAGTCAGCCATGCCAACATCATCTTTTTCATGATATAGATATATATTTATTTACGATTTATTTCTAACGTAGTTTCCCAGCCATCTACTTGAATCTCCAATAGTCCATGTTGAACATCTCTCCGTCTCCTCCTCTAAATACAAGGTACAGATCGTGAACTCCACCCACCTTTTCCACATCAGTAACAAAGGTTTTCCACGTATTCCAGCCACCGGTATTGCTGATATCGCATACCCCCAGCAATGTACCGTCAAGGTCATCCAAGCGGATTTCAATCTTTCCTTTGGTTATCGTAGCCGCACGGACTTCAAATGTCTTTGCCCCTTTGCCGAAGTCAACCGCTTTCACTTGAAGGAAATCCCTGTTATGAATGGAAGTAACATACATCCCGCTTTCATCGTCCTTGGCGGTCTTAAGTCCCTGACTCCAGGCCATTGTTTCTGCCTCAGTCCGCTTGTAAGGATTCAATGTACCGACAGGTTCAACCCCGACACCGTCATCCCACCAGGGCAGTTCCTTGATTGTGCCATCAGGATTATACTCCAACTCGGCCACACATATAGAACGGCGTTCATGATGCTTGTCGGTTATCATGAAGTTCAAACGGTAGTTAAACCCGAACACATAAGATTTACCTTTATAATCAATGATGCCCGGATGGTTTCCGGAGGACTTCCCATTAGGCTTCATTATATAACCCTTAAATTCCCAAGGGCCTACCGGTCCGGGGCCCATTGCATAACCGATACCTTCCGGACAGCATGTACTTGCATAAGCCATATAATAGTGTCCATTCTTCTTGTATGCCCAAGGACCCTCCTGAAAATGATAAGGGTCCTTCTGATTTTCTACCTTCCGGATTAATTTATCCTTCGTAATTTCTCCCGCACAGGATATCATATCTTCATTCAGTTTCACATACCAGAGATTAGGATTTCCCCAATATAAATACGCCTGTCCATCATCGTCTATCAATACACTCGGGTCAATACTGTCATACTCGGCACCAATCAAAGGTTTTCCGAGAGGATCGGTAAAAGGGCCAAAGGGGTTATCTGCAACCAGCACACCGATTCCTCGCCCCTGTACGGGGCAATACAAATAGAACTTTCCATTACGCTCGATGCACTGAGGCGCCCAGGCACCATTCTCAAATCCTCCCCAACCTGATACGGCAGGGTCAGCCCATTTAAAGTTATATAAATTGGCTATGGTCCCATGATCCGTCCAGTTCACCATGTCGGTGCTGGTATACAACAACCATTCTTTCATGCGGAAGCCTGCCATTCCTTCAGGAGCATAATCTTCGTCATGGGTAGTATAAAGGTATACTGTACCCTTGTGCACCATTGGCGCAGGGTCGGCAGTGAATTTGGTCTGTATAATCGGAGTCTGGGCATTCAGGTGCTCCTGAGGAGAAGCCATAAACAGTATAGCTGCCGTCAATCCGGGTAAAATAAGTTTCTTCATTGTTACTGATATTTAAAGTCAACATTAAAATTTCACACTCACTCTTTTCCCGTTGTAATCAACGACCTTCCGGGTTCCATCCTGAAGTACGACTGTGAACTTTCTATTATTCAACATTCCTTTGTATGTACCCTTCCGCGCTCCTATCGTCAACTGGCGGGAAGCGTTGTTCCATACGATGGGAATTTCTGTATATGCCCCCAGTTCATAGTTATAATTATCGAACTCATCTTCATACAGAACAAAGGAACCATCGGCACCGGCATATACTCTCAATTCAAGATTATCCCACGGTTTCTCCGTTGCATACTGCACTTTAGGCCCCATTGGAATGATGCTACCTGCCTTGACGTACAACGGAATGACGTCAATAGTCGTTTCCTTTTTTACTTTCTGTCCACCGTTATACTTTTCATTCGTCCAGAAGTCATACCAGGTAGCACCTGCCGGCAAATATACCACTGCGGACTTAGCTTGCATAAAATCTACCGGGGCTTTATCCTCAAATTTCTGAGCATTATTTCTGTTCCAGCCATCATTCTCATTTACTTTTACTACCTTTTCCGGAGTATACTGCGCACTGACCACCGGCGCTACAAGGAAGGATTTGCCAAACATATACTGGTCTTTTATATCCCATACACTCTTGTCGTCAGCGAAATCCATCACCAAAGCACGCATAAAGCTCGATTGGCGTTCGGTCACTTCCCACGAAGTGGAATATATATAAGGCAGCAACGAATAACGCAGGTTAATCATCTTCTCAATAGCATCATATACTGGTTCGCCTTTTTTCCCGAATTGATAAATTTCTCTCGGCGTATCAGCTCCATGAGAACGCATCATCGGAGTAAACGTCCCGAATTGCAACCAACGTACATATAATTCCTGGAACATCGGATTCTTGGTTGCGCTTCCGTCATTCCAACTCTTGTTATAATGTCCGGCAAAGAAACCACCTATATCAGTGTTGAAATTAGGATTTCCGGTAAGAGTAAAGTTCAAACCCGCCGGAATCTGATTACGCAGTGACTCCCAGGAAGAGCCGATATCCCCCGACCATACATTGGCTCCGTAGCGCTGCTGTCCGGCAAAGACGGAACGTGTGAGAATAAAGACGCGTTTATCAGAAGTTACGGCACGCTGGTTATCATAGACTCCACCCACCGCCAACAACGGATAAGCATTGCGCACTTTGCGGAACGAACCCAGATAAGTCTTCGTATTAAAGTCTTCCGGCTTCCAGTCCAAATGGTCGGGCTCCGTAGAATCCATCCACCAGCCATCCATGCCCAATTTGAAGATGCCTTCATTCAGGTATTTCCAATAAATATCACGAGCTTTCGGATTATAGGCATCGTATACGCGTACTTCGGAAGGATATTCCATGTCGGGCGGCCACGTTTCGAGTCCCGACTGGGGCCATGTAGAGAAATTAAACAGCATACCTTTCTTATCCAGTTCTCTGTAAGGTTTGGTCATCGGTCCAAACGAAGACCAGATAGAAATCAACATGTGCGCATTCATTCCGTGTACATCATTAATCATCTTTTGCGGCTCGCTGAACAATGGATTCTTGAAGTCCATGGCATTCCACAAATAGTTGTGTCCCCAGTATTGCCAATCCTGAATGATTCCGTCGAGAGGAACACCCAGTTCGCGGTATTTCCGTACCACACCCACCGTTTCTTCCTGGCTCTTGTAGCGTTCTTTGCTTTGGAAATAACCGTAGGTCCAGAGGGGGAACATGGGAACCTGTCCGGTCAGCGCACGCATCTGTGCAACTACGCCGTCGGCATTTCCGCCATACATGAAGTAATAGTCGATGCAATCTCCCACTTCGGACTGGAAAGAGGTTCCTTCCGGTTTATCAGCAAAATTGGTTGGTGAATAGTTATCCCAGAAAAGACCGTATCCCTTCACCGACTGCACGAATGGGACTACGTCTTCCACATTGCCCTGCACAAGATGCTTAGTTTGGTTACGTTGTGACATTTTCCCATTCTGAAGAATACCTAATCCATAAAGAGGCTCATCCTTATCTAAAAGGAATGTCTGTTTAACAGCGAATGTTTTCGTGCCTGCATCATTGAAATCAGTAAACTCCGGCTTTCCTTTTTCACAAAGCAAAGGCTCTCCTTTAGTATTGAAGAAAGCCACAATGCCCGACTCCAAATTAAGAGTAACCTCCATTTCACTACTTTTCAGTCTAACAGTATTACCTTCCTTGGTAATGACAGGTTTCACTTTCTGAGGAGCCTCTATTACCGAGAGGCTCTCTTTCACATACTTCCAGCCATCAGGAGATTTCAGAATTCTTACAATTGACGGAGTGTAGAATTGTAACTCCACATCTACAGAATTAACGGTCGCCTTAAGTCCCTCGGGAGTCTGCTGATAATCTTGCCCTATAAGAGAAGTACAACAACACAGCGCCATTAATATCAATACACTTTTAATTGATTTCATGGTTACTTATTATATTTAGTGATTAAAATATTCCATAACTTTATGTGATACAAAAATAGCTGTATGCCACTTGTATCCTTTTTAATTTTAGATATTTGAGTATCAACTTTAGATAAATAAACGACTATCAATCGGAATACTCCATTACATAGCCGTAATAATAGACCTGATTGCCATCAATCGTATATTCATCCAACGTTCTTGCACCCCAAGAGTCAACCCCTCCCACACCATGGATATTCAAATCGATATTCACATTCAGATAATCACGTTCGGGTAATTGCTGAGCGTGTACCTGAAACGCAAGACATATCACAGGCAAAAGCCTCAAACATTTTGTTTTCATCATCTTATTACAGCTACAAAACCACCGCGTGGTAAACACTTTATCTCTAAGCCGGTTTCTTCGTCCGACAAGGGAATGTTTTCTTCAATAGCAAAGCTTCTGTCATCGGTGCCATCTTTAAACAAAGACATTTGTTTGCCACTTACTGAAATAGCCGCCAGAGGTGCACGGAGCGTCCTCGGTTCATTGGTGCCATTGATGCCCGCAATATACCATACATCACCTTTACGCCGTGCCATGACAACTTCTACTCCGGGATAACCGGCCAAAAGTTTCGTATCATCCCAGGCAGTGGGTAATTCAGACAGAAGATGTTTTACTGCTTCCGGCAAGTTATCATAAACCGAAGGCCTGTCGGGCATGTGCTGCAAAGCTGATTCGAAAATCACGGGTAACGCAAGTTCATGCCCGTGCGATGTGATATGCGGATGCTGTGAATCGGAAAAAGTTCCCGGAGTATAGTCCATCGGCCCTACAACGTTTCTCGTGAAAGGCAACGTGACATTATGTTCGGCCGCCCGGTTGGTCAGCAACGAATTATTATTATACCACTCGGCACCATACACCCCTTCCACCGACATCAAGTGGGGGTATGTGCGTTGCCAGCCGCGAGGGATGGTGGCACCATGGAAGTTAAGCATCAGCTTGTACTTCACCGCATCCTCCAGCAAATCCATATAATAGTTCATGGTGGCAACACTATCGCCCGTGAAGAAGTCTACTTTGATACCGGCAACTCCCATGTCACTCAGCCATTTATATTCCTTCTCCCGGTCTTCTTTCTTATTCAGCCGGTATAAAGGGCCGGGACCAAGCCAGCTTGTACTCGAATTATACCATAGCAACGGTTTAATACCCTGTTCCAGAGCATACTTCACGGCATCCTGAAGATTGCCTCCATTGCCCATTTCATCCCATTCCCAGTCAATCAGGTCATAGGGCCACTTCATGCGGGTGGCCAAGTCGATGTATTCTTTCACTATCTGATAATCCTTGGAACCGTGATTGTGCGCCCAGTATATCCACGACACCATGCCGGGGTTTATCCATTCCGTATCCTCCACTTTGGAAGGGTCGGAGACATCGGTCACCAATGTGGACTCCACCACATCGGACAAGTCTCCTATAATAAGCAGCCGCCAGGGAGATTCCCACAGGCCATCGCCAACCGACTGTTTATCGGCCAAGCGCACCTGATAGCTATCGCGCTGCCCCCCATTATACAAAAGAGAGCCGCAATGCCCGCGCCTGATATTTGCTTCTGTTATCAACACAAACACTGAATCCTGCGGTTCTACAAGTGCGGGATATCCCCATAGATCAACCTCCGGACGATTGGTGAGTTTTCCATCTGTCGATAGGGGAAAGAACTTTTCGTAGCCCGGGTCGTACTGCTGCATCCATCTTCTGGCACCTTTCGGAACGGTATATGTGGTATGCTCACGGATGATGTTTTCTTCATCGACAACGGCATTTATTCCGTATTTAAAAGCCAAGCCGTCATTATAGACTCTGAATGTAACTTCCAATGTCTGTCCCACTTCGTTTTCAAAGGAATAGATTCGCTCGGAAGCTTCATTCACACAATGGCTCCGTTTTCCTGTTATCATGTTGTAGTCATCGGTCACACGCTTCACTGCGGAAACGGATTTCAATTTCAGGTTTCCTACCAACTTCTGTGTATCGGTTTCCAACCCTAATTGTGATTGAGAAAGAATACGCCCTCCCTTATAGTCCACTGAAAAGGCAGCTTCACCATAAGCATTTTCTTCGGCGGGTTCCATTGTGACCTTCAGGTCTCCGTCAGGAGAAACAATGTCAAGTGTTTCCGTATGACACGAGCTAATCATAACGGCAACCAGCATCATCCATGTTTTTCTTAGTAAATTCATAATTTCTCTCTTTTATCGTCAGATATTACATGGAGCAAAGATAAGCGGATATCCCTCAAGGGGATTGCAATTTTAGATAATCCATTTTCAATTTCAGATAATATTAGCCTGCTGGCATACCCAGTCCATTTGTCCCCTTTTCCTATTGAATGTATTCCCGAAGCTTCTGGAACACAATCGGAAAGCTTTCCGAACGCGTTCAGAAAGCTTTATGAATAAACAGCTCAAATGCAACTGATTATAGGGGAAAACCGGAGAACCTGATGTAACATCCCTAAACTACATTTTAACAATGATGTAACAACAGAAAACAAACGTGTAACATAACTATTGGACGGGTAAAAGGGAATGGGGTACATTTGTAATATAAAAATTAATATCATGAAACACATAGCAATTCTCTTAGTATGCGCATTGGCGTACTCTTTAGGAACATGGGCTCAAGGCCCTATCCCCCATTCCCGGACTGGTTTTGATGTTGAAAAGGCAGGAATAGCCACACCTATGTTAGTGGTAATGCTCGATGGCAATATGCCCTCAGCCGGATTTAACAGCGGTGCGCTCAAAGCTTTCGAAGCCGAAAGGATTATCACAGATATATCTGATTTTAAAATTCAAATATCTAATATCAAAAGCCACTCATGCCTCGATAGCTTACTTTTGTCGCACAGTGTCTTATTGAACAAATAATAACATAAATATTTACGTATAAAAAAGATTAGATTGGTTATGAAAAGAATTCAAGTCACTTTATTATTATTTGCTATCGTTCCTATGTTTGCAATAACAAAAGCAATAGCCGGTAATAATAATCAGCCAAAAACGTCCAAGTTTGTTTATCACGGAGCCGGCAATCCTTATCTGCCGTTATGGGAGCATCTGCCGGACGGAGAACCCCGTGTTTTTGAAGATCCCGATAATCCGGGAAAGTTTCGCGCTTACATCATCGGTTCGCACGATGTCCGTTTCGGTAGTTATTGCGGGCCGGACATCAGAATGTGGTCGGCACCCGTGGAAGATTTATCAAGTTGGCGTGACGAAGGCCCCATCTTCACCTATCAGGTAGGAGGACAATGGGATGTGATGTACGCCCCCGACCTTGTTGAAGTGAAAAGAAAGGACGGCACAAAAGAATATTATCTGTTCCCGCACAGCCGCGGCAGAGACAGGGAAGCGATGGTGGCTAAAGGAAGTCGTCCCGACGGACCTTTTACACCCGTCAACCTGACCGCCGACGGCACGAAAACCCTGCCCGGAAGTATTCTGGGATTCGACCCGTCTGTATATATCGAATACATCACAGACCCCAACGACCCTGATTATGAAATCGGATTCAGAGCCTATGGATATTGGGGATTTCAACGTTCATTAGCCGCCCAACTGGATCAGAACACCATGTATTCCGTACGCCCCGGAACAGAGGTTATCCCCTATTTCATGCCAGCAGGCGTCCGCAGAGGCAACAACCGCGGGCCGAAGAATATTTCATATCCGCACATCTTTCCCGGAGAAGACCTTGAAGCATTCAACTTCTTTGAAGCCTCATCCATACGTAAGATTGGAAATAAATATGTGACCATCTATAGCGGACATTCAGGTCCCGACTATGGATTGGGCAGTTCCAACTCCACTTTACGTTACGCTTATGGTGATTCTCCACTGGGTCCGTGGAAAAGCGGCGGCGTTCTGGTCGACTCTCGTGCACCGATGCTAAACCAGGACGGCTCACAGTTACAAACGACTAATGCAGGGCACAATACGCATGGAAGTATAGAGCTCATCAACGGACAATGGTACGTATTCTATCACCGCCCACCTCGTGGATTCGGAAACGCACGCCAGTCTATGGTAGCTCCGATTCATGTGGAATGGGATAAAAAGCCGGTGTCAGAAGGCGGCAAGGTTTCCATCAGAGCTTACGATCCATATGCAAAAGATAATATCTGGACAGCCAAAGACAGCCAGGGAAATGAATACAAAGGAGCGGAAGTAACTTCGGAAGGATTCCATATATTTGGTCTTGATCCTTATCAGTATTATTCCGCAGGATTTGCATGTTATCTCTCCGACGGACGTATCCAACAGGATTCATGGGACATCTGGGATAACCACGCTCCTATCACAAACGTGAAGAACGGCCATATAATAGGATATAAGTACTTCGGTTTCGGCGGATTGAATAAAGATAAACTGGGCCTGAAAGCTTTCGAAGGAACCAAAAAGAGAAACAAAACAGCCTTCAACCTCTTCCTTGCACCGAAAACATCAAAGACGTTTAAAGTGAACGTTTGGTTAGACGGTCCGTGGGATAACGAAACTTGGAAAGGAACGAAGATAGGTGAAATAGTTATTCCCGCCAATTCGGTACAGGAAACGACACAATTTACAATTGATGTATCGAAGTTTGTTGACCACTTGGACAAAAAACATGCAATTTACCTCGTTGCTGAGAGTGAAGAAGCCGGTAATCTTTTCGATTTGGCCGGATTGGGATTCAGTTCAAACAAGAAGAAGATTATCCGCCCGATTGCCCCCGAAGTAAAAATAGAGGTCAACGGACAAGCTATCGAAATACCGGCAACCCCTGTGCGTTCCACCGAAAGCAATGGTATTACCGGCTATGATATCTATGAGACTACCTACAAGCTTCCGGCCGAAACTACCGGAATCCCTGCTGTGTCGGCATCAGCGACTGATAAGAATGTAAAAGTAGAGATTATCCAGGCAACATCGGTTTCCGGAACTGCTATTGTGAAATTCGACTATAAGGGGTTAATCAAAACATACAAGGTTGCGTTCAGTCCTCTTGTGGCAGAGGTCAAATAATGCTAAAACAAACCTAAAAACAAAAACAGTTTTTTTGCATTTCTGCATGCACTCCTACACCCATCATATAAATCACTGATATATAGCAGACTAATGGGTGTAGGCAAAGTGAAGGCAGGTGTAGGCAAATTGATTGCCTACACCTGCCTTTATTGTTTTCGTAAGCGTCTCCGCAATACTCTACTTCATTGGGGAACTATAACTGATTCTATCAGCATAAAGGTGCTTCCAGTTCTATAATATCATTTCATTGTAATATAGTCACATTGCAGTTTCCTTATAGTAGGAAACGGTCGTTTCTACACTTAGAAACTGTCGTTTCCTAGGCTTGGGAACGATAGTTCCCTCCAATGGGAACTACAGTTTCCTTTAATGGAAACGCTCGTTTCTCCTTATGGGAACGAGCGTTTCTGCTAATGGGAACGGATGCAAAGTTGGCTAGTTGTCATTCGCCCTCTATTAATAGGAAACAACATATCTTTCTTTTTCAACTAAATAAAGATACAATATCAGTTCATAGCATTCCCTTTCAGGTTCGGATTGTTAGCCAATTCTTCTTCGGGGAAGGGATAATACATCGCCTTTTCACTCCATCCCAAAGCCTGAATGGATGACAGCCAACTGGAATCTGCCATACCCCAGCGAAGAAGGTCAAAATAGCGCAAGTACTCACCACAGAACTCTACAAAGCGTTCGTGGACGATGATATTCTTTATACTATTCATAGGCACACCATTGATTATTTTGCCGCTTGCCAATAACTCATCCACAGTAAGAATGTAACCCGGATCATGCTGGTACCACAAATGCGGTTGTTCAGATGGAACCACCTTGTTGGCACGGTCACGTACCTGCTGAATGTAATACTTCGGGCCGGATGGATCTGTTACAGGTTTGCTGTCATTACCCAGTTCACTCAAACATTCGGCGTACATCAGAAGTACATCGGAGTAACGCATCAAGCGGGTATTAATTTCATTATCAGCGTCCGCAATCTGATAGTCAGGACACTCCTTGCGGGTGCCATACAGGTGCTTGTCTGACGACAAATGATTGATCATATAATCCCAGTCCGCCACATTACCACTGATTTCCGTATAATAGGCTCCGCCCGGACACCACAACGTCATAAACTTACGCGGGTCGCCCTCTTCAAATTCATCAAAGGTGCGTTGGTTGGGAGCCAGATTCCACCAGGCACCTCCAGTACCATCAGGTACACCTATTTCCTGCCATCTCCAGGAGTCAGACTTATCACCTCCCATCCAGTCAGGACCGTTGAACATTTGTATTTCAAAGACCGACTCGGCATTGTTCTCATGGTCAGTCCCCCACATGGAGTTTTCGCGGAAGTTGTCCATCAGACGGTACTCATTGCTATCAATCACTTTTTTCAGTGCTTCGGCGGCCTTACTGAACTCGGCAGCCTGTCCACGTTCCAGAATAGGACGGTATAAATATGCTTTTGCCAGATAGGCCTGAGCTGCCCCCTTCGTGGCACGTCCCTTGTTGGCTACATCGGCATAGAGGGTGCTACGCAATGGAAGTAGTTCGGCAGCCTTGCTGAAGTCCGAAATAATCAGTGCATAAATCTTCCCGTTCTCCGCATTGCCAGGATAATATTCGGCAGCATCAATGATGGAATGATCCCAATAAGGGATAGTCTCACCGAACAACTGTACCAGATGCATGTAGTTCAGTGCACGCAGGAAATAGGCCTCACCCAGCAGGCGGTCTTTCTTGGAGGAATCAATGCTCCCCTCAAATCCTGTTATCTTTTCGATGGCCAGATTGGCAGCAAATACGCCGTTGAACAGATCCTGCCATGAACTTTTCAATAGTGCTTCATTGGCGGGAGTGGTATAAGTGTCCTGATAGAGGTTGGACCACTTGAAGGTTTTGTCGTAGTCATCGCCCGGGGCCATCAGGTTATAGTACAATGCGCGGGCATATCCTCCCTGGTTCTGGCCAATCAGAGCCTCGTAAGCCGGAATGACAGCCGCCTCAAGCTGGGCTTCGGTTTTATAATAAGTATCAACTGAAAGCTGTTCCGGATTATTTAAATCCATATTGGGCATACAACTGCTGACGAAAGGTACAACAGCGAGTGCCACATAAGTCCGTAATATATTCTTTTTTGAAATCATATCTTGCTATTATTTAAAAAGTCAACTGTAAACCCATATAAAACTCACGTGTGTTGGGGAAAGTCGGATCCCAAAGAGACATACCGTCCACGCCTCTGGTCAGATTAGTGCCATAACGATTCTGGTCACCTACTTCAGGGTCATATCCGCTATAGGAAGTAAAGGTCAGCAAATTCTTGGCACCCAGATAGAAACGCAGTTTTTCTATGCCATATTTACTCAACAGTGTCTTCTGGAATGTATAACCCAGTGTGATAGCCTTCAGACGCAGATAAGATCCGTCTTCCACGTAACGGTCGGATAAACGGCGGTTCTGGTTGGGGTCGCCAATGACGGCACGCGGCATGTTGGTATCCGTATTCTTCGGGTAGAAAGTAGTGACGCCCGATACAGGATTAACGAAAGTCAAATCTTCAGCACGGAAACGGTTCAGAGTTTCTTTTGTGTTGTTATAATAATGGTGCATGCCTTCATTGTCCACACGACTATAGTTGAAAATATCATTGCCTTGCGAGCCTTGCCAAATCATTGAGAAGTCAATAGTACCGAAACTTCCCTCATAGCTGACGTCGGCACTCAGACCATAGGTGAAATCAGGGATAGGATTACCGATGTAAGTTTTATCTTCATCCGTCAGTTGGCCATTACCATCCAAATCCTTGAAACGGATGTCGCCGGCGGCAGCATTGGGCTGAATCAATTCACCTTTCGAGTTGCGATAAGCCTGCACTTCGGCATCGCTCTGGAACAATCCGTCAGTAACATAACCATAGAACTGACCGATGGAGTGCCCTACGGCAGTCTTTGTCACACTGTTTGATGCAAAGATAGCGTTATTGCTTCCCAGGTCAAGCACCTTGTTCTTCACGGTAGAAAGGTTACCGGACACAGAATAGTCCCAGTTTCCAATGTGGTTGCGATACGTCAAAGCCAATTCAACACCTTGGTTCTCGATACTACCGGCATTCAGCGTCGGGAAAGTCCCCATATAACCGGTTGAATAAGAAATAGGAACTTCAATCAACATGTCCTTTGTCTTCTTATAATAATAGTCAACTGTCAACGACAAGCGGTTATCCAATACCGCAAGGTCGAAACCAAAGTCGGTAGAATACTGAGTTTCCCATTTTACATCCGGATTGGACGGCGTAGTGGGTAGTGCTCCGGATACTCTGCTGTCATTCAGATAATACCAGATGTAGTTGAAGTTTACAGTACTCTGATATTGGTAGGGATTGATGTTGGAATTACCCAGCATACCCCAACTGGCACGGATTTTCAAGTCGCTGATCCAGTCAAGCTTCTTCATGAATTTTTCCTGGTTGATGCGCCATGCGGCAGATACAGAGGGGAAGTTACCATAGCGGTTATTCTTGCTGAAGTTGGAAGAACCATCACGGCGAAAATTGAAAGTCAACATATACTTGCTGTCATAACTATAGTTCACACGTCCCAATATAGAGAACATGGATGAACGGTTGATGGAAGAACCGACTACCTTAGAAGAGTTATCCTGAGTAGAACCCAGAATCAATATGTCCGGACTTGGCATGGCACGTGCTCCGGCGTTCAGTCCCAGTCCCTTGGTCTCTTCGGAGGTGATGCCGACAAGAGCATTAATGCTGTGCTTACCGATTACTTTGTCATAAGTCAGAGTATTCTCGTACAAGTAACGGTTTGTCTTGGTGCTGGACATGGTATATTCATCCGGACTATGAGTTTCATAAGGAATAGTGTAGTCGGCAATATAGTGTTGCTGCATATAACGGTACATGTCCACACCCATATTGAATTTGTATTTTAATCCGGGAATAAATTCGTAAGTGGCCCATATGTTACCATTGATGGTAGTACCTTCACCTTTGTACCAGTTCAGGTAAGATTCAGCCACCGGGTTTCCGCAGTCTGTACCATTGCCTGCACCGGCAAAACCTGTTTCACTGGTCGGATCATAGATAGGCATGGTAGATGACCACTTCTGTGCACCCAGAATCTTACAGTCGCTCCAGTCATGGTCATTACGCTTGATCAGGACGGTTTCTCCCAATTTCAGATTACCTTTCGTAAAGTCGGAAATGAACTGCATACCGTAATTCTTGTATTCCTCACGGATGAATGTCGGTTCATCAGTAGAGTAAGTGGTATTGACACGGAAATTTGCCTTGTCCGATCCGCCGCTCACTGACAGGTTATGCTTTTGGTAGAAAGCCGTTTGCTTCAATTCGTCCAGCATATTATATCCCTCGCCGATAGCTGCCGGATTGGAAAGAGCTTCCAAATAGTCGGTACGGTTAGGATTGCCATTGTACATGGCTTCGTTAATCAACTCTGCCAGTTCCTGGCCATTCAGCATATCCACTTCGTGTGAAAGGGTTTTCCAGCCTACATAACCGTCATAATCCACTGTCACAGCACCGGAAGTACCTCGTTTAGTTGTAATGACGATGACACCATTAGCACCACGGGCACCATAAATGGCACATGAAGCAGCATCCTTCAATACTTGAATACTGGCAATATTACTTTCATCGGGTACCGAACCACCAATCATACCATCAACAACATAGAGTGGGTCTGTATTATTTATAGAACCCACACCGCGAATACGGACTCTACCATTCGTCATCTGCACGCCTGCCACCGAGCTTTGTAAACCGGCAGACAAACCACCAGGCACCTTGCCCAGTTCCTTTGTATTGAGCACAGCAATAGAAGAGGATAAGTCGGCCTTCTTTTGAGTACCGTATCCTATTACCACCACATCATCCAGCATTTGGTTATCTTCTTTCAGAAGCACTTCCACATTTGTCTTGCCGTTGAGGGAAATTTCTTGGGTGATATACCCTACAAATGAGATGACCAATGTAGCATTGGTGTTCGCAGAGAGTTGGAAATTACCGTCGATGTCGGTAATCGTTCCATTAACAGTTCCTTTCACCATGACCGAAGCGCCAATAATCGGTTCATTGTCCGTGGGTGAAGTGACTTTACCTTTGATGGTTTGACCTTGTCCCCATATTGTATAGGTGCAGAAGAGAAAAGCCAACAAAAATAGCAATTTTGTTTTCATACGCATTAAATTTTAAATAATAAGATTCGTTTAACGTGTTGTTTACTATGCCAATTCATTTACAACGAATTGGCATGCAAAGCTAATGAGTGCCTAAAGGACATTCATTAGCTTTTAGATATTTGATTTTAGATTTTAGATATACGGCGGAATAGGAAACCGGGAGAACAAAATAAGTAACCTACATGCATAATCTTAAAAAAACTCTCACTATGACCCGAGACGTACTTGCTCCGTACCTGCTCCGTACATTCTCCAATCAGAGGTACTTCTGAGCGAAGAATGTACGGAGCAAGTACACCCCGGATACGGTTGGGGTACGAACAAGCAAAATATTACACTACTTAGAAAACGATTATTTTCCGATACGGATACACGCTCCTCCACCTGGTGCCAACTTTATATTCAGAATATCATTCCAAGTTACTCTCTTTTTAGAAACCTTTATCGTTTCTCTATTACCTAAATAATGGGCATTCTCTCCATCTTCTACAATTTCCACCTCATAATCTCCTTTACCTAAAAAAGACAACGGCACACGCAAGGTTCTACCCTCTTCGTTGGTGGCGGCTCCTACTAAGAAGACTCCATCTTCCGCTTGACGCATCATTACGATATATTCCCCTATTTCGCCATCTAAAGTTTTACTTTCCAGCCAAGGCATTTTCTGTGCAGACAAAAAGCGGAGTAAAGCAGGATATTTACGATAATATTCAGGAATATCCGGAATAATCGTCGCGCCGGAGAAAGTAATCAATGTCCGTGCAGCTTCCGATACCACCGTCGAAGGTACTTCCTGATTATTATCCGAGCGTGTCGTTCTTCCTTGCCGAAGATCAAACATACCGTTATTCATATCAATCGGACCGGCTACCATATTTACAAATACCGAAGTAACAAAAGTTTTGGGATAGAAAATCTCATGTCCGTCCAATTGAGCTTTGCAGTATTCACGTGTCACAGCATTAGGCCATGTCCGCATCTGCCCATAGGGATGCACCGGATAGTCATGAAAATCTACCAATAGCTTATACCGTGCACACATTTCCGTTATAATCTTCGTTCTGGTATTCTTCTCTTCAGGGTTTCCGCCCATAAAACCATATTTCACTCCGGCAGCTCCCCACTCCCCATATTGTTTCAAAGTTTCTTCCAACGGATAATTACGTCCTCCCACATCATTCAAATACAGCCAGATACCCACTCCTTTCTGCTTTCCATATTGAATCAACTTTCGCACATCCCTGGCCTTATCTCCCTTAACAGGGTCCGAACCCTGCTCAAACTCAGGTCCATACCAATTGGCATCAAGAACCAGATAGGCAAAACCCTGCTCTGCGGCAAAATCAACCGCTCTTTCCCAGGAAGGATAGGACATCGTATAATTAAACCCTTCCCACTGAGCACCATTCATACGCCAGTCCCATAACGCAACTCCCGGCTTCACCCACGAAAAATCATATTCTCCGGAAGGTTCCGGATTCAGCAATTCCACGAGATGAGAATCCACCAGATCGCCCGGCCTGTTACCACAAAGCACCACACGCCATGCCGATTGATATCCAGCACGAAGCAAATGCGGTTTCGCAGAAACAGAAAACAAGCATCGCCCCTTTTCCGATTTCAGTTTCAAGGGTTCACCCTCATCCAGACAAGCCTCATGTACAGCCAGGTATAAATCTTCCGCAGCCTTCACCGTCATCACGGGCAAGCGCTCGCCATCTGTTTCGGTCAATCGTTCCGGACCGATATTATGCCTTTCTCCATTATAATACCACGCGGTATAGTCGCCTGCAAAATTAAAAGTGGTAAGTTCCAGTGCAGAACCCGCCCCTTGAGGCAACACATAGCGAAAAGCCACACCTTCATTATAAGCCCGCGCCACTATCTCCAAAGCATCCGATGATTCCGCTTCATTCACAAAAGACAACTTCATCTCATTGTATTTATCGGGTACTACGGCACGCTTTCCCCACAGAGGCTTCCAAACAGAATTCACTTTGTTACGGATAACCTTTCCCATTTTCCATCCTTGGGAAGGAAAAGACACCCCATCCTCTGTTTTAAATCCCAATGCAGAAGCCTCAATCACTTGTTTACGCTTCATAGATAGTTGATAAGTCAGCTCACCGGCATCCGTTTGAATAATCGCTAACTGTATCTTTCCGTCAGGCGAATCAACCGTACATCTTTTTTCACCGGCATAACAATATGTTCCTATCAATAAGAACAACAAACACAATTTTTTCATAATCCGAATTTATCACATCAATAAACTTTATTAGATACCGGCTTCATTATAAAGCTGAATTCATAATTACCATACGGCAAGCGGTATTGCGGATAAGCGATAGCTCCCCAACTATTTTCACAAGCCAGCCCCAATTGAGCCTTGTCAATGCAAATATTCGTATAATCCACCGGGATTACTTCCGGCGAATGACGCTGATCTTTATTCAATCCGTCGTCCAAAGATTCAATCGTATAATTCAGAGCCGATGCCGAGAACGGGGCTTCCGCAACAAATTGCAACCCGGAACCCGCTTCGTTTAGTTGTCTCCACCAACGTATATCAGTCTTAGTACCCGTTTCCTGCGGACGGATATATGGGTAGAATTGTTCAGCCACTGTCTGACGGTAAATTCCCAAATCTGTTGCATGATTGCGGTCCGAATAGTTTTCCACAGGGCCTCTGCCATAATAATTGATTCTATAGAATTCACCAGGCATCTGCATCTGCATGCCGAAGCGGAACATATCGGGCACTTTCTCTGCTTCACCGGCAGCCATTTTCTGAGTAACTTTTATCTCACCTGCATTATTTATCACATAAGTCAGGTATAGTTTAGCGGAGACATCCGGCATTTCATATCCGGCTTCAACTACAACCGTCCCATTTTCCTGCTTGTTGGCAAATGAAGTCCTTTTAAGTTTAGGATTCAACCATACCCTGTATTTGTGCTGCAATCTGGCACCGTAATCATTGTCAGTAGGCGCACGCCAGAAATTAGGCACGAGTTGTCCGCCGTCATTCATCAATTCCTTGCCTGCAACCTTATATCTGCTCAGGAAGCCATTGTTCTTCGCAAACTCGATAATGAAATCCTCACCTTCAATGATCAGATAATTACCATCATTATTATTCACGGAGGGAGCAATGGATTCTATATTCGCTTTCTTTACATTCACTAATGCCATATCGGGTGCCTTATAGGGAGTGACGGACATTTGAACTTTTGCAACAGTAAATCCGGGAGATAATAAGGTTTCAGCCTTTTTAAGTTTATAAGATACATTCAGCAATAGTTCCTTGTCTTTATACGAGTTTATATCGGAAATGTCCAGTTTCAGTCTTGCCGATTGTTGAGGAGCGACATCAAGATTGCTAACAGTACCGGCTTCTACCAATTCACCATCTGCCAATAACTGCCAATCCAGATAATAAGCGGAAAGATCACGGAAGAAATTCTCATTGAAGATTTCTATTTCTCCATTTTGCAGGTTGACGGGACGTGTCCAAATGGACTGATAAAAGTAACCCACTTCGTACATGTGCGGATTCGGTACCCTGTCAGGGCTTATCAGACCGTTATCACAGAAATTATTGTCAGAACCATCATACTTATTAAAATCTCCGCCATACGCATATATCTCTATGCCGTCTTTATTTTTCCAACGCACAGACTGGTCAACAAAGTCCCAGATGAACCCACCTTGAAATTTCGGATATTTGCGTATCAGGTCCCAATATTCTTTGAATCCACCCATAGAATTGCCCATAGCATGCGCATATTCACACTGTATAAGCGGTTTAGTGGCATTACTCTTGGCATAGTCCTCGCAAGCGCTGTACCACAGGTACATCGGGCAGAAAATATCGGTATAATAATCATGACCGGCCTGTTCATATTGCACGGGGCGCGTTGCATCTTCCGCTTTTATCCAACGATAGCAAGCTTCAAAATTAGGACCGGGACCGGTTTCATTACCCAACGACCAGATAATGACCGAAGGATGATTGTAACTACGCTGCACATTACGCTGGTTGCGTTCCAGATGTGCTTTGGCAAAAGACGGGTGTTTAGAAAGCTGATTATTAGTATATAACATTCCATGTGCCTCTACATTAGCCTCAGCCACGACATACAAACCATACTCATCGCACAGTTCATACCAAAGATTATCATCAGGATAATGGCATGTACGCACGGCATTGATATTGAATTGTTTCATAATCCGGATATCCTGCAACATACGCTCCCGCGAAACAACATATCCATAATCCGGGTCCATCTCATGGCGGTTGGCTCCCTTAATCAGTACAGGCTGCCCGTTCACAAGCAGTTGCGCATCTTTAATCTCCACTTTACGGAAACCTACTTTTATCGGAATAACTTCTAAAATATCATTGCCATTCTTCAAAGTAGCCGTCAGACAATAAAGATTGGGCATTTCCGCACTCCATTTAAGGGGATTCTCAACCTCCATGGCAGCCGAAAGATTGCCCGAGTCATTCACCTGGGTGTTTGCAACGATATTGCCTTTCGAATCCGATAGTTCCAATTCTACGGTACCCCGCCCTTTCATTTGGAGGGCAATATTCAACGATCCGTTGGTATACTGTTGGTCCAAGTCGGGAGTAACTCTGATGTCCTGTATATAGTTCTTGTTGCGGGTATACAAGTAGCAATCACGCCCCACACCCGAAAAACGGAAGAAATCCTGGTCTTCAAGATATGACCCGTCGCACCAACGGAACACCTGAAATGCAATCAGGTTTTTACCCGGTTTGAGATAACCCGACAAATCAAATTCCGCTTCCAACTTACTGTCTTCACTATACCCAACGTATTTACCATTTACCCACAAATAGATATTGGAAGTGACTGAACCAAAATGCGCAAAGATTTGCTTATCCTTCCACTCTGCCGGTATAACAATCTCCTTACGATAGGATCCCACATGATTGTTCTCTACAGGTATTTTCGGAGGGTCAGTCCTGAACTGGTTCTTCCACGGATATCCTACATTGACATAAATAGGATCTCCATAACCATTTAACTCCCATACAGCAGGTACTTTCAGTTCATCCCACGCACTATCGTTATAGCCCAACTTATAAAAGTCATCCGGACGCTGGTCAGCATTCCTTACCCAATTAAATTTCCACATCCCATTCAGAGACAGGAAATTATCAGATTCTTCCTTAACACCTGTACGGGCAGCATCGCGCGATTCATAGGCAAAGTAGTTGACATGCATCAGAGCACGACTGACTGCATTTACTTCCGGATCTCTCCACTCATTCTTTTGGGATAAAGCAACCATTTGAAATCCAATAGCCAAAGCAAATAAACTGAACAGCTTTTTCTTCATATCATTATTATTTGAGATTAACTTATAGGATACAAATGTAGAGCTTAACCTACTCACAGACTTTCAAAATTAAACATATGATTTTTGAAATTAGATATATCTCAGACTTTTTCCTGAGTCCGTAGAATGAACAGGCACCCCATTATTCCACCTTTTTTCCATCTCCGAAACGCTTTTCCAAATACTGTTTCAGATTATGGGTATGAGGAACACTCCGTGATACACTACCATCCTTTTCTATCAACTCATAATGAGGGATACCATTGAAACGGAACAACTGACGAAGATAGTTGTACTCTGCCTGAGGTATCCGGTAACAAGCTTCACCTTTCAAATTCTTTTCCACATACTCATTATAGGTCTTTTCCGGACTTTCACGATCACTTGTGATGTATATGAACTGGAATTCAGGATGATCCTTATACAATTGACGCAAACCGGCAGTATGTTCAATGCCGCTACGACAAGGACCGCAAGAGGTAGCCCAAAAATCAACAAACAGAACTTTACCTGCGTGAGCTTTGATAATATTCTGAAAGATTTCAGTGGCAGGTCCTTCAGGTAAAATATACGTACTGTCATTTTGCAGTGGAAAAGCCTCAGCATACAGACGCTCTGCCTCAGCAAACATGAACGGATGACTGATTAGCTGTTTTTCTTTATCCAACAAGCTACGGGCACCTTCTTTATCCAATTGTTGTAAATCAAAAGGAAGACTGCGCAAAGCAATGATCTGCGAAACCAACGGGGTATATCCGACTATGGTATCCAACCGTCCCGATTTCTCTCTTTGATTTTCAAAAAACTGGTTTATTCTCATTCTTTTTTCATCTTCCGCTTTTTGATTTTCATCAACAGATGCAGATACTCTATCCACTGCTTTGTTTTCTTCTCGATAGGCTTCGAACAAGTCCTTGTACTTCTCCATAAGTTCCTCCCATATCTTCGATTCCGCAATGATTTCGCTTATTTCTCTTGTCACAGTCTTACCTGCTCTTTCTTCACCATCCTTCCGCATTTTTTCCTGCTCGGGAGTTAATGTTACACCATGCTCCTTCAAATAGGTAAGAACAGACTTTTCAGGATATTCATAGGTTATCTTTCCCATTTCAACAGTTGTCGTATCGCCCACAGCCCTTGCAAAATTCATATACTCAAGGCGATTGATGAAACCACTAAAATTCCTGTCAGCTACAATAAGACTGTCATTCAGCGGCATCTGTCGCAAGAAGCTGTAATAAGCCGAGTCTTCTTTAATTTTCAAAACCGGATTATCCTTATCTTCCCGTGCCGCATAACTTCTGTACATAACAAAATCCAGCAGTTTATAACCTGCTGCTATCCTTGCCGCATTTCTCACTAATCGCGCTGTATTTCCTATATATTGATTTACATTCACAAGCGAATCAGCAGCATCGGTCCAGTGTCGGAACTTTGGCTCGCACCGCTCTCTAAACTGGACAGGGGTCAACTCTTTTTGCATTTTCGAGAATTCTTCATACGGAAAATCAAAATAATCATCCATATATCTCAGTGCGTGGTTTATATGAGCATTAGCCCCCATATAGTGGAGATTTTTAATAGGATAATGATAATCACGTGCACGACTGCGTGCCATCACTGCCTCCCAATCCAGATAAAGCGTCACCGTCTGTCCCGGTTCTGCATAAAAAGGTATCCAATTATCATTAAAAACAACCGAACTGCATATAGGATAGTTAGCTTCAAATTTACATTCAAACCTTCCGCTGGGTTGCAGGTTAACTACCACCGGATAATCTTCCCTTGTCAGTTCGTTGGCAACATAAATCAGGCCGTTACTAAAACCTAATTTGCGGTTATATCCGGCAATGTAGCCCTGCACACAGATACTGTCGCGGTGGAAAACCGGACTCGCCTCATTTTTCGCCTGTACTGCCTTCATACTCTCCGTAGTTCGGGAAAAGAGACGTGCAGGCTCTTTGTCTTTCCTAATCCGACACAGGCCATCTTTCTGTGGAGTCAATTCCAGTTTCACGAGTTCTCCATCTTCATCTTTCAAAGTCAGCAACATGCTTTTTCCTTTCTGGCGGATATCTTCATATTGATAGAAGCGATTATCCATAACAGCAAGAGAATCGTATATACCGAATGCCCATTCATAATAATCATTCATCCCCATCCAATTGCCGGAGACTTTATCAAAGAACGAGGCTTTGGCCTCCTGTTCTTCCAATGAAATATAATATGTATTCAATTCTTCATGGTCATCGTCATCCAGGAAATGAATCTCTTTTGTTTCCTTGGGAAGCGGCGGGAAGAGAAGTACAAAATCCAATGTACCGGAATCCGGTGTATATACTTCCTTTTCCAACTCAAAGTCCTCACTACCTGTGATATAATATTTCTTACCGGTAGCAACATCTTCCAAATGGGTGTCTTTACCTGTTTTCACCCACCAATGTGGACGGAAAACAACATGAATGGATAATCGGGTTGCATCCGGATTACGCTCAATCCGGGTAATAGTATAGATACTACCGGAGCGGTACTTAAACTTAGGATTATCAATCACATTTTGTGCCTGGAGCATATAAGTAATGCAAAGCAGGAAAAGGAAAATAAGTTTTCTCATGGTATAGTTGTATATAATTAATTTCTACTAAGGTTCAAAGATTGTTCACTCTGACAAATATAAGTAATAAAAAAGAAGAACTTTTATTTTGGATAAATATTTTTCAAAAACGGATATTTAAGAGTAAAGTATCCTTTTGGAAGGGCTACACCCTTTATATGAGAAGGTGTAGTCATGAGAGTAAAAGGGTGTAGCCATCCGGGCAAAAAGGTGTAGCCTTTTCAGAGTAATGCTACAAGTACCTGTAAGCTGGATTACAGCATCCCTATAAATACGTTTTCAAAGAAATTGATTGCTCACTTATGTAAACTAATCAGATTCTATCGTCCTATTACTTCATTATAGCAATCTTCTCTCTGCCCACAATATAAATTCCTACAGGCAGTTCCCGGATTATCTCACTTCTGCGCACCTGAGTGCAAAGCTTGATCCCCGTAATAGTATAGACATCTACCAAGGGATCCTCATTCACAGTCACACCCCCGATACCGGTAGGATCTTCGTAATCATCGGAATTAGTCAGATAGACTTTATTGATAACAATAGGGCTACCGCCGAACGACCAGAAACCTACACCATAAATGTGGCTCGGATCAAGTTTCACTTTAGGATTACCCTTATGCATATTATTCAAATCAACAACCACTTGCTTGCTACTCCTGACTTCATATTCAGCAGCTCCCGACCAATAGCTATTCTCATCAAACAAACGGAATGAAGCACCATTGTTCGAGTTATCATTGCCCATTTTTGCTACAACGTATTTATATTCTGACAAATCAATACTGTTGTCGTACCACCAGCCACCGAAACCATACTGTCCGGTCATTAACGTATGCGTATTCTCATCAAAAGAGCCGGTCGCATAAATATTGGGATTAAACAATTCTGCAGTCAATGGAAAAGTAGAAGAAGTGACATGAATCGTCAAAGACTGACGGTCACCCAATGGACCTTTGTAGCTGATAACTATATCGCTTTCTCCATCTTGCAAAGCCATTATACGTCCATTAGTTACACGTATAATATCCGGATTTTGATTTTCATAATCGGCCGCCATAGTAATATCTTCCGTATGACCATCGGCATATATTCCTTTCACTGTAATTGTAGAAGAACTTCCGGTAAGCAAGGTTACTTCTTCATCTCCATTAATAGTCAGTTCGGTTAAGGTTAGTGATTCTTCACTATAGCCATCAAAAGAGCCATCAAAATAGAGCTTTTCATCAAACTCCGGTTCAGTAGAGAACCAGTCTATGTCTACATATCCGCCTGTCTGAACGGTTGTATAATTAAAAATGGCAAACTTATTGCCTGTGAATACCGTCAAGTCAAACTTCATATCCAAGTCATCCCCAAATTTTGTATAGGTCTTATTATCCAAGCTATAATAAAAACTTGCCTTACTCGTGTTATAATTGGCAATAGCACGCAGATAGATTACCGATTCAGTGACCACCTCTCCTATCTGTTCCGATTTTGCAGCCGACGATGCCACAGGAGCAGTGGTGTAAATCAGTCTCTTCTGTCCGCCCATGACTTTAATACCAATAAAAGCATATGGGTCCTGAAACACTGACAATCCTGCCACATCCCCATCTTGCATCTCACCTATTTCCATTCTGACCGTGCCATAGGAATGTTCCAAATCCTGTGGATATCCCAGAATTCTTTGGGTCAATGTGTTCTTAGCTTTATGCAAGCTTTCAGCTATATTTGCTGTATACAACCGCAAATAACCGGCATGTTCCGTCAATGACCATTTTGCTCTGTCTGCATTATGGTTCCATCCCCATTGAAGTCCTAATTTATAATGCCTGAAATTATCATTTGTAGGCAATGACTTTATAGGGTATTCCCTGCCAACATCAGGTTTACGGTAGGTGGTGACTCCCTTTCCGTTCTCACCGATTTCAGGCCAACCATCCACCCATTTTACGGGTTGCAGGTTAGGGAGCCGTCCATAAGCACCTTTATCGTAGAAAAGCATAGTCCACCACTCTCCGGTCTGTGTTTCTATCAAAGCTCCCTGATGGATGTTATTATCATCTATCAACTTCTTTTCCTCGTAAGGTCCATAGATATCTTTGGAACGGAAAACGGTTTGGAAAGCAGGCCATCCTCCATAAGTAGAGTAGATGTAATAGTATTCACCTATTTTGTACAGACGACTACCTTCAAGTCCTTCTCGGAAAGACCACTTAACCACATCCTTGTCACCACTGGGAATTTTATTGAAATTTGCATCCAATTCAGCTATACGAAGCTGGTTGATGCCATAGACCACGTATATCTTATCATTATCAAAAAACAATCCGCAATCATAGAAACCGTCATTCAACTTCTTCTTCTCCCATTCACCTTCAATGTCGGTAGTGGTCAACAAATATCCACCTTCATCCAGTGTAGTAAACAGGAGATAGAATTTACCATCATGATATTGAAGAGCTGTTGCCCACTGGCCACGACTGTAACGATTCTGGTCATTTTCAAGATTATAACCATCAGATGCCTCTATCCGCTCCAACGGATTACAGCAATACTCCCAGTTGACCAAATCATAAGATTTCAGAATGGTAGCTCCGGGAAAAATGTGCATGGTGGTGGATACCATGTAGTAAACATCACCTACACGGATTACATCAGGATCAGGGAAGTCACCGAAGATGACGGGATTGGTATATGTTCCATCACCATTATCACTATGAGACTGATAAGTAAAATCGGGATGTGGATAATTCTCCTTTGCATACTCCTTATACCAGTGATAAGTGGGCCATGGACAGGCTTCCGGATCGTTCAGGAAAGTATATTCTTCCCCTTCGACAGGCGGAGTATCCTTAAACTTCGCCAACAAATCGGCACCCGTAAAAATGAGCCAACTTACATTACCTGAATTATCTACAATATGCTTCATATTCGCCCCGAAACCCGGACCACCAAATGTACCGGTATGGGCCTTCCCCCATGAAGCGTTATATTTTGACGGCGCCCAATCCATTTCTGTTATCATAACAGGTGCAAATGACGCTACCGGGGCAACAGAATCATCCCAGCCTCGTTGGAAAGGTTCATATCCTCCTGTACTGGAACCACCGTCTCCATTTTCCCCATCACTTCCCATCCAACCCGGGTAAAGGTGCACAGCATAGCCAATATTTTCTCCCTCAATCGGATTAACGGCAAATCCTTTATATAGCCCCTGATAGCCCAAACCGGGTATCCAGAGAACATTATCACACCCTTGTGCACGCATCGCATCTACCACCGACTGGAAATACTCTTTCAGTTTATCGAAATGTCCTTGCGAACCTGCTCCATAGGTGCCATCGGGACCAAGTATGTTAATCGGCTCATTAGCCAACTCAAACATAATATTGGGATGATTCTTCAGTTTCGGATGCTGGGCTACGCAAGTCCACACTTTAATAAGATAGTTATTATATTCATCCCCCACAGCAATCTTTTCCGGACAGACTCCGGGAGGACGCATCACCACATAAAGCCCTTTCGAAACGGCATATTCTGCCATCGGAATAAATACCCTATCAAGATAGATTTTAAACCGATTGAAATCGAATGCTGAAATATCATTTTCCCCTTCTACATGAATTCCCGGAGAATTCGACCAGTACGGGTCCATGTGCAACCGGATAAAGTTCATTTTCCAACCGGCAGCCAAAATATCATCAATCAGTCCTTGATTGTATTTCAAGCATTTTGCCACGTCATAATTATCCCACTTCTGTCCCATCTCATTGAACCACGGACTATAGGTTTGTGCAAACCCATGCAAGTTAACCTTATTCCCATGCGGGTCTACCAAATAACGGCCTTCGACATGCAGCCTGGGCATTGGCATATCTTTCCATGCCCAAAGGGAGGAAGAAGACATCAAACAGCATAAAGCTATAAGAAACTTGTAAAGCACATTTGTAATGTTTTTCATAAGCAATATTTTAAATTATTCTGAGAAAATTAATAAGAAGCATTATGCCGCGATACAATTTTCTCACCTGAGTAAATGAGATTGCCTGAAGCGCAGACACCTTCTATCACAACCCCATAATCGGCAGCAGAATCAGCCGTATAGAAGCTGACGTGAGCAGTTCCCAATTCATCAACCTGTACGTTCGGATTCCAGTATATCGTTGAACGCAAGTCAGGAGTGGTAGATTCTTTCTTCGCTTTGGTGTCATACGCCGGTGAGTAAAACTCTACAGTTTGTTGGTAGCCGACACTCGCAATAGTCTGTATGTTACTGTTCATCTTATTTTTCTGCACAAACCCATTCTTCGTAGTGACTACTATGGCGCCATTTGCCGCAGCCGCCCCGTAAAGAGGACCGACAGAAGTGGCAGGAGAGTAAAAAACATCTTTGATATCATCCACGTCTAACAGGTCAAAATCGAAATTCTCTTCGGGAACATTGTCCAGTAACACCATGACCGGAGCAAATCGATAACGCACCTCATTATTTGTGACAGTGATGCCCGGTAAACGTCGCAAAAGATCGTATGTAGAAATAAAATGTCCTTTTTTTACATCCTCTTCTGTAAGCACCTTCGAAGTTCCTACCGAATAAAAGGGAGATTCCGTTTTTACAGCTCTCTCTCTTCTGGCTGTCACTATCACTTCCGCCAGATTATAGACTCTCATTCCATTTTCTATAGTATATTTTTGGTCCATCTTTGCCATATAGTTTTCTTCTATATGTGGTTTTTCAATGCGGGGAATAAATCCGATTTTAGGGGCAGGAAATGATTTATAGGGGTCCAGTTCAATAAAGACTTTTGAAGAACCTTTCTTGCTAAGAGCCTGAACTATATACTGAGTACCGCTGGGATATTCCAGCCTGTCGAATACAAACCGCCCATTCCGGTCAGGCTTCGCCAGTTCTGTCCCGATGAGCGAATCTTTAAGGGCGAGCAAAGAGATATTTCCCTCTTTCAATGCAGAAAACAAGCCTTCTACTTTACCGGAAACTTCGTCGCCCAATTCCAAATTGTAGGGTAATGTGCCGGTTACATTGCCTTTCAATACCTCCGGAATGTTGTATTTCCGCCAGCCTTGTGTCATCATCAGCAAATCCAGGGCATAGGAAGAACTGCGGTTGTCTTGCAGGTAACTCAACGGTGACTCAATGTGTCCTTTAAGATCGGAAGTGAGCAATAAGGTGGAAACAATGTTGGAAACGGTATCCGGCTTCACGTCTGTTCTGTCAACAACTGCAAGCGCGAAGTTGCCTGACATGGGGTTTCCGTTTATATCTTTAATCTGTATATCCATATCTGCCTTCTCTCTTGCCAAGTAATTTTCGCGGTCGAGCCGGACTTCAGTCTGCACCAGCGCACTTTTTTGCAGAGAAAACACTAAACGTTCGCTCAGAATGTTTCTCCCTTCATCAACCAGCAGAAAATGAACGATACCTGCCGGGAAGAAGTTTTTTTCGAAGTCAACATAATTTTGTTTGTTATCCCAAGGCTGTGCATACAGAACGATGCCACGCAAATGTGCCACCAGCGTCAGCGAAGTCCCCAATGGGGTATCGGGTGATTTGGAAAGACTTACCCGCAAATAATCTTTAGACCAAAGTGTATTCAGGGAAATAGCATCCGGAGAAGGCTCGGGCAAATCAAAACGCTGGGAAACGCCTGTTCCGTCACTACAAACGGCATGATACTTTTTTCCGGGAACGTAATACATCCGGAAACTCCCCATACCCAAATGCTGGCTCTTGAAATCGGCACATACCTGACCTTCTTCGTCAAGTACCTGACCTTCTATCTCTGTAGACAAACCATCTGCATCAATAGCCTTAAATGCCATTTTGATTGTGGTGGACTGAGCTGCATGACCTCCTTCGGGAAAAAAAGCTACATCAAAGTTTTTACTCAATTCGGGGATTCTGAAATAGCGGTTGGAGATTTTGCCGTCATACACTGTTTGCAATAAAAATGTACGCGAAACGGGGATCTCTTTCTCTTTGAAAGTGTAATGGATATTTTCTCCTTCCAATGATAAGACTTTTCCTTGTTTGTCCCTGTCTCCATCGGGGAAAAGAATGGCTTGTGTGGGAGTGACGGATCGGTTGTCCGGTTTACTGAGAAAATGTATTTCCGCATGAATGTCATTGTTCTCAACAGAATAACTGATTTCCGGAGATATCGCTTCGGATACGGGATCGGATATATAAATCAGTTTATGGGGAAAGTACTCTTCACCTATATTCTGCATGAACCAAGTATAGGCCCTGAGAGAATAGTTACCTTCCGACAGGTCTTCACCCAATGGAATATGTCCGTAAAAACACCCCAAAGAGTCCGGTCTTATTTTCACTCTCTCCACCAGGTTGCCCAACGGATTCACCAACTCCACATATACATATCGGCTAGCATTAGCTTGTTTTAGCATAAGGGCATCTACTAAGTGCGCCCTGAACCAAAGGGTTTCACCGGACATGTAGATGCCACGGTCTGTCTGAAGATAAATCTTTTCCTGGGGGAAATGTGACAGTTGCTGGAAAAAGAAGTTTTCTATGTTCATAGAGTCCGTTTTCACGACCAATGAATCTTGAGTAAATGCATCTTGTATGCACAGCAACAATAGCAATAAAGAAATAAAACATATTCTCATGATATAGTTTTTATATATTTTACAGAAGGTGGTGCTTCTCACGAAGCACCACCTTCTTAAACTAATGGTAATAAAAAATGCAATCTGATTTTACCTTAAATATATTCTCTTAATTATCCTGTTTTCTATGTTCTTCCATCCAGTCATTTATCTTACGCACTTCATCATCATTCTTGCGTTCTTTATAAACAAATCCTTTCGTTTCTTTCAGCAAACCATCCTCTTTATCCCTAAATGTGTACCACAAATCATATACTTCCATATCGGGATAATACTGGCCACCACCGTCAATAAGTTCAAACTTGTCCCAAGATGTCAACTTCAAAGAATTGTCGGAATTCACGGTGATGTTAAAGCAATAGTCCGGCCGGTAGTCCGGGGAACCTTTCGTCCATTCGTTCTTTTGATGATACATACGCACCGTATTACCATCAACTACCGCTTGCAGGGTACGAGGCGACTTGTAGACAACAGCATCATCGGGAGCATCCTGCAAAGCGATGGTACCGTCCATATAGTAGAGGCCGGAATAATCATTCATCAGATTCAAACGAATGAGCAACACCGTATCCTCCTTGGCCAGCTCAAAATGAGAAGTCTCTTCCAATTTGAACGCAAGCATATAGAGCGAGTCAATATGCAAAGTAGAGGGATCGATGTAAATGGGATAAGTACCACATACTTCTCCCGCCTTTACCACTACATCCTCCTGCGGAATACTATAGATACCATTGGCCAACGTGCGATACATAATGTCATCGGCCACACGTTCTTTCGCATTGTAATCTTCAATGCCAGAAGGATATTCCCGCACCTTAACAGTCACATCCGTCTTCGTCAGTAGCGAACCACTGATAGCCACAGATGCATATACCGTGTCCTTTGCATAGCCGAGATTCAAGTTTCTGTCTATTATTCTATCTTTGGCACCTACCAAATAGACCGATTCGGGATACAAATTCTCCTCCATAGGTATTTTATTATCGCAACCCACCAAACTAAAAGCCAATAAGCCAAGCGATAAAAATGCTATTTTTCTCATATCATTTTAAGTTACTAAGTTTTTAAATAGATTTCCAATCCTGTTGCCCGGGATTACCAGACAACAGGAGCCAGTTATTACCATCCTGGATTTTGTACTAATTTGCCATTCTTTCTCAGCACATTTCTGTCGAGAGGCCACAAGTACATCTTGTTAGAGAAAACGCGCTTCATGGTCTTTTCCGTATTCCATACTCTTTCCGTATAAAACTGCTCACGCTGTGATTGTGAAGCGCTTACATCCAATCCTCTGACAGGTCTGTTGTACGCTTCGTAAGCATCTTTCCAACGGCGCAAATCCCAAAAACGCTGACCTTCAAAAGCAAATTCAATCTGTCTTTCGTGCTTAATCAAATCTCTCATCTTAGCCTGATCAGAAGCATCGGCTGCCGTGATACCCGGCTGACCAGCACGATAGCGAATCTGATTGAAGTAACTTACCATCTGGTCCACATCACGGGTAACCGTCACCTGTGCTTCCTCATCCGTATATGAGCCTTCCATCTCATTCATAGCCTCTACATAACCCAACAATACTTCGGCATAACGGAACATTGGATAAGTTTTGGCTTTGCACGTACCTTCCCAAACGATACAGTCATCTTGATTTACATATTTACGATTGGTATATCCGGTTCTGTTTCTATGATTATTGTCATTCAAATTCGAGGCACTACCTCCAGAATAATAGTCTGTTACATAATTTTTGACACCAGAATCGCTTCCACGATAAGAAGTACAAGGCCACACACAAGCATTAAAACCAATAGTAGCGTAAAAACGCGGTTCACGACCATTGTCCCGATGAGCTCTCAAACCGGAAAGACGGTAATCCCCCGAGAATGTAGCATCCTGCCCTACCGCATTCCCGGACTTTTCTTCAGGAGTAGCATCGCTAAACGCTCTACCATCTGCCATACGATACTCGTCAATCAAATCCAACGTGACACTATACATAGCATTTCCAAAGACTTTGCTGGGCGTAACAATACGATAATCGCCATATCCTGCCCCATTTCCCATTACGCTTGGTATATAAGAAATATATTCTTTCACGATAAAAGGCTGATAAGTACCATCAAACAGAGTCTTGTACGATTTATAAGGGTCTATATTTCCAGCCCCATCAGGAAAGTTGGCATCAGATACTGTTTCAGGAAGAGGCCATGTACCGGTACCTTTTCCATTATCCAACTCGGTTACCGTATGAATAGCATACTTATTCATATCAATAATTCGCTTGAACGTGGCAGCCGCTTTTCCCCACTTGGCTTTATCTTCCGTTTGGGCAATGAAGTTCCTGCCCTGTGAATCTTTCCAGTCTGCATAATAGGTATTTCCGTTAAAAAGAGGACTGGCGGCATAAAGTTGCAAACGTGCTTTGAAGGCCAGAGCAGCGCCTTTGGTGGGTAAATATTGCAAAGACTCGATTCTATCGCCCGGTAACAAATTGGCCGCTGTCTCAAAATCTGCACAAATCTTTTCCACACATTCGTCATACGTGGAACGCTCAAAGGAGGCATTGGCCACATCTTCGTCTGTTTCGAAAGCACGGTCGGGAAGTATCACCACCGGTCCGTATAATCTTACCATATAGAAATAGAAATAAGCACGCAGGTAATAGGCTCTTCCCATAAAATCACGCATTTCCATTTCAGTTAGTTCCTTGTTTTTGGAGATATTCTCCAAAATAATGTTAGCCTTACGTATTCCTTTATAACAATTCGGCCACGGATTATACCGTGAATTCGTCTCTGTTACTTCATCATAGAGTATCGCATTGCTGGCCCACACATTTGGAACAATACCCTCATCCGAACCCAATCCGCTAGGTAAAGTTGCAACTTCTCCCCAGTCATTTCCGGTCAGTTTAGATTCATCGGGAAGCAGGGCAGCCGCTCCATTGATATACTCTTCCGTTCGGGAACGGGAAAGAAATATGGAGTCGAGCGTGGTCTGGTCATATACATATTTCTCAATGTCCAAGTATTTTTCGCATGAACCGAAAATGAAACTCGAACCAAACACAACGGCTATAATGGCAATTTTGCCAAGAAGTCCAAATATTCTTTTATAATTTCCAAATTTTATCATAATTGTCAGGTTTCATTAGAATGAAAGATTTAATTGCAAAGTGTACACACGTTGGATAGGATAAGCATTACCATTGTCCCCAGCCTGCGCCGGATCTAACATTTTTTCCTTAGACCACACTGCCAGGTTATCACCAATCAGGCTGAAAACCGCCTTCTGAAGACCCAGTTTTTTCAGGAATGCCCCCCTAGTTGTATAAGACACCTGTATGCTCTTTAAACGCAAGTAACCGCCATCCGACAACCAAAATGTAGAATTTCTATCGTTGTTGGCACTACCTCCATAGTAAAGACGAGGATACTTGGCATTCGGATTCTCAGTAGCAGGGTTTCCTGATATTTCACGGGAAATCCAACGATTAGCCGGGTTGGCGAAATCCGTAATCACGTTACCGACAGCACTGTTTGCAAACGGGCGATACATATTACCTCCTTTGAAATAGGTAACGCGGCTTACTCCCTCAAACAGGACACTCACATTGAAATTTTTCCAGTTAAATTCCGTAGCAAATCCATACTGAATCTGAGGTACATAAGAATACTTCAAGGGTACCTCATCATCCGAATTGATAAGGCCATCGCCATTGATATCCTTATACTTGATATCACCCGGCAAATAATCGCCAAATGTCTGACGGGGGCTGTTGTCTATTTCCGCCTGATCTTTAAACAATCCCAAAGCTATCAGTCCCCGGTTGATACCGCTTTGATAACCTACAGCTGATTGATAAGAATATTTCTTGAGATCTTCTTCATAGTTGGTAATCTCGTTCATAGACTGCGTATAGTTGGCACGTACAATCAGGTATTTATCATTGTCACCCAAAGGCTGCGTGTACGAGATGTTACCATCCATACCCCAGCTCTTCATTTCACCCACATTGGCCCAAGGCAATGTTACAAGTCCCATCTCCTCGGGTACACTCTGGCGTTGCTGATAAATACCGGAACGTCTATCCTGGAAGAAATCGACTGTCATATCAAAACGTTCGTGGAAGAAACGCATATCAATACCGATATTAGCTTTCTTGGCCTTCTCCCAGCGCAGGTTACTGGAACCTACTTGTGTTTCCGTCAAACCGGAACCGTTATTCCAAATACCGGAACCCGTATAACCAATCAAAGTCAAATAAGGGAAACGCACCGAGTCATCCCAAGTGAGGCGGTCATTACCTACGATACCATACGAAGCCCTGATTTTGAAATAGTTAATAAAATTATCCCTATCACGAAAGAATCTGTATTGCGTAGGTGCCCAACCCACAGAAACAGCGGGGAACCAACCGAATTTCTTACCTTTCTCAAAAGCCTCCGAACCGGTGTAACCCACATTAAACTCAGCCATATAAGTATCATCATACGAATAAGAGAAACGGCTTGAGTAACTGTTATAACGCTTAGGAATAGCAGTCAACAATTGATTATACTTCGATGCTTCAGAATCGCTCCAATCAGCTTTAATCAAAGCACCTACACGGTGCAGCTTATTGAACACACGGTCGTAATTCAGTCGGAATTCCCAATAGAACTTACGACTGGAATCTTGGTAACTTCCGTATGAAGGATCTACAGATTCAGACATCTTTTCCAAATTGAGCGTACCGTCACGATTGCGGCCATAGGCATAATAAATGGCCGGCATTTTTTGACGCATTTGCGTCAATGCACTATAAGAGTCGATATTGACCAAACCCGAGATAGAAAGTCCGGGAGTAACCATCTTCAAATCTTGATTGAGCTGCATCGTGATTTTATTGTTGTTAGAATACAGTTTCTGATATCCTGTCATGTTCAACAATACATACGGACTGATTTGAGAATTACCACTGCCATAACCCGGAGCCTCCCCTGTAGTGTACATCAACGGCACGGTAACCGGAGTCAGATTGGACTGTGCTTCCCACAATGCTTTAGTGTCATTTCCATATCCCGGATAGTTTTGACTCACAATCACTGTTTCCTCGTTCAACGAAAGGGTAGTGGTAGACGTCACATTCACGTCCACGTTGGCACGGAAGTTAAACTTATTATAGTTTACGTTTGTATTATATCTGTTTACGTCTTTATCTTGCTTGAAGATAGCATCTTTCGTGGTAAAACCAGCACTAATGTAATAGCGAGCCACTTCACCACCACCCGATGCACTCAGAAAATATTGCTGATTCCAGGTATAATCTTTCAGAATTACGTCTCGCCAATTCACATCAGGATGCAAGTCAGGATCCATATGATTTCCAAACAAATTCACATCCACATCGGAATAGACAGGAATACGACCGCGTGTCACGGCAGCTTCATTGGCCAGCGCCGCATAATCTGCTGCATTTACAAATTCAGGCATACGTGCAGAATAAGAAATACCGGCATTGGCTTTCACCTGCAGATTCAACTTTCCCGCTTTTCCTTTCTTGGTACTTACCAATACTACACCATTGGCACCACGCACACCATACACAGCCGTAGAGGAAGCATCCTTCAAGATAGAGAAACTCTCAATATCTTCGGGATCGAGCGTATTCAAGTCTCCTTCAATACCGTCAATCAACACCAAAGCTCCCTGTCCGGCACCAAAGGTACTGATACCACGCACCCAGAACTCGGAGAAGTCCTTACCCGGCTCTCCACTACGTGTAACGGAGATGATGCCCGGTACGCGTCCACCCAGCATATTGGTTACAGACGAAGCAGGTGTCTTCAGCGTAGCTACTTCCACACCCGTGACAGCACCCGTCACATTAATTTTTTTCTGCACCTTACCCGATGCCGTTACCACCACTTCGTCCACCAAGTTAGCACTCTCTCTCAGCACCACACGCATACGTTCGTCACTCTTGGTCATTTTGATTTCCTGCGTATCATATCCAACATAAGATATGAGTAAGGTATTACCGGTTTTGATACCTGTCATGCGGAAACGTCCATCCAAATCTGTGATAGCACCCATAGAGGGAACTTCCTTGACAGATACCGACACACCGATTAAGGCCTCACCCTTTTCATCCATTACCAAACCGGAGGCCGTCACAGTCTGCTGCGCATAGGCTGAACTCATAGAAGTCATCCATGCCACGAGAAACAATAATATATATTTTATCTTCATATTGATTCATTTTATATTGGTTCTATGTTTACTCGATTGTCATTTTTCTGATTACCTTTGAATTTTCTTCACCAATGAAGAAATTCTCTTCCGAATCAAGAGAAATACACATCGGGGTATCAAAATATGCATCAGTAGGGAATCCATTTACTTTTCCTGATTTATCAGGATTTCCTGCCACCAAAGAAACAAGGCGTCCGTCAATCTTCAAAATGCAATGACCTGAAGCACAGCAGACATACAGTTCGCCACTGCTGTTTACAACCATACCCATAGGCCGTCTCAATACAGCATCATTCAATCGGTCTCCCAATACAGTAGTACTTCCCGATCTGAAGCCGGCATAACGCTCCACATTCCACTTACCGGAGTCATCTTGCCAAACCTTCAAGATACCGTTATTATCAGCAAAGGAGAAAAAGAAGCATTTATGGAACTTACTATAAGTGATGTCACTGCGCCACTGCTTGGTATTCAATCCGGCAAATTCTTCCGGGAAATCGGAGTAGTTAAACATGGTTTCGTAGCTTTTTTCCTCCAAGTCAATCCTATAGAATGCTTCACCTCCTCTACAATAGACGTAGCGATTATCTTCGGCATAAGCCAATGCGCCTTGGTTGTCACCACTATAATTTTGGTCAGGCACTTTGATTCCGAGTGAATTTAGCGTCCATCCGTCTTCACGGGCAGCTGTATATACCGCACCTCCACTACGGGGCATGATAGTAGCTTTTTCTCTTGTATTGTCCACTGCGACCGAGCCCATAAAGCCGATACCTGTCAATTTTATGACCATACGGTCATCCAACGATACAAAATAGGTTCTGTCACCCCATCCTCCTCCAAGGAAAATGAAATTATCACCCTTCTGTCCTGCCACAGTTGCGATTCCCGTGCCCTGCGTCAGTCGGAACTCATCCAGCGTGATGCTTCCGCCACCATCAACCCAATCAGCTGTATCAAAATTTCCCAATACAGTCGTTACTGATTGTGTCTGATAATACTTGAAACGGACATCGGTAGATGTATATTTCTTACCATCAACTTCCAACGTCACTTCATTGTAACCAGGTGCTTGCTTAGGAATAAGCCCATATAGTTCCTGACCGTTATTATTTACTATAACAGCTTCCTTATCAGCAAAATAAACTTTAATTAGTTTGGTATCTATCGGAAAGTTTCCCTTGATAACAAAAGGATCGTTGATTCTTCCCCAGTCAGGAGCCATTGCTTCAAAAGCAATAGGTTTGCTTGAATCATAGTAATTGCCTATTTCAGGCCACTTCTCAATCTTTTCCTCTCCATTACAACCTACGAACAAGATGCTTAGGAAAAGGAAAACGAAATAAAGCTTGTTGTTCTCCATAATATATAAGTAGTGGGGTTCTATGTTTTTCATTACTAATAGTAGTCATTGGTACCAGCCCCCCTTTAAATACCAAAGCTACGTAAAACTCATTGCAGATTACCGAAAGTGATGTGTATCGCGACGGCTATCTCTAATTTTACAGTCTTTACATAATAGCTGACTTAACCATCATCATACATACATTTCATAAGATTAACTTGATTAGATTTAACATAACAATAATTCCATCAATATACATTCCGTATATCGATGCACAAAGCTACAGAAGTGTACCCAATACACTTTTAGATATTAGATATATAATTTTAAATATTAGATATTCTACCTAATAAATAATAAAAAAGAGGAAAAAAAGAAGTAATCTAAGTGGTTCTCACGATAAAATTGAGAGCTACTCAAATCTTACCAGATATGGAGCAAAGAGGGAACAAGTCCATACCTGCTTCGTAACAAATTCGGTTAGAGGTATCTCTAACCGAATTTGTTACGAAGCAGGTACGAACCAGATACGGACCGGATCCGGTCTTGATAAGATGATATCCTACTCAACGAAAAAAAGAAAAAGAAGTAAATTATACCTCTGTAGGGGACTTCCCGAAGTACTTTTTAAACACTGTACTAAAGTAACTGATACTAGAATAACCACAAAGTTCGCTAACTTCCGTAATAGTGTGTTTACGTGATTGTAATAACTCTAACGCCCGATTTAATCGAATTGATTTAATAAAGTCGGTAGGTGACAGACCTGTCAACGCCTTTATCTTCTTATATAAAAGAGAAGAACTCACATGCATTTCCATAGCAAAACTGTCTTTATCAAAATCCAAGTTCTGTATGTTACTATGAATAACTTCGACTGCTTTCTTCACAAAGAGATCATTGAGTTCATTGGATAGAATAACCTGTTTAGAGTCATTTTCTTGCTTATCCAACTTCAATACTTTTTCTCTGACGATTTCCCTGTTCCGCACAAGCGACTTCATACGCTGTTCTAAAAGAGAGACATCAAAAGGTTTTGTGATATAATCCTCCGCTCCCAAACCCAAGCCTTCCAATTGATCGCTTTTATCACAAAGTGAAGTTAACAAGATCACAGGAATATGTGAAGTTTCAAAAGTGGATTTAATCAGTTTACACAATTCAAAGCCATCCATGCCGGGCATCATCACATCAGAAATAATTAACTCAGGAGATTCTTTCCGCAATAATTCCCATGCTTCAACTCCATCCTTAGCTTCTAATACACTATATTGATCCTCAAAAGAACATTTCAGGAAATTGCGCAAATCCTTATTATCATCAACTATTAATATAGATTTTTTCTTTTCAGCTTGTTCATCTTCCTTTGTATTATTGGACTTATGATCCGAACACTCTTTTAATACTGTATTTTCTATATTCTCATGCCCGATTAATCCGGATTCAGCTTCTTCTTTATAAGGAATAGTTATTTTAAATGAAGATCCCTCATTCTCTTTACTGTCAAGAGAAACTTTACCACCATGCATCATAACATAGCTCTTTACCAGCAACAAGCCTATCCCGGAACCTACCATACGGGAATTAATCTTGTTATCCCCTCTATAAAATTCCTTGAATAGCTTCTTTTGGGCATTATCTGAAATACCTAATCCATAATCCTTTACCTCCAAGCTCCAATATTCTTCACCACAGTCAAGCATAAGTTCTACCTTACCATTGGCATGAGAATATTTTATAGCATTAGAAATCAAGTTATCAACAACCTTTTCTATTTTTAATTCATCAACTGCGGACATGTAGGACTCTTTATTAGTAGAAAATTCTAATATGATATTCCGTTTTCCGGCTGTCGATTTAAACATTGTTTTCCGTCTATATACTAAATTGACGATATCTGTCATCACCAAAAACAGTTGTCCCTTACCCATATCAACCTTTTGAAAATCCAATAACTGAGTTGCAACATTAGATAAACGTTCAGACTGTTCTGTTGCCAGATTCAGATAATAATGTCCTTTCTCCGACAATTCTTTTTCCTTATTTAATTCCTGAATAGGTGCATTTATTAATGTAATTGACGTACGGAGATCGTGTGCCGTATTCGTAAAAAAGCGAATCTTATCCTCCGCATGACGTTGTTTCAAACGGTTTATATAGAATTTCAGTACAAAAGATATAATACTTATTATTATAATAGATATAATTAAACGAAACCACCATGTTTGCCAATAAAGAGGAATAATGTGTATATCCAATGTACGTTCGTCAACTACCTGAGAAAGTGAATTATCATACATTCTTATTTTCAATCGAAAATTCCCGTTTGGAATATTAGTATAAGTAATTATCTGCTGATTGGATGGATGGGACCACTCGGCATCAAGCCCTTCCATTTTCCACGAAAACTTAATTTCTTTAGAGGAGACGCCGATAGGCAATATTTCAAGTGCCAAGGTATTCTGATCATACCTGAATGAGAGTTCCTTTTGTTCATTTACAGGAATCCCATGCAGTAAATCTGAATTCTCTTTAATAGAACGACCGGAAATATTTATATTCTGGAAAAATATCCGTCCATTAAGTTGAGAGCTATATAATTTATTGGGATCAAACATTACCACTCCATTGTTTGTACCCCACATCAACTCGCCATTGCTCAATTTGCAACCAGCATTTACATTAAATGAGACACTGGAAAGAGCTAAAGTAGAATAGTAAGTATGTACAGTACTATCAGCCGGATTATATCGGCATAATCCACTTTCGGTTCCTAACCATAAATAGCCATTATCATACATGACACTATTTACATAATTAGAAGGAAGTCCTGATTCTGTAGTGATTTTCTGAATTTCACGAGTTTCATAATTACAATGTAAAAGACCATCACCACAAGTTCCCACCCAAATATCGTTACCCAGTACCAAAACATCTTGTGCAAGACATTCGCCCAAATAGTCAATCTTTTCAGTTTCTTTATCTAATAAAAGTAATCCATATGTACAAGCCAATAATATTTTACCGGAAGATAATTCTATGAATGTACGAACTGGTTGTGCTGTATATGAACGAAAGCGCTTTTCCTTTGTTAAATAACAAATCACATCCTGAATTCCCCCAATCCAGATATCACCCTCGCTATCCTTATATATATTCATTATAAATTTACCATCGGACTTCAAATCGGCAGAATGTTGAGGATAATGCGCCAATTCTCTGCCCGTATTTCGATCTAAGACATAAAATCCAGATGAAAAAGATCCAGCCCAAATATTACCTTTGTCATCTTCACACAACGCCAGAAATACCTGAGCCTGTTCTTGTTTATTTTGATAGTAAATATCCCATTTATTGTCAGCTACCCGCCATCTGCTTATACCATTGTTAGTAGCAAACCAGATATCGCCTTTGCTGTCTTCCAATATCTTATTTACATTGTCATTTCCTAAAGAATTGGCATTATTCACCTGATGGGTAATTTGATTGATTAAAGGGGATTTACGATCAAAAAAGGAAAGACCACCTGTATATGTAGTAACCCAGACTCTCTTATCACCATCACAAAATATATCATAAACCCCGTCACCACGAAGAGACAATGGATTATCAACATCCTCTTTAAAAATATTCAAAACAGACTTCTTATGTTTATCTAATTCCCATACCCCTTGTCCGTCAATTCCAATTAATAGAGTTGAATCGGAACCTTGTTCTATAACTTCAATTGGTTGTTTGGGGAAATTATTTATAGGAAATGGTAATAGCTGATTCTTCTTTATATCATAATAAAACAATCCGTTAGTAGAAGTACCTATCCACAGTATATTCATATTTTCGTCATAGAAAATATTATTTATTTGGAGAGTACCATTAATCTTATGCAAGCATTTACGCTCCAACGTATTGATATCTAATAAATCAATATAATTCCGGGTTGCTATGAAAAGATGCGTTTCATCATAAAACGCTATAGACTGCATTTGATTCTCTTCTTTATCTATTTTTTCAATTTTCTCATCTTTATATCTGCACAAGCCAGCAGATGTAGGTATCCACAAAGTTTGCTGATTATCAATGACAATTTTACCAATACTCAAAAAAGTATTATCCAATGTAACCCTAAGATCAGAAAGCAAATCAAATCTATCGTATAACTCATTATAACGAAACAATTGTCCATTATTTGCATAGGCTATTAAAAAAGAATCATTGTATGTGAGTCTGACCGTTAGAATGTTTGCGGTTTTATAAGGTAATGAATAGATTCGATAGTCACTTTCCGTTACCCTCAGCACCCCTGTTTTCGACGAAGACCAAATAAAACCATTTCCATCTTTACAAACAGAAGCCATTTCTCTCATAGAAACTCCATACATAGAATTGATGTTATAAAACTTTACATCTGAAGAATATCCATTCAGAATCCAAATGAAGAGGAATGATATAATTAGTTGTGATTTCATAGAATCAAGAGTTAATGCTTGCAAATATAGTATATTTAGTCAAGAGTATGGTAAATAGCAAAACTTTTCATAGCAAGTTTTGCAATGAAGACATATAAATGTAAAGCATATGTGTTATATGTGCATTATTTTGTCTAATTTTGCACTTCGTTTTAATATTATTCAGATTAAGTAATGAAGGCGTTCGAATTCAAACCAAAGCTATACACAGCTTTGAAAAACTACTCAAAAGAATTATTCATGGCAGACCTGATGGCCGGTATCATTGTGGGTATCGTTGCTCTTCCGCTTGCCATTGCGTTCGGTATCGCATCCGGCGTATCACCCGAAAAAGGTATTATCACGGCTATCATTGCCGGATTCATTATCTCCTTGTTGGGAGGTAGCAAAGTTCAGATAGGAGGTCCGACGGGTGCTTTTATCGTTATTATTTATGGTATTATCCAGCAATACGGAGAGGCGGGACTGATTGTTGCCACTCTGATGGCGGGAGTCATTCTGATTCTGTTAGGGATATTCAAGCTGGGAGCTGTTATCAAGTTTATTCCCTATCCTATCATTGTGGGATTTACCAGTGGAATTGCTGTCACCATCTTCACTACGCAGATTGCCGATATCTTCGGACTTAATTTCGGTGGTGAAAAAGTTCCGGGTGACTTTGTGGGGAAATGTATGATCTATTTCCGGCATTTCGATACCATCAATTGGTGGAATACGATTGTCAGTATTGTCAGTATCGTAATTATTGCCATAACTCCGAAATTCTCGAAGAAGATACCCGGTTCGCTGATTGCTATTATTGTAGTGACGGTGGCGGTGTATCTGATGAAAACATACGGTGGCATTACTTGTATCGATACTATTGGCGACCGTTTCAGCATTAAGGCCGAACTTCCTGATGCAGTGATGCCTTCCCTGAATTGGGAAGCTATCAAGAATCTATTTCCTGTTGCCATCACCATTGCCGTATTGGGAGCTATCGAATCATTGCTTTCTGCCACGGTAGCGGATGGTGTCATCGGTGACAAGCACGATTCCAATACGGAATTGATTGCACAAGGAGCAGCCAATCTGATTACACCTTTATTTGGTGGTATTCCTGCTACAGGAGCTATCGCACGCACGATGGCAAATATCAATAACGGTGGTAAAACCCCTGTTGCAGGTATGGTTCATGCAGTAGTATTGTTACTTATCCTACTGTTCCTTATGCCGCTGGCACAATATATACCGATGGCTTGCCTGGCAGGCGTACTGGTAATAGTTTCCTATAATATGAGTGGATGGCGCACATTCAAGGCTTTATTGAAGAACCCGAAATCAGATGTGACCGTTCTGCTGATTACTTTCTTCCTGACGGTTATCTTCGATTTGACGATTGCCATTGAAGTTGGCCTGGTCATTGCTTGTGTACTCTTTATGCACCGTGTAATGGAAACTACCGAAATCTCCGTTATCAAAGATGAGATAGATTTGAATGCTGAATCTGACATTCATGTAAACGAAGAAAATCTGATTATCCCGGAAGGGGTGGAAGTATATGAAATCAATGGTCCATACTTTTTCGGTATTGCCACTAAGTTTGAAGAAATTATGTCCAGACTGGGTGACCGTCCCAAAGTACGCATTATCCGTATGAGGAAGGTGCCTTTCATTGATTCTACAGGTATTCACAACCTGACAAGCCTTTGTCAGATGGCTCAACGTGAGAAAACAACAATCGTACTTTCCGGAGTAAATGAGAAGGTGCACAAGGTATTGGAGAAGTCCGGTTTCTACGAGCTTTTGGGTGAAAAGAATATTTGTCCGAATATCAATGTAGCACTGGAAAGGGCGAAGGAATTGATTGAATGAGTGTATCAAAATAAAGATTAGCACATAAATTACCCGAACTACACAAATAAAGCGTTTTTATACTTCTGATAATCAGAACTTATCTGATTTATTATTTGCGTAATTCGGGTAATTTACGTGCTTTTATTCAGTTTTAATACATCACCCTTTTATCCATGCTCCGGTAATTTCCGCTACATAAATATGGTGCAAGCCGCCGTGAGCACCACCATACCATTGTTTACATATAGCAGGATCAATAAAGCAATCTTCTTTCATCACATCCGTATAGAGCTTGCGACATTCCAAACTAAGGCGTCCCTGTTCAAAAAGAATGTTTCCTTTCTCCGTAATAAGAGGTTTCAGCCCTGTTTCTTTCACCTTGTCTACTTCCCTACCCGATTTGCTTCCACAAATCTTATGAATAGCTCTGTTTTCTTCTCCCAGGAAGGAAAGTGTGAAGTACTCACTCCGCTCTATAAATTCAAATGTATAACGCTCCGGACGGATAAAGACATAAACCACCGGTTTGTTCCACAGGAAGCCTATGCCGCCCCAACTGGCAGTCATAGTATTAAAACTCTCCTTTGTACCTGCCGTCACCAGCATCCATTCTTTACCGATAACCTCAAAAAAGTTGTCTGAAAGGTCTTTAACTGCAATAGGTTTCATATTACTACACTTGTTTAATAATTGTTATATACTATTCTTTTAGTAGGAAACACTAACCGGAATACCTGTTTCTTTAATTAAAGCCGCGATGCGATCCAGTTCCTCATGGGTGGCTTTACACAAGTCATGGTCGGGCGTTTCACGGTCGATGGTATAAATCATTATCTGGCGTGGATTTATCTCTTTCACTGCTTCCAGCCAGAGAAGAACATATTTGTCAGAAGTATTATCCACATCTTTTCCCTGATAACTGCCTTTCATAAACATAGTCTGAATGATGCAATTGCCTTTGAAAGCTTTCATGTGTTCAATGATTTCAGCTAGCGAATAATGTGCGTTAGGACGGTCCACGGTATGGATGTATTCTTCATCCACCGTATCGAGTTTCAGGATGTTGTTATCTATCTTATTCAACGCATCGAATACTGCGGGACGATGAATAAAAGTAGAATTACTCAATACACTGACTTTAGCATTTGGGAAATACTTGTCGCGAAGAGTCAATGTATCTTCTATGATTTCAGGAAAATGCGGATGAGCAGTCGGTTCACCGTTTCCGGCAAAAGTAAGTACATCGGGTTTGGGTCCGTTCTGCTGCATATCCCGAAGTCTGGCTTCAAGGGCAGTGCGAACTTCCTCACGGGTAGGAAGTGGCTTCTTGGCACGATGGTCGGCATTGAAACCACATTCGCAATAAATACAGTCGAAAGAACACACTTTACCATCTTCCGGCAATAAGTTAATCCCTAAAGAAACTCCCAAACGGCGGGAATGAACAGGACCGAAGATGGGAGATGGATAAATAACAGTCATAATTCTCAAGGTTTATAACGGCAAAGTTAACTAAATCTTTATACGAAGCTGCATCTGTAAGTCAGCTTTTTTATTTCCTTGTATCAGGTCATTACCCGAACCAATGGTTTCACGGTCCTGATAGATGGTTTGCCCGAACTTAACAAGAAGCATAAAAGCTTTGTTCATATCGTAGCGGGCACAGGCTGAAAAGCGAAATCCTTGCCCGTAGAAAGACGGAGTATAAAAGGTGTAAAGCAAACCCTTTTCAGAAGCATAGATGCGGGAATCGTAATCGTCCGTACGGAAATAAGTGCCTTGCACAGAGAGTTTTAACGGAAAGGAAAAAGCGTAGGAACAGGATTGGCTAAACTGATATCCCTGACTCTCCTCCCGCCCCCGGGAATGAAAATGATTGTAATCCACCGTTGTCCGTAACTGAAGGTTATCCGGTGAATAAGTCAGCCGATAACGCAGGCGATGATGATAAGTAGGAAGGATGACTTTCCCATTTGTACCCGCTACGTCTCTTTCTTTCCGTTTATAGCGATAGTTGATGTACATGGATAAATTCCGCTGGGGAGAATAGAGAGACTGAAACAGGGCATCTACTCCCTGAGACGGTTTACTGATACGGTATTTCCACCAGGGAAAGGAGAATAAATCCAGTGAAGCAAAGAATTTCCAATGGGCAAAGGGGGCTGCTTCGGCTGCCAGATACCAACCGTTCTCATTCTGTGGCGTACTGCTCTCGCCAAAGGAACGGGCAAACATAGCCCAGTAATCGTGGGTATAATATCTATGAACAATTGATAGTTGATAACCGGTTAATATGTTATATTTCAATTGATTTAGCAGTGCATAACCTTGCTTTCCCATAGCCGCTTCGCCTGTTAGGGTAAAGCGTTTCAAGCGGTATTTATAATCTATGCCTGCATTATAGAAGTTATTTCCTTGTATATTATACTTGGCATAGGTTCGTAACTCCGGTTGATAAGTATGGCTGAAAAAGTAGTAAATGCCTGTTACTCCTACTTTTAGGCTGTTCATTTCGTAGTTAATATTACCGCCCATCAGTTGTAAAGCGAAAGTGTTTATCTTTTCCGCTTCTTTCTCCGTACGATGCAGACCAGTCTTATAAATAGAGGTGATTTTACCTTGTTCCACCACCCCATCCATGGAACGATGGGAATAGAAACCGGATATTTGAAGCGCAGGAATAATCTCCACCGTTGCCGCAGCTCCCTGGAAATAGTTATATTCATCGGTGGAACTGTGTTTCCGAATACCACTGCTACGGTTATCAACCGTCGAAAGTGAATAAGTCTTTCCCAAACGGAAATCCGTACTGACTACCAGTCCTTGACCGAAACTCAGCTTGTAATTGCCTACGGCCAACGTTTTCAATCTACCCAGATTACGGAGTAGAAAGTAAATGGAATAGTAATCATATCCCTTCCTGTTGTGTAAAGCAAAAAAAGGTTCTCCGGCATCCTTTTCCGCCGTGACTCCCATCTGCAAATAGTCTCCATACCGATAACCATATCTCAAGGAATGATACATCGAAGGTCCCAGATAATTCTTTTGATACCCTTTGCGGGTGTAGAAAGGCATATCCAGCCGGGTTAATACTTCCTGTTTGCCGTATTTCAACAGACTTTTCAACCGGGGGAAACCTTTCTTTTCAGTAACAGGAATTACACAAATGAAGGGTAACAGCAAATCAATGGTACGTTTATCCATTTCCTTCACCAGTTGCAGTTCATAGATGGTTTGCATCTGCCCATGTATGTACACATAGGCCAGAATATTCTCAATCTGAATATCCGTAAGGAAAGGAAATTGCTCTAATTCGCGTTTAGTGGTGACGTTGATATTAACAGGTTCTTGCAGACGGTTGGAGAGTTCTTCGAGTTCATCTTCCCAGTTCTTTTCTTCTTCATCCATAGAGAGTTGCTCCATGTTTTCTTCCCAAAGGGACACACTTGTATTTTGAGCTTCAAGTACAGGAGTTATCAACAGCATACTCAGAAAAACTCCCAACTTGAGTAATTTCATTCGTGTAAATAAGTTTAATAGGCACGAAATTACCATAAATAAGTTAACAAGGCAAGGAAAACATCGACAATCGGATAAAATATGAAGATAAACACTTAATTTTGTAGCATGAACGCGCGACTTAACATATTAATAATAACTGTGTTTCTTCTGTTCGGGACCTCCCTCTGCCAGGCGCAGGAAACGAAGACGGAAGGATACCTGGTTCCTATGTGCGTTTACGAAGGTGATACCATTCCTTACGTAAAGATACCTATCGTTTATATTTTCAAACCTCTGAAATTCAAAAACAAGAAGCAACAGAACGAATACAACAGGCTGGTATATAATGTAAAGAAAGTATTGCCTATCTCCAAAGAAATCAATCGGGCGATTATTGAAACCTACGAGTACATGATAACCTTGCCCGATGAAAAGAGCCGCCAGAAACACATGAAGGCGGTAGAGAAAAGCCTGAAAGAACAATATACTCCTCGCATGAAGAAACTTAGTTTCTCCCAAGGCAAACTGTTGATAAAGTTAGTGGACCGCCAAACCAACTCCACAGGCTATGAATTGGTAAAAGCTTTCATGGGACCTTTCAAAGCTGGTTTCTACCAGACTTTTGCTGCGTTGTTCGGCGCCAGTCTGAAAAAGCAATATGATCCCACGGGAGATGATGCGCTTACCGAACGGGTTATCTTATTAGTGGAAAGCGGACAGTTATAAAATAAGCATCTGTTGATAGCTTGTTAAGAACCTGTTATCAATAGAATCTATTATCAGAATAAAGTAATGTATTTCAAGTTATTAAAGTTGTTTATAACTTCTATAAACCATTGTTCATTTCTCTATTGATAAAGGCACAATAATGCCTGTTTGAACAGTGTTCTCACAACTTATCAACAGCCTGTTATTTCAGTTTCTTGAATAAATCCCAGATAACAATACCTGCCGTCACAGATACGTTCAACGAATGTTTGGTGCCATATTGCGGTATTTCAATGCACCCATCAGAATGGTCGATAACTTCCTGCTGAACCCCTTTCACTTCATTTCCCATAACCACAGCATACTTCCCGGCTTTATCCAGTACCAGCTCATCCAGCATGATGCTACCTTCCGCCTGTTCCACCGAATAAATCGTATACCCCTCTTTTTTGAGGTTATCAACCGCTTTAACACAGTTATCAACATACTTCCAGTCCACAGTGAATTCGGCTCCTAAAGCCGTCTTATGCATTTCAGGATGGGGCGGAGTGGCTGTAATGCCACATAAATAGATACATTCTACCCGGAAAGCATCCGAAGTACGGAACACGGAACCTATGTTATGAAGACTGCGGATATTATCCAATACCACCACCAAAGGCAGCTTTTCAGCTTCCTTGAACTCCTCTACACTAATACGGTTCAGTTCGGTTATCTTTAGTTTACGCATAACACAATATATTCAGCACAGTTTATCTATTCATTTATATACCACTCGAAACAACGACTCAAAAAGCTGACTCACAAGCTATTATTCATGAAGCTTTAGGAACGCGTTCTTGAAGCTTCATGAACACACTCATAAAGCTTCAAGAGTGTATTCCTGAAGCTTGCAGAACATTCAGCACAAGTTTCAGGTATGAAATACACTTCCCGTTGCAAAGATACTTCTTTCCGTTAACATACCTGTTAATAACCGTTGAAAAGCTGTCAAAACAGGCGGGAAAGAAATTTAAAAATAATACTTGCAATATTCAAAACAACGTATATGTACCCACCGGAATGAACATTCCAAAAAAGTTAAGGGAAACTTTCCGAGGTTATATAAACACATTTTTCAGCCCTATTACACCGGTTTATAACTATAAAGTTATTAACTTTGCATTTTATCAACAAGCTGTTAATGGAGTTTTATAGATGGCTTATTATCAAGAGATACATCCCTTATTTGCCCGTTGATAACGTACGAATAAAGTTTTATCTCATACTAATAACTTCTCCGGCAAGGAAAATCGTATTTACTTGTCGACACTATTAACAGGCTATCATCACTATCAAAGGATTTTTAAATTAGAAAGAGAAATAAAAAATATAATTATGGATAATCTCATAGAAGCTATCAAGCAACTGAAAAAGGAAAAGAATGCGATTATTCTGGGGCACTACTACCAGAAGGGGGAAATACAAGACATAGCCGATTACGTTGGCGACAGTCTGGCATTGGCGCAATGGGCGGCACGAACGGAAGCGGACATCATTGTGATGTGCGGTGTTCACTTCATGGGCGAAACGGCCAAGGTGCTTTGTCCGGAGAAGAAGGTGCTGGTGCCCGATATGGCTGCCGGTTGTTCGCTGGCGGACAGTTGTCCGGCGACGGAATTCAGTCAGTTTGTCAAAGAGCATCCCGGATACACGGTGATATCCTATGTGAATACGACGGCTGCCGTGAAAGCGGTGACGGATGTCGTAGTAACTTCCACCAATGCAAAGCAAATAGTGGAAAGCTTCCCCAAAGATGAGAAAATAATCTTTGGTCCGGACAGAAATCTGGGGAATTATATCAACTCTATCACCGGGCGCAATATGTTATTATGGGATGGCGCATGCCATGTACACGAACAATTCTCGGTTGAAAAGATTGTTGAATTAAAGGCGCAGCATCCCGATGCGTTGGTGTTGGCACATCCCGAATGTAAGAGTACGGTTCTGAAGTTGGCCGATGTGGTAGGTTCTACGGCAGCGCTGTTGAAATACGCGGTGAATCATCCCGAAAAGAAGTATATCGTTGCCACCGAATCGGGTATTCTTCATGAGATGCAGAAGAAATGCCCGCAGACAACGTTTATCCCGGCTCCTCCCAACGATAGTACGTGTGCCTGCAATGAATGTAGCTTCATGAGGTTAAATACGCTGGAAAAGCTTTATAATTGCCTGAGAGACGAATCACCGGAAATTACGGTGGACGCAGAGATTGCAGAGAAGGCGGTGAAGCCTATCAAGAGGATGCTGGAGATATCGGCAAAGTTGGGATTATGATTTTAGTTGATAAATAAGATATGAATTCGTTTGGTGTACTCCGGGCGAATTCATTTTTTATCTGACGAATGCAATCTTCGTAACCACACCCTCTTTTCCTTCACTATCCGCAGCAAGTACCATATAGATTCCTGTCGATACTCTTTTACCCTGCTTGTTTCTTCCGTTCCAGGTGAATTGTCCGCCTAAGGAAGTGCCTTGATAGATGAGGTGTCCTGCGGTGTCTACAATCTTTACGTCACTATCATAAACCATACCTGTCACGGTAATCACTCCACTATAGTCCGGTCTTACAGGATTAGGATAAGCGCGTACATTGCTCTCTCTAAAGCTACTTTCAGCCTCTGTCGCGTCACTTTGGTAGGAAACCAGCCCCTTGCTTGTTCCGATGAAGACTTCGCCTGTACGGGGATGTATGGCAATGGACTCAATGCTGTTGGAAAGTAACGGGCTATTCTCTTCCGTGAAGTGATGAACGGTTTCCATTCCGTCCGCACTCAACAGATAAATTCCATTAGTTGCCGTACCTATCCACTTACGGTTGGCGCCATCCACTGCAATGGCATTGATTGCTTCGTTCACTAATAAGAAATCCGCCAGGTCACTCCCATCGTTGCGAGGTATTTTAATCTGTGTGCAATAGAAATTATCGTTGAAATAGCGCGAAGGATTATTCAGCACTAAAGGTCCTTTGTTAGTACCTATCCAAATGATGCCTTCCTTATCCTCGGTAATGCAATAAACTGCCAGTTGTTCTAAAATCGTTCCGTCCTGGTTAGTGAACTGGGTGATGAATTTGTGTTGGTCGTCCGAGGTATCTTCTATCGTTCCATTATAATTCAAACAGAATACTCCTCCCGACTCTATACGCGAAGAGGTGGCCCATAGCCAGCCTCTTTTATCAAAGATGGTGCGTCCGAAGTTACTTGCCTTTACTATTTCCGGGTAACGCAGACTCACCCAGTCACCATTTTTCGTTAAAACGTTTACTGCATGTTGCGCCTCGCAACTTACCATCCAAAGGTTATTTTCTTTGTCATAAATCAGTCCGTTGACGCGTACATAACCATCAGCCCACGGCTCATTAGGTAAAGCGCTTTCCAGTGGACTATTGTGCATACTGTACCAATTAATGAACTTCCCATCCTTAAATTCGTAAATTCCCTCTCCTGCCGATGCGGCAAAATGGTGGGTGGCATCCTGTGGGTCCTGCACTACACAGTTTATATCATCATACCGATGTTTGGTTTGTTCACTGATGCCCTGTTCCTGAAAACTTTTCCAGGTATTGTCTTCAAATGTCATGATGGTTCCGGGACGGTCAAGCCTGTTTGCTATATGCCCGCCTCCGGCAATCAGCAACCTGTCACCGGTGAAGCTCATATAATAGGGATAGTTCCGTACAGGACTATCAGGAGTAATGTTTTCCGGTACTTCTTCTTTGAAAGGAACATCCCGATGTTCAGAAAGAAAGTCAGACGTATCATCCGATACTTTGTTCCAGTTATTAATATCCAATAGATTGTCTGTCAGCAGTCCGGCAAATAATCCTTCGGAAGTAGCAGCATAAAGATGATTATCTGAAACATTACAAGCCAGGACATCTTTATTTAAGGGATAGTAATTGCTGATTTCCCGCTTTTTCAGATTAATAGATAGAATGCCTGATGCAGTGGACAGGTAAGCGTATTCTTTATAAAAACAAGTGTGGCGGACTGTCTTATCCTGTGTCATATTCTTGTTCTTATAATCGGGAAGGTTATAGACGTCTTCTTCATTCACCAATAAGTCTATATTTGCATTGGAGTAGACTATAATCAGCGTTTTGTATGTCGACTGATAAGCTATGTGATAGATTTCCGTATCACTTAATGGAAAAGATTTGGAATACGTACGTATGCTGGTATCCTCTTTATCATAAGAATATAAACCTCCATTGGCAAGAATAAAGAGTTTGCTTCCTACAATTTCGCTACGGGTGGAATTGTGATAAGAAAGATAAGTCTGCCACTCTCCTACTGCATTTTGTGCACGGACAGGCAGAAGATAAATGAGACAGAGAAAAAGTATATATGAGAATCGCATGAAATCAGAGTTATATTAGTTTGTAAGCAACACACTTACAAACTAATAACTCTATATTTACGGGTTTATTGTATACTATTGAGGAATTTGCAGAGTTTGTTTGTAGCTATGGCGCGATGACTGATTTTATTTTTCAGTTCATTGCCCATCTCTGCAAAGGTTTGTGAATAGCCTTCGGGAACAAATACCGGGTCGTATCCGAAACCGGAATTCCCTCTGCGGGTCTTGATTATCTCTCCCTTTATAACACCTTCAAACAGATGCTCCTTTCCATCGATAATCAGTGCGAAAACCGTACGGAATTGTGCTTTGCGGTTCTCTATTCCTTCCATAGCGTGCAGGAGTTTCAGCATGTTTGCTTCCGCATTATGGCCGTCTCCGGCATAACGTGCGGAATAAACTCCCGGTTCTCCGTTCAATGCTTCTACTTCCAGTCCGGTATCATCGGCAAAGCAATCCATTTGATAGTTTTCTTGAATGTACTGTGCTTTCAGTAAAGCATTTCCTTCCAGAGTGTCGGCTGTTTCAGGTATGTCCGTGTGGCAATTAATGTCTTTCAGACTAAGAAGTTCAATTCTGTTTCCTAAAATAGCTGTTACCTCTTCCAGCTTGTGTGCATTGTTTGTGGCGAATACAAATTTACGTTTCATATTTTGATTGGTTATTTCACTCTCAGTCGGTCGAATCCTTCCCCATATACTCCGATAACGGAACTTTGAGAAATAAATGCATTGGGATCAATGTCTTTCACCAAACGGAAAATGTCGATTGACTGGCGTTTATAGGCCAGTACAACAAGGACTTTTACGTTATGCTTACTGTACCAGCCTATGCCATCCAGCACCGTTACACCACGGTGTGTCTCTTTGGTAATCCGGTCTGCAATCTTTTCATATTCTTTGGAGAAGATGAAGAACTGTACGGATTGGCGGGCACTGTTGACAATATAATCCAGTACAAAACCGATAACAAACAAAGTTACAAAACCAAATATCACCCGTCTCCAGTCATGGAACACGAAGTAACAAGAGCTGATAATAACTACGTCGCAAAGCATCACCATACGTCCCAGCGTAACATCTTTATACTTGTGTATGATAGCGGCAATAATATCCGTTCCTCCCGTGCTTCCGTTGCAATTGAAAACAATTCCAAGACCAGCACCGCACATCACTGCACCTATCAGACAGGCCATAAAGTCCTGTCCCGGTCCCAGAATAAGCGGTGGAACACCATCAGAACCGTTTACAAGTATCTGGAAAAACCATAAAAAGAACGTCAGCCCGAAGATGGCGAATGTAGTTTTAATACTGAACTTGGGACCCAGTATTTTGATAGCAAATGTCATTAAGACAGCATTGATGATGAAGTATGACCACTGGATAGGGAATCCGGTGGCATAATAGATGATGGCGCCAATACCGGTGGTTCCTCCTGTCGTTATCTGATAAGGAATCAGAAACGCGGCCCATCCCAAGGCATAGCTGATAAGACCGATAGTGATGAAGATATAGTCTCTCAACTCCCTCATCACTTCGGCTTTTGTTGGTTTTGTAATTTGCATATATGTTATTTAACAACAATGTTTACAATCTTCTTCGGAACTACGATAACCTTCACTACCGACTTCCCTTCCATCCATTTGGCGGAACGTTCGTCTGCCAATACGGTGCTCTGGATAGCCTCCGATGTTTCATCAGCAGGGAATTCCATGTTGAAGCGTGCCTTACCGTTGAAGGATATGGTGTAGTTGATTGTATCTTCCACCAGATATTCTTCGTTGTAAGTCGGCCACTGAGCATCGCAAACCGAAGTTGAATGTCCCAGAGTATCCCACAACTCCTCACATACATGTGGAGCGAAGGGAGCCAGTGTGATGACAAGCTCATTCAGAATTTCCTTCTTGTTGCATTTCAGGCTGAACAACTCGTTTACACAAATCATGAAAGCACTGACGGAAGTATTGTAAGAGAACTGTTCAATATCGCCCGTTACTTTCTTAATCAGTTTGTGCAAAGCTTTCAATTCTTCCTTGGTTGCAGGTTCGTCCGTAACTATATAGTTTCCATTACGGTCGTAGAACAGTGACCAGAACTTCTTGATGAAGCGATATACACCGTCAATGCCATTTGTATCCCAAGGTTTGGATTGCTCTACAGGGCCAAGGAACATCTCGTACATACGCAATGTATCAGCACCATATTTCTCCACAATCATATCCGGATTAACGACGTTGAACATAGATTTACTCATCTTTTCTACAGCCCATCCGCAGATGTACTTGCCGTCTTCCAGAATGAACTCGGCATTTGCATATTCAGGACGCCATGCCTTGAAAGCTTCCAGATCTAATATATCATTGGATACGATGTTTACATCCACGTGGAGTGGGGTAGTGTCGTACTGATCTCTCAAGTTGAGTGATACAAACTTATTGGTGTCTTTAATGCGATAAACGAAATTGCTTCGTCCCTGTATCATGCCTTGGTTAACCAACTTCTGGAACGGTTCTTCCACGGCAGATACACCTACATCGTGCAGGAATTTATTCCAGAAGCGGGAGTAAATCAAGTGACCTGTGGCATGTTCCGTACCACCTACATAGAGGTCTACGCTCTTCCAATATTCATCTATTTTCTTATCGACCAATGCTTTGTGGTTGCGTGGGTCCATATAGCGCAAGTAGTAAGCGCTGGAACCTGCAAAGCCAGGCATGGTATTGAGTTCCAGAGGGAATACGGTTACGTTATCAATCTTTTCGTTTTCTACCACGCATTTGTTCACAGTGTCCCAAGCCCACTTCGTTGCGTGTCCCAACGGTGGTTCTCCGGTTTCGGTAGGAAGGAATTTATCCACTTCCGGTAATTCGAGCGGTAAGCAGTTTTCATCAATAACGTAAGGCATGCCGTCCTTATAGTAAACCGGGAACGGTTCACCCCAATAACGTTGGCGGGAGAAAGTAGCATCACGCAGACGGTAGTTCACCTTTACACGTCCCAGATTATTTTCTTCTACGTATTTCTTGGTAGCTTCAATAGCTTCCTTGATGGTCAGTCCGTTCAGTGTAAGGTCGCAATAAGGCTCTACACCAGGTCTTGGCGAGTTGCAAACAATACCTTCTTTGGCATCAAAACTCTCTTCGCTCACGTCGCAACCTTCTACCAACGGGCGGATTTCCAATCCGAAGTGTTTGGCAAAAGCGTAGTCGCGACTATCGTGTGCAGGTACAGCCATGATGGCGCCTGTACCATATCCTGCAAGTACATAATCACTAATCCAGATAGGTACTGCTTCACCTGTGAAAGGATTGATGGCATAACTTCCGGAGAATACGCCTGTAACGCTACGGTCAACGATACGTTCGCGTTCAGTACGCTTCTTGGTACGTTCCAGATAAGCATTTACTTCATCTTTCTGTTTGGCAGTAGTCAACTGGGCTACCAGTTCACTTTCCGGTGCCAACACCATGAAAGTAACTCCGAACATGGTATCTGCACGAGTTGTGAAGATAGTGAATTCTATGTCACTGTCTTTCACTTTGAACTGTACCTCAGCACCTTCACTGCGGCCTATCCAGTTTCTTTGAGTCTCTTTCAGAGAATCTGTCCAGTCGATGGTATCCATTCCGTCCAACAAACGTTGTGAGTAGGCGGATACGCGAAGACACCATTGGCGCATTTTCTTCTGAACTACAGGGAAGCCACCACGTTCGGATACACCGTCGATTACTTCATCGTTGGCAAGTACCGTACCCAACTGTGCGCACCAATTCACCATCGTTTCACCCAAGTAGGCGATACGATAGTTCATCAGGATTTCCTGTTTTTCTTTCTCGCTCTTGGCTTTCCATTCTTCGGCAGTAAAGCTGAGTTCTTCGCTGCAAGCAACGTTCATCCCATTGGTACCTACTTCTTCGAAAGCCTGTATCAGCTCTTCGATGGGGCGGGCCTGCTTTTCGTCATTGCAGTAGTAGCTGTTGAACATCTTAAGGAATGCCCATTGCGTCCAGTGATAATACTCCGGGTCGCAGGTGCGGATTTCACGGCTCCAGTCGAAACAGAATCCTATCTTATCCAACTGTTCACGATAGCGGTCTATATTGTTGATAGTAGTGATTGCAGGATGTTGTCCCGTCTGTATGGCATATTGCTCGGCGGGAAGTCCATAAGCATCATATCCCATAGGATTCAGTACATTGAAGCCCTGCAGTCGTTTGTAACGAGCGTAAATGTCCGAGGCAATGTATCCCAGCGGGTGTCCTACATGTAAGCCCGCACCAGAGGGGTAGGGGAACATGTTTAGTACATAGTACTTCTGCTTCGTCTCATCTTCCTTCACTTGGTAGGTTTTCTCTTCCACCCACCTTTGCTGCCACTTCTTTTCAATCTCCCTGA